>JAABUM010001359.1_pt1 | contig 36929 bp, 35 predicted proteins | sample 5559161 | NCBI WGS metagenome assembly JAABUM01 (sample SAMN10711868, study PRJNA513369) | rock metagenome | isolation source: Antarctica rocks | place: Antarctica: Victoria Land, Siegfried Peak nord
CCCTACGCGCACGCCTGGGCGATTCGGGAGACCCTCGACCTGTTGCTGCGGGTCTTTCCCGCCCGCACCTGTTCCACCGGGGTGTTCAACCGGCACCGGCAGATTGGCAGGCCCTGCCTCCTGGGCTACATCGACAAGTGCTCGGCGCCGTGCACCGGGGCGGTCAGCGCCGAGGAGCACCGCGACATCGTCGAGGACTTCTGCGACTTCCTGGCCGGGCGCACCGACAAGCTGATGCGCCAGCTGGAACGGCAGATGCGGGAAGCGTCGGAGGACCTGGACTTCGAACGGGCCGCGCGACTGCGCGACGACCTCGGCGCGTTGCGCAGGGCGATGGAGAAGCAGGCCGTCGTGCTGGGTGACGGCACCGACGCCGACCTCGTGGCCTTCGCCGGCGACGAGCTGGAGGCCGCCGTGCAGGTGTTCCACGTGCGTGGCGGCCGGGTGCGCGGCCAACGCGGATGGGTGGTGGAACTCACCGGTGACACCGACCAGTCCGGCGACACCGACCAGTCCGGCGACACCGACCAGCCCGGCACCGATGACGCCGCCGCCTACCTGGTGGAGCAGTTCGTCGCCCAGTTCTACGGCGCGCAGGTCGCGTTGGCCGGCGAGCGAACCGAGCACGTCCCGCGGGAGGTGCTGGTGCCCCAGCTGCCCGAGGACGCCGAGGCGCTCGAGCAGTGGCTGAGCGGGCTGCGAGGTTCCCGGGTGCGGTTGCGGGTGCCCCAGCGCGGGGACAAGCGGGCGCTGGCCGAGACCGTGGCCCGCAACGCCGAGGAGGCGTTCACCCAGCACAAGCTGCGCCGGGCCGGCGACCTCACGGCCCGATCGGCGGCCCTGCAGGGTTTGCAGGAGGCGTTGGAGCTGGACTCGGCGCCGCTGCGCATCGAGTGCGTCGACGTTAGCCACGTGCAGGGCACCGACGTGGTGGCCTCCCTGGTGGTGTTCGAGGACGGGCTGCCCCGCAAGTCCGACTACCGCCACTACGCCATCAAGGAGGCGGCGGGCGAGGGCCACTCCGACGACGTGGCCAGCATCGCGGAGGTGACCCGACGCCGGTTCCAGCGGCACAGCGCCGGGCCGGCCGAGGAGGCGACCGAGGCACACCTGCCGGTGCCCACGCCCGGCCTCGACCCGCTCACCGGGCGGCCGCGCCGCTTCGCCTACCCACCCAACCTGTACGTGGTCGACGGCGGCGCGCCGCAGGTGGCTGCCGCGGCCGCCGTGCTCAGTGAGCTCGGGGTGACCGATGTCGCCGTCATCGGTCTGGCCAAGCGGCTGGAGGAGGTGTGGGTGCCCGGCGAGCCCGACCCGGTGATCCTGCCGCGCAGCAGCGAAGCGCTCTACCTGCTGCAACGCATCCGCGACGAGGCGCACCGCTTCGCCATCGCCTTCCACCGCAGCAAGCGCAGCAAGCGGATGACCGCATCGGCGCTGGACTCCGTGCGCGGCCTGGGGGAGAGTCGGCGCAAGGCATTGGTGGCACACTTCGGGTCCGTAGCACGGCTCCGTCAAGCCAGCATCGAGCAGATCGTCGAGGTACCCGGAATCGGATCGACCACAGCCGAGGCCGTCCTCACCGCGCTAGGCGGGGACCAGTCCGTCGGCCGGAGCACAACCCAGGGGGAGAGCGCGTGAGCACGGAGAACACGGTGGTGGCGCCCACTGGCGTGGAGGTCGCGGTGGTTACTGGCCTGTCCGGCGCCGGACGCAGCACGGCTGCCAAGGTGCTGGAAGACCTCGGTTGGTTCGTTGTCGACAATCTCCCGCCCGAGCTCATCTCCACGGTGGTCGACCTGGGCGCACAGTCCCGCGCCGGCCTCACCAAGATCGCCGTCGTGATGGACGTGCGCAGCCGTCGGTTCACCGACGACCTGGCCGCGGTGATCAGGGAGCTCGACGCCAAGGGCCTGCGCCCCCGGGTGCTGTTCCTGGAGGCTTCCGATGCGCTGCTGATCCGGCGCTTCGAGCAGGTTCGCCGAAGCCACCCCCTGCAGGGCGACGGGCGCCTGGCCGACGGCATCGCCAAGGAGCGCGCCCTGCTGGCACCGCTGCGGGCCGAGGCCGACCTGGTGGTGGACACCACCGCGCTGTCCGTGCACGACCTGCGGGCCAAGATCGAGGACGCCTTCGGCAACGAGACCAGCGCGCAAACCAAGGTGATGGTGTTGTCCTTCGGCTACAAGTACGGGCTGCCGATGGACGCCGACCTGGTGGCGGACGTGCGCTTTCTGCCCAACCCGCACTGGATCCCCGAGCTGCGGGCGCACACCGGGCAGGACCCTGAGGTGCGCGACTACGTTCTCGGCCAGGAAGGCGCGGAGGAATTCCTCGACCGCTACCACGAGTTGCTGCGGCTGATGAGCGCCGGCTACCGGCGGGAGGGCAAGCGCTACCTGACCGTGGCGGTCGGCTGCACGGGCGGAAAGCACCGCAGCGTGGCCATCGCCGAACAGCTCGCGTCCAGGGTGGGCAACCTGGACAAGGTCCCGGTCCGCGTCGTGCACCGCGACCTGGGGCGCGAATGAGTCAGCGACCTGGGGCGCGAATGAGCCAGCGACCTGGGGCGCGAATGAACCCGGCTGTTGTCGCCCTCGGCGGTGGGCATGGACTGCATGCCACCCTGCGCTCCGCCCGGCAATTCAGTGACGACGTGACAGCGGTGGTCACCGTCGCCGATGACGGTGGGTCCTCGGGACGGTTGCGTCGTGAGCTGGGCGCCCTGCCCCCCGGCGACCTCCGGATGGCCCTGGCGGCCCTGGCCGACGGCGGCGAGCACGGCAGGCTGTGGTCCACGACGGTGCAGCACCGCTTCGGGGGCAGCGGCGCGCTGGCCGGGCATCCGGTGGGCAACCTGCTCATCACCGGCCTGGCCGAGGTGCTCGGTGATCCGGTGGCCGCCCTCGACGCCGTTGGCAGCCTGCTGGGCGTGCGGGGCCGGGTACTGCCGATGAGCCCGGTGCCGCTGGACATCCAGGCCGACGTGGTCGGCTTGCAGGACGATCCTCGGGTATCCACCGCGATCCGCGGGCAACACGCGGTGGCGACCACGGCGGGACAGGTCCGTAGGGTCCGCCTGCTGCCGGCCGCGCCGCCGGCCTGCGCCGATGCCGTGACCGCCGTGCGGGCCGCCGACCTGGTGGTGCTCGGACCGGGCTCCTGGTTTTCCAGCGTGATCCCACACGTGCTGGTTCCCGAGCTGCTCGAGGCCATCATGGCGACCGAGGCGGTGCGGGTGGCGGTACTGAACCTGAGCCCCCAGTCGGGGGAGACCACGGGGTTCACCACCGAACGGCACCTGCACGTACTCTCACAGCACGCTCCCAAGCTACGGCTGGACGCGGTCGTGGTCGACCGTCGTTCGGTGCTGCCCGGCAGGGACCTCGCGCACGTCGACCGGGCGGCGGCGCAGCTCGGCGCGGAGGTTCATCTCGCGGATGTGGCCGTTCCCGGCACCGATACGCATGACGAAGTGCTGCTCGGTGAGGTGCTCGAGAAGGTGCTGCGACAAGGCCGTGTTGCCGGGCGTACTCGCCCGGTACCGGAGGCAACTGAGGGAGAGGACGCCCCAGCGTGGCGATGACCGCGGCGGTAAAGGACGAGTTGAGCCGGCTCGACATCACCAAGACGTGCTGCCGCCGGGCCGAGGTGTCGGCGTTGCTGCGGTTCGCCGGTGGGCTGCACATCGTGGGCGGCAAGGTCGTCGTCGAGGCGGAGCTGGATGCCGGTTCGATCGCCAGGCGGTTGCGCAAGGCCGTGCACGAGCTCTACGGCTATCCCTCCGACGTGCACGTGCTCAACGCCAGCGGGCTGCGCAAGGGCACCAGGTATGTAGTGCGGGTGGTCAAGGACGGCGAGGCACTCGCCAGGCAGACGGGCCTGCTCGACAACCGCGGACGCCCCGTTCGTGGACTGCCGGCGCAGGTCGTGGCGGGAGGGCTGTGCGATGCGGAGGCCGCCTGGCGCGGCGCCTTCCTGGCGCACGGCTCGCTCACCGAACCCGGTCGCTCCTCAGCATTGGAGGTGGGCTGCCCAGGGCCGGAGGCGGCGATGGCGCTGGTCGGGGCGGCCCGACGACTCGGCATCACGGCCAAGGCCAGGGAGGTCCGCGGGGCCGATCGCGTGGTCGTCCGCGACGGCGAGGCGATCGGTGCGCTGCTCACCAAGATGGGCGCCCAGGACATCCGGCTCACCTGGGAGGAACGGCGGATGCGCAGGGAGGTGCGCGCCACCGCCAACCGCCTCGCCAACTTCGATGACGCCAACCTGCGCCGCTCGGCCCGGGCCGCGGTGGCGGCGGCCGCCCGGGTGGACCGGGCCTTGCAGATCCTCGGCGAGGACGTTCCCGACCACCTCGCCGCGGCCGGCACGCTGCGGGTGCAGCACCGGCAGGCGTCCTTGGAGGAGCTCGGCCAACTCGCCGATCCACCGATGACCAAGGACGCCGTCGCCGGTCGTATTCGGCGGCTGCTCTCCATGGCCGACCGCCGCGCGCGGGACACCGGCGTCCCCGACACGGAGTCGGCTGTGACCGCTGACATGCTGGACGAGGGCTGAGCAGTATGCCGCCAAGGCGCCCGTTAGGGTAGGCGCCGATCAGCTCTGCACGGGGCCGTGCGCCACCGGCGACTGCTGAAGATTCGCACCAGATGACATTCAGTCCAGATGAGATCCATGACAAGGAGTGCACTGTGACGGTCCGGGTAGGCGTGAACGGCTTCGGCCGCATCGGTCGGAATTTCTTCCGGGCCGTGGAGGCCCAGCGTGCCGCAGGCACCACCGACATCGAGATCGTGGCGGTCAACGACCTGACGCCGCCGGAGAACCTCGCGCACCTGCTCAAGTACGACTCCATCTTGGGACGCCTGCCCCAGGAGGTGTCCGTTGACGGTGAGTACATCGTGGTCGGCTCGCAGCGCGTCAAGGCGCTCGCCATCAAGGACGGCCCCGCGGCACTGCCGTGGGCGGAGCTCAGCGTCGACGTGGTCATCGAGTCCACCGGCATCTTCACCAACGCCGACAAGGCACGCGGTCACCTCGACGCGGGCGCCAAGAAGGTCATCGTGTCGGCGCCAGCGACCGGTGAGGACCTGACCGTCGTCATGGGTGTCAACGACGGCGACTTCGACGGCAGCCAGTCGATCATCTCCAACGCCTCCTGTACCACCAACTGCCTGGGCCCGATGGCCAAGGTGCTGGACGAGGCCTTCGGCATCGAGCGCGGCCTGATGACCACGGTGCACGCCTACACCGCGGACCAGAACCTGCAGGACGGCCCGCACAAGGACCCGCGCCGGGCCCGGGCAGCCGCCATCAACGTGGTGCCCACCTCCACCGGTGCGGCCAAGGCCATCAGCCTGGTATTGCCCCAGCTCAAGGGCAAGCTCGACGGCTACGCGCTGCGCGTGCCCGTGCCCACCGGCTCGGCCACCGACCTCACGGTCACGGTCCGCGAGGCCACCTCCGTCGACGCGGTCAACGCGGCGTTCAAGGCCGCAGCCGAGGGGCCGCTCAAGGGCTACCTCGTCTACAGCGAGGCGCCGCTGGTTTCCTCCGACATCGTCACCGACCCCGCGTCGTGCATCTTCGACTCCGGCCTCACCAAGGTCATCGACGACCAGGTGAAGATCGTCGGCTGGTACGACAACGAGTGGGGCTACTCCAACCGGCTCGTGGACCTCACCGGTCTCGTCGGCTCCAAGCTCTGAGCCGGCCCCGCCCGTGAAGACACTGCAGGACCTGCTCGATGAGGGGGTAGCCGGCCGCACCGTGCTGGTGCGCTCGGACCTCAACGTCCCACTCGAGGACGGTGCGATCACCGACGCCGGACGCATCGAGGCCTCCGCCCCGACACTGCGGGCGCTTTCCGACGCCGGTGCGCGCGTCCTGGTCACCGCGCACCTGGGGCGGCCCCAGGGCCAGCCCGACCCGACGTTGTCCCTCGCACAGGTCGCCGTGAAGCTCGGTGACGTTCTCGGGCGTCCGGTCACGCTGGCCGAGGACGTCGTCGGCCCTTCCGCGCGGGCGGGTGCCGCGGGATTGTCCGACGGCGGGGTCCTGCTGCTGCAGAACGTGCGCTTCGACAGCCGGGAGACCAGCAAAGATCAGGCCCAGCGCGCGGAACTGGCGGATGAACTGGTCGCGCTCACCGGCGAGCGGGGCGCCTTCGTCTCCGACGGCTTCGGCGTCGTGCACCGCAAGCAGGCCTCGGTGTACGAGGTGGCCCAACGGCTGCCGCACTACGCCGGTGGTCTGGTGGCTGCCGAGGTCGACGTGCTCGCCAAGCTCACCGGTGTGGCGCAGCGGCCCTACGCGGTGGTGCTCGGCGGCTCGAAGGTGTCGGACAAGCTGTCGGTGATCGAAGCGCTCGCTCCGCAGGTCGACGGCCTGTTCATCGGCGGCGGGATGTGTTTCACCTTCCTCGCTGCGCAGGGGCATGCAGTGGGTGATTCCTTGCTGCAGCCGGAGATGATCGACACCTGCAAGGATCTGCTGACGCGCTTCGGCGAGAAGATCTACCTGCCCACCGACCTCGTCGTGGCCGAGGCGTTCTCGGCCACCGTGCCGGTGCACACGGTGGCGGCTACCGAGATCCCGGAGGGGCACATGGGCTTGGACGTCGGGCCGGTCACCGTAGCCCGCTTCGCGGAGGGCTTGCGGCAGGCACAAACGATTTTCTGGAACGGCCCGATGGGCGTGTTCGAGATGGCCAACTTCGCCGGAGGTACCAGGGGCGTGGCCGAGGCCATCATCGCTGCCACCACGGACGGCGCGTTTAGCGTCGTCGGCGGCGGCGACTCCGCGGCCGCGGTGCGCTTGCTACAGCTGCCCGAGGACGGCTTCTCACACATCTCCACCGGCGGTGGGGCTTCGCTGGAGTACCTCGAGGGCAAAGAGCTCCCCGGCCTTTCCGTGTTGGAGGGCTGAGCCATGGTGGCATCGCGCACCCCGCTGATCGCGGGAAACTGGAAGATGAACCTCAATCACCTCGAGGCCATCGCCCTGGTGCAGAAGATCGCGTTCTCACTGCCGGACAAGTACTTCGACAAGGTGGACGTGGCGGTGCTGCCTCCGTTCACCGACATCCGCAGCGTGCAGACGCTCATCGACGGTGACAAGCTGCGCCTCACCTACGGCGCGCAGGACGTCTCCGCGCAGGAGTCCGGCGCCTACACCGGCGAGGTCAGCGGCCCCATGCTGGCCAAGCTCGGCTGCAGCTACGTGGTGGTCGGTCACTCGGAGCGGCGCAGCATGCACAACGAGGACGATGCCCTGGTCGCGGCCAAGGTCGCCGCGGCGCTGCGCAACGGCATCACTCCCATCGTGTGCGTGGGGGAGGGACTGGAGATCCGGGAGGCCGGCGAGCACGTCGACTACGCCGTGGCGCAGCTGCGGGGATCGCTGGCCGGTTGCTCACCCGAGCAGCTCGCGTCGATCGTCGTCGCGTACGAGCCCGTGTGGGCCATCGGTACCGGACGGGTGGCGACCCCGGCCGATGCGCAGGAGGTGTGCGCCGCGTTGCGGGGTGCGCTCGCGGAGCTCGGTGGTGCGCAGGCAGGTGCGGCGGTGCGGGTGCTCTACGGCGGTTCGGTCACCTCGAAGAACGTCGGTGAGATCGTCGCGCAGACCGATGTGGACGGCGCACTCGTCGGCGGCGCGAGCCTCAAGGCCGACGAGTTCGCCACGCTGTGTGCCATAGCCGCCGGTGGTCCGCTGCCTTAAGGCCTCGTTGCCGCGCGAACGGTAGGCTGATGCGGCCCCGACCCAAGAGAAGGACTCCGATGGAACTGTTTTTGCAGATTGTGCTGATCATCTCCAGCTTGGCGTTGATCCTCGGCATCCTGCTACACAAGGGCAAGGGTGGAGGTCTGTCCACGCTGTTCGGTGGGGGCACCCAGTCCAGCCTCTCCGGTTCCACGGTGGTGGAGAAGAACCTCGACCGCATCACCCTGTTCGTCGGTCTCATCTGGCTGATCTGCATCGTCGGCGTGGGCCTGACGATCAAGCTCGGCTAGCGTTTCCCGCGGGTGGCTATCGAGGAAGCCCGTCGGCAGCAGTGGGAGGACGCGGCCGACTGGCCCTTGACCATCGCGGCATTGCTGTTTCTCGGTGCCTACGCGTGGCCGATCCTGGACCCCGAGTTGGCTCAGCCATGGCCGCCATAGGCCGCCGTCATCACATCGATCTTAGCGAGTGTGGACTCGGCAGTCCATTGCCCCCGGACGGGGTCATGCCAGCTTCATGCGGGTGATGAACCGACCGTGCAGCTCAGTCACGTTGAGCAGGCGCAGGCCGGCCTCGGCGGCCAGGTCGGCGGCGGCTTCCGTGCCCACCCGGGCCCAGGGAAACCATGCTCCCACCGCGCGTTCGGTCTCGAGTCGCAGACGCTCGCGCCGTACGCCCGTCGATGGCGGATCGAGCTCCACAAGAACTATCCCATCGGGTCCGAGGAGTTGGCGTGCTCGACGCAATACGCGCGTCGGGTCGCCACCGATGCCGATGTTGCCGTCCGCGAGCAGTACCTGGGCCCAGCTCCCAAGGCCGGGTAGAGGGGCGAAGATGTCCTGATGCAGCGCCATACCGCCGCGCCGGATGGTCATGCGCACCGCAGCGGCGGAAATGTCCACCCCGAGCGCGGGAATACCCCGGGCGGTGAGGGCCCCGGTGAGTCGTCCCGGCCCACATCCGAGATCAAGGGTCGGCCCCGTGCACGCTTGCAAGAGCGCCCGGTCGACTGCGCGGTCAGCCGCGTTGGATCCGGCGCCGCCGAGCCAGCGGTGCACCGGCAGGACCCGGCGGCCGCCGGCCGAGTCACTCACCCAACACGGGAGACCATCGGCTGCCCGCTGGTAGAGCCCGTCGACAGATACCACGGCGGCGCACCCAGGGCCGGGACCGGCGCCGATCGCCGGTGTCATGCCGTGGTGCTCGCGCGGGGCGAGAAGCTCGTTCACGTCGTTTTCACGCCTGCGGCTCCGCTCGGTGCGCCTCTTGCGCACCAACACGCGCTTCCTCCGCGGGAGATGCTCCGGCTCTCCGACGGGCATAGCCGGTTCGGGCTGCGTAGGTTAGCGCGCTGGCGGCGCAGATGATGGTGGTGAGCAGCAGCCAGCGGCCGAGAAAGGGTTCCTGGGTCTGACCGGTGGCAGCGAGATAGTTGTCGCTGCCCTGTTCGATGATGCCCGGAAGGAATATCAAGAGCAGCAGACCGCTGGCCAGGACCGGCACCCGCACGTATGTCACCAACGACACCTGCGGCGTCCGGTGGTGACCTCGCCGGTGGCGCAGGGCATGCAGCCCGGCCGTCAGTGAACGGTCGGCCAGCGCGTAGAGCGGAAAGAGCACGAGATCGTGGAGCAACGCCGCAGCCAGGAACCAGACGAGGATGGACTGCCACCAGACCGTCGGATTCCACAAGGTGGCGGGTCCCGCGACGCTGATCACGTAGCCCACGAGGGCGAAGCTGGCCAGCACCGCCAGCAGATGTAGCGGGTGGGAGCCGTAGAAGAAGCGAAACCGGGTGGCAATAGCTCTTTGCATCAAGGCCTCCGGAACTCGATGGAACGCACCCACTTGGTGTTGTGCACCCCGGGCAGTGCCGGGACGATGATCCGCGCGGGGAAGCCGTGGTCGATCGAGAGGTCGACGCCGTTGACCCGCAACGCGAGCAGGGAATCGGGGTGCAGGACCTGGTTGGCTTGCAGGCTGGCTTGGTTGAACGCCCCGGTCCGTTCCAGTGACTGCACGTGGGCCGACTGCGGTGTGGGCACTCCCGCCAGCGTGGCGAGGTCGCGCAGCCGTACCCCGGTCCAGCTCTGGCTCGTCGACCATCCCTCCACGCAGGCGATGGGTAGTACAGCGGTGTGCTGGGGCATGGCCAGCAAGGCAGCCCGGTCCAGGGTTCGGGGCGCGCCGCCTGCCAGGGCCAGTCGCCAACCCGCACCGACGTCGGCGGCGGCGAGGGCCGCGGCGGTGGCAGTGCGGTTGATCTCGAAGTCGTTGGGTCCGTCACCCAAGTCCCTGCCGCGAGGAAGCAGGAACGCCAGCGGCCGGATCGGCCCGCCGAGTGTCTGCCCGACGGTGAGCACGGCCACCAATGCCGAACCGCCGCCAACCAGGGCCAAGGCGCCGCGGCGGCTGATGGTTGCCGGATCGGGCTCGGCGGCCACGAGCCCGTCGGCGTCCGGCGGTTCGGGCACGGTGTCGGCTCGGGTGGCGCGCAGCGTCTCGCGGAGGGAGCGTGCCCGCAGCGACGAGACCATCTTCGGCAGCTTGATACCCACGTGGACCAGGAATCCGGCGCTGAACACCCATACCCCGTAGTAGTGGGCGGTGTAGAAGCTGAATCCGAAGATGTAGTCGTACTGGATGTTGAGTACGCCCGTGACCAGCTCGAACAGGATTCCGCCGACGAGCATCAACAGGGAGACCCGTTCGATCAGCTGGGCCAGGGAGCGGGCCGGTGGCCAGTCGAACAACCTGGGGATCACGGACCAGAGCTTGGCCAGCACGATCGGAATGATGATCAGGCCGAGTCCGACGTGCAGTCCCTGGTTGAGCCGATAGAGCCAGGACGGCGTGGTGGGCCAGTCGAACACCGGCAGGTGTAGCCACCCCACGTCTGCGGGGATGGCTTGGTTGAGCTGCGGCGCGTAGGCGATGTAGGAGAGCAATCCGGTGACGATGACGATGGGCAGCGCCACCAGCAGTGCCGCACCGAATACCGACGTCAGCCACGGCCCGCGCCACACGTTCCTGCGCCCCAGTCCAGGCGGCGGACGGCGAGCGAGAGCGCGCCACAGTGGCGCGGGGAACCCGTATGCCGGTTCGGCACGAGCGGAGCGCGTGTCGATGGCGGGACGTGGAGCTGTGCCGGGCAGCGGTCTGGCATCGGAAGGAGGTGGGTTCCTGGCGGTCATGGCATGAGTCCGATGCTGGGGGATATGTCTGGCGGAACGTGGCGTGGGTGTTACGTTGCCCTCGGTCAATTGGACTGTCAAGTCCAGTTTGTCGATCTATGGACGCGGGTTCCTTACCCGCAGCGGCGCGCGGGCGAACTCCGCAATGCCCACTTCCGGCGTTGTTGCAGCCCGAAAGCCCAGTACCCGTGCCGCCCGCAGCGGATCAGCCACCACGTGCCGCACGTCTCCGGGGCGGTACTGGCCAGTGACGACCGGTTGTGCACCGCCGCGTGCCCGCGCCAGGGTGGCTGCCACCTCCAGAATGGTCGCCGGCGTGCCGGAGCAGATGTTAAACGGTCGGAAGCCGTCCAAGGCTGCCTCCACGGCGAGTCGATTGGCCTCCGCTACGTCGCTGACATGGACGAAGTCACGCGTCTGTCCGCCGTCCTCGAACACTCGTGGCGCCTGACCGGCCTCCAGCGAGGATCGGAAGATCGCCGCCACCCCGGCGTAGGGGGTGTCGCGCGGCATGTGGTCGCCGTAGACGTTGTGGTAGCGCAGGGCGGTCACCGCACCACCGGTGGCCAGCGCCCAGGCCAGGGCGTAGTTCTCCTGCGCCAGTTTGCTTGCGGCGTAGGTGCTGCGTGGGCGCAGTGGCGCTTCCTCGTCCACCAGGGCCCAATCGACACGCCGTGCACAGCGCGGGCAGGTGCTGTCGAAGATGCCGGCGTCCAGGTCTGCCGTCGTCCGCGGTACCGGGTCCACGTCGTCATGCACCGGGCAGGTGTAGCGCCCCGACCCGTACACCACCATCGAGGAGGCCAGCACCAACCGGGAGCATCCGACCCGGGCCATCGCCGCGAGGAGCACCGCAGTACCGAAGTCGTTGTGCGCGGAGAACATCGGTGCATCGGCGGCGTCCACGCCAGCACCGACCATCGCCGCCTGATGGCAGACCACGTCGACGCCGGCCAACGCGGCTTCAACACCGTCACTGTCGCGGATGTCGAGGCGTTGCACTCCCGCCGGAGTCGGGGCTTCCTCGCCGTGCGCCACCGGTAGCAGCGCATCGACGGCCCGTACCTCGTGTCCCGCCTCGACGAGTGCACGCCAGACGTGACCACCGATGAAACCGGCACCGCCGGTGAGTAGCACCTGCATGCGTCAGGCCGGCCGGCTCAGCGGACGCCGGCTTTGCGTGCGTCCAGCAACCGGTCCGACGGCACCGGTGTCCACGCGAGCAGCCGCGTCGGCGAAGAGCGTGCCCGGTGCGGCGTTGGCGACCGCGCGGATGTCCGCGGGGGTATCGACGTCGTTGAGCTCCTCGAGCAGGTGCACCCGAGCACTGCCCCGGCGCAGCGCCGCCAGGGTCAGCGCGCCCGTGTCCGACCGGGACATGGGCACCTCCCTGAGGACGTCCGCCAGCTCGGGACGCCGTACCCCCAGAGCCCACCACCCACCGTCCGACGCGGGGCCGAGTACCGCGTCGGTGTGGCGGGAAGACAGTTGCGCTGCCGCGCCGGCGAGCATCCCCGGCGTCAGCTGGGGGGTATCCATTCCGACTTGTAGCACGCCGCCGGCGCCGCCGGCTTCGGCTGCGTCATGGTGGGCGGCGACGAGTCGTTCGGCGAAGGCGACACCCCGTTGCCGCACAACCAGGAAGTTGCCCAGCGCTTCCTGCAGTTCCGGGCGGCGTTGCGCGTGCGCCAGGTCACCGGTGAGGGCCACGACCCGGCAACCCGAGGGCGTGGCCGAAACGGCGGCGAGGGTGTCCAGCAAAGCCGCGGCCGCCAGATCGGCGGCCTGTTCGGGCGACAACAGGGCCGTGAGCCGGGTCTTCGCCTCACCGGGTACCGGCGACTTGGCGACGACCAGTAGGGTCGCAGCACTCAAGATCGCCGCGCTCACGCGAGCGCCACGCTGAAGTCACGGACCGCCCGCACGGTGCCGAGGATCGAGCCGGAGACCTTCGACCGGCCTGCCGTGCGCGGTGAGTAGCTGACGTCCACCTCGGTCACACTCCAGTCTGCTTCGGCGGCCCGGATGAGCAGCTCCAGCGGGTAGCCGGACCGACGGTCGGCCACCCCCAGCTGCAGCAGCGCGGTCCGGCGGACAGCCCGGATGGCGCCGAGATCGTGCACGTCCAGGCCGTACTTGCTGCGCAGCCGGGCGGCGATGAGGGCGTTGCCCAGTCGCGCATGCCACGGCCACCCGCTGGAGGGCACCGGCACCCGCCGGCCGACGGCCAGGTCGGCGCCGCCGTCCAGCTTCGCGACCAGCAGCGGCAGCTCGCCGGGATCCATCGAGCCGTCCCCGTCGAGCACGCATACCACCTCAGCCTGGGCAGCGAGTACACCGGCGTGCACCGCGGACCCGTACCCGGGCACGGGTTCATCGACCACTCTTGCGCCGTGGGCGGCGGCAACCTCGGCGGTTGCGTCCCCGGAGCCGTTGTCCACCACGATCGGCCGGTAGCCGCGGGGCAGGGCAGCCAACACGGCGGGCAACGAGCCCGCCTCATCGCGACAGGGGATCACCACATCCACAGTTCTCATTGGACTGATCTAAGCCCGTCTGCGCTTTGATCGCTTGCCCAAAGCCCTTGCGACCTAGGGTCGAACGGGTGAGCACCGCATTGAGCTCCTCGGCCAAGCCCCCGGGATCCAACAGTCGATCCCCGGGCACACGTGGCGACCTGCTGAGCGCCGTGTTGGCCCTGGCCCTGCTCCTCGCCGCCCTGGCGGTTCCGCGGCTGCTGCCGCCCCGCGAGCAGCAGAGGCTGCACGCGCTGACCGCGCCGCTCTATGGGCTGTGGCAACGGCACTGGGGCGTGGGCACTCCCATTGCCGTGCTCATCGCCATCGTGGTGCTCGCCTCGGGCCCGTCGTTGGCGCAGCGGCTGGACTGGCGCGCGCTGTTGGCCGTCACCGGCTTCGTCTCCGTCTCGTGGGCGATGGCGCTGCTCATGATCGACGGCTGGCAGCACGGATTCGTTGATCACCTGGAAGATTCGAACGAGTACCTGCCTACGGTTCGGACCATTGCCGACGTTCCGGCGATGTTGCGCGACTTCTCCGGCCGAATTCTGGAGGGAGCAGCGGGTTCCTGGCCGACGCACGTCTCCGGTCATCCGCCCGGCGCGCTGCTGGCCTACCTCGGGCTGGATCGAGTGGGGCTGGGCGGCACGGTGTCTGCAGGCATGCTCGACATACTGGCGGGGTGTTCTGCTGCGGTCGCGGTGCTGGTGGCGGTGCGGGCGCTCGCCGACGAGCAGACCGCCCGGCGAGCAGCTCCTTTCCTCGCCCTCGCGCCTGCGGCAATCTGGATCGCGGTATCCGCGGACGCGTTGTTCACCGGGGTCACGGCGTGGGGCATCGCCCTGCTGGCGCTCGCCGCGAAGCGCGCTGTGCGCTGGCCCGTCGTCGCGGCGGTCGCTGCAGGTCTGCTGCTGGGCTACGGCCTCTATCTGTCCTACGGCCTGGCGTTGATGGGCGTGCCTGCTGTGGGCGTACTGCTGGCCGCCCGCACCGCGCGGCCACTGGTGCCGGCCGTGCTCGGGGCACTGGCCGTCGCGGCGGCATTCACCGCGGCAGGCTTCTGGTGGGCCGACGGATACCAGTTGGTGGTCCAGCGCTACTACCAGGGCATCGCCTCGGAGCGGCCGTTCAGTTACTGGGGCTGGGCGAATTTCGCCTCCCTGTTGTGCGCGGTGGGTGTTGCCCCGGTCGCCGCCCTGCATCGGGTATTCGCACCGGCCCGGCTGCGGGCGCGCGAGGGGCTCACCATGCTGGTGGCCGGTGCCGCGCTGGCCGTGGTGATCGCCGATCTGAGCGGGCTCAGCAAGGCGGAGACCGAACGAATCTGGCTCCCCTTCGGCATCTGGCTACTCGCCGCACCGGCAATGCTCCCGAACCGCTTCCTGCGGTGGTGGCTGGCTGCTCAGGCGGTGCTCGCGTTGGGCATCGTGCACCTGATGCTGACCAACTGGTGACCGGAGGCGCGCGGATGCGGCCTACTCTCAGGCGCGGCCGAGACCGGCGTCGCGGGGCCGCACGATCGCCTGGCCCCGGTCGGCGGCCTGCAGCTTGGTGAAGATGGCCGAGACGTTGTTGGCCACGGTCTTCGGCGCGATGCCGAGCCGTTTTCCGATAGCGGTGTTCGACCCGCCTGCGGCCAGCAGATCGAGGATTTGGCGGTCCCGGGACGTCAGCTCCGGAAAGGGCTGGTCGGCCGGTGCGGGCGCTCCCGCGGAGAAGAAGCGCAGTGCCGGCTGGGCAACGCCGGGTCCGAAGATGACGTCGCCCCCAGCGACCGCGAGAATCGCCCTGGCTATCTCCTCCTGCTCGGCACCCTTGACCAGATAACCCCGTGCAACGGCCCGTATCGCGGCGAACAGGGAGTCGTCGTCATCGAACATGGTGAGCCCCAGCACCGCTACTCGAGCCGCCCTGCGCGATCTCGCGGGTGGCCGCAAAGCCGTCCACGTCAGGCATCTGCAGATCGAGCGTCGAATCCGGCCTCGAAGGCCAGTTCCGCCGCGGTTCCGTGTGCTCGGCGGATGCGGTCGATGTCCTGGATCGAGGCACTGTGCACCGGCCGCATGCTGAGCGGATTGAACAGTCGGGAAGGCGCGAGGGCACGGTAGCCGGTCGACTTCTCATTGGCGACGGGCCCCGCGTGACCGAGCTGGGCGGATACCGCCGCACCCTCGCTGTGCACGGCATCGGTGAACCTGCGCAGGCCCGGCAGCGCCTCGGGACGCACCCAGAGCTGCCCCCGTTCCGTGCATCCCTCCGGAGCAACGGCGCAATAGGCGACGGTGGTCATGCCGACCCCACCCGCCGCGGGGCGTCGGTGGTACTCGATGAGCTCTTCGCTGACCAATGCGTCCGGCGTTACGCCCTCGAACGTTGCCGCCTTGATGATCCGGTTGCGCAGCGTGATGGGGCCGAGCTTGGCCGGGGCCAAGACGTCGGGGTGTTCGGTCACGGCTCGGGGCTCCTTGCTCGAGGTGGCCGGGCTGGGTGGCTCGGTGCGCGGTGGCGCCGCGCGCTTCATCGTCAATCAGGTGACGGACCAGTGGAAGTAGGCCTCCCGCCGAACGGGCCGAATCGCGACAGAGACGAACGCCTCGGCATGGAGGGGACGAACCTGATAGCTTCGGCCGCGTCAGTCCAGCGGTGCATACAGCTCGCGTGGCAGCTGACCCGCCGCGGAGCGGTCCAGCAGCCATAGGGTGCGGTCCCGGCCGCGAGCCCCGGCCGCCGGCAGCACCACCTCGCCGGCACCGCCGAGGGCCAGCTGCACGGCCTGCGCCTTGGCTTCTCCGCTCACGCACAGCCATACCTGCGCCGCGCTCCGGATGGCGGGCAGGGTCAGGCTGATCCGGATCGGTGGCGGCTTGGGACAGTCGCGCACAGCGACCACGCCGCGCTGCTGTTCGTGCACGCCGGGGGAGTCGGGGAACAACGAAGCGACATGGCCTTCCTCGCCCATCCCGAGCAGGAGCGCATCGAAGCGGGGGGCCATTTCGTGGGCCCCCGGGCTGCTGTGTGCGCCCAGGTTTCCGGCGTAGACGGCGGCGGCAGCATCAGGGTCGTCTCCCGTCGCACCGTCGGAGGGCTCCATCGCAAACACCCGGGCCGGGTCGATGTCGACGTGGTCCAGCAGTGCCGCCCGGGCCTGGGTCTCGTTGCGGTCGGGATGTCCGGCAGGCAGGAAACGCTCGTCGCCCCAGAAGACGTTCACCCGACGCCAGTCCACCGCGGAGGCCGCAGAACTGGCGCGTACCTGTTCCAGCACGGCGATGCCGGTACCGCCGCCAGTCAGCACCACCGAGGCGCTGCCTCTGCTGGCCTGGGCATCGACGAGCGTGGTCACCAGCCGAGCGGCCACCGCTGCCGCCAGTACCTCCGCGTCGGCGTGTACCACCACCTCCGGAGCGCTCACCGCGGCGTCCGGGACGCGGAGACCACCCGGTCGGCGCTGGTAGCACGGGAGCGTTTGATCAGCGACAAGCCTTGCAGCGCTTGGGCATACACCTCGTCGGCATCCATCCGGCGCATCTCCTCGGACAGGCACTCCTTGATTTGCCTGCGGTTCAGCGCCACCGTGCGATCGGGCTGGCCGGGCTGGGTGAGGACCGCGGACTCGCCCGCGGGACGAATGAGTGCCACCGAACCGGACGGGCGGTCCAGCACCACCGAGCCGAGGCCCGTACCCGCCCGCACCCGCCGGACGGGAACGTCCAGGTAGGCCGCGAGCCAGCCGGCCAGCAGATCCGAGGACGGCGAGTTGGCGCCACCGGTCACGGTCGCGGACTCGACGTGCTCGTACGGCGGTTGATCGAGGGCACTGGCCAGCAGCGCCCGCCATGCAGTGATCCGGCTCCACGCCAGATCGGTGTCTCCTGCGGTGTAGCTGAGCTGCCGTTGCGTCAGTGCCTTACTCGGATTACGGGCAGCGGCGGCATCGGTGATCCGGCGCCCGGCGAGCATGCCGATGGGGTCCCGGGCGGGATCCGCCGGCGGCTCGCCCGGCCACCAGGCCACCACCGGTGTGTCGGGCAGCAGAAAGGGCACCGCCACACTTTCGGCGTGCTCGGCCAGTGGGCCGTACAGCCGCAGCACGACCACCTCCGACGCCCCGGAGTCACCGCCGACCCGGATCTGGGCGTCCAGCCGGGTCGCGGCCTTACGGGCGCCCTTGGCCAGCACGATCACCCGGCAGGGATGTTCCCGGCTGGCCGCGTTGGCGGCGTCGATCACCGTTTCGGTCTGCATGTCGTCGTCGGTGGCGATCACCAGGGTGAGCACCCGGCCCAGGGTGACGGCGCCACCGCTCTTGCGCAGCTCGACGATGCGCCGGCTCACGTTGCCCGTCGTCGTTGCCGGCATGTCGACAATCATTTCGCGGCCTCCGGCCTTGGGGGGCTGATTACTTTCGCGGCCTCCGGCCTTGCGGGGCTGATTATTTTCGCGGCCTCCGGCCTTGCGGGCACCATCATGGCCGCCGCCACCTGCGTCCGGTACGGGTCATCATCCGTTGCGCGGCCTCGGGTCCCCAGGTACCGGCGCCGTATGGCTCCGGTCGGCCCGAGGCGGCCCAGTGCTCGATCACCGGGTCGAGGATCCGCCACGACAGCTCCACCTCGGCGTTCACCGGAAACAGCGAGGGCTCGCCGAGCAGCACGTCCAGGATCAGGCGCTCGTAGGCCTCGGGGGAGGACTCGGTGAAGGCCTGGCCGTAGCTGAAGTCCATGCTGACGTCGCGCACCTCCATGCCGCTGCCCGGAACCTTGGACCCGAAGCGCATGGTGACACCCTCGTCGGGCTGTACCCGGATGACCAGTGCGTTCTGCCCGAGTTCCTCGGTCATCGTGGCGTCGAACGGCAAGTGCGGGGCGCGCTTGAACACCACCGCGATCTCGGTGACCCGCCGCCCCAGGCGCTTACCGGTGCGCAGGTAGAACGGCACGCCCGCCCACCGCCGGGTGTCGACGTCGACGGTGATCGCCGCGAAGGTCTCCGTGGTGGAGTCGGCGGCGAACCCCTCTTCCTCCAACAGCCCGGCCACCTGCTGTCCGCCCTGCCAACCACCGATGTACTGCCCGCGAGCCGTGGTGTCGTCCAACGGTTGCGCGAGCCGGATCGCCGAGAGCACCTTCACCTTCTCGGTCTGCAGCTCGTGCGGCTCGAAACTGACCGGCTCCTCCATCGCGATGAAGGCGAGCAACTGCAACAGGTGGTTCTGGATAACGTCGCGGGCGGCGCCGATGCCGTCGTAGTAGCCGGCCCGTCCGCCGAGACCGATGTCCTCGGCCATGGTGATCTGAACATGGTCGACGTAATGGGCGTTCCAGATCGGCTCGAAGAGCTGGTTGGCGAAGCGCAGCGCCAGGATGTTCTGCACCGTCTCCTTGCCGAGGTAGTGGTCGATACGGAACACCGAGTCCTCAGGAAACACCTCGTTGACCACCGCGTTCAGCTCGCGGGCGCTCTCCAGGTCGTGGCCGAAGGGCTTCTCGATGACCACCCGGCGCCATTCACCGTCCTGCTGCTCAGCCAGCCCGGCCCGGGAGAGCTGCTGGCACACCGTCGGAAAAGCAGCCGGGGGCACGGAGAGGTAGAACGCGTGGTTTCCGCCAGTTCCGCGCACCTTGTCCAGCTCGGCCAGGGTGGCAGCCAGGGTGTCGAACGAGGCGTCGTCGTCGAAGGTCCCCTGCACGAACCGGAAGCCATCGGCCAGCGCGTTCCACACGTCCTCCCGGAAGGGCGTCCTGGCGTACTGCCGCACGGCGTCGTGCACGATCTCGCTGAAGTCCTCGTCGGCCCAGCTGCGCCGCGCGAACCCGACGAGGGCGAATCCCGGCGGCAGCAGACCACGGTTGGCGAGGTCGTACACGGCGGGCATCAGCTTCTTGCGCGCCAGGTCGCCGGTCACGCCGAAGATCACCAGGCCGCATGGTCCGGCGATTCTCGGCAGCCGCTTGTCCCGGCCGTCGCGCAGCGGATTGACCCACTTCTGGACTGGCGGAGTGGTCCACTTCTCGCCCAGTGGACCGCTCCACCCGGGGGTTGCCTGCACTGCCGAGCTCCTCGTCGTCGGGTCGGTAGGCCGTCAGCGGGACATCGGGTCAGCTCGAGGCGGCTCCGCCGAGCTGACCCTGCACCGTCTCCGCGAGCTCGGCCCAAGATGCCTCGAACTTCTCCACGCCCTCGTTCTCCAGCGCGAGGAACACCTCGGTGAGGTCGATACCGACCGCCTGCAGCGCGTCGAAGACCTGCTGCGCTTCGGCCGAGGTGTTGCTCACCGTGTCGCCGCGGATCTCGCCGTGGTCGGCGACGGCATCCATCGTCTTCTCCGGCATGGTGTTCACCGTGTTCGGTCCGACCAGCTCGGTGACATAGAGGGTGTCCGGGTAATTGGGGTTCTTCACCCCGGTCGACGCCCACAGCGGCCGCTGCGGCTTGGCGCCGGACTCGGCGAGCGTCGGCCAGCGCGAACCGACCTGGAATACCTCCTGGTATGCGCCGTAGGCCAGGCGGGCGTTGGCGAGGGCCGCCTGGCCGCGCAGCTCCATGGCCTCGGGGGTGCCGATGGCTTCCAGCCGCTTGTCCACCTCGGCGTCGACGCGGGAGACGAAGAAGGACGCCACGCTGGCGATGCCGGAGAGGTCGTGGCCCGCTTCCTTGGCCCGCTCCAGACCGTCGAGAAAGGCATCCATCACCTTGCGGTGGCGCTCCACGGAGAAGATCAGGGTCACGTTGACGCTGATGCCCTCGGCGAGCGTGCGGGTGATCGCGGGGATGCCATCCTCGGTGGCGGGGATCTTGATCATCACGTTGGGCCGGTCGACGATCTTCCACAGCTCGACCGCCTGCGCGACGGTCTGCTCGGTGTCATGCGCCAGGCGCGGATCCACCTCGATGGACACCCGGCCGTCCCTGCCCTCGGTGTTCTCCCACACGGGGCGCAGGACCTCGCAGGCGTGCCGGACGTCGTCGGTGGTGAGCACCCGCACGGCCTCGTCCACGTCGGCACCCCGGCCGGCGAGCTCGCGCAGCTGCGCGTCGTAGGCATCGCCCTTGGCCAGCGCGCCCGCGAAGATCGTGGGGTTGGTCGTCACTCCGACCACGCTCTTGGTCTCCACCAGCTCGGCGAGATTCCCGGTGCGCAGCCGCTCCCTAGACAGGTCGTCCAGCCAGACGGAGACGCCGGCGGCACTCAGCTCAGCCAGGTTCTTGTTCTGCGTGGCCATGTCGATCATCCCTCCACTCGGGCGAGCGAGCGCTGCGCGGCAGCGGTCACCGCCTCATCGGTGAAACCGAACTCTCGGAAGAGAGTCTTGTAGTCGGCGGATGCTCCGTAGTGCTCGATCGAGACGATCTCGCCGTCCGTGCCGACGAACCGGTACCAGGGCATCGCGATGCCCGCTTCGACGGCAACCCTGGCCCGGACAGTGGGCGGAATCACCGAGTCGCGGTAGTTGGGCTCCTGAGCGTCGAACCACTCGACGCAGGGCCTCGAGACGACCCGGGTGCCGATGCCCTGCGCTTCCAGGGTCTTGCGCGCCGCAACGGCGATTTGCAACTCCGAGCCGGTGCCGATGATCACCACACGTACCGGTCCGATCTCGGCGTCCTGCAGCACATACCCGCCCTTGGCGACCCCCGCGGCGTCGGTGCCCTCGAGGATGGGCAGGTCCTGGCGGGTCAGCGCAATGCCGGCGGGACCCTCGGGCCGCTCCAGCACGGCCTTCCAGGCATGGGCGGTCTCGTTGGCGTCCCCGGGGCGCACCACGTCCAGGCCCGGGATGGCCCGCAGGGCGGCGAGGTGCTCGATCGGCTGGTGGGTCGGCCCGTCCTCGCCGAGTCCGATGGAGTCGTGCGTCCACACGTACACCACCGACGACTTCATCAGCGCCGCCAGCCGCACCGCGGGGCGCATGTAGTCGCTGAACACCAGGAAGGTGCCCCCGTAGGGGCGGGTGGGACCGTGCAGGGCAATGCCGTTGAGGATCGAACCCATGGCGTGCTCCCGAACGCCGAAGTGCAGGGTGCGCCCATAGGGGTCGGCCTGCCACATGTCGGTGGAGATCTCGGTGGGGCCGAAGGAGTTGGCACCCTCGATGGTGGTGTTGTTGCTCTCGGCGAGGTCGGCCGAGCCGCCCCACAGCTCCGGCAGCACGGGGCCCAGGGCCTTGAGCACGGCCGCCGATGCCTTGCGGGTGGCCAGTGCCTTGGCGCCCGGCTCCCAGCTGGGCAGCTCCTCGGCCCAGCCGGCGGGCAGGTCCCGGCCGAGCACCCGGTCCAGCAGCGCCTTGCGCTCCGGCTCGCGCTGCGCCCAGGCCTCGAACTCCGGCGTCCACTTGGCGCGGGCCTCGGCGCCCCTTCGCTTCACCTCGCGGGTGTGGGCGATCACGTCCTCGCTGACCTCGAAGGTCTCGTCCGGGTCGAAGCCGAGCGCCTTCTTGACGTCGGCGACCTCCTCGTCACCCAGCGCCGCACCATGGGCCTTGCCGGTGTTCATCTTCGTCGGCGCCGGGTAGCCGATGATGGTCCGCAGCAGGATCAGTGAGGGCTTGGTGGTCTCGGCCTTGGCTGCGAGCAGCGCCTGCTCGATCGCGGCCACGTCCTCGCCACCCTCGACCACCTGCACATGCCAGCCGTAGGCCTCATACCGCTTGGCGGTGTCCTCGCTGAGCGCAATGTCGGTGTTGTCCTCGATGGAGATCTCGTTGTCGTCGTAGACCAGGACGAGGTTGCCCAGTTGCTGGTGCCCGGCCAAGGAGGAGGCCTCGGACGTGACGCCCTCCTCGATGTCGCCGTCGGAGGCGATGACGTAGATGTGGTGGTCGAAGGGGCTCTCGCCGGCGGGGGCGTCGGGGTCGAACAACCCGCGCTCGCGGCGCGCCGCCATCGCCATGCCCACGGCGGAGGCCAGGCCCTGGCCGAGCGGGCCGGTGGTGATCTCGATGCCGGGAGTGTGCCGGTGCTCGGGGTGCCCCGGGGTGGCCGAGCCCCAGGTCCGCAGCGCCTTCAGGTCGTCGAGTTCCAGCCCGTAGCCGGACATGTAGAGCTGGATGTAGAGCGTGAGGCTCGAGTGACCGCAGGACAGGACGAAGCGGTCGCGGCCGATCCAGTCCTGGTCGGACGGGTCGTGGCGCATGATCCGATGGAACAGCGTGTACGCCAGCGGGGCGAGGCTCATGGCGGTGCCGGGGTGGCCGTTGCCGACCTTCTGCACGGCGTCTGCAGCCAGCACCCGGACGGTGTCGACGGCCCTGGTGTCCAGGTCCGACCAGTCCTCGGGGTAGTTGGCTCGGGTGAGTGCACTGATTTCGTCGGTCACCGGCACGGCGCTGAGGCTCCTGACATCGTTGGCTCCTGGACATCGTTGCTGAGGAGGATGGTGATCAGCCTAGTGGTGCCCCACCCTCTTGACGATCTCGCCACAGCTGCCGCATCCGAAGCGGGCCCAGGACAGTGGGCCGTCTACGATGACGCACGGGGGAAGGTGGCCAACAGCTCTGGACTGACGGCCGACACGCGACGAGGAGTGACGGTGCGGGCAGCGGAACGGACGAGCCAAGCGCAGGCGTCTCCTGGGCTGCACCGCTCGACTGCCCAGCGCATCAAGTCCACGCTCGGCGCCTACGTCGGACTGACCAAGCCGCGCGTCATCGAGCTGCTCCTGGTCACCACCATCCCGGCGATGTTGCTGGCCCAGCGCGGACAGGACTCCCTGCCGCTGCCGATGCCCCTACTGGTGCTCACCACCCTGGTCGGCGGCATGCTCGCTGCCGCGAGCGCCAACACCCTCAACTGTGTGGCCGATGCGGACATCGACGCGGTGATGAAGCGGACCGCGCGCCGTCCCCTCGCCCGGCACACCGTGCCCACCCGGCACGCCCTGATCTTCGGCCTGGTGACCGGCGCCGCCTCCTTCTTCTGGTTCTGGGCGACGACCAACCTCTTCGCTGGCGCCCTCGCGGTCGCCACGATCCTGTTCTACGTCCTCGTCTACACGCTCGTGCTCAAGCGTCGCACCGCGCAGAACGTGGTGTGGGGGGGTGCGGCCGGATGCATGCCCGTGGTCATCGGCTGGGCGGCGGTGACCGGGACCGTGCAGTGGCCGGCCGCGGTGATGTTCGCCATCATCTTCTTCTGGACGCCGCCGCACACCTGGGCGCTGGCCATGCGGTACAAGGAGGACTACGCGGCTGCCGGCGTGCCCATGCTCCCGGTGATTGCCACCGCCAGGGAGGTCACCCGCAAGATCCTCATGTTCAGCTGGGTGATGGTGGCGGTCAGCCTGCTCCTGCTGCCGGCGACCGGCTGGCTGTACGCCGCCGTCGCCGTGGCCGCAGGAGCGTGGTTCCTGGTCATGGCGCACCGGCTGCACTCGGCCACCTGCGCCGGCGAGCTCACCAAGCCACTCACGCTGTTCCACCTGTCCAACACCTACCTGTCCCTGCTGTTCGTCGGGATCGCGGTGGATTCGGTGTTGTCCCTGCCCACCCTGTTCTGACTGCGGGCCGGTCAGTAGGGGAGTAGCACCAGCGAGCCGGTCGTCCGGCGGGACTCCAGGTCCCGGTGCGCCTGCGCCGCCTCGGTCAAGGGGTAGCGTCCGCCGATCCGGAGGTGCAAAGAGCCGTCTGCCACCGCCGAAAACACCGCATCGGCCCGCCAGAGCAGCTCCTCGCGGGTGCGCAGATGGTGGACCAGCGTCGGGCGGGTGAGGAATACCGAGCCGGCGGAGTTCAGGCGTTGCGGATCCACCGGCGGCACCGGACCACTGGCCGCCCCGAACAACGCCAGGGTTCCGCGGATCCGGAGCGCGGCCAGACTCGCGTCGAAGGTCGCCGCGCCCACGCCGTCGTAGACCGCGGCCACGCCCTCATCGTCGGTCAGCTCCCGCACCCGCGCGGCCAGGTCATCGCCGTAGCGCAGGACGTGGCTGGCGCCAGCCTTGCGGGACAGCTCCTCCTTCTCGTCGGTGGACACCGTGGTAATGACGTTCGCGCCGATGTTGCGAGCCAGCTGGGTGAGCAGCAGGCCCACTCCGCCCGCCCCGGCGTGCACCAAGACGGTCTCCCCGGCAGCGACCGGATAGGTGGAGCTGAGCAGGTAGTGCGCGGTCATCCCCTGCAGCAGGGCCGAGGCGGCCTCGGCGTCGGGCACGTCCTCCGGCACGGGAACAGCGGACCCGGCGGGCACCAGCACCTGCTCGGCGTAGCTGCCCGGCGCCGCGCACCACGCGACGCGCTGACCCACGCTGAAGCCGTCGACACCAGGACCGAGCGCCACTACCTCCCCGGTGCCCTCCTGGCCCGGCACGTAGGGCAGCTCCACCGGATAGGAACCGGTGCGGAAGTAGGTGTCGATGTAGTTGACGCCGGCGGCCGCGACCCGCACCAGCAGCTCACCCTCGCCGGCCGTCGGCTCCGGAACCTCACTGGAATCGAGGACGTCGGGGCCGCCGTGGGCGGTGATCACTATGGCCTGCATACGTCCAGTCCTACCTCAACGGCGCCACGGGCACGGGATAGGGTGCTGCCATGACCGACACGGCAACAGAAACTTCGGCGCAGGAACCCGCGGTCGAAGTTCCGCAGAAGTCCGTCGCCGCGATCAACCGCTTCGCGGCCGCCCACGGCGAGGGTGCGCAGGCCGTGCTGCAGTACGTCGGGGTCGGTGCGGTGCGCATCACGCTGGTTGGCGCCGACGGCACCCTCGGCGACGTCGTGGTGCGGGACATGGCGACCGCTGAGGCAACGGTCGAGGCCTCGGACGCCGAGCTCGGCGAATGGGACCGGGAACTCACCAATGCCGCCACCCTGCCCAAGGGCCACCGCAAGAAGATGGCCGGCTACCTCGCTCGCTAGGCCCGCCCGACAGCGGCCAGCGTCTGCCCCGTCGCCGGTTCGGCATCGGGCAGCGCCACCCGCACTCGGGTTCGGGCCCACAGCGCAGCCATCGCGGCGGTGAGGGCACACGCACCGGCGACGTGCACGGCAACCAACGCCTCCGGAACGCCGGTGTAGTACTGGACGACGCCGACCGCGCCCTGACCCAGCACCACGGCGGCCAGCACCCACCACTGCCGCAACAGCGCGCGGGGGGCGGCAGTGGCCCGGAAGGCGAAATACAGCCCGACGATGAGGCCCAGGTAGCCCACCAGCAGATCGGCATGCAGCTGCGCCAAGGCCGGGATGCTCACCTCCAGCCGCGTGGTCTTGTCGTTACCGGCGTGCGGTCCCGCCGCGGTGAGCAAGGTGCCCGCCACCAGCAGTGCGCCCATGGTGGCCGCCGCAAGCACCAGCAGAGCGCGCAGCGCACCCGGCACCACGGGGCGGCGCACGCCGGCGTCCGGTTGCGCGACCCCGACATGCAGCTGGACGGCCAGCCAGACCAGCACCGTGGACACCAACAGGTGCAGCGCCACCGTCCACCACACCAGCCCGGTCAACACGGTGATGCCGCCGAGCACCGCCTGCACCACCGTGCCCAACGGCAGGCTCCACGCGTAGCGCTTGAGCTCCGTACGCCGCCCGGCGCGCAGCACTACCACCAGCGCGGCCACCGCGGCGAGGGTGACGACATAGGTGAGCATCCGGTTGCCGAACTCGATGGCCTGCTCGTAGGCGGGCACCGTGCTCTGCCCGGTCGGCACGAGGCTCCCGGGAAAGCACTGGGGCCACGTCGGACAACCGAGTCCGGAGCCGGTTACCCGCACCACAGCCCCGGTGACCGCGATCCCGGCCTGGGTCAGCGCGGCGAAAAAGGTGAACCTCCGCTGGGCGGGTACCGACAGTTGCGGGAGGCGCTGGAAGCCGGGAACGTGCACGTATCCGATGGTAGGTGGTTCAGGTAAACCGGAAGGTCCGGGTCGCCGCCAGGCCGGCGAGCAGGCCCCAGACCGCGAGCACCGCCAGGGCGGCGAGGTCGACGGTGGTGTGCATCGTCGCGGCCCGCAGCGCCTCGGTCAGCGCGCCGGAGGGCAGCAGCCGGGCGAGCTGCGCCATCCCGGCAGGCAGCCGATCCAGGGGCACGACGATGCCGCCGAGGCCGAGCAGCAGGAACCAGATGACGTTCGCCAGCGCCAGGACGATCTCCGCCCGTAACCAGCCCCCCAGCAGCAGCCCGAGGGCGCCGAAGGCCACCGTGCCCAGGGCCAGTACGACGGCCCCGATGAACAGCCCGGGAATGCTCGGGCGCCAGCCGATGGCCAGGCCGATTCCGCCGAGTACCGCAGCCTGCATGGTGACCACGATGAGCACCGCCGCGCCCTTGCCGCCGAGGATTCCCCACCGCGGCAGCGGAGTGGCGCCCAGCCGCTTGAGCGCGCCGTAGCGCCGGTCGAAGCCGACCGCGATCGCCTGTCCGGTGAAGGCGGTGGACATCACGGCCAAGGCCATGACCCCGGGAACGACGGAGCTGACCCGTGGCTCGGGCAGGTCGACGATCGGCAGCAGGCTCAGCCCGAGCAGCAGGGTGATGGGAATGAGCATGGTGAGCAACAACTGCTCGCCGTTGCGCAGCAGCAGGAGCAGTTCCAGCCGGCCCTGGGCCACCAGCATGCGCAGCGGCGGCGCGGGTCGCGGGTCCGGGGCAAAGGTGCCCGGGGCGAAGCGCGGTCGGGCATCGCCGGTCGGCGCGGTCATTCCCTGAGCTCCCGTCCGGTGAGTTCGAGGAAGACATCCTCCAGGCTGCGTTGGGCCACCCGCAGGTCGGTGGGCAGCACGTCCAGCCGGGCACACCAGGAGGTGACGGTGGCCAGCACCTGCGGGCTGATGTCCCCCTCCACCAGGTACTTGCCCGGCTGCGGCTCCGCGGTGTGGTAGCCCTCCGGCAGCGCCGCCGCGAGCAGGGCGATGTCCAGTCGGCTGGGCGCGGAGAACCGCAGCTGCTGTTCGGCGCCGTTGGTGGTCAGCTCCGTGGGTGTCCCCTTGGCGACCATCCGACCGCTGTCCATGATCATCACCTGGTCGGCGAGCTGTTCGGCCTCATCCATGAGGTGCGTGGTGAGCACCACCGTGACCCCGTCCCTCCGCAAGCCGGCGACGAGGTCCCACACCAGCAGCCGCGCCTGGGCGTCCATGCCGGCGGTCGGCTCGTCGAGAAACACCAGTTCAGGCCGGTTGACCAAGGCGCAGGCGAGGGCGAGGCGCTGCTGCTGTCCACCGGAGAGCCGGCGGTAGGAGGTCCGCACCACGTCGGTCAGTCCGAGGGTCCGCAACAGCCAGTCGGGATCCAGCGGGTGCGCGGAGTACGCGGCGATCAGTCCGAGCATCTCGCCGGCCCGGGCTCCGGGGTAAGCACCGCCGCCCTGCAGCATCACGCCGATGCGGGGTCGCAGGCGCGCGGAGTCGGCCACCGGATCCAGTCCCAGTACCCGTACGGTTCCCGCATCCGGCCTGGTGAAGCCCTCGCACATCTCCACGGTGGTGGTCTTGCCCGCGCCGTTAGGTCCCAACAGGGCGAGCACTTGGGCGGGCTGCACCTCCAGGTCGAGTCCGGCCACCGCGGGCGTCGACCCGAAGGACTTCACGACCCCCTGCAGCTGCACGGCACAGGAAGGCAGCACGGCAGCGGTCACGAGGGGTCAGGGTATGCCGCAGGCCTCGTGGCCCGCTCGGCAGGCCGAAGGTAGTCGCGCCAGGCAAGCTGGTGGCGCACGCAGAACATCGCGGTCGCCGCCACCAGCACGGCCGCCACCGCGGCCTCGAACATGACGAAGGGCGGGATGTCCCCGCCGACGGGCATCAACAGTACGGCGATGACGGCGGACACCGCGACGGCCACGCGCCGATACGCCGGCGCCGAGGCCCAGGCGGCCAGCGGAATCGCCGCCCACAACAGATACCAGGGATGCACCACCGGGAAGAGCAGGACAACCGCCCCGAGGGTGATACCCAAGCCGCCCAGGGCATGCAGGCGGCCGTGTAGCACCGCGATCAGCATCCGCGCGCCCACATAGGCAGCCAATAGGGCGCCGATCAGCCGGGTGAAGGTCAGGATGGCCGAGGTGTGGTCGCCGAGACCGAGCAGCTTGCCGACCAGGCCGGTCAACATGCCGGCCAAGGTCGACATCGACATCCAGCTGCGCACCGCGTTGGCCGTGCCCAGCGTCTTGGTCCAGCCGAGACCGAGGCCGCTGGCTTCGCCGATGGCCAGGAAGACCACGGCGGTGATGGCGGCGAAGAGCGCCCCGGCGGCCAGCACCGCGCGCACACTTCCCCCCCAGCGCCGAGCCAGCGCGACGCCGACAAAGCCGAGCGCCAGCAGCGAGGGCACCTTGACCGTGGCCGACAGCACGATCAGCCCGGAACCGCCGAGCACGGCCACCAACGCCGTGCCCCGCAACGGCCCCGCCGCTTCGACGCCCCGCATCGCGAGCTCGGTCCCGGCCAGCATCAAGCCGATCATCAGGGCCTCGTTGTGGATGCCGGAAACCAGGTGGAACAGCACCAGCGGATTGAGCGCGCCGAGCCACAGCGCCGCGACGGGAGCCACCCCGCAGCGGCGGGCCAGCCGGGGCAGCGCCCACACGATGAACGCCACCCCGATCAGCGCGAGTACGCGGTGCAGGAAGATTCCGCTGAGGATGGAATTGCCGGTGACGTGGGCGATGCCCCGGCCGAGCCAGAGGAACAGCGGACCGTAGGGGGCGGGGGTGTCCCGCCAGATGGTGGGCACGGTGCGGGTGAGGACGTTGCCCACGCCCAGCGCCTGCGCCGGGCCCAGCACATAGGGATCGAGTCCCCGCGCGGCGATCTCGCTCTGGGCCAGGTAGGAGTAGACGTCCTTGCTGAACATCGGTGGGGCGATGCTGAGCGGCAGGCCCCACATCAACATGGTCCGGTCCAGCTGCGAGCGGGTCATCCGCCGGGCGGCGGTTCCTCTGGCGAAGCGGCCGATCACCAGCCAGGCCAGCACCACCATGATCATCCCGGTGACGACGATCGCGAGGGCGGTGCTCGGCATCCGCGCGGGCAGCCCGAGCACGCGAACACCCTGCAGCGGATTCTGGAGCACCGGGTTGGCGCCGGCACCCAGGGAGCCCAGGGCCATCAGTACCGTGCCGGTGGCACCAAAACGCCGAGCGGTCCGGAGCTGACGCAGCTCGTCGGCGTTCAGCGGTGCGGCGGGGCTTTCGACGTCGTGCAGCGCGACGAGCGAACTTCCGAACGATGCCCGTTTATGGGTCGCAGGCGAGGTGTTCTCGGCTGCCGCGTGCTCGGTGGTCAGTCGCGGTGCCAACGCATCGACACCGCTCGGTCTGCCCCTCACCACAGCGCCACCCTAGTCGCGGCCGGGGCGCCGGGTGGACAGCCACCCGGCAATTGCGTCACACTGGTGTTGTGAAATACCGAGCTGGCTCCGTTCTGGGCGGCTCAGCGGCAGACTTTCGGGGACCCGCTGTGCTGCCCGGCACCGCTGCCCCACAACCCGACGGTGCGCCCGAGCCCCACCGGGGCCACGAGCAGCAGACGAGGGAGTGCGTGGCGAGGCAGCTGCTCGAGCGAGGCCCGGTCACCGCTTCCGAAGTCGCCGAACGCCTGGGCGTGAGCCCCGCCGGCATCCGTCGGCACCTGGACGCGCTCGTGGCCGCCGAGGAGGCGACCAGCGTCGCCGCGCCGGCACGCCTGCCGCGCGGCCGTGGCAGGCCTGCTCGCCGCTACCTGCTCACCGAGACGGGCCGATCGCGGTTCGGCCACTCCTACGACAAGCTTGCCGCCGATGCGCTCCGCCAGCTGCGCGAGCTCGGCGGGGACGACGCGGTGCACCAGTTCGCGCGGCGCCGCGTGGTGGCCATCACCAACCGGGTGCGCGTCGAAGCCGACCAGGAACTCGCCGCAACAGCGGACGGCCTGGCCGGGGCGCTGACCGAGGCCGGATACGCTGCCTCCGCGCGCCAGGTCGGCAACGGCGTCGAGCTCTGCCAACATCACTGCCCCGTCGTGCACATCGCGACGGAGTTCCCCGAGCTGTGCGAGGCGGAGCGAGCTGCGTTTGCGGAGCTGCTCGGCACGCACGTACAGCGGCTGGCCACCATCGCCAACGGCGACCCGGTGTGCACCACCCACATACCCACCGGCGCCCCGTCGGCGTCCATCTCCTCAGCGTCCATCTCCTCAGCGTCCATCTCCTCAGCGTCCATCTCCTCAGCGTCCATCTCCTCAGCGCCGACCCGCACAGCCCTCCGGAAGGAGCACGCATGACCGTCACCCAGCATGACGTCAACGAACTCGAGTCCAGCGCGCCAATACCAGCGGGGCCGATGACGCAGGACGAGACGATCGCCTCGCTCGGCCAGTACGCGTTCGGATGGTCCGACTCTGACGTCGCCGGTGCCGCCGCCAAGCGTGGCCTGTCCGAGGAAGTGGTGCGCGACATCTCGGAGAAGAAGAGCGAGCAGACCTGGATGCGCGACAAGCGCCTCAAGGCGCTGGAGATCTTCCGCCGCAAGCCGATGCCGAGCTGGGGCGCGGATCTGTCCGGCATCGACTTCGAGAACATCAAGTACTTCGTGCGCTCCAGCGAGAAGCAGGCCGCCACCTGGGACGACCTGCCCGCGGACATCAAGAGCACCTACGACAAGCTCGGCATCCCCGAGGCGGAGAAGCAGCGCCTGGTCTCCGGCGTCGCCGCACAGTACGAGTCGGAGGTGGTTTACCACTCCATCCGGGAGGACCTGGAGGAGCAGGGCGTCATCTTCATGGACACCGACACCGGCCTTCGGGAGCACCCGGAGATTTTCGAGGAGTACTTCGGAACGGTGATTCCCGCCGGAGACAACAAGTTCTCCGCGCTGAACGCCGCGGTGTGGTCCGGCGGTTCCTTCATCTACGTCCCGCCGGGCGTGCACGTGGACATCCCGCTGCAGGCCTACTTCCGGATCAATACCGAGAACATGGGCCAGTTCGAGCGGACTCTGATCATCGTCGACGAGGGTGCCTACGTGCACTACGTCGAGGGCTGCACCGCGCCCATCTACTCCTCGGACTCCCTGCACTCCGCGGTGGTGGAGATCATCGTGAAGAAGGGCGGCCGCTGCCGCTACACGACCATCCAGAACTGGTCGAACAACGTCTACAACCTCGTCACCAAGCGCGCCAAGGCCGAAGAGGGGGCGACCATGGAGTGGATCGACGGCAACATCGGCTCCAAGGTCACCATGAAGTACCCGGCGGTGTGGATGGTCGGCGAGCACGCGCACGGTGAGGTGCTGTCGGTGGCGTTCGCCGGCGAGGGCCAGCACACCGATGCGGGGGCCAAGATGCTGCACCTGGCGCCGAACACCACCTCCACCATCGTCAGCAAGTCGGTGGCCCGGGGCGGTGGCCGCAGCTCCTACCGCGGGCTGGTGCAGGTGAACAAGGGCGCGCACGGGTCGAAGTCGACCGTGAAGTGCGATGCGCTGCTGGTCGACCAGATCAGCCGCAGCGACACCTACCCGTACGTGGACATTCGCGAGGACGACGTCTCCATGGGTCACGAGGCCACCGTGTCCAAGGTCAGCGACGACCAGCTCTTCTACCTGATGAGCCGCGGTCTCACCGAGGACGAGGCCATGGCGATGATCGTGCGTGGGTTCGTCGAGCCCATCGCCAGGGAGCTGCCGATGGAGTACGCCCTGGAGCTCAACCGGCTCATCGAGCTGCAAATGGAAGGGGCCGTGGGCTGACCATGGGTCTGAGCGAGACAGTTGCACTGAACACGACCGAGGCGGTGCCAGTGGTGCCCCTCGCCAGCCGGGGCGAGACTTTCACGTCCTTCGACGTCGAGGCCTTCGAGGTGCCCACCTCCCACGACGAGGCATGGCGGTTCACCCCGCTGCGCCGGCTGAGGGGACTGCACGACGGCTCGGCCGCGGCCACCGGCAAGGTCACCGTGGATGCCGCGGGTCCCGAGGGCGTCACCGTGCAGACGGTGGGCCGCGAGGACCCCCGGCTGGGGAAGGCGGGCACCCCCGCGGACCGGGTCGCCGCACAGGCGTGGTCCTCGTTCACCGAGGCGACCGTCGTTTCCGTGGCCGCGAACACCGAGGTGGACGCGGCGCTGACTCTCACGGTCACCGGCCCCGGAGTGGATCAGGTCGCCTACGGCCATACCCAGATTCGCCTGGAGCCGTTCGCCCGCGCGGTCGTCGTCATCGACCAACGTGGCTCGGGGACCTTCGCCGAGAACCTCGAGCTGGTGGTCGGTGACTCCGCGCACCTCACGGTGGTCGCCGTGCAGGACTGGGCATCCGACGCGGTGCACGTAGCGGCCCACCACGCCCAGCTCGGCCGGGACGCCGTGCTGCGGCACACCGCCGTGAGCCTGGGCGGAGACGTGGTGCGCCTCACCCCGACGGTGCACTACGCGGCGCCCGGTGGCGACGCACAGATGCTCGGCCTGTACTTCGCCGACGCCGGCCAGCACCTGGAGCAGCGGTTGTTCGTCGACCACTCAAAGCCGCACTGCCGCTCCGACGTCATGTACAAGGGCGCGCTGCAGGGAGTGGCCGGTCACGAGGTCGCGGATGCGCACACCGTCTGGATCGGCGACGTCCTCATCCGCGCGGAGGCCGAGGGCACCGAGACCTTCGAGCTGAACCGGAACCTGATTCTCACCGATGGCGCCCGGGCCGACTCGGTGCCCAACCTCGAGATCGAGACCGGTGAGATCGTCAGCGCCGGCCACGCCAGCGCCACCGGGCGCTTCGACGACGAGCAGCTGTTCTACCTGCGCTCGCGCGGGCTCACCGAGGAGCAGGCCCGCAGGCTCGTGGTGCGCGGTTTCTTCCACGAGGTGCTGGCCAAGATCACGGTGGCCCCGATCCGGGAGCGTTTGGAAGCCGCCATCGAGGCCGAGCTTGCCGCCGTCGGAGCCTGAGCCGCCCGCGCCCCACCCCTCACTGCTCACCCTGAACTGGAGACGAGAACACCATGTCCACCTTGGAGATCCGCGACCTGCACGTCAGTGTCCGAACCGGAGACGCTGCCGAGCCGACGAAGCAGATCCTGCGCGGGGTCGACCTCACGGTCCGCTCGGGTGAGACCCACGCGATCATGGGTCCGAACGGCTCCGGCAAGTCGACGCTGTCCTATGCCATTGCCGGGCACCCCAAGTACGAGGTCACCTCGGGCACCATCACGCTGGACGGCGAGGACGTGCTGGCCATGTCCGTGGACGAGCGGGCGCGGGCGGGTCTCTTCCTGGCCATGCAGTACCCCGTCGAGGTCCCCGGCGTGTCGATGTCGAACTTTCTGCGCAGCGCCGTCACCTCCACCCGTGGGGACGCCCCGAAGCTGCGGCACTGGGTCAAGGAGGTCAAGGGCGCGATGAACGACCTGGACATCGACCCGGCCTTCGCCGAGCGCAGCGTGAACGAGGGCTTCTCCGGCGGGGAGAAAAAGCGCCACGAAATTCTGCAGCTGGCGCTGCTCAAGCCGAAGATCGCCATCCTGGACGAGACGGATTCCGGCCTTGACGTCGACGCCCTCCGCATCGTCAGCGAAGGCGTGAACCGCTACGCGGCGGACAACGACGGTGGCGTCCTGCTGATCACCCACTACACGCGGATCCTCAAGCACATCACCCCCGACTACGTGCACGTGTTCTCCGGCGGACGCATCGTGGAGTCCGGTGGCGCCGAGCTGGCCGACGAGTTGGAGGCCAACGGTTACGTGCGATTCACCGACGCCGACAAGGCCGAGGCAGCCGATGCGGCCGCGGCCTTGCAGGACGCGCAGGCCTGAGCATGACGGCAGTCGCAGCCACCGGTAACCGACTCGACGTGCAGGCGGTTCGGGCGGACTTCCCGATCCTGAGCCGCACGGTCCGTGGGGGCAAGCCGCTGGTCTACCTCGACTCCGGGGCTACCTCGCAGCGGCCCGTGCAGGTACTGGACGCCGAGCGTGACTTCTTGCTGAGCTGCAACGCCGCCGTGCACCGCGGCGCCCACCAGCTGGCGGAGGAGGCCACCGACGCCTACGAGTCCGCCCGCGAGCGGATCGCCGCATTTGTCGGGGCGAGCGCCCAGGAGCTGGTGTTCACCAAGAACGCCACGGAGGCGCTGAACCTGGTCGCCTACACCCTGGGAGACAGCCGCTTCGATGGCCGCTCGCTGGGTCCCGGCGACGAGGTCGTCGTGACCCAGGCCGAGCACCACGCGAATTTGGTGCCCTGGCAGGAGCTGTGCCGACGCACCGGTGCCACGCTGCGCTGGTACGGCGTCACCGAGGACGGCCGCATCGACCTGGACTCGGTACAGCTCACCGAGCGCACCAAGGTCGTGGCCTTCACCCACCAGTCCAACGTGCTCGGTACGGTTCCGCCCGTGCTGGAGCTGGTGCGACGCGCCGCGGAGGTCGACGCGCTGACCGTGCTCGACGCCTGCCAGTCGGTGCCGCACACGCCGGTGGACTTCCACGCTATGGGCGTGGACTACGCCGCGTTCTCCGGACACAAGATGCTCGGGCCCTCCGGGGTGGGCGTGTTGTACGGCCGGGCCGAGCTGCTCGCGCAGATGCCGCCGTTTCTCACCGGCGGTTCGATGATCGAGACCGTGGACATGGAGGTGTCCACCTACGCCCCGGCGCCGCAGCGCTTCGAGGCCGGAGTGCCGATGACCTCCCAGGCCGTCGGGCTCGGTGCTGCCGTGGACTACCTGACCGCACTGGGGATGGACGCGGTCGCCGCGCACGAGAATCGGCTGACCGCTGCGGCCCTGGCCGGACTGCAGGAGCTGCCGGGCGTGCGCATCATCGGCCCGACCGAGGCGGTGGACCGCGGGGGAGCGGTGTCTTTCCTCGTCGACGGGGTGCACGCGCACGACGTCGGACAGATCCTCGACGACGAGGGGGTCGCCGTGCGGGTCGGGCACCATTGTGCCTGGCCGCTGCACAAGCGTTACGGCATCGCCGCCACCGTGCGCGCCTCCTTCGCGCTGTACAACACCGAGGCCGAGGTGGACGCGCTCGTCGCCGCCGTGCGCCGCGCACAGAGCTTCTTCGGGGTGCGCTGATGCGGATGGAACAGATGTACCAACAGGTGATCCTCGATCACTACAAGCACCCGCACGGCCGGGGACTGCGCGAGCCCTTCGGTGCCCAGGTCCACCACGTGAATCCCACGTGTGGGGACGAGGTGACCTTGCGGGTGGCACTGTCCGAAGACGGTGACCGGGTGCAGGACGTCTCCTACGACGGCGAGGGCTGCTCCATCAGCCAAGCCGCCACCTCTGTGCTGACCGACCTGGTGACCGGGATGCGCGTCGAGGAAGCGATGAGCACCCTGGAGGCGTTCACCGAGATGGTGGGCAGCCGGGGCACGGTGGCCGGAGACGAAGACGTGCTCGGTGATGGCGTGGCATTCGCCGGGGTCGCGAAGTACCCGGCCCGGGTGAAATGCGCCTTGCTGGGCTGGATGGCGTTCAAGGACGCGGTGAGCCAGATTGTGAACCAGAGCATGAACGAAGGAGTGCTGCAATGAGCGAGACCGAAACCCAGGCCGACCCTCGGGCGGGCCGCACCGCGGCGGATCTCGATGCGAGCTCCGTGCCCCCTCCGCCGGCGCCAGCCGCCGACCTTCCTTCGCTGGAGGACCTGGAGGAGGCCATGCGCGACGTCGTCGACCCGGAGCTCGGCATCAACGTCGTCGACCTCGGCCTCGTGTACGACCTGCGGGTGGATGAGAACAAGGTGGCGATCATCGACATGACGCTCACCTCGGCGGCATGTCCGCTCACCGACGTCATCGAGTCGCAGGCGCGTTCGGCGTTGACCGACGACGGCCTGTGCACGGACATCAAGATCAACTGGGTGTGGATGCCGCCGTGGGGCCCGGACAAGATCACCGAGGACGGCCGCGAGCAGCTGCGCGCGCTGGGTTTCACCGTCTAGCTCGCTCAGTGGTGGCTGGTGGTTCGCCGCTCGCCGCTTGTGTGAATGCGGCTTTCGCGCAACATTTCCGGGTGAATGCGGCTTTCGCACAACGGGGAACGAATGTCAGCCGAGCAACGCCGCCCGCACCACCCGGGCACTGAGCTGGGCGGGCATGCGGGGGAGCACCGCCCGCATCGCCCCGGCGGTTCCGGCCAGGTCGTCACGGCCGGACAGGTACGCCCGTTGGTCACGCGTCGGCAGCGCGAAGAAGGCGGCGAAGAACTCCGGAACCTGCTCGGGTGACAAAGCCAGTAGACTGCGCATTCCCCGCAACCGTATCGCATGCACTGCCCTGGCGCGCGCAGACCAGAGCAACCGCTGCAGGTCCGCGGCCGTGCCCCCCGCGGCCAGGACGTCGGCCATCGCCGGCGCGAGCCGCAACGCAGCCGCCACGCTGTAGCCGCTGGCCGGGTGCACCAGGGGTGCCGCGGCGCCGAAGCGCACCACACCCGGAGTAGCACCGAGCCATTCGCGGGGCGGTAACGGGGTGTCGAGGGCAAACCGCACCCGCTCCACTTGCTCGTCCCCGCCGAGCCGCACGCCATGCGCCGCCAGGCGGGTACGCAGTCGCCCCGCGAGTTCCT
>JAABUM010001360.1_pt1 | contig 36917 bp, 43 predicted proteins | sample 5559161 | NCBI WGS metagenome assembly JAABUM01 (sample SAMN10711868, study PRJNA513369) | rock metagenome | isolation source: Antarctica rocks | place: Antarctica: Victoria Land, Siegfried Peak nord
CGCACGCCCCATCGGCTACGCCAGTACGGACGCGGGAAGACAACGAGCGATGCGGCGAGACGGCGACCTTACCACCCTCGCGCCACCCTTTATCAGACAGTTTCTTAGCGCCCGGAGCGCGATAGGCGGGCCACGCGCCCGGACGGAGAGAACCCCACATGGACCTGAAGGCGCTCATCGCGCGACTCATGGCCGATGGCACCCTGACGCAGATCGGCAACAACCCCGCCGCCGCCTACACGGATGGCCGGGCGCGGATCTACGTCGGTGCCTCGATCCTCCCGGAGCGGGACACCGAGAACAACTTCACCGACTCCGGCATCCGGTTCCGCACCGTGATCGCCAACGATGGCATGCGATACAGCCCGGCGCAGCTCAAGGTCGACGAGGGGCTGGTCGGCTCGGTCAAGGTGGAGGTCGGGCACTCCGACATCGCCCGCCAGTTCACCGGGCGCGACTACGATCTGTTCCTGGAGTTGCTGAACACGCGCCCCGAGATGGACGCGCTGGTGCAGCTCCTCGACTGGACCGATGTGACCGTCGGCCGCGCGCTCCGCGATCTCGACGAGAAGCAGCGCTGGCAGGCGCTCGTCGTCGGCCAGGTCATCCGGCAGGGCGACAACGGCTACCAGGAACTCGTGCAGTACCCGAACCCGACCGGCCACCGCGTCACGATCGCGGGGGCGTGGAGCGACGACACCTACGACCCGATCCCGGACCTCCTGGCCGGGCAGGCGCAGCTGGCCTCCAAGGGCTACGTCGCGAACCGTCTGATCGGCTCGCGCAAGGTCGCCGGGATCCTCGGGCGGAATGCCAAGGTGCGCCAGCGCGCGACCTCCACCCTCTCGGTGAGCACGAGCGGTCAGATCCAGGGTCGCCCGCCGACGCAGCTCGCCGCGCCCGCGCTGAACGCCGTGCTCCAGGCGGAGGGGCTGCCCCCGCTGGAGGTCTACGACGAGCTGTACCGGGATTACAACGGCTCGCACCGCTTCTACCAGGATGACGCGGTGACGATGACGGCGGCGACCGGGCGGGATCAGCGGATCGCCGAGGTCAATCTCCAGACGACCGGCACGTTCGATGTGATCACCGACACGCTCGGCTACACGGCGGTCGGTCGCCCGGTCGGCGTCGCCACCTCGCAGCGCGTCATCCGCATGTGGCCGTTCGACGACAAGCCGCCGCGCATCCACGCGGAGGGCTGGCAGGCGACCATCCCCGTAGTGACAGAGCCAGAGGCGCTCTGGGTCGGCACCGGGATCCACTGACGCGGGTACGAGCGACCCGGCATAGCGCTATCACCGTAACGGCACGGAGGCAGAGGTGATCGATCCGAAGGCGACCTACATCTACGCGGGGGAGTCGTACCCCCCCGACCAGCACGGGCAGCTGCCGGACGCGGCGAAGGCGGCGCTCGCCAAGCGGGCCGGTGCGCCCCCCGCCCCGGCGGCGGCGGTCGCGCCCGACGATCCGCTCGCGGAGCTGGTCGGCGGTGCCAAGCTCGCGGCGGCGCTGCGCGAGGCCGGGTACGGCGACGTGTCGGCGATCCGCGCCGCGTCGGATGCCGACCTGACCGGCATCGAGGGGATCGGCGAGGCGACCCTCACCAAGCTCCGCATCGCGACGGCGGGGTAGGGCGGGCATGGCGGACGCGGCGACGATCGCCCGACTCCGGCGCAACATCGCGGACGAGATCCGAGACGGATACACGCCCGCGTATGACGATGCCGATCTTTCCGCGCTCCTCGGTGAGGCGGACGGGATCGAACCCCGCGCCCGTGTCGCCGCGCTCCTGCCGCTCTGGACCGAGGCGGCCTCCCGGACCGACTACAGCGCCGGCACAGGGAGCGAGAAGGCCTCGCAGTACTTCACGCAGCTCGGGCAGTTGCTCGCCGGGGCACAGTCCGAGGTCGCGGCGCTCGATGCGGCGAGCGCCGTCGCCAGCCAGCCGCAGGCGGTCACGCAGTCGATCGCGACACAGGTGGTGTTCTGATGAGCGTGACGACAGGTCGCCTCGATCGCTGGCTCGCCCCGAAAGTGTCCGCGTCCCGCATCGCGGACACCGCCAAGGAGATCGCCGCCGACCCGTCCGCCGTGACGGTACGCCGCACCGGGCGGGGGACCGACCTGACGCTGACGGTGGGGATCAAGCGGGTCGGGACGCGCGGCTCGCGCCCGGTGCGGACGACCGAGACGGCGGGGGTGCAGACCGACGTGACGATCCTCGCCATGCCGGGCACCGATCTCCGCAAGGGGGACCGGGTACGCGACGCGGCGAGCAATGTCTACCGGATCGAGTTCGTCATGCCGGGTCAGGAATGGCGGGTCGAGGCCGACGCGGTGGTGGAGGAGTAGCGGTGGCAACGAGCGGGATCGTGTGGCGCGCGGGACAGGCACCGTCCGACCTGACCATCCGGGTCAAGGCGTTCGGCGACCGCTTCCTCGCGGCGGTCCTCGCGGTGGGGCACCTCATCGCGGCGGAGGCCGAGGCGTATGCGCAGGCCAACGCGCCCTGGATCGACCGCACGGGCCAGGCGCGGCAGGGGCTGAGGGCCGTGGCACTGGAGTTGGGCGCGACTGCCGTGGCGATCGTGCTCTACCACCAGGCGGCGCACGGCAAGTGGCTGGAGCTTTGTAACCAAGGTCGCTACGCGATCATCCTGCCGACTTTGGTCCAGATGTACGGGCGGGTGATGGCGGCGGTCCAAGCGGTGTTCGGGGGGGCGTGATGGATCGCGACGAGCTACTGCGCCTGCTCCGCGAGGACCCCGAGGTGCAGGGCGCGGTCCTGGCGCTCCTGGCCGGGGCCATCAACGGGCAACAACGCCCCGCCGCACCGCCGACCGAGCGGCAGAAGCCGCAGTGGGTGCGGGATGCCCTGGAAGCGCAGGGTAAGTCGTGAGTATCCGTGCGGGCATCCGTGCTTACTTGTTCGCGGACGGCGCCTACATGGCGCTCCTGCCGGGCGGCCTCTACCCCGACCCGACGCTGACGCTGCCCGATCAGACCGTGATCACGCGGGACGGCACCCCGCAGGCGTTCGATGACTTCGGCGACCTGCGCCCCTGTGGCGCGATCGTGGACGACGGGACGACGCAGTTCGGCCCGCTGCGCGACGCGGGGCAGACGTTCGTCCGGGTGCTGCACTGGCAGCAGGTCGGGCGCGACGCCGTCGAGGCGGCCGATAAGCGCGCCTACACCCTCTTGCAGGGGAGGCGCCTGCTGATCGACGGGCGGTACTGCACGTTCCGCTGGGCGGGGTTCGCCCAATCCAACCTGACCGACCCCAGCCTGCGCGACGCGGCGCTGAGCTGGTCGCGGTGGCAGATAACCCGTTTAGTGGCGTAAGGAGGCGATCGTGAGCTTTGTGACCTACACGCGCGGCGCGGCGCACGCGCAGAGCGACCTGAAGGGCGGCTTCGCCCACATCCTCGGGAAGCGGGACGGCTTCTCGAAGGAGTACATGTTCGGGCGGGGCGACGAGGATATGCTCGCCGACAAGGTGACGTATACCCATGAGGTCGACGGCGACGACCTGGAACTCTTCGAGGACATGATCGACGACGGGCGACTCGAAAAGGATGAGTTCGCGGTGACCGCCGAGGCACCGGAGACGCCGACAGCGAAGCGGCGCATCGCCCGCAAGGCGAAGCGGGCGGCGGCGGCACAGGTGCCGCCCGCGTCCGGCGACGAGGCCGATCCGAGTTCGGTCGCCGGTGCCGCGTCCGTCGCCGAGCGGTAGGGCGACCGATGGGGCAGCAGGACGCGCGCGATAGCGTCACGATCGCCTGCCAGCACTCCACCCACTTCACGGTGGATGCCGGGGCGAGCGGCGTCGCGCGGGTCTACTGCCGCAATAAGCGCTGCAAGATACAGCCCGATGAGATCACGATCCACCACTTCGATCTGACGACCGGGACGCTCCTGGAGACCCGCCGCTACGCCCGCCCATTGCCGGGCGAGCGCCCGAATTTGTAGCGCGTATGAGCGCGACACCCATGAGGGTGTGCAGATGACCTACGGTACCTTGCCCTTCGGGCTGAATAACGCGTGGATCTATCCCCTGAACGGCTCCGATGTCGCGGGCACCGGCGTGCAACTGCCGGTCGGGCGGACGATCGAGGTGGCCCCGAAGGAGGACACCAACCAGCTGACCGGCTACAACGGCGTCGCCGCCAGCAACGTCTCCAAGACCAGCGCCGATGTCACCGTGGAGCACGGCGGCCTCAGCCTGGAGATCCTGGCCGCGCTCACCGGCGGGACCATCGTGACGACCGGGGTCACGCCGAATGCCACCAAGAGCCTGGAGGTCGGGCAGGCGGGCGTGAATCGCCCCTACGTGATGATCGTCGGGCAGGCGCTCGCGGACGATGGCGGCGATGCGCTGACGAAGGTCTGGAAGACGAAGTTCCAGATCCCGACCGGTTCCTTCAAGGAGTCGGAGTACTACGTCACCTCGCTGAAGGGCGAGGCGGTCCGCAACGTCAACGGCAAGCTCCTCCGCTTCATCCAGAACGAGACGGCGGCCACCCTGACGAGCACCGCGACCACCCTGTAGCCACGCGACCGGGCGGGGCGGCGGTTCTGCCGCCCCGGTCGGGCGAACATAAATGACGCGCATCAACGCGAAAGGAGCGTACAGCGCAATGGGAAACACCGGAAACAGCCGCGCCGCACAGTTCCGCCAGCGGGCGCAAGTGTCCCTGGCCCTACCCAGCGGGATCGAGATCGTCACCCGCCGTGCCGACTTCATGAAGCTGATGCAGCTCGGACTCCTCCCCGACAGCCTCAGCGCGATCGTCTCCCAGGCGATCGCCCAGCAAGCCTCTCGCTTCGGCGGCAAGCCGAATGAGACCGGCTCCGCTGCGATGGGCCAGCAGATCACCGATGCCATCCTCAAAGACCCCTCCGGCATGTTCTCCTTGCAGGACGCGATGCTCAAGGCCTGTGGCGTCGATCCGGTCTTCGTCGACAAGGTCACCGACCCCGAGACGCAGGTGGCGATCGAGGACGTGGACCCGCTCGACAAGCAATTCGTTTTCCAGTGGGCGCAAGGGGGTACGGCAGACATCGAGAAGTTTCGTCGTGAACAGCAGCGAGATGTTCCTGCTGGATCAGAAGGCGAAGCGGTACGGGATCAGGCCGGCGCTCCTGCTGCGGATTGACCCCGACGAGGATCCGCTCCTGGCGAACAGCCTGGATAACGCGGCCTATATGTGGGGGGTCTGGATCGAGGGCAAGCTCGGCGAGACCACCGATAAGGGTGCGCAGAAGTACACGCTTGCGCAACTCCTCGACACGCGCGAGGTCGGGGGAGGGCGGCGCTACGCCAGTCCCGGCAGGACCAGAGATCTGTAGGGGGAGTGATGGAACGATGCCCGCGCTGCGGGGAGCCACTCCCCGCCGACGCCTATCTGGGACGCATGAAGCAGGCTTCGGGACGCGAACCCGCCTATCGCCTGCGCCATAAGCGCGCGAGCGGCAGGCGTTGCGTCGCCTATGTCGGCCCGGCCTATCTCCTGGTCCTGCCACCGCGCGAGGAAAGCGGTGCCTCGGTGTTCGCGGCGGCGGATGCGCTCGGCAGGCGCGCGGGGTAGATCGACACCTCAACAGAACTGCTACAATCCCCGCCACCCGGCACAGGTCAGGGTGACGGGGATTCTTTCGGGGCTGGGGGATGGGATGGTCAATCGTGGCGAGTGGCAGCGCCTTTCCGCGATGCGCGAGCGCGAGGCGAAGGTGCTGCTGGACGCGGGCGAGTACGCGGGCGCATACTATCTGTGCGGCTACGCGGTCGAGTGCGCGCTGAAAGCCTGCATTGTGCGCGGTTTGCCGGCAGAGTCGATGCCGGAAAAGAAGGATGTAGACAGGTTTTACACGCATGATCTCGATCAACTGCTGACGCTTGCCAAGTTACGGGACGCATTCCTGACCGATGAGGATCGCAAGATCGACTGGAATATCGTCACGGACTGGAATGAGCGGGCGCGGTACCGCAACGACATCACCGGGGCGCAGGCCGCCAGCTTATATCGCATCTGTACCGAGAGCACGATAGGAGTACTGCCGTGGTTACGAACAGTTTGGTGATCGAGCCGCGCGCGGTCCTGACCCCGTCGATGATCGCGGAGGGCGAGGCGCTGGTGCGCCGGATGATCGAGCGCCCGGCCTCGCAGCTGACGGCGGCGTTCTGGCTGTACCTGGAGGAGCGCAACCGCTGGCGGTTGCACATGGCCTTCCCGGGTGTCGCCGAGGAAGGGGCGCGGGCGGCCTACAAGCTGGTCTACGCGCAATTCCAGGTGATCGCAGGGCACCCGACATACGGCTTCCCGGCGATGGAGTTCACCGACATCGCCGCCATCGACGCGGAGGATCGCCTCGTCCGCGCGCTCCGAAAGATCTACCCCGGTGGCGTGCGCGTGGGCATGGCGAGCGCGCGTCAGATCTGGCTCGACGATCACTACTTCGAGGGCGTGCTGATCTATCTGCTCTGATATTGGCCTGACACAACAACGCCCCCGCACCGCCCTGGTGCCGGGGGCGCTGTTTTCACCGCTCCCGCGCTCACCGACGTCGCCTAAGCCCCAGGAAGCGCGTCTGTGCTCCCGGGGGGGGCATCGCGACCTCGGGTGATGGGACGACCATCGACTCGCGCCAGTGGCAGTAGGCGGCCACCGCCGCCGCGTGCAGGCCGGGGCGCGACGGGTGGCCGTCCGGCAGGCGATCCAGGAGGGCACGCAGATCCTCGAAGAGCGCGTAAGCATCAGCATGGCGGCGGTGCGTGCGGTCGTCCCCGTAGTTCATGTGCCCTCGCGTTGTGCCGTGCTCCCCCCCTCGATGGTGCTGGTGCTACGGAAAGCGGCGGCGTGGAGATCACTGCCCCATCCTCCCACGACGGCTATACTCCCGGCCTTGGCGACAGGGCGGGGAGTTGTTATGTGCAGGCGGAGGTATCTGCACGCGGCATAGCGGCACAAAGCGCGACGCCCCCGGCACCAGAGCGGTGCCGGGGGCGTCCTTGCTGTGCGTCTAGCGCTGTGCGCGGCGGTAGCCCGCCGCCTGCGCCGCGGTCTCGGTGGCGAAACAGTCCTCCGGCTTCGTCTGGTTGTACGATGCGCCACCGGGAACATGATAGATCATGCTGCTCCGGTTGCCCTTGATCGGGTAATCGGCGGGGCAGGCGCTCCCCTGCGGCGCGGCCCGCCCGGACCCTGCGGGCTTGGCCGGGGCGACGGCCAAGGTCGGCGGAGGTGCCGTGGTGCCGGTCGGTGGTGGCGGGGGCGCGCTGATCGGTGTAGGCGCTGGCGTCACCGTGGGTGGCGGCGATGGGGTGGCGGTCGGTTCGAGCGTAGGTGAGGGCGAGGGGGTTGCGGTCGGGGCCAGTGTCGGCGTCGGGGAGGGCGTGGCGGTCGGCGCGAGGGTGGGCGTGGGCGATGGTGTGGCGGTGGCCGTCACGGTGGGACTAGCGACCATAGCAGGGCGCGGCGTCGTGGTCGCCGACGGGACGACGGTCAGACTCGGCACGACAAGGGGGACCGTCATTGTCGCGGGGGCAGCACCGCACCCCACCAGGAACACACAGAGCAGTCCCACCAGAGTTGTGTAGCGCATTTATTCGCCCTCCCCTTATACAAGGCTACTGTATCTGCTATGGCAGGGTGAACTTCGGCTTCGTGTCCTGATTGAACTGGAATGTCAGCCCCGTCGCGCCGGGGGCCACATCGAACGGGATGTAATAGGTGACGCTCACCCCGGGCGGGGTCTGCGACCCGATATTCTGCCCGCCTTTGAAACTGCTGTAGATGATCGCCCCGCCATCGGTTGACGGCCTGTAGGTGATCCCCCCGTCGGCGAGTAACTGGAAGTCGCCCTGATTCACGCCGAAGTTGGTGTTCCCGGTGTTCTTCATATCGAAGATGACCACGACCCATTCCCCGGCGGCGTTGCTCACATTGTTGTACTGCGACCAAGTCAGGGTCTTGCCGGGGTGCTCTACCCGGTTCAATGCCATGTCCCAGTTCTTCACGCTTACCAGCGTGTTGGGCGGGTAAATGCCCTTGGGCGCGGCACTCGCGGGGGCAGCGCTCGCCGCCGTGCTCGGTGCGGTATTGGCTGCGACTGTTGCCGCGCGCGTCGCCGCACCCGTTGGTGGGGATGAAGCGGCGACAGCCGCCGTCGGCGCGGCTGATGCCGTCTTGGTTGCCGCCCCGGTGGTACTCCCGCATGCCATAGCGGGGATCAGGAACACGAGTACTGCGCCGAAACCGAGCCATCTCCGCATTGGCCTGTCCTTTCCCGACTGTCACAATCCTGCGTCGTGCATTATACGCACAATTTCACACAGCCGTGACACATCTTTCCCTTGTTAGGCTAGCTTATTCGTGCTAATCTAGGCGCATACCGCGAGAGCAAACGCGTGCGAGGCTTCGTGCCTTGAGCGGTCCGAGATGCCGGGTATTCCCTCCGGGGAATTACTCGGCATCTTTGTTTGCTTTTGGCGGTGCGTAGTGTCGGTCGATCTCGGTTCGGCCCACGGACAAATCATCCTCGATGCCGATGGCGTCACCCGTGGCGTCAGCCAGGCGGGCGCGTCGCTGCGCCATCTCGAAGGGTTCGCCGCGAGCACCGGGGCACGCTTCGCCTCGTTCGCGGCCGATCTGGCCGTGTTCGCCGTTAAAGCGGGCGGGGCGGTCGCGGCGGGCATGGGCGTGGCGGTCGTCGCCGGGGTCAAAGGCGCGTCCGACCTCCAGCAATCCGTCGCCAACATCTCCTCGATCAAGCCGGAGATCGACGTCTCGCAGGTAACGAGCGCGCTCAACGATCTGAGTACGCGCGTCCCGCAGTCCGCGACGCAGCTCGCCGACAGCCTTTACAACATCTTCTCTTCGGTCGATGTGACCCAGCAGCAAGCGCTCCAACTCGTGCAGCAATTCGCGCAGGGCGCGATCGGCGCGCAGACCGACGCGGAGACGTTCGGCACCGCCATTCTCGGCGTGATGAACGCCTTCGGTCAGTCGGTCGACCAGGCGGGCCACGACGCCGATGTCTTCTTCAACACGATCAATCGCGGCGTCGTCACCGGCCCCGAGCTGGCTGCGGGACTCGGCCCTGTCACCCAGTCGGCCAAGGCAGCCGGGCTCTCCATCGATCAGCTCGGCGGCTTCCTCGCCGGGGTGACGAAAGAGGGCGGCCCGGCTGCGCAGAACATCAACAACCTCAACAACTTCCTCCAGAAGATCACCACGTCCGACGCCCAGAAGGCGCTGAACGGACTCGGCGTCGCCACGGTCAAGGCCGATGGGTCTTTCCGCGAGATCACCGACATCCTCGGCGACCTGAAGCCGCGCCTTGAGGGGATGACCGAGGCGCAGCGCAACAACGCCTTGCAGGCGATCTTCCCAGACGCACAGGCCCGGACTGGCGCGCAGGTGCTCCTCTCCCAGCTCGATTTCGTGAAGGCGTCGATCGCCGAGAACGAGAACGCGGCAGGGTCCGCCCAGCGCGCCTTCACCACGATGGTCGGGACGTTCAAGAACCAGGCCGCGCTGCTCCGCAACACCGTCTCGGCGGACCTGCGGACGGTCGGCGCGGCCATCCTCCCCGTCGCCACCGCGATCACCTCCCAGCTGACCGCCGCGCTTCGCTCGGCGCAACCAGCTATCCAAGCGTTCGCGGTGTTCCTCGCCGCTTTCCTGACCACGCAACTGGCGCGGGTTGGCGCGGCACTGCCCGCCATCATCGACGGGCTGAAGATCTTCGTCGGCGTCTTGCAGGATGTGTTCGGGGCCATCGCCGGTGGCGACTTCGGTCAGGTGCGCGACGACATCACCGAGATCTTCGACGCGGGGCCGGTGCGGACGTTCGCGCTGGAGGTCACGCGCGGGGCGCAACTGATCCGCGACGCCATCCTCACCGCGCGCCAGGCGGCGGCGGGCAACTGGTTCGGCGGTCAGACGGCGGGCATCAGCGCCTTCGTCCGCGATATCGGGCGCTTCACACAGCGCGCGCGCGACGCCTTCCTCACCGTGCGTCAGGTTTTCGATCGCACCTGGGTCACCAGTGCCGAAATTCAGCCGGTCGTGCGCGGCATCGGCGATGTCGCCACGGCGGTGCGGAACCTCGGGGATCGTCTCGGCCCGGCGCTGCAAGGGTTCGGAGCGATCTTCACCCCCACCCGCCTCGCCATCCTTCGCCAGTTCGCGGACGACCTCACTGCCGTCCGTTTCGAGGGCTTGGTCGATGGTATCCGCCTCCTCGGCGATGTGCTACCGCCCGTTATTGCCGCGCTCGGACGCTTGGTCGCGTTTGCGATTGATGGGCTGGGCGCGTTGCAGCGGACCGGCCACGAGTCGGACGTGCTGCGCGTGGCTCTCTTGGCGCTCGGCGGGGTGCTGGCCCTGAACCAGTTCGCGGATTTCGTCGCAGGGGCGAATCGGGCGGGTGGCGCGCTCGCCTCATTCTTCCGCGAGATCACGCGCGGCCCGCGCCTCGTCGTCACCACGATCCGCACAATCTACGAGAGTATCGGGCAGGCGATCAACGGCGCGCTCGTCGCGGGCCGCGTATTCGTGCAGCGGGTCCGTACCGTGTACGAGTCCGTCGGCACGGCGGTCAACACGGTGGGCGGGGCGATCACCCGCACCGTCCGCACGGTCTTCACCTCGGCGCAGGACGCGGCCATCTGGGCGCAGCTCTACGGCGAGCAGGCGGCACAGACGATCACGCGCCAGGTCCGCACGGTCTACGAGGCGCTGCCATCCACACCGAACATCCCCGATATCATCGTCCGCGCCATCCCGCAATTCGACACGAGCGGGATTGGGAGCGCCGGGTTGCCACCGATCAGCGTCCAGGTGCAGCCGCAGATCAGCCCGAATATCGGGCTCGGCAGCATCGGGACCGACATCGGCGTGAAGCTGGCCGAGGGCATCGCCACCGGGATCGGCATTGCGATTGCCAGTGCTCTGGTCGCCTCGGGGGCGTTCGCGGCTATCGGGGCGGCCCTGGTCGCCGCCGCGCCGGAGATCCTCGCTGGGCTGGCGATCGTGGCGGCGGTCGTGGCGATCGGTTTCGCCGCCAACTTCATCGCGCAGTTCGTGGCCGCGTCGGGCGGCATCGGCCCGGCCCTCGCGCGGATCTTCCTCGACGGCATCCCGTTCGCGCTCGGTGCCATCGCCGGTGTCGCGGCGAACGCGGGACTGCAACTGATCAACCTGATCATCCAGGGGCTCCTCCAGGGTGTCCCCGCGCTGATCGGCTTCGTCACCGCCAACTTCCAGGCCATCATCACGACTATCGGCCTGATCTTCGCCCCGCTCCCCACGCTCATCCTCGGCATCGTGCAGCAGATCGGGCCGACGCTGGCTGGCCTCGCTGACACGATCGCCGCCACGGTGGGCGCGACATTCTCGCAAATCGGGGGGATCGTTTCCTCGACGCTCGGCAACCTCGGCAGCATCGCGGCGGAGGCGTTCGGGGCGGTCGTGGGGGCGGTCGGCGGCGCGTTCTCCCAGATCGGGTCTGCGGTCTCGGCGGCGCTCGCGCCGATCGCGGGGATCATCCAGTCGATCATCGCGGGCGATTGGGGCGGGGCGGTCCTCGCCGGGATTCAGGTCATCATCGAGGTCGTCGGCGTCCTGCCGGGGCAGATCGCGGCCATCCTCGGCGAGGGCTTCGGTCAGGTCGTCGGTATCATCGGCGATAGCCTGGGTGCGGCGGCGGGCGCGGTTGAGGCGGCGTTCGGCGCGATCATCTCCACCGTCGCCACGGCGGGCGGTGCGATCGTCCAGTCGGTCGGCGAGGCGTTCTCCCAGGTCGGCTCGACCATCCAGTCGGTCCTCGCGGGGATCGGCGGAGCCATTCAAGAAGCGCTCGGCTCCTTCCTGGCCGGGTTCTCGTCCACCTTCAACGGCGAGTTACCGGGCATCGTCGCCTCCGGAATGGCGCAGGTGTACGGCGCGGTGGTCTCCGGGATCGGGGCCATCGTCGGCCTGATGGGTAGCCTCGGCGGGCAGATGATCGGCGCGCTCGGCGACATCGCCGGTGCGCTCTTCTCCGCCGGCGCGCAGATGATGAACGGTCTGATTGGCGGCATCCAGAGCGCGGCGGGCGGGGTGTTGTCCGTCATCGCCGGGCTAGGGGCAACGATCCGGGGCGCATTCCAAGAGGCGATGAAGATCCAGTCGCCGTCTCGTGTGATGGCCGAGCTGGGCGGCTACGTCGTGCAGGGCCTCGTCGTCGGGATGCAGGCGGCGACGCCGGAGGCTGCGAAGGCGGCGGCGGACGCGGCCAGCGCGGTCTACGGTGCGGTCAAGTCTGGGGTGGAGGCGATCAACAGCCTCGGCACCCTGCGCGCCCCGAACCGCGCACTGATCGTCACCTTCGCCGAGATCACCCGCGACATCGTCACCCGTCTCTCAGGGATCGCGTCATCCTTCGCCGGTCCTGCCCTGGAGGCGGTCGGCAAGTTCGCGTCGACTGCCAATACCATTTTCGGCACCGTCAAGTCCGGTGTGGACGCCTTCGCGGCGCTCCAGGACGTGACCCAGCCGACCGCCGACCAGATCGGGGCGTTCGTCGCGGGGATGCGCGACATCGTCGCATCGCTGATCGCGGCCGCGCGCGACTTCGACGCCGAGGGGCTGGCAGGGGCGGCGGGGCTCGCCGACGCCGCCACGAAGATCCTGGCGCTCGTCAAGCCTGCGGTTGAGGCGTTCGGTATCCTGCCCGGCATCGTGCAACCGACCGGGGAGCAACTGGGCGTCCTGACACAGGGGGTCGCCGACATCGCCCTCTCGATCGTCCGGGCCGCGCGCCTCTTCGACGGCGACGGCCTCGCGGGGGCGTCGTCCCTCGCGGAGGCGGGCGGGAAGATCCTCGCCCTGATCACCCCCGCCGTGGAAGGCTTCGCGCTCCTCCCCAAGGTGATCCAGCCGACCGGGGACCAGCTCGGCGTCTTCACGCAGGGGATCACGGACATCACGCTCTCGCTCGCCCAGGCGTCCCGCCTCTTCACGGCGCAGGGGCTGGCGGGCGCGTCCGGGCTGGCCGACGCGGCGGGCAAGGCGCTCGGCCTGATCGCCCCCGCCGTGGCCGGGTTCAAGGCGCTCCCCGGCATCATGCAGCCGACCGCCGACGAGCTGGGCGTCTTCACCGCCGGGATCGTCGACATCACCCTCTCGCTCGTCAACGCCTCGCGGAACTTCACCGCGCCGGGCCTCGCGGCGGCGACCGGGCTGGCGGACGCGGCGCTGAAGATCGTTGGGCTGATCAAGCCGGCGGTGGATGGGTTCCGCGCGCTGGCGACCGTGACCGCGCCGAGCCAGGCCGGCGTCGCGACCTTCGCGTCCGGGGTGGCGTCTATCACCCGCGCGATTGTGGCCGTCGCGGCGCAGTTCACCGCCGAGGCGCTGACGGGCGCGGGGACGTTCAGCGACACCGCCTCCAAGGTGCTCGGCCTCCTCGGCACGGGGATCACGGCGCTCGGCGCGCTGGCGAAGGACGACGCGGTCCTCGGCGTCGACGGCGGGCGACTCGACCAGTTCGCGGCGAGCCTGCGCCAGTTCGTCGTCACGATCGGCACCCTGGCGCGCACGGTGAGCACCGAACTCGTGCAGTCGGCGGCGGACTTCTCGGACGGGGCGGGCAAGGCGGTCGGGCTGCTGTCCGGCGCGGACGCCTTCGCCAAGCTGCGCGACTTCCAGCCGATCACCGCCGGGGAGATCGACGCCTTCGTCAACGCGGTCGTCCTCTCCATGCAGCGCGTTGCCGAGGGCAGCAAGCGGATCGACGCGGAGAGCGCCAAGGCGGCGGGGACGTTCGCGGAGAGCGCCTCCAAGGTGACGAGCCTGATCGGCTCCGCGATCTCGGCCTTCACCGTCAAGACCAATGTGGACAAGGACGGCAACGCCAAGCAGGCGGATCGGCTGATCACCACGGCGGAGATCGATCAGATCGTGTTCCTGGCGCAGTACGCGGTCGGGCGGCTGGTGGAGGTGGCGCGCGGCTACGACAAGACCGCGCTCGCCGGGCTGTCCGCGTTCGGCGACGCGGCCTCGAAGGGCTTCGGGGCGCTGCAGAACGTCCTCAGCGCCATCCAGACGCCGACGAAAGACAACGGGCCGAAGGAGGGGCAACTGACGCCGCTAGAGGCGATCGACAGCCTGATCGGCCTCTTCAATGAGGGGCTGGGGCGGCTCGGCACCCTGGTCGGGATCGTCGGGCAGTACCGCACCGCCGCGCAGCAGGTCCGCTCCATCATGGTGGAGGCGGGGAACGCGTTCGGGGAGGCGCTCGGCGCGCTGACGCCGCCCACGGGCGTTTCGGCGCAGGCGCTAGCCCTGGCGACCGGCGGCACCTTCACCGTCAACAACATCATCACGCACCGCTTCGAGGGACTCGTCACGCTGAACATGCCCGCCGATGACGGGGCGTTCGTGGCGCGCTCGATCCGCGTCGACGGGCAGAGTCGCCGCGACATCGCCGACCAGATCGCCAATGAACTCATCCTCGCGGGACCGGGAGGGGACTGACGATGGCCTACACGCTCTACAACGCCGACGGCATCACGCCGCTGACCACGCCGCAACCGACCGGGGCGACGTGGGAATCCATACCAAGAGGGGTATACGCAAATGGCATTCAACGAATCGCGTTGGGCAAGAAGGTCGTCTGGACCTTCGGGCAGCCGATCGGCGCCGCGCAGTACCAGCAGCTCGTCGTCGCACGCCAGTCCGGGCGGCAGCAGTTCGTCACATGGAAGCGACCCGAAGGCGCGGTGGCGGGCAGCTATGTCACCGTGACGGGGATCATGCAGGAGACGATCCCCGGCGTGCAGACCGATGGCGGGGATTACACGGGCGTGAGCGTCACGTTCGTGGACGTGCGCGAGGCATAAGGGCGTACCTGCCCCCCGATGTCCGGGGGGCATGAGCAACAGGAGGACACGATGATCCAGGAACGTTCGCGGGGCGATGAAGGGGTGATGGTCGGGGCGCAGGTCGCGCCGCCGCACGAGCAGGCGCGCTGGCACTGCGCCTGGACGATCGAGAAGTGGCACGACAGCGCGGACCACGAGGCCGGGGCCGCGCCCGACGAGGTCTGCCCGGGCGAGGGCAACCTGCTCGTGACGGCGGGAATCACCGCGCTCCTCACCCTCTTGCAGGGTGGCGCCGCAACCGCGTTCAACACGGCCAACGCCTATCTCGGCGTGGGGGATTCGACCACGGCGGCCGCGATCGGGCAGACCGACTTGCAGGCGGCGACCAACAAAGTCAGGCAACTCGTCTCCGGCGCTCCGACCGTCTCCGGCAACGTGGGGACGTGGGTGGCGTCGTTCGGCTCGGCGGTCGCGAACTTCGCGTGGCAGGAGATCGGGCTGTTCAATGCCAGCACGGCGGGGACGATGCTGAACCGCGCCGTGACCTCCTTGGGTACGAAGGCGGCTGGCAGCACCTGGACGCTCACGATGACCATCACAATTTCGTAGTCTGCCGCTATTTCTCTCGCGCGCGCGCCGTTCCTATGGCGCGCGCATTCGTAGTGTAGCGGGGCGCGATGACGTACCAATCCGCCGTGCTAGCCTCGTCCGGCTTGGTCGCCTACTGGAAACTCGACGAGACGAGCGGCACGAGCTTCGCGGACAGCAAGGGGACGTATACCGGGTCGATGGTCGGGTCGGGCTTCACGCTCGGCGTTGCCTCGGCCTATACGGGCATGGGGACGGCGGTCGCGTTCTCTGCCGGGACCGCCGAGATCGATGCGGCGATCGCCTCCGCCGCGATAACCGGCGGCTCGCTCACGATGGCCGCCTGGGTCAACCTGACCAGCACCTCCCCGGCGCAGTTCGGCCACATCTGCGGCTTCCGCGACAACTCCGATTTTTACATGCTGCAACTCGGCAGCACGCTCGAGTGTCGCCTGCGCCCGAGCAACGGGGCGCAGGTGGACCTCACCCCCACGGTCGGGGCGGGCGCGTGGCATCACGTCGTGATGGTCTACGACCAGACCGCAGGGACGTATACCGTCTACGTCGATAAGGCCGCGACGAGCGCGACCGGGGCGACGGGCAGCTTCACCGACGCCACGCAGACGTTCAGCATCGGCGGGCATAACAGCAGCAATCGCCTCGCGGGCAACGTTGACGAGGTGGCGCTCTGGAATCGCGCGCTCTCCGCGACCGAGGTTGCCGCGCTCTACGACGCGGCGAGCGCGACCGCCGTTTCCGGCGCCGATACCGCGACCGGGGCCGACGCGGCGACCACCACCAGCGCGCGTACACAGGCCGACACCGCGACCGCGACCGATGCGAGTGCGTTGTCCTCCGCGCGCACCGTCGCCGACACCGCGACAGGCACGCAAGGATCAAGTCTCAGCACCGCGCGCACGACGACCGACACGGCGACCGGGACGCAAGCGGCGTCGGTGGCGACGGCGTTCGCCGCGAGCGATAGCGCCAGCGGGCTAGATGCGCCCCAGATTACGGCGACTGTAACGGCGGGCAATGCTGCAGTCGCCAGCGACTCTACGCAGATCGCGGCGAACGTGGCGGGGGCCGACGCGGCAGCAGGCGCGGATTCCGGTGTTGTCACCGTGTCCGGCACGGCGGTCCAGGCGAGCGACATCGCGACCGCCGCCGACGCGACGAGCGTATCGACGGCGGCCCTCGGGACAGATACGGCGAGCAGTGCCGACGCCGCGCAGGTCGCCGTCAGCGGCACGGTCGGCGATACGGCGACAGGGGACGACCTCGCGAGCGTCGTCGTGGCGCTCGCGGGCGCTGACGGGGCGAGCGGCGCGGATAGCGCGTCTGTGCAGGTCGTCGGGCTGGCTGTTTCGGCGAGCGATAGCGCGACGGGGGGCGATGCGGCGACGCTGGCGGCCGGGGCGACGATCGCCGATAGCGCCACGATGTCGGACGCCCCGCAACTCGCGACAAGCGCCATCTTCGGTAACGCCGCGAGCGCGGCCGACACCGGCAGCGTGGCCGCAGCGGCACCCCTCGCTGACACCGCCGTGGCGAGCGATGTGGCGACCAGCACCGCCACGGTCAGCGGCGCGGACGGCGCAAACGCGACGGACACGGGCAACGTCGCCGTCACGGGCACCAGCCCGACAGTCGGGGATACCGCCACGGCGGTCGAGTCTGGGACCATCGCTGCGATCATGGCCTACGGCGACGCCGCCACGGGGGCGGATACGCCCGTAGTACTGGCGCAGTCGGTCATCGCGGATGGCGGTGCGGGCAGCGACTCCGCGAGTGTCGTCGTGGATTGGGCTGTCACCGATACCACCCTCGCGAGCGATAGCGTGTCCACGACGAGCACCCGCACCGTCGCGCAAGCCGCCTCGGGTACGGATGCGGGCGCGGCGGGCGCGGTCGCATCCGCCGCGGATGCCGGGGCGGGTGTCGATGGTGCGGTTGTCCTCGTCGCCCACATCGTCGGGGATGGCGCACTGGCGATCGATGCGAACGGCGTGGTGGTCAGTCGTGCGGTGGCCGAGAGCGCCGCCGCGATCGACGTGGCACGTGTCGATGTGATGGCTTTCACGCTCTACCCCAGCGCTATCCCCGCGCGCGCGGACGGGCAGACGCTGATCCTCACCGGGGCGGGCTTCGCGACGACCGACACCGTGCGCCTCGACGGGGACAGCCGCGCGACGACGTACGTGAGCGCGACGACGCTGACCGCCGTGCTGCTGCAACCGGACCTCGCGGCCCCGCAGACGCGCACGGTGACGGTGGCGAAGGCGGGCGGCGCGGTGAGCGGCGCGGCCACCCTGACGATCGGGGCCGCGCCCCCCGTGTTCCCCGCCGCGCCGCCCTGGTTACCGGTCGTCGGGCGAGCCTATGGGAGCGGCACCTACGGTAGCGGTACTTACGGAGGGACGTGATCATGCCACGCAAACCGAGCGTCAGCGGGGACGGGAACGCCTGGGGCCAGGTGCTCAACGATTACCTCGATGTCGCGCACAATCTCGACGGCACGCTGAAAACGGCGCTGATCACCGGGCCACAGGGCATCCCCGGCCCGCCGGGCGGCGGCGCGGGACTCGCTGGCGTCAACACCCCGCAGGCGGTCGCCTATGCCGCCACCATCGCCCCTGCGCTGGCATCCGGCGACATCGTGAAGGTGGGCGCGCTGACCGGGCCGCTGGCGGTTGCGGCACCGACCGGCTACGCGGCGGGGCGGGCGACGCTGACGCTGATCTTGACGCAGGATGCGACCGGGGGGCGCGCGCTGACGTTCGATCCGATCTATCTCGGCGTCCCGACCCTCGCCACCACGGCGAACCTGACCACGGTGCTGATGTTCGCCTCGGACGGCACGAGCTGGTACCTGCGCTCGCTGACGACGATCGCGGGCACGGCTCCGGGAACGCCGCCCGCAACGCCCGTCACGACCTATTACGGCACGCTGCCCTACGAGGGCGCGGACGACAGCGCGTTCTACGCCGCGCTGGTGGCGGCGGGCGCGACGACCTACCCGCTATCGGTCCAGTGGGCGACCACCGAGGCGACCAAAGGCACGTACGACTTCTCGGCGGCGCTCACGAAGAAGAACGCGCTGATCGCGGCGGGGCTGATCCCGGTCCTCGGCCTGCACGCGCACTACTACCCGGCCTGGGTCACGACCGACGGCGCGACGAGCGCCGCCGCGCAGTACAAGAATCAGACGGGGGCGCTCGCCACCGACACCGACGCGAGCGCCAACGTGGTGTTCAGCCAGCAGATACGCGACCGCATCGCCCTGTGGGTCGCGGCGCTGGCGTCCGCGCTCGGCACGACCGGCTGGGCGGCGATCCGCCCGCCCGCGCTGGTCTACGGCGAGTGGTCCTACCCGCACGTCGTCACGAATAACGACTACTGGGCCTACGACGTCTTCGCGCAGGCGACGAGCGCCGTGACGGGGCGGGTCGCCACGGGGCGCATCCCGCTCTGCCCGGTCCCCGGCTGGACTCCCGGCACCGGGACCGCCGCGCAGGCGGGGCAGTTCGCCGACTGGTACATCGACGCCCTGACGGACACGATGCGCTGGTCCTGCGAGACGGTCGTCGCCAGTTTCCCCGGCACGATCCCGATCCTGATGCTGCACCCCTCGTTCGGCACGCGCGACACGCAGTACGCCGATGCCAAGGCGGCGCGGCTGGATGGCACGTCCACCCAGGCGGGCGAGGTCCGGGCGGGCGTGGTCTGGGAGCGCAGCATCCCGGCGATCTGCGCCAGCCCCGGCGGCGGCGTCCCGCTCTCTCGCGTCGTCCACGGCTCATCGTGGGCCGATTGCCCGTATGCGGGCGGCACCGGCGTCGGTTACAACCCCACGCGCGACCCCTATAGCACGGTGACCGCGCTTGCGGCGGCGGCGGGCGCGACGAAGTTCTACATGGAGACGACGGGCGGTGCGGCCAGACAGAATATCGTGCGGGTGTTCGAGCGCGCGCGCCGTCGCCGCCCGTACATGATCATCATGGCGTTTAGCGGGCAATACCTCGGGGCGAGCAACGTCCAGGCGCTCGCGGACCTGCAAGACGCCATCGCGCTCGACAAGCTCTACCCGACGACGGCGCTCGACGCCGCGATCCTGTTCCATGCCATGAATATCCACGCCGCACAGCGCAAGGCCGATCAGTGGGGCGTGCGGTTGCTGATCGGCGAGCACGGCGTCGCCAACAACGGCACCTGGAATGGCCTGTTCGATCGGACCTACACGCTGTTCGATGACCATAACGATCACGTCACCGCGTGGGCCTCGTTCCTCGACACCAGCAACCCGCTCGCCATCTACAAGGCGTCATCGAGCGGCTTCAAGACCGATACGGCCACGACGTTGGCGACCGTGGTCGAGGCGCACCCCGACACGACCGCACGGCGACGCGGCGTCAACCTCTCCGGGGCGGAGGGCGGCTTCGACCGCAACGCCACCACGGCCAACAGCATGAGCAATTTCAATCCCGGCGTGCGCGGCACCGACTACGCCTACCCCGCCAGCGCCGACATCGCCTACCTCGCGGGGCGGGGCGTGAAGGTCGCGCGCTTGCCGTTCGTCGCGGAACGCCTGTTCACCGACCAGACCGGCGCGACCTTCCGCACGGCGGAGCAGGCGGCGCTCGGCGCGGTGCTCGACGCGTGCGCCGCGAACGGGATCGCGGTCATCCTCGACATGCACAATTACGGGCGTTTCCGCTACGCGCCCGACGCGACGACGGCGGTCAGTATCCGCACCCTCGGCACCGGCTGGACGGCGGCGCAGCACAACGCGATGTGGGTGGCGATCGCCAACTGGCTCGCGGGCGGGGCGACGAGCCGCGCGAACGCGGTGCTCGGCTACAGCCACAACGAGCCGTACAACCTCGGCAGCACGACCGGCGCGTTCACCCCGACCGTCTCCGACACCTTCGACAGCACCGTGCAGGGCTGGAGCGTCGGCGGCGCGGGGGGCGCGGCCTCCTGGCAGGCGGGCGGCTTCCTCCGCGTGACGCGCACGATGGGCGCGACCGTCAACGCGACCGAGACGATCCAGGCCGAGCGCGGCAACCGGGGCGACACCGGGACGACGCCGGGGGCCGGCTTCCAGGCGAGCATCAAGCGGATCGATACCAGCGGCGGGAGCGCGCAGGCCAAGCTCCAATACCAGGACGCGGGCTATGGCGCGGTGGACCTCGGCGGGAATGTCGCCGTGACGGGGGCGGCGATCGCCGCGCTCGCCGGGAATGGCACCATCCCGGCCACCGCGCGCAACCAATTCATCGCGATCACGATCACCAATCCGGTCGCCAACGCCACCTACACGTTCGACATCGACTACTGGCAGCAGGGGTCGGTGACGGGCGGCGGCTCGATCCACGAGTCGGTATTCGCGTCCTGGGTCACGGCGGTCCAGGCGGTCGATAGCGTGCGGACGCTCTACGTCCCCGCCGCCGAGTACAGCAGCCTCAGCGGGCTCGGGGTCAACCATCCGGGCGCGACGCCCTTCTTCACGGTCAACGCGCGCACAGTGCTGGAACTGCACTCCTACTACGATTTGACCGGCAGCCAGTACAGCGGCACTTACAGCGGGACGTATCTCGCCACGCGCGACTACGCGGGAGGCTATCAGTGATGGGTCCGCTGACCGCCGCCAGCCATCGCGCGTACCGCCTCAGCACGCGACAGATCGCCATGCTGTGCCGCGCCGCCGAGGGCTGGACCAACCCCATGATCGCGCGGGAGTGGGGCTTGTCCCCTATCACGGTGCGGCAGGATCTGAGCGTGGCGTACCGGACGCTCGGCGTCAACGACCGCACCGCCGCCGTGGTGGCGCTGGTGATCGCGGCGCTGCGCGACGTGGCGTGCGAGCGGGGGGTGGCGCGATGAGCGGCACACTGACCGGCACTGTACTTGCTGCGGCGGTCGATCTTGCGACCGCCGTGCAGGACGGGCACGAGATCGCCTTCTATCTCTCCAACCTCCCGCGCGGCGAACTGGACGAGGCGGCGATCGTCGCGGGCTGGCTGCCCGGCGCGGGGTGGACCGATGTGACCGGGGAGATCCTGCTGTCGGCGGGGGCGGAGGTGGCGCACGACGGCGTCGGCCACACTATCACCTTCACCGTCGCCGACGAGTCGCGCACGCGCTACGCGGACGATCTCGCCATCGCCGTGATCGCACGGCACTGGTTCCCGTCAGCGGCGGCGTGGGGCGGGTATCACCTGATTGCCTGGGGCTACCTCGACGGGAGCGACCGGCAACGCCTCGGGCAGGGCCTCGACCAGACCGGCCAGCGCACGGCCACCTACGCCGGGTATTGGGGCAAGGCGCGCGTCCCGGCGGTGCGGCTGGGCCGGCGAAACCTCGCGACCTCGGCGACGGTCGCCGCCTCGTCGCCCGCCCTGGCGACGCCCGCCGCCGAGTCGCCGGTCGAGTACGTCAGCCAGGACGATTGCGCGGCGCAGAAGCTGATCGACGGGAACGCCGACACCGTGGCGGTCGCGGACGTGATCGCCGATCCCGCGCAGCCCGCCATCGGCGATACCAGCTGGCCCCGCTTCCTGCGCGTCTACGGCCCGCAGCAGCGCGGCGTGGCGGTCGGCGGGGAGCCGCGCTTCGTCGAGGTCTGGTTCGGGCACAACGCGACCTCGTGGGGCGGCTTCGATTCGCCGGGCGCGGTGCCCTCCCTCGGCCCCGACTCCGGCAACAACGTCCGCAACGACGGCCAGGTGATCAGCAGTATCGTCGGCAGCAAGTACGTGGTGCGCGCGCTGGCGCAGGGGAGCACCACGACGAACGGCGTGCAATGGAATCTGGCGATCGGGCAGTACGGCATCCCGGTCAAGGTGGTCTTCCGGGTCAAGGCGGGCAGCACGGCGAGTATCGGACGATCGATGATGTTCTCCTGGCAGATCTATCAGGGGAGCCGCACCGACACCGCGATCGTCCTGACCGATACCTTCACGGAATGGTCGTTCGATATCGACCTCGCCGCGACGAGCGATCTGCTGGTGCTGGCCTTCCAGAGCGGGCGCGGCGAGGTGCTGTCGCAGGATCTGTACTTCGAGATCGACAGCCTCGCGGTGTGGCAGGGCTACGACGATCTGCACCATGCCACGCTCAACGGCTACCAGAAGCTCTTCCTCTGCTGGGACAACGGGGCGGGGGTCGAGCGGAATCAGCGCGTCGCCTTCGGGTTGATCCCCGGCGAGCAGTGGACGATCCCCCCGCTCGGCAGCGTCGTCTTCTGCGACGACATCCCGACCTTCAAGGCGAAGTTCGGGGACACCGGCAAGACGCTCTTCCAGATGAAGGCCGACAACGCCGCCTGGTTCTTCGCGCCCGGCGTGGGGCGGCTGAAACTCGCCTACGGCACGAACCCGAGCCTGACCGACTACGACGATCCGGGCCTCGTCACGGCGGGCGCGGGCGCGGAGATCGACTTCGCGGCGGCGAATGGCGGCGTCCCCTGGCTCCCGACGCAGGCGCTCAGTCGCAACGCCGCGCCGGTCGGCACGAGCACCATGACCGTCGAGGATTTCCCCCACCTGGGCCTCCTGCCGGGCGCGTATGGCGCGGCGTACTGGTGGCTCGACCTGGGCGCGTACACCGCGCTGAAGCTCACCATGCCGGTCCCCGCAGGCGCGACGACGCTGCCGGTGGACAATATCGACGCCTACACCGCCCAGGGCTTCGCCACGGTGATGCCCGCGAACGGGCGCGTCTGGTGGATCGGCAAGACCGAAGACTCCTTGATCCTGCACGACCCGTTGCAAGCGGCGCACGCGGCGGGGGATGCCGTGATCCCGGACGGCTGGGGCGGCTCGTTGCAGAACAACGGCACGAAACAGACCGGCTGGAATATCGACACGATCGAGATCCGCCGCAAGCCGGGGACGCCGCTGATCCTGGCGGGCGCGGTCCTCACCTCCAACCAGCTCGGGCCGGGCAACCCGAGCACGGGCGGCGCGAAGTGGGAGAACCACCCCGACTGGCGGCTGGTGCAGCGCTTCGCCGACCGGCAGGGCAACCCCGACGTGATCACGATGACGCTGCCGGAGGGGATCCGCGAGGCGCGGCACGTCCTCGTCGTCGTCGATCGCATGGATCGCTATCGGGGCCAGCCGCAGCGGGCGAAAATCAACGAGGTCGTGATCCGGGAGGCGGCGCTGGCCGGGTCGCAGGGCGGCGGCTGGTCGGGGCGGAATGCCGGCGACCTGGGCGGCGTGCTCGGCTACCTGCTGCGCGCCTACGGCGACATGCCCGCGAGCAAGGTCGCGCTGGCGACCGGAGCGGACGGTTACACCCCGATCGGGACGCCGCCCATCGGCGACCTGCCGATCGCGCCGACGAGCCTGCAACAGGCGGTGCAGACGGTCGCCGCGTCCGGGCTGCTGGCGGTGCGCCTGGACAGCGCCAACGTCGCGACCATCGACGCCGACCCCGCGTCGCCCGCCTACACCGCCACCGCGCCGGTGTGGACGCTGACGCTCGACAACCTTCTCGGCGACGTCTCCCTGACCTGGACGACCGCGCATCAGGTCGCGCAGGTGAAGGTCACGGCGCGCGAGACGGCGAGCCTACGGACCTACGCCGTGGCCTATCCACGGCGGCCGGCGCGCCTCGGGTCGGTGACAGAGATCCGCGACGTGACCGTGCGGAGCGCCTTCGACGTGTACCCGCTCGCCGAGGCGGCGTACCGGAAGGGCAATGCGCGGCGGCAATTGAGCGCGACCACCGGGGCGCTGCCGTTCCTCCAGGCGGGGCAACGCTTCCTGCTCGATCTCGGCGAGATCGACGCGGGCGGCAACGCGATCGGCGTCAACTTCGTGATCGCGAACTATGCGATCAAGCTCGGCGTGGACGATGGCGGCGTCTCGTGGGACTGCTCCATCAGCCTCAACGAATTGCCACTGTAAGGGGTAGGGATGAGCGGCAACGGCGGGATGCGCGGCTTCTGGCAGGCGCTCACCAACCACACCGATAGTAAGTACCAGGGCGCGCAGTCCTCGGCCACGCTGATCGTCACGCGCATCGACAAGGACAGCAATGGCGGCGTCCTCGCGGCCTATGGCACGCTGCAAGGGGAGGGCGATACCGAGTTTTATATGCCGCTGCGCGGGGCGAGCGCCGCCGTGGGCGATCACCTGCTCGGCACCTATCCGACGAATAACCCCGCCGGGGGCGAGCTCACCTACGTGCGCCATGTCTTCAGCAACGACCCGGCGGCGGGGCTGCTCGTGCCGGATGCGGACCTCCCCTCGCCGCAGTTCGCCACGGTGCCGTTCACCAGCGCCCTGGACGCCTCGACCGGCGGGATCAGCGCGTATATGGTGATCTACTTCATCGAGGTCGAGGCGCGCTACCAGCCGAGCGGCTACACGATCAGCTATCGCCCGTCGGGCGGCGACTGGACCGATCAGGCGGTGCCGAGCGGCGTCACGCAAGCACGGCTGTCCGCGCCGTTCCCGCCGGGCACCTACGTGGACGTAAAGCTGCGCGCGCGCTACAACTGGGCCTCGGCGGAGAGCATCCCGACCGATCCGCGCACTTTCCGTGCGGCGCTGGACGACATCACGCCGGGCGACGCGACCGCCGTGATCGTGGAGACGAACACGCCGGGCGGGCTCAACATCTTCGCGGAGGGCACGCTCGACCCCGCGCATTTCGATCACTGGCGGTACGCGATCGCTACCAGCGGCGGTGGGGCGGGGCTGACGATACGGGACGGCAATAGCCCGTACTTCTTCACCGGGGCGAGCGCGGACTACTACGTCGCCGCCAGCCCGGTGAGCAAGAGCGGCGTGGTCGGCGGGCGCTACCCCGGCGTCGGCTACGCGGGGCCGTTCCGGCTCAACAACCCGGCGCAACCGCTCGACACCACGCCGCCGCCGGATTGGACCAGCGCGCCCGCCCTGGCGATGCAGCGGGTCGTGACCAACAACAACGGCGAGCAGGCGCAACTGACCATCACCCTCCCCACGTACCCCTACCCCGCCGACTACGCCGAGACGCTGGTCTACGTCGTCACCAATACGAACACGCAGGCTCCGACACAGCGCATCGCCCCAGGCGTCGGGAGTACGACGCTCTTTGTGCCGTTCGGCACGGTCAGCGTGACATTGCGCGGGCTGGACAAGGCGGGGAACCTCAGCGCCAATCCCTCGCCCGCTGCGACCGCCGCGCTGCAACCGAGCGGGGCACCGCAGATCGCCCCGACGCTGGTTGTAAGCACCTTCGCGCTGGCGATCAAACTGGACTGGAACGTGGTCCCCTATGCGCTGGCCTACGAGGTACAGCGCGCGCCCAACGTGAACGGGGCACCGGGGACGTTCGTGGACTTCGCCTCGCTCGACGCGCGCATGTACCTCGATACGCTGGTCAACGAGACGGTGGTGCTGCCGAGCTACTGGTATCAGGTGCGCGCGATCAACGCGCTCGGCAGCGGTCCGTACTCGGCCTACAAGCAGGGCTTCGCGGGCGCGGTGGACGCGCGCAACTTGCGCTTGCAGTCCGTCACGGCGGCGCAGATCGCCGCCGATGCCATCGCGGCCAACAATATCCAGGCGGGCGCGATTACGGCGGGGAAGCTCGCGGCGGACCTCGTGATCGCCTCGAATATCCGCACGGCCAATAGCGGTGCGCGCGTCGAGATACACGGGCTGAAACCCGGCGAACCGAACCCGAACCAGATCAGGATGATCGATAACGGGGAAGTGCTGCGCGCGATCCTCAACGGGACCGGGCTGTATTACTACAACAACGCGGGCAGCGTGCGCGCGCAGATCGACGGCCAGGGTGTGACCGCCTACGCACCGGGCGGACTGATCACGCTTGGTGACGTGAATAACGACGGTCTGCTCCTGGGTTCACCGGGATTCTCTGTTGCGCCGGGACAAGTCACGCACTGGCTGCTCGGGGCCGGCAATGTCGGGGTGTACCCGGTGCGCTATCACCTATCGGGCGGGGTCAACTTCTTCACCCTGCAACGCTACGACGACACGACGATGGTCTACGACCCGTCGATGGGCGGGGCGCGGATCGGCTATCGCGCCACCCAACTCGGCTTCGGCGGGGCGGGCGGAGCGCTCGACGCGTTCATCGCGAGAAGTTCGGCGGGGGTGATCGACGTCATCGGTTCAATCCGCGCCGGGGACGGCGGCGCATACGTTACCAAGTTGCAACACACCACCGCGAACGCGCATCTCGACTGGTCGGCGGGTGGGGCCTACATCGGCTGGTTCAACAACCCGGCGCAGCAGGTTATCGTCGGCAACGGGGCGCAGGGCTACGGCCCGATCGCGGCCAGCGCGTTCAACGTCAACTCGACCACGCAGGACAAACAGAACATCGCAGACCCGTCTGGCATGTGGGCGAAGCTAGCCCAACTGCGCCCGCGCGCCTATCAACTCAAGTCTGACCCGACCGTGACGCGCTACGGTTTCGTGGCCGAAGAGGTCGCGGCGATCATGCCCGAGTTGGTGACGAAGCTCCCCGCCGCGCCCTACGCGGGTCCAGTTGCGCCCGAACTGTTGCCGCAAACAACGCCCGCGCTCGACGTATACGGGCTGGTGACGGCGGTCGCGGCGGGCCTAGTGGAGGCGGCGAAGGGGGCGACGGCGACGATCGCGGCGCAGGCCGCGACCATCCAGGGCCAGGGGACCAAGCTCGGCCAGGCGCAGGCGCGGCTCACGGCGCTGGAGGCGACGGTCGCGGACCTCGCGGCGCGTCTGGCGGCGGTCGAGGCGGCACTGGCGAAGGTGCCGGGATCGGGTTTCGTCGCGCCGAAGGTGACAGGATGAGCGCGATGGGCGATGCGTTGCCGACCTGCCCGCTCTGCGGCGCGGCGTGGCGACCGGGCGTGGACCGCTGGGTCGCGCTGCGGGCACTGGCCGGGTGCAAACCCGCGCGTGGGTGGGTCCATCTCGCGCCGTGCCGGGGCAAGCGGTATCGGCGCACCTGCACCTACGCCGATGGGATGCCGATTGTGCCGGAGGATGCGCGCCCGGTGGCGCTGGGCCGGGCGGACGGGCACAGGGCGGCGTAGGCGGTCACACGAGGCGACGCAGACAGGCGACACCCCCCGGCCATCAGGGCGCGGGGGGTGTCGCGCGTGGGCGACCACCCTGGCTACGTTTCGGTGTGGCGCGGTATAGCTCAACCTCGCGCCGTGTGACCTGCCAGACGCGGCTAAACTTCTTGCCATGCAACCGGCCCGCGATCAGCGCCCGTCGCACGCTGCCCTCATCCATGCCGAGCAGTGCGGCGGCTTCGGCGACGGTTAGATAGTCCGGCATCGCGCCTCCCTTTTCGCCAGCGTTAGGATGCCATTGCTTGCTACGTCCACCTTGCGTTGGGGGCGGGGGTTACTTGGCATAGCTTTCGATGATCATCTGTGCGTGCTCCTGGCGCTCGTTGGCCCGCTTGTCGGCGGCGGCCAGCGTATCGGGGGAAAACCCACCCGCCTCGACCCACACGCCAGGCGTTGAGTTCGCCGACGCGGCAAGTTGCTGTCCTTCCGGCGAAGTCTGCGCCCAGTTGAGGAGGAAAGCCAACTGTTCGTCCGTCACGCCCGGGACTCCCGCCACTACCTTCTTCATTGCCTTGTCTCCTCGCTCTCGGGTCGCTTTGTGCGGCCCTTTCATGTATCTACTATAACACGTTATCGTGTAATGTCAATAGGCACGACCGGGCAATATTCTTCTCATAAAGAGCTTGACAAGACGCACGTTATCGTGTATTCTAATTACATGAAGAGCGGCGCACCCCACCAAGAGTAACGCCGCTCATAGCCCGCAAGGACCAAGGAGACTGTACCATGACTACCACCCAGATCGCCCGCCCCGCCCTCCGCTTCCTCTCCGCCGACACCACCACCGGGATCGTCGCCTACGCCGTGGCGAGCCAGCACGACGCCAGCCGCACCAACATCATCAGCATGGATACCACGAACGGCGCGACCTTCTGCACCTGCCGCGCGAGCGAGTGCAATCATGGTTGCTGGCACGAAGCGGCGATTGTCGCCGCCTGGGACGCCGAGCAGGCGCGGCAAGAGGTGGTGTGGCTCACCGACGCGCAGCTCGTCCGCTACGGCACGAAGGCGGCGCACATGGTCAACACCTACACCGCGCGCATCGGGCGCAGCCGCCTCGCGGATCGGGTGGCGCTGCTGGTGGCGCGCGGCGAGTATCGGCGGCGGCGCGCGCTCGGTCTGATCGAGATGCCGGTCGCCGTCGCGCTGGCGGCGTAGCCATGAACAAGCCTGCACCCTTCACCAACGCCGACGCGATCACCATCCTGGGGCGCGAGCGACTGATCGAACTCAGCGCGCAGACCGGCCAGCCTTTCGGGATCGTGGTCCGCACGATCGTCCGCGCCGTGTGTGACGAGCACATGCGCCGCCGTTATCTCTCCTACGCCGTTCGCAACTGGGACGGCGCGGGTATTCTCCGGCTCGCCGAACTGCTGTACGACTACGGCTTTGACGACTAGACACACACGCGGGGCGCTCCGACCGGCGAGCGCCCCGGCTGGACAGGGAAAAGAGCAGAGCATGGGCAGCGCCGAATACCCGGAGGACGCCGATATCCACGCTGAGGAGCAGTGGGAAACAGAGGGCGGACGGTACGGACATCGGGAGTACCGCCATGCCGACGGCACCGGCTGGCACGAGTATTGGGGCACGCGGATCGAGTCGTGGGAGACGCGCGTGTTTGGGACATTAGATGAGGCCCGGCGCTACGTCAACAGCCGCGCCGATCCCGACTGAACGACGGCGCACACAGCGTGCGCCCGAGAATTGACGTTCCGGATATATAGTCGTATTCTTGCCATAACGGAATACATAGCGCTGCGTGAGACAAGAGGCGCTGGGACGGCTGCGGGTGCGGCTGTGTCAGCGCCTTTGTTGTATTTGGCGCAGGAACGGGAGCGGCGATGGTAGGGCGGCGCTACGTGGCGGTGATGTGATCGATGGGACAGGACGTATTCGCAACGATTGTCGGTGGTGGCACGGCAGGGCTGATCACTTTCCTGCTCGCCGCCCTGCTGGGCGTGATGAAAGGGTGGTGGACGCCGGGTTATCTCTATCGCGCGTTGGAAGTCAAGCTCGCGCGCTACGAGGAAATGGCCTACAAGGCGATGACGCTGGCGGAACGCGCGTCGAAGGACGGTGCGGGATGATGCACTGGCTCGTCTGGTTGCTCGACTCTCTGGGTATCGCCCGCGACCCGTCGCGGCGGCTGGCAGTCCACGACGAACCAGAGCGCGACCTGGCGCGGCGACTGGCGGCACTGGACGCGACGATCGGGGCGCAGCAGCGCCGCAAGGCGAAAGAGGAGTACGACCGTGTACATTGACTTGATCGAGACGGTCAGCCCGCCCGAAGTCCTCTGGACGCTGACCGGGGTGCTGGCGCTCTGCATCAATCTCTGGCTCCTGCGCGACGTGCAGCTCGACGCGCGCGCGCTCGACCGGCGGGGGCAGGACGGGGCGAAGAAAATCGCGGTGCGGACGGCCATCGGCATCCAGGCGGGCCTCACCGCCCCCCAGGTGATCGCGGTGGTGATCGGGGTGATCTCGATGCTCACCCCGCCGGACAACCCCGCCGCGCCAGTGACGCCACTGCTCGTCGTCGTGACGGTCGGTATCGTCACGATCGAGGCCCTCCTCACCCTGGTGGCGCTGTTCACGCGGGTTCGCCGCACGCAACTCCTCGACTACCTGGAGAGCGGCGGGCGGGACGTGAACGGATCACAACACGCCGAGACGATGGCGGAGTTGAGCCACAACACGGATGTCTCCACGGAGGCGCGCGACGCGGCGCAGCAGACCCACGACGAGTTGACGACGGCGCTCCGCGAGAACACGGCGGTGACGATCGAGGCGCGCGACGAGGGGAAGAAACCGCCCCATGCCGATCGGGAGGGGGACCGATGAGCACGCCCATGCCGACCATACCGCACCATGATTACGTCTACCGGGCGTCCCTGGTTTCCTGTCACGATGCGGACACCCAAACATATGTTCTCGACCTTGGTTTCAATGTGCGCGTCAGGGTCAATATCCGCGTCCTCGGGATCAACGCGCCCGAACTCGCCACGTCGGAGGGCAAGGTGGCGCAGCAAGCGGCGCTCTCCTGGCTGATGGCGGCGGGAGCGGCGGAATGGCCGTTCGTGATCGCCAGCCAGAAGGCGGCCACGCCGATCGGCCCGGACAAATTCGGCGGGCGCTGGCTCGCCCAGGTGTGGCGGCAGAGCGACGGGCAGGAGCTGGGCGCGGCGCTGATCGCGGCGGGGCAAGCCGTGGCGTGGAGCGGGACAGGGCCGAAGCCGGTACCGACACCGACAGGAGCGACAGCATGAGCATCCAGACACACGGACTAGGCCGCATCGCAAAAACCGACGAGGGGGACGCGAACTATCCCCTTCGGGCGCTCCTCGCGCCCGCCCCCGCCCTGCCGACAAGCAAGTATTGGCGAACCGGCCCGATCTTGGACCAGCAGCAGACACCGATGTGCGTGGGGTTCTCCACTCGCCAGTGGCTCACATCATGGCCGGTGCCGGACAAGGGCGGCCCGAGCGCGCAGGACATCTATCGCGGCGCGCAGCTGAACGACGGCACGGCGGGCGAGAACTACGACGGCACGGACGATCGCGGCGCGATGAAGTTTCTGCAAGTGCTCGGCTACGTCTCCGCCTATCACTGGACCGCCAACGCCGACGAGGCCGCGACCTACGTGCTCACGCAGGGAACGTGCCTGATCGGGATCGACTGGTACGAGGGGATGTTTACCCCGGACGTGCATGGGGTGATCCGTCCGACCGGCGAGGTTGCGGGGGGGCACGAACTGCTGATCGTCGGCTACAACCGGACGCGCGGCCTGTTCCGGCTGTGCAACTCGTGGTCGAAGAACTGGGGACAGGCGGGTAAATGCTGGCTGGCCGGTGAGGACTTGCAGCGCCTGATCGACGCGGGCGGCGACGTCTGCGCGCCCGTGCAATCCCGCCCCGCCCAGGCGGTGACGCCATGACACTCGCCGATACCGCGATCCTCAACGGCACGCCGTCCGCGACCGAGGCGCAGGGCCGCGCCTATCTGCTCGCCACCAACGCGGCGCACGCGCGGGTGCGCGGGATAGCGCCGCTCACCGCAACCGAGGCGACCACGATCGCGGCGGCGTACTGGCGGATCGGCGCGCGATACGGGATCGATCCGGTCCCCGCGCTGGCGCAATCCATCCACGAGACGGCGGGATACACGTTCGGCAATCAGGTCAGCGCCGCTCAAAAGAACCCGGCGGGACTCGGCGCGACGAACGACGGCGCGGCGGGGGGCGGGTGGCGCGACTGGCCGCACGGGATTGAGGCGCACTATATCCACCTCCTGTGCTGGTGTGGCGACCCGCGCGGCGACGGCGATTATCGCTTCGACGCGGTGCGCGCCGGGATCATACGGCTCGGCAAGGCGACCACCTGGCGGAGCCTCGGCGGGCGCTGGGCGGTACCGGGCGTCGGGTACGGGGACGCGATCGAGAAACACTGGCAGGGCATCGTGGCGGCGCAGGCCGCGAAGGGAGGCACCATCGTGACGCCGCAGATCATCGACGTGAGAAGCCTGCTGCCGACCAATCCGAGCGGGGGCCAGGCGGGGCAGCCGGGCTATATGGGCTTCCCGGCGCTCTACGGTCCCAAGCGGGGCATCATCGTCCACTACAACGGCCCGGCGGTGAATCGCGCCTACGACCCGCTCCAGGCGCTGAGGGACGACGCGGCCTATCACATCGGGCCCTACCTCGGCGAGGGCGGCATCGCCTACCACTACGACATCGGCAACGACGCGAGGATCCGCCTGTGCCGCGACCCGCGCGCGGTCCTGTGGCACTGCAAGTCGTGGCCGGAGAACGGGGCGTGGTACTCCGTCCACGTCATGATCGGGGACGGCCAGCGCGCCACGTCGGCGCAGTTGCAGGCGCTCGCGCAGTTGTGCCTCTATCTGGCCGAGCGCGACGGGTTCGACGACGGCAACGTGCAGGGGCATCAGGAGGTGAGCGCGACGAGTTGCCCCGGTTCCCTGATGGGCGACTTCGTGCTCCCCTGGCGGGCGGGGACGTTCCCGCTCGCGGCAGGCACGAGCGGCAAGGTGGAGGTGATCCCGGTGAGCAACTACGTGAAGTTCCCGGAGACGGGCAAGGGCATCATGAACGGCTTCCGCGACTACTGGGAGAGCCAGGGCGGGCTGCGCCACTTCGGCCTGCCCCTCACCGATGAGTTCGAGGAGGTCTGCGCGGACGGCGTGAAGCGCGTCGTGCAGTATTTCGAGCGCGCCGTCTTCGAGTGGCACCCGGACGCGCCTGCAGGCTACACGATCCAGGAGCGGCGCAGCGGGGCGCTCCTGGCGGTGGCGGCGGGGCTGCACGGCGCGGGGATCGACTGATGGACGTGCGGAGCAAGGGCAAACCAACCCAACTCGACAAGCCCGAGCCGCTGCCTTGCCTGCTCGGCATCGATCCCGAGACCGGCTATCTCGCGTTCGCGCGCTTCGACGTGCAACACACCAAGGCGGTGCAGGTGTGGCACCAGCGCGACGGCTGGCTGCCCGCCGTGAAGTGGCCCGCGACCGTCTCGCCCGAAGGGGGCTGGATCGGCTACATCCATGATCGCCATTACAAGGTCGTGACGACCGACTGGTATACCGGCGAATCGATCCTGCTCGACCTGGGAGAGGTGCCACGATGATGGGCAAGATCAAGGCGCTGATCGTCGGCATCGCCCACGACCCGCAATTCGTCGGCGCGGCGCGGGCCTTCGCCTTCTACGTCCTGCCGATCCTCGCCTCGCTCCTGGTGGGCTGGCTGTCGGGCATCACCGACCCCAAGTGGCTCGGCGTCCCGCTCGCGGCCATCCCGTTCATCCGGGCGCTGGAAGGCGCATTGGACCGCGTGCTGAAGAGTACGCAGAACGACACCTACCCGCAGCCGCCCGCCGGGGCCGGCCCCACCCCCTAGCCTACTTCACCTCTCCCCTCTTCCCCCTTCCCCCACACCTTGCCCCGCGCGTCGGCTTCGGTCGACGCGCGGGGTTCTTGGGAGAATTGGGCTGTACGTAGGGCTTGTGTCCGCGATCGGCGCACCGTACACTGAATGTCCCTATGTGAGTTTTGTCGCGCCACGACAAAGGATGTACGCCCATGAGCAGGAACTACCTCTACTACGGGGACAATCTGCCCATCCTGCGGCGCTACATTGACGATGAATCGGTCGACCTCATCTATATCGATCCGCCGTTCAACTCCAATGCCAGCTACAACATCCTCTTCAAGGGGCAGGACGGCAATCGGGCCGCCGCGCAGATCAAGGCATTCACCGATACGTGGCGGTGGGATCAGGGCGCGAGCGAAGCATACGACGAACTGCTGGCCTATGGTGACAAGGTGGCCGAAGCCATACGTGCCTTCCGTATGCTCCTAGGCGAATCCGACATGCTCGCATATCTTGCCATGATGGCCCCGCGACTGATCGAGTTGCACCGTGTACTGAAGCCGACCGGCTCGTTGTACCTGCACTGCGATCCAGCCGCTAGTCATTATCTCAAGATTATTCTCGATGCACTGTTTGGCACCCAGCAGTTTCGTAACGAAATCGTGTGGGGTCGCACGAACGCTCGTAGCACCGATGGTCGATGGCCGCGCATCCATGATCGCCTACTTTTCTATACGAAGTCGGATGAATTCTTCTTTCGCGCGACGAAGGTTCCCGCGCGTATCGATAAGCTGCCACATACACTCATCATCGGACCAGATGGGCTGAAATATCAGACCTACGAACTCACCGCACCAGGTATCACCCAAGACGGTGCGAGCGGCAAACCATGGCGCGGCTTCGCTGTTTCCGAGATGGGCCGTCACTGGGCTAATCAGCAAAGTGTCATGGAGGACTGGGACGCTGATGGTTTGATTCACTGGCCGCAGAAAGGCGGCTTTCCAAGACGACGCGCCGAAGGGCCGTTCAATCCATCGGCACGGGAGGTTACCGTCGGTGACGTGTGGGTGGACATCGACCGCCTGAACCAAACCGCGAAAGAACGCCTCGGTTACCCGACACAGAAGCCCGAGGCCTTATTGGAACGGATAATCAGCGCGAGTACGCGCCCTGACGACGTCATTCTGGATGCATTCTGCGGCTGCGGCACGGCAGTTGCAGCCGCGCAGGCACTTGGTCGACGCTGGATCGGCGTCGACATCACCTATGCGGCGATCCAGGTCATCAGAAACCGACTCGACGACAAGTTCGGCTCTGGCACGGCACCAAAGCCGATCGGGGAGCCCGAGTCGGCAGACGACGCCGCCGAACTGGCGAAGAGCGATCGTTACCAGTTCCAATGGTGGGCACTCGGCCGCGTCGGTGCCCGTCCTTCCGATGAGAAGAAGGGCGCTGATCAAGGCATCGATGGCCGGCTTTTCTTCGATGACGAAGGGGGCGGCCTCACCAAGCAGGTGATCATCTCGGTAAAGTCGGGGCCGATTCCCGCCAACCACGTCCGCGAGTTGCGCGGCGTCATCGAGCGCGAGCAGGCGGCCATCGGCGTGTTGCTCACGCAGCACAACCCCACCCCGGCCATGCGGAAAGAGGCGGCCAGCGCGGGCACCTACGAGTCGCCGAAGTGGGGCGGGCGTTACCCGCGTCTCCAGATCATCACCATCGCGGACCTCTTCGACGGCAAGCAGATCAAGTGCCCACCGCTTAGCCAGGTCAACCGTACCTTCGCGAAGGCCCCGAAGCACAAGCGCCCGGCCACGACGTTCCAACGCCCGCTGACCGGCGCAAACTTGGTGGATGTGAGCAAGCACAAAGATACCGACGCGCCGCATCTGCGAGCGGTCGGCGGTTCTCGAAAACGGAGTGCCGGGGACTGAGGGCCACCGTAAGCCCCGGCCTTGCCAAATTCTCGCGTAGGGGCGAGATTACCTGCAAAGCCTGTGCTACGGGAGGGGCGTAACGGGTAACCAATGGTGGGGTGCCCGCGATGTAACCAACGGAGGGGTCATGCATATCATCGAGGAGGTCCGGGCCGCGACAATAGCGACGCTCGACATCGCCGATCCCGCTGATGTCGAGCACATCACCGACGATCTGGTGCTCGCCTACCTGAACGAGGCGACAGAACCCGACGAGGCGGAGCGGGATGAGGCGGTCCCGGAACGCACCACCGCCTACGGGCATGCCCTCGTTGTCGGCACGCGCTACATCTACTACTCGAATGGCGGTCCGGGCTCCGAGAATAAGTGTGGCAACATCCGCAAGCGCTGGCCCCGCGACCCCCGCGATACCTACCTGAACATCGGCATCTGTAACGGGCGTGATCGGGCGTACAAATTCCTCGGGCCGATCTAGCCGCCGGTCTCGTCGGTCCCCATCCTCCGCCCTCGTCGCGCCCACCGCGCGGCGGGGGCCTCATTCTTGCCACATGTCGGGGCCGGTCGAGTCGCGCAGGCGGACGCGCCGACTCCCGGCCAGGACTCCCCGCGCCACCCGGACGTTACCTCCGGGTGGCGTCCCTGCGTCTGCTATGATGCGCGGCGTATGAGGGAGGGCAGCAGTATGCCGAAACAGTCCGACCGCGACATCACCGGCTACACGTTCCACCTGACGCTCTCCGTGGGGCTCACCGACCTCGCCGAGGCCGAGCGCTTCATCGTTGAGCAGCTGGCCCAACGCTTCGGCACCGGCGGCGATCGGGGTGAAGAGGGCGAGTGGCGGAACGAGACGAAGGGCTACCCACGCTGGAAGATCGGTAGCATCATCGCGGACCACAAAGTGGAGGAGCCGTACTAGCGCCTTCTACGATCCTTCTACGATTTTGAGGATCGCCGCACCGTCACCGGCTACGATCTCTGCTATCGCGCCAGCTATCGGGGCGAACATACTGGACGGATAAGACGAACGAACGCTCCCACGAACGACGTGCCCCGAGTCCCTCTCTCGGCACCATAGAGCATGATTATTGCACCGGCGCCGGGAACAATCCCGGTGCTGGTGCGTTTTTCTCACATTCTTCGCACATCGTCGTCCAAATGGTGTCCTTATTCGTTTTGCGCCGCGCTCGGCAAGCGCTCGCTCGCCTTGAGCGTGAGCATGAAGACGATGTTCGCACTCTCATCCTTGGCGATGAAGAGCGATTCCTGCTTTTCTAGGACTTTCAAATTGGCGAGCGCGACATCCCGCGCGAAGTCGTCGCGCTGATCGCCGTTGGTGCCGAAACGCACTTCGTCGTGCCCATCGTCGATCGCGGCGATGATGAAGGGTTCCGCCGAACCATGCGCGCGCTCGACGAGTGTTTTCAGCAGGGTCTCCTGCGTGGCGCTCAACGGTGCTTGCCCTGACATCGTTATCCCTCCCCTTCCCACGATTGGCGGCGAGAGCGTACCGCGCCCGTACCGGCGCACCTCACGGACC
>JAABUM010001363.1_pt1 | contig 36870 bp, 40 predicted proteins | sample 5559161 | NCBI WGS metagenome assembly JAABUM01 (sample SAMN10711868, study PRJNA513369) | rock metagenome | isolation source: Antarctica rocks | place: Antarctica: Victoria Land, Siegfried Peak nord
TTTATCTCAGCTTCTTTCAGTTCGTGCACAACGCGCGCCGACGCGGCAAAGCCCTGCTCGGCGCCCTCATCGCTGCACTCGTCCGGTGATCCAAGCCAACACCCCGGAACCCGACATGAGCCTCCGCATTTTGCCGCGCAGGCCGAACTCCGAGGCCTGTTTCAACACGTTGATCATGTCGCTGCCGCCCACGGCCAGGGCCAGCACTTCGGCGCCGCTGGCCTGGGCTGCCAGCAGGATGGCGGAGAAGTCCATGTTGCCGAGAGGGGACTTGGAGCTGCCGAGGACGCGCCCGCCGGCTTCGGCCACGAAGGTGCTGGTTTCCGCTTGCAGGGACACGCCGAACGCATTGTCGCTGGAGATGAAGTACCAGGTTTTGCCGCCGGACCGGGTGATCTCGCTCGCGACCGCCTTGGACAGCATGTAAGCGTCGTAGGTCCAGTTGATCGTGTTGGGCGTGCAGTCCTTGCCCGTGAATTCGCTGGCGGTGACGGCGGCGCCCATGCAGACCTTGTCCTTCTGCTTGGCGATGTAGGACACGGCCAGGCCGACGGCGGAGTTCGGCCCGGCGATCACCATGTCGACGCCTTCGGAATCGAACCAATTGCGCACGATGGTGCCGCCGACGTCCGGCTTGTTCTGGTGGTCGCCGTAAACGATCTCGGCGTCGAAGCCCTTGGCGCGGGGGTTGAAGTCGGTTACCGCCTGACGGGCACATTCCACGCCGGGCATGCCGAGCAGGTCGTTGTAGAGGCCAGAGAAGTCGGCCAGCACGCCAATCTTGAGCTTGGCCCCGGCGGCGCCGGGCGTTTGCGCCAAGGCGGGGCCGGCGATCGTGGCGAGGCCTGCGCCCGCCGCACGTTGCAGTAAGCCGCGCCGATCGAAGGTCATGGGCTTTGCTCCGGATTGTTTTTCGTTGTTGGACGTGCAGTCGAATGGGTCAGTCGGGCAGGCGGGCCTTGTCGATCCTGGCCAGGTCGCAGGCGACGTCGACCATGGCTGAGAAGTCGTGGCCGCCGAAGCCGCGGGCGCGGGCGACGCTAAAGGCTTCCCGCGCGGCGGCGGCCATGGGCATGGGCACGCGGGCGGCATTGGCGGAGTCGACGATCAGGGTCAGGTCCTTGTGGGCCAGGTCGATGGTGAAGCCTGGTGCGGTGTCGCCTTTCAGCACCTTGGCCGGCCACGCGATCTTGAGCTGACCGTTGACGGCGGTGGTGCCGTACAGCACCTCCAGCGTGCGCTCCAGGTTGAGGCCGAAGCGCTGGGACAGCGACAGGGCTTCGGCGTTCATCTGGCAGGAAGCGACGGCGAGGAAGTTGTTCACGAGCTTGGTCCGGGTGCCGGAACCCGCGGGACCGCAATGGTGGATGGTGCTGCCCATCGCTTCCAGCAGCGGCTTCACCCGTTCAAAATGCTCGGGTTCGCCGCCGACCATGAACAGCGATTCGCCCCGGTCGGCATGGCTGGCGAGGCGTCCGACCGGGGCGTCCACGAAGCCCAGGCCCTTTTCCCGCGCCATGGCGGCGAGCGCGTCCGTGGTGTCGGGGTCGATGGTGCTCATGTCCAGCACGACCGTGCCGGGCTTGGCATGGGCGAACACGCCCTGCGCCATGGTCAGCACGTCGCGCACGATGGCGGAGTTCGGCAGCATGGTCACCACGACGTCCGACCCGGCTGCCAGCTCGGCGATGGTGGCGCAGGGCTTGGCTTGCAGCAGCGCGAGTTCGTCCATGGCGGCGGCGTTGACGTCGTTCACCAGCAGGCGGAAGCCTTTGCGGCACAGGTTGGACGCCATGGGGCGGCCCATTCGCCCCAGACCCACGAATCCGACGTTCATCCCGGTCCCCTTCGATGGGCGTCATGGAGACGGCGCCCTTGGGATTGATGATAGCGAGGGGGAGCGGCGGCTTCCCATACAAATCCGGCATAGCAGCTTGAAGAAGGTGCGAAGACGCAGGCTCCGGGCGGGGCGGTAGTGTGAGGCGACCCTGAACTGCGAAACGAGTGCTGTTATGGCCCTGGCCGACCCTTCCACCCACACCGAGCCTTTCGAGGCTGGGCCTGCCTGGCCCGGCGAGATCTTCGCCTGCCTCAAGAAGCACGGGGTGCAGCAGGTCTGCTACGTGCCGGATGCCGGGCACTCCCGCGTGATCGCGATGGCGCATGCGGATGCCGGGATGCGGGCGACGGTGCTGACGACCGAGGAGGATGGCGTGGCGCTGGCGGCCGGGGCCTGGCTGGGCGGGCAGCGGGCGGCGCTGCTGATGCAGTCGAGCGGGGTGGGCAACTGCGTGAACATGCTGTCGCTGATGTCGGTGTGCCGCTTTCCGCTGCTGACGCTGGTGACGATGCGGGGCGAGTGGGCCGAGTTCAATCCGTGGCAGGTGCCGATGGGGCAGGCGACCCCGGTGGTGCTGCGGGCGATGGGGGTGACCGTGCTGCGGATCGAGGCGGCGGCGGAGGCGGCGGAGGTGGTGGACGCGGCGGCTTCGCTGGCGTTTGACGGGGACCAGCAGGTTGCGGTGCTGATCTCGCAGCGGATGATCGGGCGCAAGCAGTGGGTAGGGAAGTGATGAGTGGGCAAGTGATGCAGTTCGGCACCCTGGACCGCCGGGCGGCGGTGGCGGCGCTGCTGGCCGATCGCGGCGAGCTGCTGGTGGTCACCGGCCTGGGCTCACCGGCGTATGACGTGTTCGCGGCGGGGGACCATGATGCGAACTTCTATCTGTGGGGCGCCATGGGCGGGGCGGCGATGATCGGGCTGGGGCTGGGGCTGGCGCAGCCGGAGCGGCCGGTGGCGGTGTTCACCGGCGATGGCGAGCAGCTGATGGGCGCTGGCGGCCTGCTGACCGTGGCCGTCAGCCGGCCGCGCAACCTGAGGATCGTGGTGCTGGACAACGGGCACTTCGGCGAGACAGGAATGCAGTTAAGCCATAGCGGCCATGGCGTAGACCTGGCGGCGATCGCTGCCGCGGCCGGGTTCGCCGTTGTGGTGACGGTGACGCAGATGGAGGAGCTGGCGGCGGCCCGGGCCACCCTGCATGGCCCGGCGGACGGGCCGGTGCTGCTGCTGATCCGCATTGCCCCGGGCGAAACGCCGCGGGCCCTGCCGGTGCGTGACGGCGTGTTCCTGAAGACGCGGTTCCGCCGCAACCTGGGCTATGCCGTCGCCTGATCGTTGGCCAGACGGATGGTCCACAGGCCTTCGGCGGACAGCCGTTCGATCTCGGCCAGCAGCACGGCGGAGATCGCGGCGCTGGCGATCGAGGGCGGGTGGCCCGGCGGTGCCGCCAGGATCAGCTCTCCCGGGTGATCGCCGGCTTGGCGATGGCGGCGGTTTCCAGGCGCCCGTCGCGGGTTTCCAGGCGGATGGCGGAGGGGGGCAGGACGGTGTAGCCTAGGCCTTCCTCCACCAGGCTGGTCAGCACGCGGTAGGAGTCCGCTTCCATCACGATGTTCAGCGAGCGGCCGCGCCGGGCGGCTGCCTTTTCGATCAGCGCGCAGGCCGTGGGAGTAGCTGGGCAAGATCAGCTTCTGTTGCAGCAGCCAGTCCAGCTTCACCTCGCCACGGTCGCGCAGGCCGGACCCTGGCGGGCCGACGGCAACGACGTCGTCGTGCCCGATGGGTTGGACTGCGAGGTGGTGGTCCACGGCCGGGCCATAGATGATGGCGAGGTCGAGCTCGCCGCGGTGCAGCCATTCGACGAGGTGGCCGCCATAGCTTTCGACGATGCGCAGGGAGACCTGGGGCAGTTCCATGGCCACGCGGCGGGCGAAGCGGGCGGACACGACATTGCTGACCGTGGGCACCAGGCCAAGAGCGACGCAGCCGGCGGGTGAGCCGCCGGCGGACCGCATGTCGTCGCGCACCTGCTCGATCTGCCGGACCAGCCCGGCCGTGCGTTCCAGCAGCATGCGTCCGGCGCCCGTCAGCATCATGCCGCGGCCGTTGCGGGTGAACAGCTCGGTTTGCAGCTCGTGTTCCAGCTGCTTGATCTGGCGGCTGAGCGCGGGTTGCGCGACGCGTAGGCGGTCGGATGCCTTGCTCAGGCTGCCGAGTTCGGCGACCAGCTTGAAGGTTCGGAGGTGGCGGAGGTCCATGCAGCGATTGTTCCACGGCGCCGCGGCGGCGCCCATGCGGGATTGCGGTGGGGGATGACGCGGGGTGGTTGCGGCCCCATCAAGCCTCCCATGGACATCCTGCTGGCCCAGTCATCTCATAGGTCGAAAAACGGCCAACTCGCAGAACGAATGACAAACACGTCGCAGAAGTCGGTTGCAATAAAATTCTCATGGGCAACAGCATACTGCAACACGCAAACTCTTGTTCGTATTGAGGGCGGTTTATGTTGCCCAAACGAAGGTGGCTCTTATTGGGTTCCGGGGTGGTGAGGCCGGGAAAGGGAAGCAGGGTTGAAGGCCTCTGGTGCGTAAGCAAGAGCGGGAGTAGGTGGCCTGCTTGCGCGAGGATTTTGTCATGGCCGCATCCGACCTGATCAACCTTTCGGGCCTGATCGACAACGCCAAGTGCTTCGCGCTGCTGCGCCAGCACCGCTGGCCGCAGGGTGCGCGCTGCCCCGTGTGCGGCAGCGGCGCCCCATCCAGGACGGCCGCGACGACGCGCAGCCCTGTCGCCAGCGCTACCGCTGCAAGGCATGCACCGGGCGTTTTGACCTTTCGAACCGGCAAATTGCAGGCGAGCTGGGTCTGGCCCCCTCGGATGTGCAGGCTATGAGGGAGCAACTGCGCCACGGCATGGCCGCAAGAAATCCGACGGGCGACCGGAGGTGGGAACTCCTCTGCGCGGGTGAAGGGCGGCGCGCTTGCTGGGTCCGGCCATCTCATGACGGCGCGGGGCGGCGACGCCCCAAGGGTTCGCTGATGCGGCCTGAAGTGGTGGAGAGGCGGCTGAACTCGCTTCCCGAACTGTCGTGTCGGGGCAAGCCGATCAACGGCCTCTTCCGCCTGCTCGTGGGCTCTGACCTGATCTGGGAATGGGCCTACGCGGACGTCGCGTCCAACAAGGGCGCACTGACCGCTGGCGTTGAGCCCGCGAACACGCTCGACGGGTTCTCCCTCGAACGGATCGCGCAGATCAGGGCCAAGCTGCCTGGCGGGGCGTATCGGTTCCGCCCTGTCCACAGGTGAACATCCCGAAGCCGGACGGGCGTGCGCGTCCGCTCGGCATCGCGACGTGGCGGGCATAATGCACCTCATGCGGTTTGCGTTTGGGATGATGGGTGGAGATGGGCCGAGTGGGCAACCCATTCTCGGAGGAACTGGTCCGACGTATCGTCGATAGATATGGCGTATGGCGCGTTCGGCTTACGTTGCTGGGCTGTGACGAGGCCGCGGCCGATCCAATAGTGAACGACCCACAGGCTGACGCCGTAGCGCTCGCGAACCTGGCGCACACTGAGGGTGTCCTTGGCGGGGCGCGGGGCCGGGATGCGATGTTTGTATCGGAGCCATTAGATCATGCTGGGCGTGAGCGGCTTCCCGGTGGAGCTTTGGTGACCTTCAGCGGCGAGCAGGCGCACAATGTCACTGTCATGATGATCGGCTGCGAGCTCCTGGACGCGCGCGACGAACGCCTCCGGATAGCGGATCGCCTCGGCGCGGTTGGCAGGCAGGCGGAGTTCCAGCGTTTCGGTTGCGCCGCCCTGCCACCGAACGTGCAGCCTGACGATCTTCGGTTCCGGTCCCTTGGATATCGTCACGTCACGAATTAGCAGGCGCAGGATGAGCACCGGCCTACGTAGCCTGCGGATTGACGTGATCCGGGGCGTTGCGATCCTCCTGGTGCTCCTGCACCACTTCAACATCGCATACCGCCTTGATGACACGCTCCTTGCCGGGGCGTTTGGCTGGGACGCTGTGCGGGCCGTGGCCCGGAACGGGAACTACGGCGTGACGATGTTCTTCGTCATCTCGGGCTACCTCATCACGTCGAACACCGAACGCCGGTGGGCGGGCCTCGCCAATGTCAGCGCACACGCCTTCTACACCTTGCGCGTTGCCCGCATCGTCCCCTGCCTGCTGCTCCTCCTTGCCGTGGTCAACCTGCTGGCGGCGGGTGGCGTAGCGATCTTCCAGAACCGACCGCAAGGTGGCGAGCCGATCTCGTTCTGGCTGGTGAACTTCGCCTCCCTCACGTTCTGGATGAACGTGCTGGTTGGCCGGAACGGCTGGTTCAACTACCCCTTGGGGGTCCTGTGGTCGCTCTCGGTGGAGGAGGTCTTCTACCTCGCCTTCCCGCTCCTCTGCCTGCTTCTGCGGCGCGAGGCGCGCTTGCTTGCGTTCTGGGCCGCCGTCATCGTCGCAGGCCCCCTTTACCGGCTGGCGCACCAAGGGGACGAAGGGGGCTACCTCTACGCCTATGCCGCGTCGTTCGACGGGATCGCCATCGGCTGCTGCACCGCGTTGCTGGCCCGGAAGGTGGCCCTCCGCGGACGTGGGATGCAGGTCCTGCAAGGTGCTGTAGCCGCGGCGATGGCAGTGTTCTACCTGTGGCGGCCCATAGGGCAGACAAACGTCCTCGGCGTGACCGGCATGGCCCTTGGCACGGCCGTCTTGCTGCTGGGGGCGCACGAGCGGTCAACCGATCCGGTCGGGCGCGGCGGTTACCCATTGATGATGTTGGGGTGGCTCGGCAAGCTCAGCTACGAGCTGTACCTGTTCCACCTAGTCGTGCTGGCCCTGATGCGGACGGCGTTCCCACCCCGTGCCACGTTCGGCGGCGCGAAGCTGCTGCTCCTGGCGGCGTTCCTCGTCCTCTCGGCAGGGCTGGCCACCCTGGTATCCCGGTTCTATGCGGAGCCGTTGAGCCTCCGCATCCGGCTGCTCGGCTTGTCCCCATCCAAGGTTGAACGTACCGCAACCTAGGTTGCTCGTTCGGAGCCTCGAACCCGGGCGTTATACCAGTTGCCATAAGTCTCGACCTGAGCGTGCCGGCGTTCGCGGCCCAATTTGGTTTACGCACCACGCCGAGGATAGGGGTCAGCTTTTACGCCAACGGGTATTATAACTCTGTCCGGGGAGGTTGGTTTGACGGACAGGTGCCCCGTATGGTGCCGGGCCTGACTTATGGTGACCAGAGTATAAGGTTCCGGAGCAACCGAGCCGAAAGTGCATTTTGTTGACACCCTCGGAAGCTGGGGCTTTCTGACCAGAGATAGCTGCACGAGTTGATGCGTCCCGGCGTTGCCAGAACTCAAGCAGAGGGAGCGTCTTTGCTATCCGAAGAAGGAGGGTTTACCTGCACCCTCTCACCACGAGATGAGTGGTGTCTGCCTCAACCAAGTGTCGGTCGTCAGTTGGTCCACCACGAAGCAAGCGACATCGGCGCGTGCTATTTTGCCGCCTTGGACGCCTGCCAGGTCGGTGACGGCCCTGACGCTCCCACGGGCTGAGTCATCGTTGAGCATGGCGGGCCGGACTATGACCCAATCGAGTGAGCTGGCGCGGATCGCGGCTTCCTGGCGGTCCTTGTCCTTATAAACATTGTGGAGCAGCAGTGGCAGGATCAGCCGGTCGTAAAGAAAGCCGCCGTGACCACGGCTGTCGCCGGCCCCCATGCCGGTGATGCAAACCAGCCGACGCACGCCGTTGCGCGTCATTGCGGTGACCAGGGCACGTGTCGCGACGGATAACAGGGTGACCTCGCGAAATGGGCTCAGGCCGGTGCCCAATGAGCTGACGACGGCATCGCAGCCATCCAAGGCCCGCAAGAGGGCGCCCTCGTCGCGAGCATCGCCCTCGATCATGTCTGCTACCGGGAGATCAGGGGCGCGCACCTTTGAGCGAACCAGGGCCACGACGGAATGGCTTTTCGCCTGGGCGTCGCGGACGATCAGCCGTCCGGTTCCGCCCGTTGCACCCAACACAAGAACCTTCATGTCTGACTTCAATCTTTCCTGGTGTTCACGCCGCAGTTCACTCGGAGCCGGGCTGCTTGACCCTGAGAGAACGTTGTCGGGCAACGCCGACGATCAACGCCTGTGTCAGTCGTCAGCCCTTGAAGCTGCCGCCAAACTTTTCGGGAACCAGATCGGCCCGCTCGGCGCCGGTCTTGATCAGCTCAAGGATCACCTCAGCGACCTGCTCGGGCTTCTGGGACTGCGGCGCGTAGTTGGCTTCCATGCGGGCCGCGGCTTCGCTACCGGCGCGTAACGACTTCACGAAGTCCGTGGCCGTTATGAACGGATAGATCGTGGAGACCGCAATGCCTGCGCTCGCGAGTTCGGCTCGCGCCACGGCAGAGAGCATGCTGAGGCCTGCTTTGGATGCGCTGTAAGCGCCCGTGTCTGGAAGCGCCGAAAAGGTTATTCCGGAGCTCACGTTCACGATGCTGCCGGCAGCCTGCTTTCGCATGAGCGGGATCACGGCGCGCATGGTGATGAGGGGCGCGACGAGGTTCAAATCGAGGAGGGCGCGGAAATCGTCAGGATCGATCTCCTCTATGGAGGCTTGCAGCCCCTGACCGGCGTTGTTCACCAATACGTCGATCCGTCCGAACGCATCCGTCGCTGCGCGGACGGCCTCCGCGACCTGGCGGGGATCCGTAACATCGCAACGAACTGCCACGGCGGTGCCAAGCTCATCGGCGAGTCGGCGGATCTGCTCCTCCCGGCGCGCCGCCAGCACCACTCGGGCACCTGCGCCCGAGGCGGCGCGCGCCGTGGCGGCTCCTATGCCCGACGATGCTCCGGTCACGAGCACAACAGCTCCGTTGATGTCCATCCAAAACTCCTTATGTTTCACAAATGTGGTGGTCCGGCTTGGCGCCCCTGCGTTCCGACGTGGCGGCCAGATGGATGTTGCCACCCCCAACATCTATCAGGCGACAGCTATCATACGATAGGTATCACCCGCTTGTGAACGATGACGATGTCTCTCGCCTCTGTGACCTTGCGGAGCTGATCCTCGCGGTGGGGCGGCACATCCGCCCTCCGGACGAGCTTGCTCCCGAGATGTGCACAGCGGTCGAAAGCACTGTCATGCGCTTCATCACTCGGAATCCGGGCACCTCCGCGCGGACGGCGTCGGAGGCGACGCTGCTTCCGTCCAGCAACTTCAGCCGAGTGTTGCGCGGGTTGGAGAAGAAGGGGCTCGTGCGCCGTGAGGTGGATGCACGCGACGCCCGGACCGTACATCTTCATCCCACCGCGCGGGCACACGAGAACCTGCAACACTTGCGCGCGGCATGGAGCCGGACGCTTGAAGGAACCGTGGACGACCCCGAGACGATTGATTTTATCAACGCGACCCTGCGGCGCATCGAGAACGAACTCGTCACGCGCCGTCGGCGCGCGGGGGACCAGCGCCCACGAGACCGCTGATCAGGTTTGTTCCTGCGACCGCCCTATGCTCCCCAAACCTCAAAACTGACACGAAGCTAGACCTGTACCACTTGGTCAAACGACGGACACACGAAGTGCAACACCTGAACTTCCTTTGACGGACAGGTATTTTGTGCTGCAGTAAGCACCACCCGAACCGCATCCGGTGGGCACCGAACTAAAGCTTGTTAGAACTCCACGCGGTGTAGCTTAGCTGGAAGTGGTCCGCCCGGGGCCGGAGATGCGGTGCCGCCGTCGCTGATGAAGTAGGCCACCTTGCCGTATTCGCCGGCGCCCCGGCCCCAGGCACCGCTGCATGGCCCGATCAAGGCTTCGCTGAACGGATCGCCCACGACGCTTTGCGGAAAACCGCTATTATCGCGGGGGTCCATCGAGATGCGGTCAATGGTGTTCTGCCGGTGGGTGGCCAGGTAAATGACGCCGGAATCCTCGTCGATGCAGAAATCGTCGCCCATGCGGCCCGTCACCACCAACTCGGGCGCGCCGGCCGGCTTGAGCGTTGTCGGTTCCACGGGCACGCGCATGAGCAGCTTCTTGGCCGTCGCGGTGTAGTAGAGGTGGTGGGTGCGGGCAGCATAGCGGACGCCGTTCACGCCGGGCTGCTCGGGCTTCAGCTTGCCCGGGAAATAGTCCATGCTCTCGTGCGCCAGCCAGACCCGGGCCTGCATGTCCCGGCCGTCCGGCTGCACGTCCAGCCGCCAGATCAGCCCGGCGAAGCAGTCGGCGACCAGCACGGTGCCGGGGGCGAGCAAGCAACTGCCGTTCAACCCGCGCGCCGTATCCGGGAAACGGAACACCGTTTCCAACGGGGCCGGCGTGCCCAGCTGCCATTCCCGCAAGTCCAGCCGATGCAGGTAGGATTCGTGGCTGGTGTAGAGGTTGGATGAGGATACGAGGAAGAGGTCTGGCTCGATCTCAACCAAGCCGGTAGTCGGCTGGTCGAAGCGATGCAGCAGGACCGGCTCGACGGGGGCCGTACCGGAGGACGGCGGGACGTAGAACAGCTCCTTGGTGTTCATGGACGTGACAAGCACGGAGTTGTCGCTGCGGACTGCCAGGTTTTCGAGAAACGACTTGACCGGGAAGAGGGCGACGGTGGTCAGCTTTGCCTGCTTCGCGCCGGGCTGAGTGGCCGGAACCTCCCTTGTCGGCGCCGGGATCTCGAACGCGTTCAGCAGGCCGCAGACGATGTGATAGATGCCGGCCAGGGTGACGAGATCGACCAGGCCCCGTGGCCCGAACGCCGCCTCGGCCGCTTGGTAGAGGGCGGCATCAACGCGATGCCCCGTGGAGAGCGCTCGCGCGAACCGGGCCGAGAGCTTCTCCGGCTCGCTCAGCTCATCAGGCACCCTGCCCGACGCAAGAGCTTGCACGGTGGCCTCCGGCAGCCCCGCCTTTAGGGCGACGGCGGCGTGCGCGTATAGCTCGTACTCCGACCGCCAGACAGCGCCGACCGAGAGGATAACGACCTGCCGCACCCGCTCGTCGAGCGAGGTGTGCGCCTGCTCTGCGTCCTGCAGGTCCAGGAACGCCGGGGTGATGCCTGGGCTGAGCAGGACCGGGTTGAACGGGCCGATCAGCCGTCCGTTCTCCGCCATGCTCTGGAAGCCAGACCGGTCCGCCCAGCGCACCATCGTGTTGACTAGTCGATCGTAAACCGAGCGTTGCGCCTCACTCAAGCCTGCCGGGTCAAGCAGTGGCAGGCGACCGCCGAGACGCGTAGCATCCATGGCGTCCATGTCCTATTGCCCGAGGCCGGTGGCGTTGGAGGGGACGTCGAAGGCGGCCAGCGTCAGCGACACGCCGGTGAACCAGCCGAGCAGCATCGTCACATCGACGATGCCAGCATCACCGAGCAGCGCCTCCGCCCTGCGATACAGGCCCGTCGGCACCACACGCGGCACTATCAGTGCACAGACCAGCTCGTAAATCACCTGCTGCCGGGGATCATCGAAGCTGGTCGGTAGCCCGGCGATCATCGCCTGGACCTTGTCTGCGGGCAGGCCACCCGCTTCTTCGCCTATCTTCTCGTGTTCGTAGTTGGAGTACGCCGCCCGCCAACGGCCGTTGATGAGGTTGGTGGCGATCTCGATCTCAGCCTTGGTCAGCGTCGAACCGGTCTGGTAGTAGGCGCCTATCGGAACGACCGTCTTCGACAAGGCAGGGTTGGCCAGCCAAATCTTGTGTGGACCCGGCACTTGGCCCCGCAATCGTATCGTCATGTCGTAAGCGTCTTTCATCTCCGCCGACATCTCGCCCACGGGTACCTCGTGGTAACGCCCGAACGTTCCAAAATCTGATGTTTCAGCCATGCTGCGCCTCATCCACTGGAAACCGTCATAGTGGCCGGACGGGTTGCACCGGGATAGCGCGTCCTGGCCACGACTTGCGATGGCATTGTCAGGTTGGCAAGTTCGATAGGTCGTTTGCGGCCGGAGGTCCATCCAAGCCGGCGTTGTTGCACCGATCGCAAGGATGCACGCAATGATCCCAAACCCCTTCTGTGTTCAGGCGATGCGGACGGAGTTCGGGCGTCCCAGCTCGAGCATGCGGTTGAGGACATGAACAGCAACGCCCACCTCGGTCGCCTGGCGTTCGTCGGTGTGTGAGCGCAGGCCGTCACCGATCACCTGCTTGAAGCGCGACATGCCCGTCTCGGCTTTGGCGCGCTTGGTGTAGCCTGACACCTTCTGCCAGGCCATGCGCCCGTGCTTTGTGATGTGCTGGAGATGGCGGTCGCGCTGTGTCGGTGCGGTCTCGGCCGTTTCGCTTGGCACGGCATTCGCGCGCGGCGGCACGATGATAGCCGCTTGCGGATGACGGACGGCGACGTTGGCGGCGACACCCTCCTGATCGTAGGCACCGTCACCGGTTAACGACGCGATGGGATCGGGGATCTGGTCGAGCAAGGGGCCGATCTGCGAGCCATCGTCCACGTCCTTGGTGGTCAGCAAGGAGGCGACGATCTTTCCAGTGTCGGCGTCCATGCCGAGGTGCAGCTTACGCCACGACCGACGCACCTTGGTGCCGTGTTTCTCATGCAGCCATTCGCCCGCCCCACACAGCTTGAGGCCCGTGCTGTCCACCAACAGGTGCACGGGTTCGCCGCTGGCGCTGGAGCGGGGCCGCGGCACCTCCACCGTCTCCGCCCGGCGGCTCAAGGTCGAGTGGTCCGGCACGGCGAGATCGAGCCCGAGCAGGCGTATGACGGAGCCGATCAGGCCCTCCGTTTGGCGCAAAGCCAGCCGGAACACCGCACGCAAGGCCAGGGCGGTCAGTATGGCCAAAGGCGAGTAGGTACGCTGTCGGCCGTGTTGCACGGATCGGTGTGACGCACGCAGTGATCCTAGGCTTGCCTGCGTTCACGCGACGCGGACGGAGTTCGGGCGTCCAAAGTCCAGCATGCGGTTCAGAGCATAAACAGCGACGTCCACCTCAGTTGCCCGGCGCTGGTCCGTGCGTGAGCGCAGTCCGTCGCCGATCACCTGCTTGAACCTGCCGATGGTTGCCTCAGCCCGGGCCCGTTTCGTATACCCGGAGGCTTTCTGCCAGGCTGCTCTGCCGTGCTCGGCGATGAACTGAAGGTGGCGGTCTCGCTGTGTGGGCGCGGTCTCGGTTGTCTCGCTCGGCACGGCCGTGGAACGCGGCGGCACGATGATGGCTGCTGCAGGATGACGCGTGGCGACCGCAGCGGAAACGCTGTCCTGGTCGTAGGCGCCGTCGGCGGTGAACGACGCGACCGAGGCCGCCACCTGGTCGAGCAAAGGACCCACTTGGGAGCCGTCGTCGACCTCTTTCCGGGTCAGCGCCGCCGCGACGATCTGGCCGGTGTCGGCGTCCATGCCGATGTGCAGCGTCCGCCAGGACCGGCGCGTTTTGGTGCCGTGCTTCTCGATCAGCCACTCGCCCGCGCCGCAGAGCTTGAGGCCCGTGCTGTCCACCAGCAGGTGCATGGGCTCGCTGTCGCGTCGCGGTCGTGGCACTGCCAGCGTCGCTGCCCGGCGGCTGAGCGTTGTGTAGTCAGGGACCGCCAAAGCAAGCCCGAGCAGGCCGATGATGGAGCCGATCAGGCCCTCGGTCTGGCGCAGCGCGAGGCGGAACACGGCCCGGAGCGTCAGCGCCGTCAGGATTGCCAAAGGGGAGTACCAGGGCTGTCCACCGGCGGTCGTGCGCGGCTGCGCCCGCCATCCCTCGATCGCGTCGCCGGTGAACCAGATCGTCAAGCTACCGCGCTGGCGCAGGGCGGCATCATACGCGGCCGAGTTGGTGACCTTGCGCTTCTGCTTTGGAATGTGGTGACGGCGGTCCTGGTTGAGCTTGAACGGCAAGAGGGTCACCCAGCGATCAATGAAAGAGCAAACCTCCTACGGCGGACCGGCCTAAAGCACCACCGGCCCGATCCGTGCAACAGCGCCCCGTACGCCGGATTTCAGCGCATCGTTGCTGCTCATCGCGGGCTTCCTGATCGCGGGCTGCCTGCTGGTCGGCATGCTGCAACGGGAACGGATGCCGATGGCGGCGCGCGCTCCGAGCTAGGGGCGATGCCCATCGGGCGCTTCACGGGTACGCCAGTTGCACCCGTTCCGGAACCCCCGATCATGACGGCTTGGCTCGGTCTGCTCGGCAGCGGGCTCGCCGCTCTTGCTGGCGGGCAGTCGGGCCAGGCCTACGGGCTCGCTCGAGGTGATCTTGGCGGCGCCCTCGGCCTTTCCGCGAATCAGGCGTCCTGGATCGTGACCGTTGGCAACATGGCCGAGGGTGCAGCGGTGCTGATCGCAGCGCCTCTGACCGCCGCATTCGGCGTGCGCCGGGTCGTGTCCGCCGCCGCCCTGGCCGGCGGCGCCTGCGCCTTTGCAGCCCTGCAGACAAGCAGTCCGACGCTAGTGCGGGTCGCTCGCGCCCTTGGCGGCTTCGCATCGGCTTGCTGCCCGTCGTGATGATGGTCTGGGCCATGCGGGCCTTCGCGCCACGCCGGAGGGGTTTGCCCTTGATGCTGTTCGCCTTCGCCTCCTCCCTGCCGTCGGCGCTTGCTGCGTCGGCTGCGGGGCTCGCTGTCTTGAACATGGCCCGTTCCCAACAGATCACCCGCGCGCGGGGCGCGCACCATCATGGAGAGGAAATGCAGTGGCTATGTTGGCTGTAGGTGAGTGGCGCTCTACCTTTGCCCTCGGTAGCCGCATGGAGGTCGAACAACACTGGGCGACATGATCCCGTCCAACGGCATCGTCAACTTGGCAGTCGGCCGTCTTGCGCCAGGGGGACGAGGCAGATAGGCGAGCCGGATGACGACGCCAGTTTGCCCGAGCTACGCTGGCTATCGCTTCCCAGCCGAGATCATCAGCCACGCGGTCTGGCCCTACTTCCGCTTTCCCCTGAGCCTGCGCCATGTGCATGAGCTGCTGGCCGCACGCGGCATCGTGGTCAGCCATGAGACCGTGCGCCAGTGGGGGTTCAAGTTCGGACAGGGCTTTGCGAACCAAATCCGCCGCCGGCTGCCCAGTGCCGGCGACAAGTGGCACGGGCTGATCAGCTGCGTCGCTCGGGTGTCGTGTCTGACCTACATCAAGGAGACCCGCTCCGGCCTGTGGCCTACGCGCGAGGAGATCGGCTACTGCCTTTGCCAGACCCGTCACGACGCCAAATTCATCGACTGCGCCATCCGCGCGCACTGGGCACTGAGAACCGTGCCCATTACGTTCGGGACGTGACCTTGGGTGAGGACGCCAGCCGCATTCGCACCAGGCCCGGCAGGATGGCGCGTGTCCGCTCCGTCGCCCTTAACATTCTGCGCGCCAACGGCGCCCAAAATATCAGAAGGCGCTCTACGACAACGCTCTCGACCTCGACATGCTGCTCGCACTTGGCACCTCGTAATTAGAACTGAATGGCCCTGCCAACGGGTGACAGGCCAGACAGCGCGGGGGTAGTCTCAACCTTGGTGGGCATGGCACTCCGGATCCGTAGAATTGGCCTCGACAACCACTTCCTACGCTGGATCAAGGGCTTGTACTATGCCCGCCAACCCTCAAGAATTATCCAGGCTAAGCGGCCGTGACGTTGCGACAAGGAAAAAGACTTATGAAAGCGATGCTGCTGACAGCCCATGGCGGCCCCGAAACATTGCAAATGGGCGATGCGCCCTATCCTGAGGCGGGCGAGGGCGAGGTCCTGGTCGAGGTGCATGCAGCAAGTGTGAACGCCGCCGACCACCAGGTCCGACGCGCTGGTGATGGCACGGTCACTCTCCCCCACATCCTTGGTCGCGACTTCTCAGGCGTCGTGGTCGGTCGTGGAGCGGGTGTCCACGACCTCTCGCTCGACGACGCCGTTTTTGGGGTGCTCGACGTCGGGGTCGAGGGCACCTACGCCGAACGTCTTGTGGTGCGGGCTGATCTGGTCGCGCGCAAACCAGACATGTTGAGCCATGCCATTGCGGCGTCCATGGCGCTGATTGGCATCACCGCGATCCGGGCAATCGAGGATACTGCCGCCTTGCGCAATGGCGAGACCATTCTCATTCAGGGCGGTGCCGGCGGCGTTGCGGGGTTTGCCATACAGCTTGCCAAACAAATTGGCGCAAAGGTGATCACGACCACGAGCGCCAGCAACATCGACTACGTCCGCGGTCTCGGCGCTGACGAGGTTATCGACTACAACGTCGTCAATTTCGCCGACATCGTTCGCGACTGCGACGTCGTCTTTGACACGGTCGGCGGCGACGTACAGACCCGTTGTGCCGATGTGTTGAAGCCTGGCGGTCGCCTGGTCTGGACGGCGTTCGGCCCGCCTGGGTTTAGCCAGGCGCGAAGCGACATTCAGGTCCTGCGACCGACGGTGCGGCGCGGCAGGGCAGAGCTCGAGCGTGTCCTGGAACTGATCCGCTGCGGTGCGGTGCGGCCGCTGCCGATCCGTCGCTTTCCGCTCAGCGAAGCAGCCGAAGCGCATCGCATTAGCGAAGGTCGCCATCTGCAAGGCAAGCTGGTCCTTGAGATTACGCACGAGAAGAAATGACCCAGTCATCACATCGGAGGCGTCCGCATGGGCGGCGCCGACGCCTTCCTGGCGGTAGCGCATTAAGTGCGGATCTTCCCGCTTCGCTGGCCGGCGTGGTCGTCCCCGGAGATCACCCGGTCCGACGATGAAACACAGGCCGAGCATGTGGTGTCGCATTGCCGCCTCGGCGCCTTCGCCGTCCTGACCAACGAGGCGTGAGATCAGCGCCTTGCTCATGGCCGTAACCCGCCATCAGAGCCGGATCGAAGCTGATCGCCCGCTTTACGGTACATCGCGGATGCATCTTGATGCGGAACAACTGATCAATCGTGTTGATCAGCACGCCGTTGCCGCTGGCCTCTGCGATGGCGCGATGAAAACAGATCGTCCCATTTTTCCCGCCCAGCTTTGCGCCTTGTTCGCCGACGCCGAGTATAATTCGATTATCGCGATATCGTTGACTCCGCCCGTTGCGGCGCAAACCGCGCGACGATCGGTTCGATGAGGCTGCGTGCCTCCAGAATCTCTGACAGGCTGTTGGCCGCTCCAAGCGCCTCGGGGCCAGAACTCACCGATTGCGATCTCTCTCCGACGAAGGTTCCCATGCCGACATGGCGCAAGAAACTGCCCTCGTCTCCAGAACCTGCAGCGCTTCACGCAACTTGCCACGTGATATCTGCCCCGTGCGGGCCGGTTCCCGCTCTGGCGGCGGTTTGCTGTGCAGCGGGAAGCGGGCCGAGGCGATCTGGCATCCTCCGTCGCAGGACCAGAAAGTCGCGAACGGTGATGATCTTGGTGCCCTCGAAAAGCCTGAGCGCCAGCAGATCGCGCTTGCCGCCGGCCACCAGAACATCGGTTGAACCCGAGGCTGCCATCGCCAACAGGTCGTTGCCATACGGATCAGGGGAGGCGGTGACTGCCGCCCGCCGGGCCTGATCCGTTTGGCTAACGGGAATAGCGCGGCCTTATTTGTCAGGCTGACAATCTCGGCCAGAATGACACGCTCGATGCGACGGTGCACGATCCGGTCTCCCCCTGCCGCGTCACGGCGGGCGACGTGTTTCCCTGCGTGGCGCAAGGCGGCGAGGACAGCGACACGCCCGGCCAGGTCGCCGGCCGCGTGTCACGCAACATCCATGACAGGCCACGGGCCGCTCCCTGCGGATCCCGCAAAACTCCAGGGTGATCGGCACATACGACAACGTGGTGACGAACCGGCAGACACGCATTCCGACCGTCATCATCCGGATCATCTTCCGACAACAGCTCGACCCCGATTGGCGTGTCGCCGCTTTATGGATCGAGTCCTTCCGCACGATCGCAAGGACGTAGCGCAGCAGGCGGCTGTCAATGCCGCTTGAGTTAAGCTGATAGTCTGCAATCAGCACTCAATTGCATTGACGGCCAGACCGCCCTCCGAGGTCTCTTTGTACTTCGAAAGCATATCGCGCCCCGTGTCACGCATCGTGACGATGACCTGATCCAGGCTTACGAAATGCGAACCGTCGCCATGCATAGCCAGGCGAGTGGTATTGATGGCCTTCACCGACGCGAGGGCGTTTCGCTCAATGCACGGGATCTGCACCAGTCCGGCTATGGGATCGCACGTCAAACCGAGATTGTGCTCGAGGCCGATTTCAGCCGCGTTTTCGACCTGTCCGTTGGTCGCGCCCAATGCGGCCGCCAATCCGGCAGCAGCCATGGCACAGGCCGACCCGACCTCGCCTTGGCAGCCCACCTCTGCCCCAGAGATCGAGGCATTGCGCTTGATCAATGCGCCCACCGCCGCGGCGGCCAGGAAGAACGTCCGGATGCCGTCCGCAGAGGCACCTTCCACGAACCTGTCGTAATAATGCAGGACGGCAGGGATAATTCCGGCCGCGCCGTTGGTCGGGGCGGTCACGACCCTGCCTCCTGCAGCGTTTTCCTTGTTGACGGCAAGGGCATACAGGTTAACCCAGTCTATCCCGTGCAGGACATCATGCTCGTTCAATCCTTGCCGTTGCATCAACCGGGCTTGTAGGCCAGGGGCGCGCCGCCCGACCCGAAGTCCTCCAGGAAGTTCGCCGTCCTGGGAGAGGCCTCGGCGCACACAGGCCCTCATGACATCCCAGATAGCGTCTATGCCTGCGTCAATTTCTGCGTCAGATCGATGGGTTCGTTCGTTTGTCCGCTGAAGGTCGGCAATGCTGAGCCCCGCGGACTCAGCCATTTGCAAAAGCTCGGCAGAGGTAGTGAAGGGGAACGGTACGGCGCGCCTCCCTGGATCAGCGGCTTCATCCTCGCCGTCTGCGACGATGAAGCCGCCACCTACGGAATAGTACGTCCGCTCGAACAAGAACGCGGCACCCGCGGCAGAAAAACGCATTGCATTGAGGTGCCGGGGAAGCATCTCCCGTTTGCGGAACACGATGTCGCTGGCCGGATCAAAGGCCACGCGTCGCCCCGATGGCAGGACAAGGGTGCGGCTTGCCGTGAGGTCTTTCAGCATCTGGAGGGCTTCGGCCGCATCAAGAGTATCCGGATGTTGCCCTAGCAACCCGAGTGCGACAGCTCTGTCGGTCGCATGTCCTTTCCCCGTCAGTGCGAGGGATCCGTAGAGGTGCACCGTGACGGTCGCGATATCCGCCCCGGGTGGGATTTCGGATAGGAAGCGGGCCGCGGCCACCATTGGGCCGACGGTATGGGAGCTTGATGGCCCGATTCCAACGCGGAACAGATCGAACAAGCCAATCCAGGGGAGGACAGTATCGGACATTGTTTCTACTCACCCCTATGGCCTAAAATCGTATGGCTGCCCGGAGAAGCCTTTCGCCCCGCCCACTGATGCGGTACGCCTCGACAGATTTACGCCGCTCCGGCGCTCAATACTCACGGTGCGCGGAAGGCAGATCGCGCTGTCCTATAAAGCTCGTCGCTCCAATGCGTGATGGGGAGCGACGAGGATTGCGGCTGAATCGTCCGTGATTAAACCGTATCCTTCCCGGCAATCGGAAACCAGTCTTCCGGTCTGGTCGGAACCGGGCTGGGTATGCGCTCGAGCGTATAGCGGCGCTGATGCCACTGGGGATAAAGCGGATATACTGTGCTGGCGGCGTCCAGGGCCGCAACCTGTTCATCCGTCAGAGACCAACCGATCGCACCGAGGTTTTCGACGATCTGCTGCTCGTTGCTGGCGCCGATGATCACGGTCGCGACCGTGGGTCGCCTAAGAAGCCAGTTGATTGCCACTTGCGGGATGGTCTTTCCGGTCTGGCTCGCGATGTCTTCTAAGCAGTCAACGACCCTGAAAAGCTGCTCGGCATCGACCGGAGGCGCGTCCGCTTGCGTCCTATGCAGGCGGCTCGCCTCCGGTAAAGGTTGGCCCCGCCGCAATTTTCCGGTCAGGCGCCCCCACCCAAGCGGGCTCCAGACAGAAGCGGCAATGCCTTGATCAATGCCCAGCGGCATGAGCTCAAGCTCAAAGTCGCGGCCGACGAGAGAGTAGTAAACCTGCTGAATGACGTAGCGAGGCAAATTGTGTTTTTGTGCATGCGCCAGCGATTTCATGAGCTGCCAGCCCGCAAAATTCGAAACGCCGACATAGCGGATTTTGCCGCTTCGCACGAAGTCATCGAGCGTGGAAAGCGTTTCTTCAATCGGCGTCAAAGCGTCGAAACAATGAAGCTGGAATATATCTAAGTAGGCTGTATGCAATCGCTTCAGAGACGTCTCGATTGAATGCGTTAGATTTTGCCGCGAAAGACCGATTTCCATCGGTCCTGGTCCAGTCGGCATGCCAGCTTTGGTCGAAATGATGACCTTGTCGCGCCGGCCCTTGATGGCGTCGCCGAGGAAGACCTCGGAATGCCCTCGTCCATAGCTCGTCGCGGTATCGAACATGTTCAGGCCGTGGTCGAGGCAAAGATCAACGATACGTCTGGCTTTCGCAGAGTCCGTCGTTCCATTTCGATCGATAACCTCGGGCGGATTGAAGGTCGCTGTCCCATACGTGAGCGCAGGAACGAACATTCCTGATGAGCCGAGTTTTCGATACTGCATCACAATCTCCCACTGAGTACGTCGGCACGGTCTTAATGTTCAACTATCCGCCACGATTGGCACTGGCGTCTCGGGCCTTTAGGTCAGCCATACTGATCGGAAGTCAGATGATTTATTGAATGCGCGCGCACTCACACCGACCTATTTCTCATTGGTCGGATGAACGCGAGGTCCAGCTCGTGCTCGACTCGGCGTGGCTCTACTTGGTGATCCATTGATTGAAGCGATCGTTGAGCATCGCTTGATTTTTCGCGATCCAGGCCCAGTCCGGGTGCACGACCTTGGCGGCATTGGCCGGCACCGTCGCGTAGAACTTCAAGTCGCCCGGCGGCACCTTGTCGAGCGCAGCTTGCGTGAAGGTTGCATAGTGGATCGCACTCATGAACTTCACCTGCCCATCGACTTCGCCGATCATGAAGTTCAGGAAGTCGATCGCCTTTTGCTTATTCGGGGCATTCTTGAGCACGGCAAGGTAACCCTGGTCCTGGAGCGCGCCGTCCCACGAGATATCAAAAGGCGCCCCATCGGAAATGGCGCTATATGCCCGTCCTGAGAAGCCCATCGTCATGACGACTTCCTGGTCGCGCATGATCTGCATCATCTGCGCGGCCGTTTTCCACCACACGTTGATGCTGGGCTTGATCTGATCCATCTTCTTGTAGGCGCGGTCGAGGTCCAGCGGGAAGAGATCCGCCGGCTTGACACCATCCGCCAGCAACGCCGCGGCAGGCAGCCACCAAGCCCGGTCGCCGGAGTCGGGCAATCCGCGCGGTCCGGGAAATGTCTTGACGTCCCAGAAATCCGCCCAGTTCTGTGGCGGCTTATTCTTGAAGACAGTCTTGTTGTAGATCAGCAACAGCGCCCCGGCATGGCTGGACATCGCATACGGATCGCAGGCGCCCGGAAGCGCCTTCTTGACGTTCGGAAGTTGATCGCACGGGAGTGGCTGCAAGTCGTCACGATGCAGGATCAGGTCGCCCGCTGACGCGTTGACGATGTCGAACTCGGTTTTTCCGGTCCGCTTCATCGCCTCGACACGCGCCCACTGGTCATAGATCTCCGTGTCGAACGGAACGATCTTCGTGCCGGTCAGCTTGGTGAAAGGCTTGTAGTACGCGTCATCTCTCGCCTCGCGCATGGTGCCGCCATTGGCGGCGATGATGACTTCATCAGCGTACGCGTTCGCCCCCCCGCCAGCCATGACCGCCGCCAAGGCAACGGACCGGATGGTGTGTTTCACAATGCTCATCATGATCTTCTCCTGGAGCGCTGGGGTTATGGTTCGCCTGTCAGACGATTCGAACGGGACAACCGGCGGACGCTGGCTGTTGCCAGCAACACCACGGTCGAAAGACCCGTCAAAAGAACGGCGATCGCCGCAAGCATCGGCGTGATGTTCATTTGGAGGTCCTCGAACATCAGTCGCGGCAATGTCTTGTCGCGCGCGCCCGCGAGGAAAAACGTGATCACCGGTTCATCGAAGGATATGATGAAGGCGAACAGTGCGCCGGACGCAATGTTCGGAGCCACAAGCGGGAGCGTCACGCACCGAAAGGCCGAGAACCGGCTCGCCCCACAGCTCATCGCGGCACTTTCCAGCGCAGGATCGATCTTCGACAGTGCCGCCGAGATGGTGAAAACGCTGAATGGCATGGCGATCACAGAATGGGCCAGCACATAGCCCGCCGTTGTTCCAGTCAGACCGACCTTTTGGAAGAACAGGTAGAGCGCAACCGCCAACGCGATGTGGGGAACGATGATCGGCAGCATCAAGGCTGTCTGGAACAAGGCCGTCCACCGGCGGCCAGCCGCTCCGCGGATCATCGCATACGCCGTCATCGTTCCGATGACCGAGGTGACCACCGACACCATCGAGGCGATCACCAGGCTGAAGTATGTCGCGTCCATCCAGCGGCTGTCGGAAAAGAAGGCCTCGAACCAGCGGAATGAGAAGCCCTTGGGCGGAAACACCAGATACGACGTGTCGCTGAAGGCCATTGGCAAAATGACCAGCAAGGGAACGATGATAAACGCCAGCACGAGATACACATAGGCGTTGAGCAGTATGGATTTGTCGTTCACGCCCCAGCTCCCATTGCCCGGCTGAGCCGCGCGAACTTGCCGAATATGGCGGCGATCACAAGGACGAAGATCGTGAGCACGCCGACCAGTGCGGCCCCGAACGGCCAATCCAGCAACATCGTGATCTGCTGGGAGATCAGTGTTGCGACCATCATCTCTCTGGGTGAACCGAGCAGGGCGGGGGTGATGAAGTAGCCAAGCGAGATCAGGAACACCATCAAGAAGCCGCTCAGGATGCCCGGCAGCGCCAGTGGAATGGTGACCTCGCATAATCTGCGAAAGCGGTTGGCGCCGAGGATCGCGGCGGCGCGATCGAAATCCGCTGGAATGGCCTTGAGAGAACCATAGATCGGCAGCACCATGAAGGGCAGCAGCACGTGGATCATAGCGAGCACCACAGCCTGGCGGGTGAACAGCAGCGCGACCGGCCCGTCGGTGATGTGCAGGAATTGCAACGCCGCATTGATCAGGCCATTGCGTTGCAACAGGACAGCCCAGGCCGTGGTCCGCACGAGGACCGAGGACCAGAGCGGCAGCACGATGCACGCGGTGATGAAGACCAGCTTCGGCCCGCTTGACCGGGCCATGAGCAGGGCGGCGGGAAAGGCCATCGCCAGACAGGTCACCGCAACTGTCAGGGCGATCTCCAGCGTGCGCACCATGATACCCGCGAAGACCGGGTCGCTGAGCGCGCGCTCGTAATGCGCCAAAGTCGGCTGTGGCTCTAGCACCGAGATCGATAGCAACGACAGGATGGGGTATAGAAAGGCGAACAGCATCAGCCCGCCGAAAGGCAGCATCAGCAACAGCATGCTGGCCGGCGCCAGAGATCGTCCTTCCGGTTCGAGGAAGCGGCGCAGCCAGCTCATGCAGCGGCCACACGGTAGATGAGCGGCACGTTCGGGCCGCAATAAAGCGATATGTCATCGCCTTTGCCGGGCAATGTGTCGCTGCTGTTGATGCGAGCCTGGATTTCATTTCCGTCCGGCAGGGTGGCGATGATCACCGTATCTGCCCCCGAGTAGACGACGTCGCGGATTTTGCCGGACAGGCAGAAATCCCCCGGCACGCCCACAAGCGAAAGCCTTTCCGGGCGAATGGCCATCGTGGCGGGTCCCGTCGTTGCCGGGCCCACCACGGCAGTCTCTGGAAGCAGCCACTCTTCGCCGCCAGGCAGCCGGGCACGTTGGCGATCGAACGTGACCGCCACGAAGTTCATGTTGCCGATGAAGTCTGCCGAGAACAGGTTCGCCGGGCGCTCATAAAGCTCGCGGGCTGCGGCGATCTGTTGAATCCGGCCGTCCTTCAGCACCGCGACCCTGTCCGCCATGGTCAGCGCCTCTTCCTGGTCGTGGGTGACGAAAACGATGGTCATCCCCAATTCGGCGTGCAGCCGCTTGGTCTCCAGCCTCATCTCCTCGCGCAATTTCTTGTCGAGCGCGGAAAACGGCTCATCCATCAGCAGCAGCCGCGGGCGATAAACAATTGCCCGCGCCAGGGCGACACGCTGTTGCTGCCCGCCAGAAAGCTGGTTGGGCATCCGCTTGCCAAACCCGGCGAGCTGCACGCTTTCCAGGGCCCGTTCCGCATCGGCGTAGCGCGCCGGGCGGCCGATGCCGCGCATCTTCAAGGGAAACGCCACGTTATCCAGCACGGAAAAGTGCGGGAACAACGTATAGTTCTGAAACACCATGCCGATGTTTCGCCGGTTTGGCGGAACGCGCGTGCAATCGACGTTGTCGATGAGGATCTGCCCGCTGCTCGGGTTGTCGAAGCCAGCCATGCCCATCAGCAGGGTCGACTTGCCAGACCCGGACGGCCCCAACAATGCAAGGAATTCTCCCGGCACCACGTTTAACGAGACCGAGCTGACGGCGATGAACGACCCATATGACTTGCAGAAATCGCGAACGATGATTTCCGCGCCGGCCGATTTCGAGCGGTCACTCTCAGTCATGGTTGACCGGATTTGATATCGGGCCCCGAGGGGTACGCGAACGCTTGTCTTGGAAAGCATCCCGCCACCGATCGGCAAATCTGTGGCCGCGATTTACGCCTATGAGTCTTGGCTACCATCATTCCGATGCCCCTTGGAAGGCGTGCCACCCCTTTGGGATCGGCTTTGTTTCTTCGGCAATCTTTTACTTGTAGCACTTCGATCTGCTGCGATCCAAACAGGTTTCGCCAGAGATACTGTGCAGGAATAGACGCTTAGCGGTTGTCACCGCAACCAAGTCGAGCATTGGTTTGCCCATTCGAGCCGGCTGGCGGCGTGTCCCCGAACCGCCAGCCTGCCAGTCCCGACGCTGACCAGGTCAGATGCAGGTTTGCCCGCGATCGACGGTGATCGTCTGCCCGGTGATGTTGGCCGCGGCCAGCTTCTGCCGCTCCAACGGCAGGGAATGCAGGTTGGTGTCCGTTGCCGAGCTGCCAGGGCAAACCGCGTTGACCGAGATGCCACGCGGTCCCAGATCCTTTGCCATGCTGCGCACAACGCCGAGGACCCCATGCTTCGTGGCAGCGTAGCCCGCATGGTTGGGCGACCCGAATCGCCCGGAGATCGACGCGGTGAAGATGATGCGTCCACCTTCCGGCATATGGGGCGCGGCTTCCATCGCGCACCACCAGGTGCCGGCGACATTGATCATCAATTGCTTGACGAAGACATCGTAGTTCTTTGCCGACAGATCGCTCGTGGGCGTTTCCCAGAAGACGCCGGAGTTGTTGATGAGCACGTCGATGCGCCCGAGCTTGCCGAACGCCGCACTGACCTCCTCGCGGCTCGTGATATCGAACTGGGCCGCTTCCACCTTCGGACCGCCCCGCGCGTTGAGCTCGCCCTGGGCGTCGAACACGCTGGGATGCTCGGACGCGATGATGACGTGCGAGCCCTGGTCTTGGAACCCTTTGGCGATCTCCAATCCGATCCCCCGGTTGCCGCCCACGATGACAACTTGCTGTCCAGCCAAACCGAAATCCATGAATAGTGCTTCCTTCGAGGCCCGCGCCGCGGTCAAGCGGACGGTTGATTGCTATGGAAAGTTGGGGGACGTGCATGCCACCCAAATTCATACGAAAACGCGGCGGCAAGAGGGCGACATCGCCGGTCGGATTTCGCCCTCTTGCATATCTGGAACCGTCGGCCGGCCCCCAGGGGTGTCTCAGGCCCGAGCAGCGCCGGCGGCACGATTCCAGCCCCGGCCGCCATCGCCGAAGGCAATCCACCCGGTATTGGTGACTGACAGCGTGTCCTCGAGCTTGATGTAGCCGCGGCGCGGATGCATCAGCGTGGTCTCAATTGACAGCACCATCCCCTCCCTCAGCGGCAGCTCGGAATCATACGCCGGATAGGTCACCGGCCCGCGATCGCTCAGGCGCGGCGCCTCGTGCCCTATGATGCCCATGCCATGGGCGACGAACTGCGTGTGGGCACGGTTCGGCGCCGCCGTCAGCAGGTCTGCAACACTGGCGAAAATCGCCCGCCCCGGCGCGCCCGCCCGGATGGCAGTGCGGGCCGCCTGCTGGATCGCCTCGATCCCGCCGAGCAGGTCTTCGAGTTCCGGGTCCGGGGTGCCCACGATGCCCATTCGGCACATATCGCCGAAATAGCCTTTGTAGCTGCCGCCCGAATCCAGTGATACGATGTCGCCGGCTGCGATCACCTGGCTGCTGGGCGCACGGTTGAAGCCGGTGCCGGCCGTGATCAGGCAATAATCGAAGCTCAGCCCGCGCGCATGCTCTTCCTCCCGCAAGAGGTCGCTCAGCGCCCGCTTGGTCATGCCGGGATGCATCTGCGCGAAGGTGGCGAGCATGGCGTCGATCACCTGCTCGGACGCCTCGCGGATCAGCGTGAGTTCTTCCGGCCGCTTGACTGCGCGCAGGCGCTCCAGCGGCATATGCGCCTCCACGATCCGCCCATCCGGGAATGCCGATCGCAGCGCATCCATCGCGTCGGCGGGGATGAAGCCGAATTCTGCCCCGATCGTCGCCGCCGGCAGCCCGAGCGTGCGAATATGCCGGATCGCGAGCGCCATCGCGTCCATCGTGCCCCAGCTTGTCGTATCGACTGTCGGGCACCAGAAGCGGCCATTCTCGTGCTCCGAATCCTCCATCGCGTTGCCGATATACGCGGCCTGATCCGGCCGCCCCTTCGGATAAACCAGAATCGGCAGATAGCGGCTCACACCGAGCGCATCGAAGTGAGCGAAGAAGAAGAACCGGTAGCCGCCGAGCAGGTATTGGATGTTATGTTTGGACGTGATGACAGCGACGTCGATCCCGGCTGCTTCCAACAGATCGTCAAGCTGCGCGTTGTCGAACGGTAGGATCTTTCTGGCTGCCGTAAGTTGCGGCGCAAGGCTCGTGATCGGCATGAAACGCCTCCTGGGGATCAGACTTTCCGGCTCAGGCTGCGCCGTCGCGGCTGCCTGCCTCGCTCGGTCCACGCCTGGCCCCCATTTCTAGCAACATGCTGTCGGATTGGAAAAAGCCGACGCGCTCCCAATACATGTGTTGAGTCAAACCGTTAGCCCCGTCCGTCCGCACCAATGCTGGGATTGGCCTGCGGCCGTCGCATTCCGTGCAGGGCGCTCAACGCTTGTCCTTGGCCCCTCCCGCCTTGGCAGTGTTTCCGATCACCGGGCCGACCGTCAGGCTTAATCCCAACATGTGCCGGCGCATTCCTACCTCCGCGCCTTCGCCGTCGCGCCCGATGATGCAGGAAATCACCGCACGGTGCTCGCGCCCGTAGCGCGCCGTGAGCGCCGGATCGAATTGCGTCGCCCGCTGCACTGTCCATTGTGGGTGCGTCTTGATCCGTAGCAGTAGATCGATCGTGTTGATCAGTATGCCGTTGCCGCTGGCTTCGACAATCGCGCGATGCAGCAACTCATCCCACTTCTCCCATGTGGCCCACGTCTGCGCCTTGTCCGCGGCACGAGAATATTGCTCGATCATGGCGATATCGACCTGCTCAGCCCGTTGTGCCGCGAGACGGGCGACGAGCGGCTCGATCAGAAAACGCGCTTCGAGGATCTCGGAGAGCGTGGTGGCCGCGCCGAGCGATTCGGGGTGCGAACGCGTGGAACGCGGCCGGCTGCCGACAAAGGTGCCCATGCCGACCCTCCGCCAGATCCGCCCCTTCTCCTCCAGCAGCTTCAGCGCCTCGCGCAGCTTGCCGCGCGGCATTTGCAGCAGCGTGGCCAATTCGCGCTCGGGCGGCAGTCGACTATGCAGCGGATGGCGGGCCGATGCGATCCACTCGCTCAACTGCTTCGCCGCGCTGGACACGGTGTAACCCTGTGGCTTTGCTGGGCGCCGGGGATGAGCCTGCATCGATCCGTTACTCCGTTCTGGCCCGGTATCGGCTTCCGCGACGGGCCGTCGCCCAGCTTCGCGAGGCTAGCACGCGCAACGCCGTCATTATACCAATCAGGAGATTGGTTGCCACTTCGGATTGCGTGCTCCCAACGGCGCGCTTAACGTTCGCCCATGTTGACCATCATGACAGGCGCTCGCAACGGAGCCCATTTGCACGAGAGCCTGGAGGCCGCCGGCCGGGAACCGGCCGCCGCTCAGGTGGCTAACCTCGACGCCCCCAGCATTATCTATCCGCTCCCATACGAGCTATGCCGGAATGTGGGTGACGCCGTGATCAGGCGGCGTTCTGTGCTCGCGTGTTAATGACCTCGACGCCGTTGCGGAATGTGACACCCCCGACGACTTTGGGCCACTGGTTCTCGCCCTTCAGCCGGTGCCAGGGTTGGTCGCGGAATACGCACCCCAGCTGGCTGGATGCGACGCAATAATGCTTGCGCATTTCTTCACGTCGCGCGCCGCTGCCGCAGTGCGCGCCGCGGTCGAAACGCCGGTGTTCACCGCGCCGGACGCGGCAGTGGCCCACATGCGGGCACTCGTTCGGCCCGATGGCTGAGTTTCAGTTATTGCCGCTCTGCTGCGGATACGTGGTCAATCACGCCGTCGGGGCCTTCCTGTACCGAGCGGATTGCGGGGACGCCCGGATCGATGCGCCCTGTATCGCCTGGCTGCTGCAGGGCCCCGGCAGCCCCATCCTCGTCGACACCGGGCCTGGCACGCGGGACCAGGCGCCGCAGCACTACCGGCCCGGCGACCCCAATGACTTCCTCCCGCTCGAACTCGCCCGGCTCGGCGTCGATCCAAACGCCATCACGACGGTCATCCTGACCCATCTCCACAACGACCACGTCGGGGGCGCCGGGCACTTTCCGAACGCGACCTTCCACGTGCAGCTCCGCGAGCTCCAGGAGGCCGTCTGGCCCGTACCGTTCCAACGGCCGATCTACGAGGTGAACCGGCGCGGCCATCTGCCGGCCTGGGTCCACATCCTCGATCGCTTCGTGGCGCTGGAGGGCGATACCATGATCGTCCCGGGCGTCTCGACCGTCACGCTGCCCGGCCACACCAACGGCTCGCAGGGCGTGCTGGTCGACACCGCCGCCGGGCCGCATCTCCTGCCTGGCGACCTGGTGCCGCTGCGAGAGAACTGGTCGCCGCCTCCCGCCGCCCCCGTCCCGAACGGCAACCACACCGACCTTTACGCCTGCGAACGCAGCTTCCGCCGCTTGGCCGAGCTTGCCGCCACCGTCCTGCCGTCCCACGACCCGCGCGTGTTCGATCACCCCGCCTACCCCGCCGTTCCAACCTGAGACGCGCGCGGCGTCTCGACAACACTGAGGAGGCTGCCTTGCTCTCGCGTTGGACCCGGCTGCTGCCGGTCATGATGATCGCGTTCATCATCGCCTTCATGGACCGAACCAACATCGGCTTCGCCATTCCGACCATGGGCAAGGACCTGAACCTCGATCAGAGCGCCTTGAGCTTCGCCTCGGGCGTCCTGTTTCTCGGCTACGTCAACACGCCGACGGAGCTGGCCGTCGTGCGTTTCCTGCTCGGGTTCTTCGAAGGCGGGATCTTCCCGACGATGCTGCTGTTCGTGCGCACCTGGTTCGCGCCGTCGGAACGGGCCCGGGCCAATGGCGTCTGGCAGCTCGCCTACCCGCTGGCTCCGATGCTGAGCGGCCCGATCGCGGGCTATGTGCTGGAGCACGGCACCTGGCGGACCCTGTTCATCGTGGAAGGCATCTTCCCGATCGTGTGGGCTGCCGTCTGGCTCTGGGGCGTCGCCGCCTCGCCGCAGCAGGCGCGCTGGCTCAGCCCGGCAGATCGCGATGCCCTACTGGCCCGGCTCGCATCGGAGGCGGAGCTGCCCGCGGCCGCCGTCACGGGGTCTAGCCTGGCAAAGCAGATGGCCCGGCCCTCCGTGCTGCTGTTCACCGTTGCCGTCTTCTTCTGGAACATCGGCTTTCTCGGCTTCATCATTTGGCTGCCGAGCGTCATCCACCAGGACGCGACGTTGAGCCAGACCACAGTCGGCTGGCTCAGTGCCCTGCCCTTCGCCGCTGCCATGGTCGCGATGCAGTTCCTGACGCGATGGTCGGATCGCACCCGGGACCGCCGCACCTTTTCCGCGTGGCCCATCCTGATCTGCGGCGCCATCCTCCTAGTCGCGTCGTTGAGCTACGCCGGCAACGCCCTGGCTGTGAACATGATCCTGCTGACTATTGCCGGCGCCATGCTCTACGGCTCGCAACCGGTGCTCTGGTCGATCCCTGGCGACATCGTGCCCCGCCATCTAGCCGGTGCGGTGTCCGGCGCGATGAACGGAGTCGGTGTTCTCGGTGCCTTTGCCGGGCCGTTCCTGGTGGGCTACGTCCGGACCGCGACCGGCAGCTTCTCGGCGGGACTGGGCGTCCTGGGCGGCTGCCTCTTGCTGGCCGGAAGCTTGATCCTGTGTATCCGAGAGGCGGGGCCAAGCATCGCACCGGTTCTGATGCCGGAGCCAGCGGCCACCCTCCGCAGTTAGGGCCCAGGCAGGCGCGGCATTCGCGGTCGCCGTCCGCCGACATGCCGCCAAGGGCGAGCGGACGGGATGACCGGTCCATGACGAGCGTGTTGGTCTACATCAAGGTGAGAACCCCGTAACCAAAGCGAGGACGTTCACTGTGTTTGCGAACTCGTCCGGTGCCCAATATCAGGTTGCTGAGGCGCATCCAACCTGAGTTCGTCCGCGCCGCTACACCTAGTCATCCAGCTTAGCGTGGGCGCCGGCATCTCCGACCCGCCAGTATGCTGCAGCTCGGACCTGGTCACGGGACAGGCCTTTCTCTTCGGTCAGGTAGCGGCGGAGGCGCCTCACCGTCTCGATTTCGCCCGCCAACCATGCGTAAGTGTCACCCCTTGGCAGCACCAAGCTTTGGAGGGTCTGTTCCAGCAACGTCGGCGTTCCTGCCGCCATGCGATGCCGATGCAGCCAACTGATTGCTGCATTCGCAGCGGTTGGCAGGTGGCGCTCCTCACGGCAGTCCGCGACCTCAATCAGGACTAACGCGCAAGCACCGGGCCGCATCTCCTCCAAGTGCCGGGCGATGGCTGGCAACGCAGTCTCGTCCCCTACCAACAGGTAGGTATCGTAGTCGTCAGGGGTCAGGATGGACCCCCGTGGTCCGCCCACGCCAATCCACTGTCCTGGCGTTGCCTGCGCGGCCCAGGTCGAGGCCGGTCCGTCACCGTGGATCACGAACTCGACGACCAACTCGCATTGCTGCGGATCGAACCGTCGCGGTGTGTAGTCGCGGATGGCAGGCTGGATTGCGTCGGTCGGGTAAGCACTCCTGTTGACCCTGGGAATTGGCAACACCGGCCGGTCCTGGCCTGGTGCTGGGAGGAACAGCTTCACATGGTCGTCCGCGGCAGCCGAGGTGAAGCCGGCGAGTTCGTCACCGGTGAAGGTAACCCGACGCATGCGCGGCGAAACGTGTTCGACGCGAGCAACCTGCACAAGGCGCAGTTTGAGTTGGTGGCGCACGCGCAACGGCGCGCGGCTGACGTAATTCATGCAACTATCCTTGTTGTTTGGGGATGTAAGCAATCTCTTGCGTCAAAATTGACCGGCACTCACAGGCTGATACGAGGGTGATCGTCGCTTGGGCGTGCTCATTTTCCTTTGGATTGCTTTGCCGACCAGTGGGCAAGAGGACGAACCTTCCAACTCACACAGACGCCAGCCGCAACAAACGGATCACCTTTGATGATTTCCTCGGCCTCATGGATGGTCTCGACCTCGAGTATCCATAAGGCTCCAGACTCGTCATCAAACGGCCCAGCAGCACGCAGCCGTCCATCTTCGAGAAAGCTCCGCAGATACACGCGATGGGCAGGCCAAGTGGCTTTGACCCTTTCCTTTCCTTTTACGTAATCAAGAATGGCCGCAATCTTCATTTCGACTGCTCCGTCTTTGTGCCGAGGATTTCGGCTATGGCGCGCTCCAGGATCAGGGCGATCCGCCGCGCCTCATCGGGTGTGCAGTCGCGCGTTTGCATCAGCGCGTGCTTCAGGCCGTGGCGCGTCCGGTGCAGATCATCCGCAGCTTTTGGATCAAGCGCGTCCAGGCCGGCGAAAGCCTCACGGACCTGTTCCATGCGGTTGCCAATACGGCCAAGAGCATCGAGCATGGCGTCCGCGCTGGCACGGTTGGCCGCCAAGTGCTGACGGCCCTGTTCCGTGATGCTGTAGAGCTTGCGATTGCCGTCCGGCTGGACGGCCGCGTGGCCGATCTCATCCAAGTAGGTGAGCGCGGGATAGATCACGCCAGGGCTGGGGACATAGAAACCGTTCGACCACTCCTCGATCGCCCGGATGAGTTCATAGCCATGGGCAGGCTGCTTCTCCAGCAGCGCGAGCACGATGAGTTGGAGGTCGGCTGAGGAAAGCTTGCGCCCGCCTGGCACGCCGCCCCCGCCCATGAAGCCTGGCCCGCCACCCCGACCGAAGCCGAAGGCACTTGGCCCTCGACCACAACCGATGGCTTGCAAAGCATGTTGAACCAAGAAGCGCGAGGAACGATGGGATACATCTCTAAACATGTCTTACGATATGTCGAGAGATATAAATTTGTCAAGTTGATCGGACCTGGAACCCGTAACCGGCTCCTCCACAGCTTTGGCGTCCCGCTACTCCTCAGACCCCGATGACGGCTGCTGCATCGTGTTCACGCCCTGTCCGCTAAGCGTGAATCCAGCCGCCATTCGTCGTTGTTCATGATGGCCAGTCTCGCATTCCGGCTCCCTTCCTCCTGCCCACCTTATGCAGCGCTGTCCTCCCTGTCCGCCTCGAAGGCGCGGAGGCCAGCCTCCGCGGGGTTGCATTCATTGCAGATGGCTTTGGACAACCGCGCCAACCATCTCGATCAGCTCCGCGCGATCGATGGCTGCGACCGGAGAGTGCTTCAGCACGTAGCGGCTGAGAACCAGGCCTGCGATCTGCATCACGATCATCGCCAGCCGCGTCTGCCTTCTATCTTCTGGCAGCACGCGCATGATCGCCGGCGCGGCCTGTTGCTGGATCACCTCTCCCAGGCGCCGTTGGGCCGCTTCGTGGGTCGCCGCGGCGCGCAGCAACGCCGGCAGTTCATCTCCGGCTTCCCAGCGCTCCAGGACGTGCCTGACCAGGGCTCTGCCGCGTTGCTCCTGCGGCAAACCGGCAAGGTCGGGCATGCGGAAGTCGATGGTCGCCGCAGTGGCGAACAGGTCCTCCTTGCTGCCGTAGTAGCGCAGAACCATCGAGGAGTTGACCTCCGCTGCGGCACCCACGGCGCGGATCGTCGTGCGCTCGTAGCCGTGCTCGGCGAACAGCCGCCGGGCCTCGGCAAGGATGCGATCACGGGTGGGTTGGGAGCGAAGGGGCTTTGACATGCCCTTCGTATCGACCCACCACGCACGAAATGCAACCGCACGCTTGCAAACGTTTGATTGCGTACACATGTTCGCATTCTAGCCAGAGCCAAGGCTCTTCCGGAGAACGCGCATGCCGACCACACCGTACACGCTGCAACGCCGTGTCAACCGCTTCCGGGACCAGCGCTGGTTGCTCGACAAGGTGATCGAGACGGTCGGGCCGGAGTTCGACCAGCCCCGCCTGCAATACTACAGCGCGCCGATGAGCGCCGACCATCGCGGACCGGTGATGGGCCTGAAAGCGCTGATCCACCGCTGGGACGACCTAACGCGCGAGTTTGCACGGCTCGCCCGCCGCTACGAGCTGCAGGCGCGCGCGTCGCTGGCGCAGGGGCATGAGGTGACCGCCGGCGACGGTTTCTTCTCCGCCTCGGTGATGTACGGCGCCGCCCAATGGCCGCTCTTCGCCAACACCGAACTCAACCTTGCGCTGGAGCGCAAGAAGACCGACTGCTTCGCGGAGTTCACGAAGTTCGCGGATCACCGGATCGAGGCCGTTGAAATCCCCTATGGGGATCAAACGCTCGCTGGGTTGTTCCATCTGCCCCCAGGCTACACGGGCGGCAAGCTGCCCTGCCTGGTGATGGTCTCGGGCATGGACGCGTTCAAGGAACTGCAGATCAATGCGTCCGCCGATCGCTTCCTGCGCCGCGGCTTCGCCTGTCTGATGCTCGATGGCCCCGGGCAGGGCACGTCTCTGGCGCGCGAGGTCTGGTACGACCCGGACCGCTACGGCGAGGTCGGCACCGCGGCGTTCGACGCGATGGCGGCACGCCCGGAGGTGGACTCCGAGCGGATCATGGTCTGGGGCCTGTCATTCGGTTCGTTCTGGGCCACCCAGATGGCGGCGGCCGAGCCCCGCTTCGCGGCTTGTGCGGTGATGTACACCTGCTTGCAGCCGCACAGTTGGCCGCTGTTCGAAATGGCGTCACCGACCTTCAAGCAGCGGTTCATGTACATGGCGGGCGTCGACGACGAGGCCGCGTTCGAAGCCGTGATGGCGAAGATGAACGTGATGGAGCTCAGCGCCAAGCTGCACATGCCGTGTTTCGTGATGGCGGGCGAGGACGACTCGCTCAGCGACGTCGCCTGCACGATAGAGCATCTCAACGGCGTGCCGGGTTCCAAGACGCTGGTGATGTACGCCGGCGATGAGCACGGGATGGGCGGGTCGCGTTCGCCCCAACTCGGCAGTCCGTTCTTCCCGATGATCGCCGACTGGCTGATGGATCGCGCGAGCGGCAAGCCGCTGGAGTCGACCTACAATGTCGTCGACACGATGGGGCAGATGCACAGCGAGCCCTGGGGCGAGGACCGCGTCTATCAATACGGGGCACCGCTCGGTGTCGACCAGTTGTTCGCCGACAAACCGCCGGTCGGCCTCGCATAGCACAGGAGCAAAGCTATGTCGGTTACGCTCATCAACGTGTTCCAACTGCCGCCGGACCAACGCGACGAGTTCCTCAAGCGGTGGACGGAAACGACGCAGGTGTATGCCCGGACGGAAGGGTTCATCGAAACCCACCTTCACGAGAACACCGGCGTCGGCAACCCCGCTTCAACCGTGAGGCCTACCGGCAGCGCAACCGCATCGAGCGCCTGATCAACCACCTCAAGCAGTTCCGCCGCATCGCCACCCGCTACGAGAAGCGCGGCATCAACTACCTGGCCATGATCATGCTCGGTATGATCCTGCTCTGGCTATAGCTGGCGTTTGCAGACACGCCCTAGCTGGCGGCGGCGTCGCTAGGATCAAGACTGAAAGCCGGCCAACCCAGACCTGCCATAGGAATACTATGTTCGAGTTCAAGGAACTGGATCCGCGGGCCACGATCGAGTCGCAGCTGAATGACACGGGTGGCCCGGTCGTGCTGCTCAATGTGTTCACGCTGGAACCGCAGGATGCTGAAGCCTTCCTTCAGGCGTGGTCCGCCGGGTCAGCGTTCTTCAAAACGCAGCCCGGATACATCTCGACGCAACTGCACCAGGGTGTCGGCGGTCGCACGATGTACGTCAACTACGCTGTGTGGGAGTCGGCCGCCGCGTTCGCAGCCGCCTTCCACAACCCTGAGTTCAAGGAAACGTCCAAGCTGTTTCCAGCAAGCGTGACAGCGCTGCCGCATCTGATACGCAAGATCGCCGTTCCAGGATACTGCGTGGGCTGATCGGTCTCGCGCGTCCATCGTAGCAACCGCGTGCGTGTGGCTATGCGAAGTGATTCGTCGGCAGCGCGGGTTGGCCCAAGCCCTTCATCAAGGCCAGTCCGGGAAGCATTCTGCACGTCCAGCCGTGCCGAAGCGCCCACGCGCCAAAATACGCACCCAGGATCCTTAGCGTGCAGCTTTGAGCAAACGGTGAGGTGACCCCAAGTTCGCCGTTTCGCATTAGCCGTTCCACCGTGCCACTTCGTCGAGCGGGCACCAATTCTGTTTCTGTGTGACCAGCGTCTCGAACGTTTCGCTTGTGCTGATCACCGTGACCCTTTCTGAGCTGTCGAATGGCATCCGACTCCAAGACCCGGCGTCCCCGAGAAGGCCCGGGCACAGGCGCTGAGATGACACGAGGTCGCCGCGCCAGCGCCATCCAGAGCAGCGAGGAGGGGTGTGATGGTTCCAGCGACCAGCAGCACCGGCTCGGGGCCGACGGACCAGAGCAGGAGCGGCACGGCGAGCATGGCGTCGTCCGGATCGGCCAGCACGCGCCCGTTGCCGGCGGTGTAGCGGGGCAGCCCGCCGGCGTGCTGGACGTTCACCTGCCAGAACAATGCCGTGACCCCGGCCGCCGCCGCGAGGCCGAGTGCCAGCGCCGCGGCGCCGAGCGGTCCGCCGGTGGCGCCGATACCCAGGCCGATGAACGCCATGACGCCGGCCGCGCAGTCGGCGACCAGGTCGTAGCGGTGGCCGTGCCGGCTGAAGCGCCGCGTTTGCCGCGCCAGCTCGCCAGTCGGTGCGGTCGAGCAGCGCCGACACCGCGAACACCCCAGCGCCCACCGTGACCCAGCCACCGCCGCACGCGAACGCGGCCGCCGCGGCCAGGGCGGTCGCAAAGCGCAGCGCCGTCAAGTGGTCGGGCGTGACCCGGGTGGGGGCGAAGCGGCGGATCGCTGGCCGGATGATGCGGTGCACGACCGTGTCATGGCTCATGGGCTGGCCCTGGTACCGATCACGGCAGGCTGGCCTTGAGTTGGGCCGTTCCAGGCATGGCGAACCGTCACTGCGCGTAGCAGGCGGCCTCGATGATGCTCTGCATGGCCGGTGAGAGTAATTGCGCCATGTCGGCACTTCCGGCCGAGATGACGATACGTTCGAACCAGAAGTGCTGGCGCAAGCGCGCGATTGGGTCGGCGAACGTCGCGGCCGGCTTGGGATACCAAGCAGCCCGGCGTGGCGAGAGCGCCAGGCGCTCTGCATTCTGGTGCACGTAGAGGGTGACCACCTCACCATCCATCAGTTGTCCCCGCGCTCGGTTGACGGCTGGAGTTCGCGTGTGATGCAAGGGTTCCGCTTTTTGTCTGGAGCGGGATCGACAGGTGGTTGGAACGAGTGGGATCGCCGTTTGGG
>JAABUM010001364.1_pt1 | contig 36840 bp, 36 predicted proteins | sample 5559161 | NCBI WGS metagenome assembly JAABUM01 (sample SAMN10711868, study PRJNA513369) | rock metagenome | isolation source: Antarctica rocks | place: Antarctica: Victoria Land, Siegfried Peak nord
TGAAAACTTTATTACCAATCTTGTCGCTGGGCTTATTGCCTATTCATTCTTTCCCAAAAAACCTGCTATCAAGTTTGATACCTCATCCTCAAACCAAATTGCCTTCTTTTAAATCGAACTCAGGTTAAAAGGACTAATGGTATGATCACACAATTGCCAGTTCCGGATTATGTTGGGGCAGCACCTCCAAGGGCAAATGTGGGATCAATTGATAATCGTGGTATAGAGATAGCCGTTACTTATCGAAACAATATTGGCAAACTTAACTATGATCTGTCGGCCAATTTTACTAAGATAAACAATAAAGTTCTGAGCCTGGGCGGTGCTACACCTTTGGCGAGCGGCAATGTTATTTCCGGTTTGGGCAACACAACTCTTACACAAGTGGGGAAAGAGCTTGCTTATTATTACGGATTGAAAACAAATGGTATTTTTCATAACCAGGCGGAGATAAGTGCTTACACCAATGCAAAGGGGGCGCTGATACAACCGAATGCCAAACCTGGTGATGTAAAATTCATGGATATTAACGGAGATGGTGTGATCAGCGCTCTTGACCGTACTTATCTGGGTAGTGCTACCAACCCTTCTTTCAGCTACGGGTTTAGCGCGAACTTTAGTTATAAAGCATTTGACCTGAAATTATTTTTTCAAGGTGTTCAAGGCATAGAGTTGGTAAATGCAGAAAGCAGGTATCTTGAAAAGACCAGTAATTCTACCGGTTCATGGCCAAACTTTTATGAAGACCGTTTGAACCGTTGGACAGCGGCAAACCCTTCTACCAATCAACCCAGGATGACCACTACAGATCTTAACGGCAACGATCAATTTAGCGATCGTTTTGTAGAAAACGGTAGTTATCTGAGATTTAAAAATTTACAATTAGGTTACTCCTTACCCAAAAGCCTGTTGTCAAGGTTTAAATCTACTGGCTTTCGGCTTTATATGGCAATAGATAACTTAGCCACTTTTACTAAATACAGAGGGTTTGATCCGGAAGTATCTGAAGCCGCTTTAGGTTCAGATCCATTATCATACGGGGTTGATTATGCTAATTACCCACAACCACGCACTTTTAGATTAGGCCTTAATGTTCAGTTTTAAATTTTGATTACCATGAAAATGTATATAAAGAAATTTTATTGTCTTGTAATGGTTTTTACAATGTCAATAATTACACAGGGTTGCAAGAAATATCTTGATAAAGACCCGTTGGGGCAAGGCACAGAACAAAGTATTTTCAAAGATCAGACTAATGCTATATTAGCTGTTAATTCTATCTATGATACTGCTTCCTGGGATGAGGGTCCTAAATGGGGGACTGGTCCTTATACCGGCCATATGTATGAATGGATGTTTGGGGATGTATTGTCTGATGATGCGGAAAAAGGCAGTACAACAAGTGATTTTTCTGACCTACAGGCAATGAAAGAATGGCGTACAGATCCGGCAAACGGTATTATTGCTACTTTATGGTCTCATTCTTTCACCGGTATCTTCAGATCTAACCTTGTTATTAATAATGTAGATGCTGGCACCATATCCGCTACATTAAAAAATCGGTTAAAAGGGGAAGCGCTTTTTTTTAGGGCCTACTTTTATTTTTACCTGGCACGCGTATTTGGTGGTGTGCCGCTTTTTACACAAGCTGCGCAACCTGATGATTTTGGTAAAATCAAAAGAAACAGCCTGGCAGAAACCTATGCTTTTATAGAAAAAGATCTGAAACAAGCTATCGATTTATTACCTGAAAAAAGTGAATATCCCCAGGCAGACCTCGGAAGAGCTACAAAAGGCGCAGCAAGAGCTTATTATGCAAGGGTAATTATGTACGAATTGGGTACAGATAATTCTGCCAAACATACCTGGCAAGAAGTATATGACATTACGAATACCATCATGCAATCCAACCAATATTCCCTTACACCTAATTATGCCCAAATACAGGAGAAAGAAGGCGCAAATAATCAGGAATCTATATTTGAGATACAATTTGCAAACTCTCCAATAGCAAACGGGCCGGCAAAATCAGGAACTACCAATAATGTTTTTCAAAATAACCGGAGTACATGGGGTTATGGATTTAATAATCCAACTCAAAGTTTGGTGAACGAGTTTGAGCCAAATGATCCACGTTTGCCTTGTACTGTAATTAAAAGTGGTGATATTGTATTGGGGATTAAAAATAATATTGATTTGGCAGGTAATGCTACTGGTTATCTGAACCGGAAGGCTGCCATATTACAAGTAAATCCCGTTAAATCAGGTGATCAGAATATACGCAAAATGCGTTATGCTGATGTATTGCTAATGCACGCAGAAGCGGCAGCTAAAACAAGTAAAGAGGGCGAAGCTATTGCTATTTTAAATACGATACGTGCCAGGGCGCGCACTGCTTCTAAGCCAAAAGGCTCTACAGCGGGTTCTCTTAACTATGACGCGAATACAATTCTGGCTGGTGTGCTTCCTGATGTTGCTGCATCGCTTACAGGGCAGAATCTGCTCAATGCTATTTGGCATGAACGCCGTGTAGAACTTGGTATGGAAGCCTTGCATTTTTGGGATTTGGTTAGAACGGGAAGGTATTACTCCAAGCTGAGTGGTGATATCTTATCCCGCAGCCAATCACACAGTATTACAAGTAACATGGTAAACCCTGTTCCGGTATTACCTATACCATTAAATGAAGTCCAAACCTGGAACCTTCAACAAAATCCAGGTTATTAATTATATAATTGCTTATTCAGAGCCTGTTTAAATTTTGTTCAATTTATTTTATATGCTTCTTTTACCACCTAAAAATTAGTGCTTCTATAATTATATAAATGATGTTGTACAACGTTAAATTTTTAGGGCTAAAAGAAGTACTATAATTTCTTTGGATATGAATTTAAACAGGCTCTCAGGTGAAGTGAACGCTTTACCTGAATATTAAAAAACAAAATACATGAAGTTAAAGTACTGTTTTATCCTGCTGATCATAATTTCGCCGGTTGCAAAAGCGCAGCAAAAACCGCTGGATAAGTTAACATCGCCCATATTGTTTAAAGGGAATGAACAAATTGCCTACCGCGACCCGGCAGTTTTGTATGATCAGGGTACTTTTCACCTGTTTTTTACCTATGTAACTACAGAAGCGGGCAAGGTTTACTCTTATACGGCTACAAGGCGCAGCCGGGATCTGAAAAATTGGTCGCCGGTACAAATCATCACCCCAAAGAACCAGGACTTGGATTTTTCAAGCCCTGGTAATGTGATAAAATATAAAAATGAATGGATCTTATGTTTGCAAACTTACCCGCGGCCTGATTATAAAGCAGAACAAATGCCCAGGTTTGGAAACGGAAATGCACGTTTGTTCATTATGCGCAGTAAAGACCTGGAGCATTGGGGCCAGCCTGAACTTTTAAAGGTAAAAGGCCCGGAAGTTTCTTTTAATGATATGGGACGCATGATCGATCCCTATCTGATTGAAGATAGAAAGGTTAAAGGCAAATGGTGGTGCTTTTATAAGCAAAATGGCATCAGCATGTCTTACTCCTATGACCTGGTCAACTGGACTTATTTCGGAAAAACCGCTTCCGGGGAAAACCCCTCCGTGTTGTATAAAAATGGTGAATACATCTTATTCCATTCGCCCAAAAACGGTATTGGGATCAAAAGGTCTGCTGATTTAGAACATTGGACGGATTGGGGCCAGCTGATCACATTAGGTCAGGAAAACTGGCCCTGGGCTAAAGGGCGGCTTACTGCCGGAACCGTGGTTGATTTAAATGACAACCGGCAGTTCGGCTGTTATTTACTATTTTTTCATGGCTCCGGGCCTTTAACTGAAGAACAAGGTGATTTTGACAAAAATTCATCAATCGGTTTTGCCTGGAGTAAAGATCTGATCAATTGGGACTGGCCTGGGAAATAATTTATAAAACAGGATTATATCCGGTTCAAATTTATATCCGGAAAAAATTACAATACTTCTTTTAGCTATAAAAAATCAGTGTTTGTATTCACGTAGAACTATCAAAATATCAAGACAGCATTTTTCCACTTGATACTAAATACTATATACTTGCTACTTCCTACACCGTTTTTTATACGATAAAAGAAGCATCAAAAAAAAATTAACAGCTCTTACAATTGCTATTAAACTACAGATAATGAAGCCGTGTTATTTATTGATAACGATATTATTCACCTTTTTTTGCACAAGTGCTGCCTGGGCCACTGATTATAACATTGTTAAATTCGGCGCAGTAGGTAACGGCATCGTTATGAATACAGTTTACATACAAACCGCTATTGATAAATGCGCCCGAACTGGCGGCGGACGTGTAATTATCCCGGAAGGAAGGTTTCTTACCGGAAGCCTGGAATTAAAGTCGGGAGTGGAGCTGTATTTAAACAAAGGCGCCGTATTGTTGGGAAGCGCAAAATGGGACGACTATGAAAAAAACGCTAACTACGCATTGATCCTGGCTAAAAACCAACACCATATTTCCATTAAAGGGCTGGGCATGATTGACGGGCAGGGCAGGGAACTGGCTGCTTACATTATACAAATGTGGAAACAGGGTCTATTAAAGGAAAATAAAGGCACAAACCGCCCTGATGAAAAGTATCGTCCGGAAATTATTGAATTTGAAAACTGTCAGGATATACATATAAGCGGTATCGTTCTAAAAGACGCCAGCTGCTGGGTGCAAACCTATCGAAAATGCCAGGACCTGGAAATTAAGGGTATAAAAGTAAACAGCACCGCTTACTGGAACAATGATGGATTGGATATTGTGGATTGCCGGAATGTGCGGATCAGTGATTGCCGGATCAATAGTGCCGATGATGGGATCTGCTTAAAATCCGAAGACAGCACCTTGTTGTGCAAGAATATTTCCATTAAAAAATGCCGCATACGCTCAAGTGCCAGCGCGTTAAAGTTCGGAACGGCATCTTTTGGTGGCTTTCAGGATATCAAAGTACAGAACTTATATGTTTACGATACCTATCGGTCGGCAATTGCATTAGAATGTGTGGATGGCGGTGTTTTAAAAAATGTATATATAAGTCATGCTAAAGCTGAAAATACCGGCAATGCTATTTTCTTGCGGTTAGGCAAACGTAATAAAGGTAAAAGAATAAGCAGGATAGAAAACGTTAATATCAGCAATGTAGAAGCTTTTATTCCCGAAAATAAGCCGGATAAGGGTTATGAAATGGAAGGCCCTGTTGATAAAGAACTTTATAATACGCTTCCATCATCGATTGTTGGTTTGCCAGGACATTTAATAACCAATGTAAGTTTAAACCACATCAGTATCCATTATCCGGGCGGGATAAACGATAAAGTTTTAAGGATCGATAAAAGTGATATCCATAAGGTTCCGGAAAGGGTAAACAATTACCCGGAATTCTCCATGTTCGGAGAATTACCCGCTTGGGGGTTTTATTTAAGACATGTACAAGGGATTTTATTAAAAAATATAAAACTTACCCTTAATATTGAAGATTACCGGCCTCCTTTTGTAAAGGATGACGTGCAAAAAATGGTTGTAAAGCATATACTTGTGAATGGTATTAAACAAACTATTGATATATCGGCAGGCCAGTAAAGATTTATCAATAAAGGAGCATTTAAGATATCTCCTTAAATTAGAATCAGGCCTGTTTAAATTTTTTATATGACAATGCTTCTTTTAGCCTTGTAAAATTAGTAACGGGCTGTTATCAGATATCAGGTATGAGCAATCAGCAATGAACGAAGATCAGCCAGAGGTTATATAAAGTACCGGTTTAACCAATTGAAATGTGTCGGTACTGTTTATAACCTGATTGACAAGATGAGGGAACATCAGCCAATAACCTGTCAAAAACATAAAGCCGGTTAAAATGCCTCAATCTAAATTTTAAACACTTTTTATAACAATAATGAATTACGGAAAATGAAAAACAGGTGGCTTCCAATTTTATTCCTGCTATCACTAACCCATTCAGGAATCAGCCAAAACAGGGAAACACATTTTATAAAAAAGCTGCAGAAATGTGGCCAGTTTGGTAATGATAGTCACTGGTATATTCGCAATATACCTTTCTTTGAATGTTCGGATCAAAGCATTGAAAATGTTTATTATTACCGCTGGTTACTTTATAAAGCACATTTAAGGAACCTGGGTAAAGAGGGATATATTGTAACAGAATTTTTAAATCCAATGGGTTGGGACTTAAAGCCCTATAATTCTTTAAATGATGCTACCGGGTTTCATATTTATGAGGGCCGCTGGTTAAAAGATCAGCGTTATATCCGGGATTATATCAATTACATGTATAAGCTGGGGGGAAATGACCGGCATTTTAGTGAAGCTATAGCTGATGCAGCTTATGCCTATTATCTGGTGAATCCGGATAAGCAGTTTATCACTTCTCAACTACCTTTCATGGTTAAAATTTATAATGCCTGGTATGATCATTTTGACCAGTCAAAAGGCTTGTATTATATTCAACCAATAAATGATGCTACAGAATATACCATAGCTTCTATTGATGCCAGTGGAGGTAAAGACGGATTTAAAGGAGGAGACGGATTTCGCCCTTCTATTAATAGTTATATGTATGCCAATGCCTTAGCAATTAAAAACATCGCACTTTTAAACCAGGATACAGCCACTGCAAATTCCTATTTGAAAAAAGCTGCTGACCTTAAAAGCGAAATTCAAAAAAGTTTGTGGAATGATTCGTTGCAGCATTTCGTTGACCGGTATCAGGTCGATAACAAATTTGTTCATTATTGGGATTTCATCCAGGGAAGAGAACTGGTAGGCTTTGTTCCCTGGGCATACAACTTACCAGATGATAACCCAGTTTATAAATCTGCCTGGAAACATTTATTGGATACAGCACAATTTTACGGCCATTTTGGTTTGCGCACTAATGAACCAACTTATCAGTATTACATGAAACAATATAGATATCTTCAGGGCACAACGATCAGAGAATGCCAGTGGAACGGCCCCAGTTGGCCTTACCAAACCTCCCAAGTATTACTGGCGATGGCAAATGTCTTGAATCATTACCAGTATAAAATCATTTCCAAAGCTGATTATGTTAAGGTGTTAAAACAATATACTCTTCAGCATTATATGGGTGATGATCTAAATATCGTGGAAGATTATGATCCTGATAAAGGAGGCGCTATTGTTAACATTAACCAGAGAAGTGAGCATTATAACCATTCTGAATATACTGACCTGATAATTACCGGGCTTTGCGGTATTCGCCCGGCAAAGAACAACAAGCTTATTATTAATCCTTTAATTGAAACATCCAAGTCTTCCGAAAAACCTATTACCTATTTTTGCATAGAAAATGTCCTTTACCATGGTCATAACATTACTGTTTTATACGATAAAACAGGTGTCAGATATCATCGGGGCCCGGGTTTATCAATTTTTGTTAATGGTAAACTTGTATCAAGGACTGCTATTTTACAGAAACAAGAGATAAAAATACCTAAGCCGATTGTTAAACAGGCAGAGCCTTTAATTAACCTGGCAGTAAATATAAGTGGCAGAGGCTTTCCCAAAGCTTCAGCATCGTATACAGATTCTACAGATCGTGTTAACATGGCCATTGACGGAAGGGTTTGGTATTTTAATAATGTGAAAAACCGGTGGTCATGCAATGGTTCAAATCGTAAAACTGATTGGTATGAGGTAGAATTTGGTGAAAAAAAAGTTATAAAGCAAGTGTCATTATTTTTTTACGGTAGCGGTTATAACCTGGCAACACCTCAAAATTGTAAGTTAGTTTATTGGGATAAAGATCAATGGGTAAATGTACCTCTGGACACTAAAAGAAACATAAATAAATTTACAGTCAATACGGAAAGTAAAATAAGGTTCGAGCCAATAAAAACCGATAAAATAAGGGCCGTTTTTACTAATGCCGGAAAGGGTAAATATACTGCGCTATCAGAAATAGAAATTTATTAGGCCTTTAAAAAAGATGCTGTAATATAATAATTAAGGAAGTTGTTTAAACTTATTTTAAGCCTGTTTCAATTTTGTCCGATTGATTTTGCATACTTCTTTTATCACCTAAAAATGTTAGGCCTTCCAGGCTTTTTGTTTCGATATTGAATACGGGCACAAAATTTTACAGGCATAAAAGAAGTAGTGCTGATAGATTTGCCTGAAGGATTGATGGATGTTTATCTGGAATAAAATTTGTCAAATATATTTGACATTTGTAAAGTTTGTTTTACATTTGATAAATTAAACTTTACAAATATGAAATCAAGATTTTTATTTCCACATCAAAGCCGAATATTAGGCTACGCATGCATTATTGCATATATACCAGTTATGGTATTCAAAAAGCTTTTACATGACGGTTATAAGACCATAGACCCAGCTCAAAAATTTGCCGACGCTTCAGGAATATTTAATAGTGAGCATATTTTTACAGCTATAGCAATGCTGTTTTTATTTGGTGGACTATTATTGGTTGCTTTCTCAAAAGAAAAGGTTGAAGACGAGCAGATATTGCAGCTACGGTTAGATTCGCTTCATTGGGCAATTTATTTTAATTACTTTGTTTTAATAATAGGTGCATTTGTCACCACCGGGTTTCAGTTTTTTGGCGTTGTGCTTTTTAATTTATATGCACCACTGCTTTTTTTTATTATTCGATTTAGATGGAAGATTTATTTGCTCAATCGTTTATTTAAGAATGAAGAAAAATTGGTATGAAAAATAGCATACGAGTTGAACGTACCATTAAAAATTTAACACAGGCAGAATTAGCTAACTTAATTGGTGTTTCAAGGCAAACTATTAATACAATTGAAAGTAATCGCTATGTGCCCTCAACCGTTCTGGCACTAAAAATAGCTCGGGTATTTGAAAAACCAGTAGATTTAATTTTTATGCTGGAAGAAGGAGATTAGGTTTCTTGCTTACCTTTACTACATGCGTTTTGATATCATCACCGTTTTGCCCGGCCTGCTTGAAAGCCCATTTGCACATTCTATTTTACAGCGTGCGCAGAAAAAAGGAATTGCAGAAATCCAGGTTCATAACCTGCGCGATTATACTTCCAATAAACAAAAAAGCGTAGATGATTATCAATATGGCGGCGGAAGCGGAATGGTGATGATGATCGAGCCTTTTGCCAATTGCATCAATCACCTAAAAACGCAACGGGAATACGACGAAATCATATTTATGTCGCCAGACGGCGAAACGCTAAACCAGCAAATCGCCAATAATTTATCCGTTAAAAGAAGCATGATGATTTTGTGCGGCCATTATAAAGGCATCGACCAGCGTATCCGTGACACTTTTGTTACCCGCGAAATATCCATTGGTGATTACGTGCTTTCGGGAGGGGAATTACCAGCAGCGGTCCTGGTTGATGCAGTGGTAAGGTTGATCCCAGGCGTACTTTCGGATGAAACTTCTGCTTTGTCGGATTCTTTTCAGGATGGTTTGCTCGATGCGCCATTATATACGCGCCCGGCAGAATGGAACGGACAACAAGTTCCGCCGATTTTATTAAGCGGAAACACGCCCGAAATTGAAAAATGGCGGCACGAACAAGCTTTAGAACGAACCAGGCAACGCCGGCCAGACCTGCTTTCCTGATTGTTGTTTATAAAAACAGCAAGCAGGAAAAATTTAAAATCTGCCTTTTATAATTAATTTAAAATCCCTATACTTGCAATCCGATTTTTAGGGCATAAAAATCGTTATTAAGAGCTTAAAATCATGGATTTAGTAAAATTTGTTGAAGAACAAAACATAGTTAAAAGCACGTTTCCTTCCTTCAAAGCTGGTGATACCGTTAGCGTTCATTATAAAATCAGGGAAGGTAACAAAGAGCGTATTCAGGTTTACCAGGGTGTTGTAATCCAACGCAATAGTGTTGGCGCAAATGAAACTTTTACCGTTCGCAAGGTTTCTAACGGAATTGGCGTGGAACGTATTTTCCCAATCAATTCCCCAAACATTGACAAAGTAGAAGTAAACAGCCACGGTAAAGTACGCCGTGCTAAATTGTTCTACCTGCGAGAACTGACTGGTAAAGCAGCACGTATTAAATCTAAAAGGGTTTAAGTTTTACAAGATATTAGTTGATAAAAGAAGTCTTTCAGAAAAATCTGAAAGGCTTCTTTTATGGCATAAAAATTTGTGCAGTATTTTAATTAGGAGTATTCGGAGGATTTTTGTCATCTCGACCAAAGGGAGAGATCTTATTCGAATATTTAGGCTGTTTTTATCAACCCAAAATAGAAGAGAGATTAATCTGTTTGAAGAAGATCTCTCCCTACGGTCGAGATGACAGCGCTAATCAGTTGCCAATTCTGCTAAAATAGTTCTTCCGCCTTTCACAGTTTCGCCGAGATTTACGTTGATCTTGGTTCCCAACGGTAAAAAAACATCTACCCGCGAGCCAAACTTGATGAAGCCAAACTGGGTACTTTGTTGCACTTCGTCCCCTTCTTTTACATACCAAACTATCCGGCGCGCCAGTGCGCCCGCAATTTGACGGAACAAAACTGGGATGCCCTGCTGTGTTTCCACTACAACCGTTGTACGTTCGTTATCCGTTGATGATTTTGGGTGCCAGGCCACTAAGTATTTTCCGGGATGATATTTAAAATATTTGACTACGCCTGTAATTGGGTTTCGGTTAACATGCACATTTACAGGGGACATAAAAATGGAAACTTGGATCCGTTTATCTTTCAAATATTCAGGTTCTTGCGCTTCTTCAATCACAACCACTTTTCCATCTGCCGGGCAAACCACCATTTTTTCACCGGTAGTAACAGCAATTCTTGGATTACGAAAAAATTGGAGCACGATCAGGAAAAGTATGGCCGATGAAATATAAATAACCCAGCGGAAAGTAGCATTGTCTGGAAAGTAAAACTGAACAAGCGCGTTCAGTACAAAAATAAATAAGACAGTTAAGGCGATAGAAGAAAAACCTTCTTTATGGATAGTCATGTGCGGATCAATGTTTTAAACTACAAAGTTGAGAATAAGTACAGATAAATAAAAACAAGCGGGACGGCCAGCAAAAGTCCGTCAAAGCGGTCTAACAAGCCGCCATGTCCGGGTAAAATACTACCTGAATCTTTTACATTGATGCTTCTTTTAAGCATAGATTCTACGAGGTCGCTCATGGTACCAAAAATGGAAATAATTAATGCGGTTATGATCCAATGTATGGATGGGATTTCCGGAAAATAATGGCTGATTAAACCTGCCGCCAAAGCTGTTGCCATGACTCCCCCGATAAACCCTTCCCAGGTTTTTTTGGGTGAATGCCGTTCAAAAAGCTTATTTTTGCCCAGTTTTCTGCCAACCAAATAGGCACAGGTATCGTTCGTCCATAATAAAAGAATAAACCCTAACGGCAGATGAAAGTTGAAGTTTCCCTGTAAAAATGCCATCGACATAAAAAAAACAAAGGGCATCAGCGTATAGATCAACCCTAAAAAAGTATAAGCAATTTGATGAAACGGTTTTTCGGTTTTCCGGTACAATTCAGCAAAAAACACACCTACGCCAAGCGGAATAACCAATGCTAAAAAATAGGTGGTAAAAGAAGCATGGAGCCAGAAAGAAGCCGTTGCCGCACAAATAACTAAGCCAATAATTAAGCCGGAAAATTGCTGCGGATGAATATTTGCGGTTTTTATCAGCTTGTAAAACTCAGATAAACAGAGTAAAGTCAGCAGCGAAAAAAATCCGAGGAAAACATATTGGCCGAAAAAAAAAGCGGACAGCATCACCAAAACAAAAAAGAAACCGGTTATGGCGCGTGTTTTCATGGGTTGATGTCATTTAAAACCAGGATTTCTATCGCCTGGCTGAAAGCGGATTGGTGAATGTAAACTTCTACCTGCCCAAAAGTATTATGTGCAGAATCGCGCTTGTTCATCAAAACCACTTCGATTTCGTGCTGCGCCAAAAGCTGTTTCACCAATTCGGACTGAAAGAAATTGGCGGAAGTAAATATTTTGACCCAATTCGGTTCCATCAAACAGTTTGTAAACGTTGGTTGAAAGTTTGAGACACTTTTTTATAGGCTAAAAACAGTATCAGCGTGAGCAAAATGCTGAAGGCGTAACTTTTCCAGTCGAATAGTTGCTGCTCGTCCGGGTTTACTTTAATCAGTTTAAGCTGATAAAGATAACTTACAACCAAAGCTGTTCCGTTATTTAAAAAATGACCTAAGACGCCCGGCCAGATACTGCCGCTCCAAGCTGCAAAATAACCGAAAAACACGCCCAGCAGCATCCGTGGCAAAAACCCGAAAAACTGGAAATGGATAGCACTGAAAAGTGCTGCTGAAAGCCAAACACCCCAATGGATACTTTTGGTCCAACCAGTAAAAATCTGTTGGAAACAGCCGCGGAAAATAAATTCTTCTGCAATGGCAGGCAAAATAGCGATCATCAGCAGGTTGACGAGGAAACTTAGGGGCGATTTCATCTGCAATAAAACCTCGGTTTGCTGGCCAGCCGTATCTTCCATGTTGCGCATCCATCTTTCAACGCCTTTTAAAAATTGCGGCAAAACCATTTTCTGGTTAAAGTTGATCAGCATTTCCATCAGCGGCGAAGAGACCATCATAATAAAAAACACTAATAAAAGAAGCATCAGCGGAAAACGGCGGTTTACTTTTAAATAGGTTTCCGGTTGCCGCACCAGCACTTTTGCAAAAAAGATGGCCGGGACCAAAAAGCCAAAAACGGAGGAACCCATCTGCATAAATTTCAAGCTATTGAGTGTGCTGGCTGGCATATTGACACTCATTTGCATCATATTGCTAAAGGCGGAAGTGCCGTAAGCAATCACGATAATGACACCGCATATCAATCCGCCCAAAAATAAGCCGCCAATAACAAGCAGCACCAGCAGCAAAAATTGCAGGGGATAAGACATTTGGTAGTACGGCTTTTCGGTCATCTGCTGATAAATTATGTAAATTTGCAGGGCTTAAAGATAAACATGTCTGTTCAAATAGGAAATATTGATCTGGGGGAATTCCCGCTTTTGCTGGCACCGATGGAAGATGTAAGCGATCCGCCGTTCCGTTATGTTTGCAAGCAAAACGGTGCGGATATGATGTACACAGAGTTTATTTCTTCGGAAGGCTTGATCCGTGATGCGGCAAAAAGCAGGCAAAAGCTGGATATTTTTGAATATGAACGGCCGATTGGCATCCAGATTTTTGGCAGCAGTATCGAGTCTATGCGGGAAGCTACGCAGATTGCTACGAAGGCCAACCCAGATTTGATCGACATAAATTATGGCTGCCCGGTAAAAAACGTAGCTTGCCGTGGTGCCGGCGCAAGTTTGTTGCAGGATATTGATAAAATGGTGGCCATGACGAAAGCGGTTGTGGAAGCTACGCATTTGCCGGTTACCGTAAAAACGCGTTTAGGCTGGGACGACAATACCAAAAATGTTTATACCGTTGCCGAGCGGTTGCAGAATGTAGGCATTAAAGCTTTAACGATTCACGGCCGCACGCGTGCCCAAATGTACAAAGGGGAAGCCGACTGGCAATTGATCCGCGAAGTGAAAAAAAATCCACAGATCGGGATTCCCATTTTCGGGAACGGCGATATTGATTCGCCGGGGAAAGCAGCTGCATGGAAACGAGAATTTCAGGTAGATGGCATGATGATCGGCCGGGCATCCATTGGCAATCCCTGGATTTTCCGGGAGATAAGATATTTTCTTAAAACAGGAAACTTTTTTCCTAAACCAACGATAGAAGAAAGGGTAGAAGTTTGCAAAACACATCTGCAAAAATCTATTGCCTGGAAAGGGTCAAAAACCGGGATTTTTGAAATGCGCAGGCATTATGCCAACTATTTTAAAGGCATAGAGCATTTTAAAGAAACCCGGATGAAATTGGTTGCTTTGGAGGATCTAAACGAGATTTATGACACTCTGGAAGGAATCAAATTGGTACATGCCGAGCTAATGGCTTGATTGTTGAACAAAGCATTTTATCACCCATATATATTTGATCAAAAATTATGGTTAACACAATTACCGAAGGTGTAAAAGTTTCTGTAGAAACCCTTTACCAGCAAGAATATTCTAACCCGGCAAACGAACATTTTATGTTTGCTTACAAGGTTACAATTGAAAACATGACTGGTTATGCTGTGCAATTGATGCGCCGCCATTGGGATATTTTTGATGCCAACGGAACGCGCCGCCAGGTAGAAGGCGAAGGCGTAGTTGGTTTGCAACCGGTAATTGAGCCGGGCAGCCAGCATGAATACGTTTCAGGCTGCAATTTAAAAACAGAAATGGGCAGTATGAAAGGCGGTTACCAAATGGTGCGTTTGATGGACAACCATGAATTTAGCGTAAAAATTCCTGAATTCCAACTGGTTGTACCTTATAAGTTGAATTGAGATACTTCTTTTATGCCTTAAAATTTGAGGCCGCGATCATTTGATCGTGGCCTCGTTTGTTAAAATGACTTTGGTTTTGTTTTTGGATGGAACAAGAACGCTTAAAAATCTGCCAATTGGTCAGCCTCTAATTTTTACAAAAGCTCCAGCAATGTTTCCAAATGCATACTTCTTGACCCTTTTACCAAAATTGTTGCATTAGTTATCGGTACTGTTTTTAAGGCCATAAAAGCAGCATCGGTGCTTGCATAAAAAGTATCGGTAAAAGAAGCATGGTGTTGGTAAAAATCTTTCCCGATAAAAATCCTTTGATCTGCTGTAATCTCATTTGCTTTTTTAATAATCAGTTCATGTTCCGCAGAAGAATGTTCGCCAAGTTCAAACATATCGCCCAAAATCAAAATCTTTTTATCCGCAGTAATCGCATCTAAATTTTTAACGGCCACTTCCATACTGCTTGGATTGGCGTTGTAATAATCGCAAATTAAAGTGTTGGTTTTAGTTTGAACGATCTGCGAACGGTTGTTTTCAGGCTGATAACTTGCAATACCTTTATTAATTTGCTCTGGAGACAATCCAAAATAAGTACCGATACAAATAGCAGCCAACAAATTATCCAAATTATAGCTTCCGGTCAACTGCGTTTGCAATTCCTGTTTTTGAGCTGATGCCAACACATCATTTAGCCACCACTGGATTTTCAGCAGCGGTACATTTTCCAGTATTTCTCCGGAAACTAAGCAATGCCCTTCTTTTCCGTAATAAACCGTTTTTTGAAAATGACGATGGAAAGCCATTTCCTCCAAAACCAAATCATCATGATTCACGAAAATGGTTCCATCGTGCTGTTCCACCCAATCAAAAAGTTCACCTTTTCCGGCGCGCACACCTTCCGGGCCACCAAAACCTTCCAAATGTGCCCGGCCGATATTGGTGATCAAACCATGAGTCGGTTGCGCTAATCCGCATAAAAAAGCAATTTCCTGCTGATGGTTGGCGCCCATTTCTACAATCGCAATTTCTATTTCTTTGGAGATAGATAAGAGCGTAAGCGGAACGCCGATATGATTATTGAGGTTGCCTTTAGTCGCATAAGTTTTAAATTGCTGGCTTAAAACCGAATTAATCAACTCTTTAGTCGTAGTTTTTCCGTTGGAACCAGTCAAACCAATCACCGGAATAGTCAATTGTTTGCGATGATGCCTAGCCAAATCCTGCAAAGCTGTCAGTACATCATCAACCAAAATAAAGCGGTCGCTTTTGCGGTAAGCGGCATCATCAATAACGGCATAGGCAGCACCGCTTTCCAAAGCTTTCTCAGCAAAAGTATTGGCGTTGAAATTTGCCCCTTTTAAAGCGAAAAAAATGCTGCCCGGAATAATATGGCGTGTATCGGTGCAAACTTTCGGATGCTGTAAAAATAGTTGGTAAAGCTGTTCGGTAACCATATTGCTTTTTTACAATTTTAAAGAATTTGGAAATAAGTTGCTGTTTTTATGCCGATAGAAACAGTATGTTGAGGCTTTGCTGTCATTTCGATTTACAGGGAGGAATCCTATGTGAGTGAAGAAGTGGACAGCCGCTTTCATTCAAAGAAAATTTCTCTCGGTGGTTGAAATGACAGAAATACTTCTTTTACCACCTAAAAATTGATAAGTTCCGTCAACTTTTATCCAACACCTTTCCTGCGTCTTTCGTGATTTCCAAATCAATAGCATGTTTTTTGGGGAAATTAAACAGCACAGAAGTAATTACCGGAACCAAAAATACAGCCACCGTAAATATCGAAACAAACAAATCTGTTTTTTTGCCTTCCAGTATTTCTGAAAATGACGACGTTGGATAAAAATGAGTGTATAAAGATGCAGAAAGTTTGAACCCTAATACGCCGATCACTACAAAAGCTACCGTTTCCAAAAACGTAAACTTTTCCATCAGTTTTACAAAAGCCTGCGCCACAAAACGCATCGCCAAAATCCCGATAAATACGCCTACATATATCAAAAACACATGCTTGGTAAAAGCAACGGCAGCAAAAACATTGTCGATAGAAAAGGCCAGATCCATCACTTCCACCAAAACTACAGTTGCCCAAAAAGTACCAATCAGGCCAACGGTAGAACGGTAAACCCAGTTTTCGCTTTTGTTGACGGGCTCTTCTTCGCCATCTTCACCGGCTTTTCCTTTAAAAAAATCATAAGCCAAATACAGCAAATACAAACCGCCCAATGGTTTTAACCACCAGATTTTAACTAACCAGGCAGCCAGGAACAAACAAATCCCCCGAAAAACATAAGCGCCCAAAATGCCGTAGCGCAGTGCTTTGCTGCGTTGTTCTTTTGGTAAATCGATCACCATGGTAGCCAGTACGGCTGCATTATCCACAGAAAGCAAACTTTCGATCACGATTAAATTCAGGATGATCAGCAAACCTGCCTGTATGTCTCCGCCTAATAACTGATGTAAAATGTCCATATTAATTTTTTGATGATGCTTCTTTTATGACCTCTTTTTTAGGTTTTTGTTGCCAAAAATGACAAGGTAATAATTTAAATAGTATCTATGTTCAACATCGATTTTAAAATATTCGCCTGCACATCAAAATTACCGACGTTGTTTAAAAAGCTGATATCGCTCAGTTTCTTATAATTTTCGGCCAGCAGCAATTTTATTTCCGGTGGCAAATAAGTTTTTTTTACGTTGATACTGCTGCGCAACTGATCGTTTTTATCGTTCAATCCCTGAACAATTTTCTGTTTGTTGAACAAGGAGTTAGACAAATGAATGTCTGAAATTTGAGTGTAATCGCAAAACAGGAACAAATTCCTGGCCGGATAAAACAGAAAGTAGCGGTCGGCATCCACAAATTTATATACTTCCAAAACAGTGTCACCAGCTTTTAATCCGCAAAAAAACGCTGTTTTAAAATCATATTTGCACAACAAACCCAACAGTTTTTTTTGGATTGCAGCATGTGCATTGGTATAAACTTCCGAAGAATTGTAATGCGTTAAATCAGTAAACAATCCAGCCGGAATATCATAATAAAAATCCCTTGAAAACCGCGCACTAAAGCTGTTGATGTTTTTAGAAAACGGATATTCATCCGCATTGTCAGACAAAAGCTGGTACAACCTTCTCAACGAAATATTTATTTTTAACGCCTGTTTCTGCTGATCGGCCTGGTAAGATTTTTCTGTATAAAAAGAGTTGGAAAGCTTGTCTGTCAACTCTTTATTCAACTGGATTTCATCAAAAAGCAGGCTTACATTTTTCTCGTTGTCCTTTTTGATCTTCTTTAAAAGATCGATCAAGCTGGTTGTGTATTGCAGATGAAAAAGTTCGAGACGATTGGCGTCCAGCTCCGGGTTTTGCTCAAACATTTGGTGGATTACCTGACTACGCAAATAAATTTTATAGATAATTTCGGCCTCAAAAAAAGCAGCAAGCAACTGTAATTTACTGATGATCCGTTTAGATTCATTAAATATCGTTTGCAAATGCTCGTCCATCCATACAAATTTACTTAATACTGGTTACATTTTTCTTCAACTCCGTTTCCAAACTTTGCAATTCTGTATTCAAGGCTTTCCGATTTTGCGTTCCTTCATCGTGGATACGTTTTACTTCGGTCAGCGTTTCGATCAGCGATTGCGTAGTCCGTTTCAAAGTATCGATAGAAACCACCGTTTTTTCGTTTTCTCGGGCCACATCAATGCTGTTTTGTTTCAACAGCTCGGCGTTCTTTTGCAGGATGGTGTTCGTCGTGTCCGAAATCTTTTTCTGCACTTCTACATGCTCTTTTTGCCGGTGCAAAGCTACCGCAATAGTTAATTGATTTTTCCAGACCGGAATGGTGGTAGAAATGATGGACTGTGCTTTTTCTGCGATGGAAGTATTATTGTTTTGTACCACGCGGATTTGCGCCAGCGATTGCATCATGATAAAACGGACCACTTTTAAATCGGCCAGGCGTTTATCCAATCGGTTTACAAAATCCCGTAGGTCAGCAATTTCATAATCTTGGCAATCAGCAGGATTAGCATCCATTTCTGCTAATTTTCCGCTCAGTTCATTAAACTTTAGCTGGCCAGAAATAATCAATTCTTCCATCTGCTTGATGTAACTCACGTTGCTGTCGAACATGGTTTGCAGTGAGCTGTTATCTTTGATGGAATTTAACCGGCCGGCTTTAATTTTATTGGTGATCTTGTCGATATTGTTCACCACCGTATCGTATTTCTGAAAAAGCTTTTGCGTGTCCACCACGATCTTTTTCAGAAATGGAATCTTGGACAAAATATGCTGAAAAGAATTCTGTTCCAGTTCATCCACATCAATGTAGTTCAACTCAGAAAGCAGGTCAGTAATCAAAACACCAACTTCGCCTGAATTGTAAGTGCGTACCGAAGTCAAAAATGCATTGCTATATTTTTCCATCGAGTTCTGCACTTCCACGCCATAATTCAGGATCGAATTTACATCGGCCGGATTGATCGTTTTGCTGATCTCGCTTAGCTTTTGCTCGTCTTCGGGCGTAATTTTAGACAGATCAACATTACCGTCTTTATCCAATTTGACAGAAGGAACGCTTGGGGTGCTGTTAACCGGATTGGTTTCCATTGTTGTGTTTAAATTTTTAGGTTTTAGGCTGATGCTTCTTTTACTGGCAAAAAAATGGTGTTTGCTACAAATACTGATTGATAACAGTCGTGATTGTTTCAGGCAGTTTTTTATCTTTTGTCGGTTCGCCGATGGCATTGAATTTCCACTCGCCGTTGCGCTTATAAAAAACGCCCATCACCATTGATACAAAACCGGAAAAACCAGCATTGTGCGCAATATCATACGTGGCAAAAACCTCTTTTACTATTTTCGGCGTGCCTTCATAAATGCGGATGGAAGCAAACGGGATCCGGCCAAAATCATGTCCGCGGAAACTGTTCAGCACAAAAGCCACGTGTTCAATGTTGCTGTTCAGCGAAGAAAAATCAAGCGTGATCACCTCATTGTCCAAGCCATCATCACCATCAATATCGCCGGTCAAATCATCGCCGCTGTGTTTTACCGAGCCGTTTTTGGAAGTTAAATTGCCAAAGTAGATGGTTTCCTGCAGTTTCTTGGAAGCATCAAAAAGCGCGCAACTGGCATCCAGGTCCACTGCTTCTTTTGTCGTGCCAAAACCGAAGAAACCTTTTTTTTCAATTGCGCCCCAATTAATGCCTACGCAAATGCTTTGCAGTTTGCTGCCATTGCTTTTTTCCAGGTTGATGCGCTGTCCTTTTTGAAGATTTATAGCCATAGCTTTTTAATTGTACTTGTTTAAATAATCCTGCAAACCACCTTTCATGCCTACGCCCACGGCTTCAAACTTCCATTTGCCGTCGCGTTTGTAAATCCGCCCAAATTCTACTGCTGTTTCTATGGAAAAGTCTTCTTCCAATTCGTATTTCAGCAATTCTGTGTTGGTTGCAGTATCAAAAACCCGGACAAAAGAATTGCGCACCTGGCCAAAATTCTGTCTGCGGCTTGCAGCTTCATGAATGGTGACCACAACTGTCAGTTCGGTTGCGCGCGCATCTATTATTGCCAGATCAATTTTAATCTGTTCATCATCGCCATCGCCGGCACCGGTCAGGTTATCGCCGGTGTGTTCTACGCCGCCATCCGGGGATTGCAGGTTGTTGTAAAAAATAAAATGCTCATCCGAAAGCAGTTTTTTATTTTCTCCAAGGATAAAAATAGAAGCGTCCAGGTCAAACTCGTTTCCTGTGGAAGAGGTATTGGTGTCCCAGCCCAAACCAATGGTAAACTTGGGCGCATTTATATTTTCCCGTTGTCCTTTTTGCAAATTAATTGCCATGTGCTAATTAGATTTTAGTGTAGAAGTAATGTTTTACAACCATCAAATTTAAGAGATAACTGTTCAATAAAGAATATTCCCGAAGGCTTAATGTTTTTTATTAGATAAAAGAAGCATCTGTTTTGTTACGGCCGATGCAACATTTTCCTTCGGGTACAATCCTCCGCATTAAAATATTGTCTATTTATCAACCATAAAATAATCAATCAGTAAAGCCGAAGTGATGATTAACAATCCGAAAAATTCCCGGGTTTTTTCAATATAAGGTTTAGTGGCTTGCATCGTTTCTACAATACTTGGCCTTTTGTACTTGGTGATCCAATCCAAAACCCCATCCTTGACAAAAAATAGGATGGCTGCATAACACAGATAAAAAACGATTAGAGCCAAATACACAACCGGACAATAAACCTTGAAAACAACCAACCCGCAGCAAATGGTTACGGCCAGATAAATGCCGACCCAAAGCCAGGCATCGTTGTCGTTTAAATTGACATAAGCAAAAGCCAGAAAGGTTAAGCAAAAAATCACATTCAATATAATTAACAGCATATTGTTTTTTAGGTTGATGCAGTTGGTTTACAAAAATACGCAATCCGTACCTGGCATATTTCTATTGCTCATTTGGCTATTTGGGCGCAAGGCCCGGCCAGCAGCAAACCATTGGTTCATTTCGGAAGTAACCATGCTTCTTTTATCACCCCAAAATTAAGGGTGATAAAAGAAGCATCCAAAATAAGTTTAACAAAAACAAGCAGGTTGTTTTGGTTTTGATGGTTTAATTCTTTTTCACAATCGGGTTATCCGCAGAAAATAAAGTCCAGGGATAAGCTTTCATGTCTCTCAAATATTTACTTTGCCAGGCGTATTCCGGATGCTTTTTAAAGTAAGGTGCTGCCAAAAAATCGTCTCCGCCAGGGTGGCCCATGTGTGTCCAAAACTGCATACTTTTAGCTAATGCCGCTGTGGTAACTTTTCCCTGTACGGCACCCATCGGGTAATACGGCCCTTCGTTCCATTCCATACAGCCTTTCGGGTCTTCGTCCACATGTCCGTCAACCACGCACCGGTTTGCCGCATTCATTTTGTGCAAAGCATCATACCGGTCGCCTTCTATCATTTTACCGGTTTTTGCGTCCAGCTTGCCTTTATTGTCAACCGCTACCAGTTTTTGCAGCCTTAGCTTGCGGGCGTTTGGCGAAGTCGTTTTATCGTTTACATCAAAAGTGGTTTCTTCCCTGATCAGTTTTGGGTCACTTGGAAAGTTTGAACCGATAATAGCCGTGTCTTTTGAGCGCCAAACCTGGTAATCCTTCAATCCTAATTCCAATTTTGCAACCTCGTTGGTTTTGGTATCGCCAATCAGCCAGTCGTTTGCATAGCCACCGTTGTTATCGGTCGTCATAATTTTGATCACATCATCAATATTATGGCTGTATTGTGCTGCTTTTCGGGCACGAACAAACTCTGGTGTTTTGGTGGTATCAAATTTATTGAAGCCGGTAATCGTTGTCTCCGTGATCAACAAACCGTTGCTGGTTTCCAAAAAATCATCCCCGCTATGAATCAGTCCCGGCAAAGCATCCATCAAAATATGATTGCCTTTTTGGGGGATAATATCAGCAATCACATTCCAGCGTTCGCCGATGATATAATCCGTCCAGTTATTATGGCCCATTACAATTTTACCATCTTTTGTAAAGCTGCCCGTTGCGATAAAAGCACTGCAATTACCAGGCGCGCGATTGTTGCCGCTGCCCGGCTTTTGTTGGTTCATCAGTGTAGGCACGTAATAGCTGGCCAATTCAATATTAGCGTTTAAAGCCGTAATGTCCAGAGAATCGTATTTAAAACCTTTTGCCTGCAACCCTTCGGCAATACCTTTTATTTCGGTTTGATATTCCGGGTCGATCTTTTTCCACATAAACCGTTTTGCCGCATTTCGGTAAAACTGCCAGTTTTGGTTGCTGGTATGCGGCAGATAAAACTGCATCACTTTGATGATCGTATCAATTTCTTTTGACAGCAAATAACCGTGCTGGTAGCCAATATCCGCAGGAGAACCTTCCAAATGGACGTAAACCCAACCGTTTTTGTCTTCCCGGTGGGCTTTGGACAAACGGTTTTGAACAGCGTTTTCAGAATGGCAACCACAGATCAAAGCTGCCATTGCAAACAGGGTCAGTTTCAAAAAAGCTTTCATGGACAATGAATAAAATTTGGATTAATATAGTGATAATTTAAGTATGCTAAAAGAAGTATGGAGCAGCAAAAGATGTACGAAGGACTTTTATTTAACATTGACCAGGTTTTGCGCCCGAAACAGGTTATCGGTTGACTGCAAAATTTTATCTTTCAATTTTGGATTGTAATTTGGATGATTGGCCAGAAAAGCTTTTACGATCTGATAAGCTTCTTCACTCTGATAATTTCCAAAGATCGCCGCCAGCCAGGATTGCGGAAAAAACACATCGCCCGTTTTTTGGATTTCTTCCACCAGTCCCAAACTTTCCGAAAGATATTTTACAGATGTATTTTGCCGCAGCGGATGGTTCAAATAAGCCAATGCCGTAACAACGGAGGATTCTTTTTGCCTGTTCTTGCGGTCTTTTAAGCTGTTAAAAAAAGCATCTCTTTCAGCCACATTTAATGATAAAGCAGGCATTAAAAACGCTAACCTTTCTTTCCGGTCAACGTTGGTAATGCGTGCTTGCTGCTGTTTTAATACCGAGGTTACGGTATCGCTTTTTAAAGCAATTGTAAGTGCGAGCGAAGTGTAATCGTCTTCAGTCAGCTTTACGCCTGTTGGTGGCTGCTGTTTTTGCCAGATGTTGTACAAATCCTTTTTTGCAGACGGGCTTAAACTTATATCCTGGTAAGCTTTAAACAAAATCTTTTTGTTATTGGCTAAAGTTTGCGACTGTAAAGCGTTCCACAGGTTCTGCTCAAGCTCGTTTACAGTATTTTGCCGGACGGAAGGCGATAAAAATTCCCAGTAAACAGTACCGATATAACCCGTCAGCAATCGTAGGTTCATTTCACTTTTTTCCAGCAATAAACCTTTTTCAAACAGGTTCAAAAGTTCATTTGGTTTGAAATACCGGCCTGCCAGCATGTTTTCATAAGCAGTAATATAAGCAGAAGCGCGCTGCAACGGACTTTCCAAATCATACAATTGGTTAATGCTGTTTTTATCGGCAGGAAATAAACCGTAACCCATTCCGTCAGCATTAAACAAGATGAAAGCAGGTTTAGCCAACCCCAATGCTTCTTTTAACACTACTTTTTCATTGTCCATATTTACCGGGACCACTTTGCTATGGTCAGCATAAATCAAAGTAACCTGAAATGCTTGCGGCCAAATGCGCTTAGCACCAGTTTCCGGGTGCTGGGTTATGGTGAAATCTTTGATCTTGCCGCCACTGTAATTTACTTGGTCTTCAAATACCGGCCTGCCCGGCTGGTTTACCCAAACCTTGTTCCAGTCGTACAAATTTACCTTGCTGTATTTGCTCAAAATAGCGATCAGATCATTCCAGGTCGCATTGCCGTAAGCATATTTTTTCAGGTATTCGCGGATACCTTTTTGGAAGTTTTCCTTTCCCATCAGCAACTCCAATTGCCGCATCATGATGGGTGCTTTATGATAAATGATATTTCCATACAGCGAGCCTGCACCCTGCAAATTGGAAAGTTGCTGCCGGATTGGGTTTGCTCCTTGTGTACGGTCAACGCCATAAGCGGCAGGGTAATGGTCCAGCAGAAATTTGAGGTTGAAAGTCTCGCTGCCCATCATCTTTTCGGTTACTTTATCGGCCATAAAATTTGCAAAAACTTCCTTCATCCAAACATCGTTGAACCATTCCATCGTTACCATATCACCAAACCACATGTGCGCAGTTTCATGCGAGATGAGGTTTGAACGGGCAATCAACTGATCTTTTGTGGCACCATTGTCCAAAAATAAACCCGATGCTTTATACTGCACTTCGCCCGGATGTTCCATTCCGCCGAACTGAAAATCAGGAATCGCCACAAAACCGACTTTTTGAAAAGGGAATTTAATACCTGTCCAGTTTTCTAAAAAGCTGATTGCATTTTGATGCGCAATAAAAATGGAATCAACACTGAGTTTAATTTTTGCTGAGTCAGTTTCACGATGTAAAAATTCTGCTGGGCGATTGCCGGCCGTCTTTTTTATATCGCTGTATTTTCCTGCAGTGAAAGAGAACAGGTAAGTTGGCAGTTTATCGGAATTGGCAAAATGATAAGTTGTTCGCTGATTGTTTACGATCGAATCTTTTTTTACAGCATTTGCCAATACTTTCCAATCAGCAGGGACTTGCAAGGTTAGTAAAAAATTAGCTTTCAGGTCAGGCTGATCAAAACAAGGAAAAACGGTGCGGGCGCGATCAGGAACAAAAAGTGCGTACAGGTAATCGTTATTTCTATTGAGCGAGGCATCACCGGCTACGAAATCAATGTCAATTTCATTTTTTCCGGACTTTAAATTTTGCTGGTCAATAAGCAAGTGTTCCTCCTTCAAATCCACTTTTACTTTTCTATCATTAACAACAATGGATTTAATATGATCAGAATTTTGTTTGAAGTCAAGTTGCAAGTCTTGAGTGATTGGATTTAGGTCGAAAGAAATGGAAACGGCTGCATTAATGGCTTTACTTTTTTCTGCAGAAATATCAAATCCAAGCGAATATTTAATATTGTTGATAACCGAACGGCGATAAGTTGCCAATTCCAAAGAAACACCAGGTTCTACGGATACTGGTTTAATGTTTTTTTGTGCGAGAGAGATATTACCTAAACCCAATAACAGAAATATGCCGATAAAAGAAGCATTCAAGAATAACAATCTCATAATTAAATTCAAGGTTTGATCAACTGTACAATTACGCCGTAACTCATCCAAGCCATCGTTCCTACAACTAAAACGCCTAACACAGTTAACCAAAATGGTTGCTTGTAATTAGCTATTATTTTGGAACGATAAGCAGCAAACAGCATAATGCCCAGGGAAATTGGTAAAATAAAACCGTTGATGGCGCCAACAGTCAGCAAAATTTTCACCGGTTTGCCAATCATCAAAAAAATGATGCCCGAAACCACAATAAAGCCGATGATGATTTGCCGGTTGGATTTTAGGATAAAAGGATGGAAACTTTTGATAAAAGAAACCGATGTATAAGCAGAACCGACAACGGAAGAAATCCCTGCCGACCACATCACTAATCCAAACAGTTTGTACCCAAATGCACCTGCGGCCAGTTGAAATACCGAAGCAGCCGGATTGGCAGGATCTAATTTACCGCCGGCACTTACTACGCCCAATGCTGCTACAAATAAAAGGATACGCATTAAAGAGGCCAATCCTACGGCACTTAATGCACCTTTGTTGATCGCCGGAAGGTTTTGCTGCCCGGTCAAACCGGCATCCAGCAAGCGGTGTGCGCCTGCAAAAGTGATATAACCGCCAACCGTTCCGCCAACGATGGTCAGCACGGCAGTAAAGCTGAAATGTGTAGGATTGACCGATCTGATCACTGCTTCTGCCAGTGGCGGTTTACTAATATAGGCGATAAAAAGAGCAAGCAATATTTTAAGCCCGCCCATGGTTTTAGCAAATAAATCCATTGCTTTTCCGGCTTCTTTATAGATAAAAATACCGATGGCAATGATGGCACTCATGATCGCACCCTGGCCAACACTCACGCCAAACAATACGTTCAGCCCTAAACCGGCACCGGCAATGTTGCCGATATTGAAAGCCATTCCGCCCAAAAAAACCAGGAAAGAAATGAAATAACCCAAACCCGGAAAAACTTGGTTAGCTATGGTTTGCGCTGGCTGATTGGCAACGGCAATAATGCGCCAAATATTTAACTGCGCAATGGAATCCAGCACAATGGAAAGGAATATCACAAAGCCAAAACTGGCACCCAATTGAGCGGTAAATACAGCAGTTTGCGTTAAAAAACCCGGTCCGATAGCGGAAGTAGCCATCAAAAAAGCTGCACCGATCAAAACGCTCCAGTTGTATTTTTTCATTTATGCGGTGCTTGTATGCTGATGCCTTCGCTTTTTAGTTTGGTATTAATCAACTTGGCAAACTCTACGGCATGTGCCCCATCGCCATGAAGGCATAAAGTTTCGGCCTTGAGCGGGACCGTTTTTTTATTGACCGAGATTACTTTTTGTTGCTGGACCATTAGCATTACCTGATCGATAGCTAACTGTTCCTCCGTAATCAATGCATTAGCTTGTGTGCGAGGCGTCAACGAGCCGTCATCCTGGTAAGTGCGGTCTGCAAAAACCTCGGAAGCGGTTGTTGTCCCTATTTTTTTAGCTGCCGAAATCATTTCACTTCCGGCTAAGCCATATAAAATCAAGGTCTGATCAAAATCATGCACCGCTTCTACAATTGCTTTAGCCAGTGCCGGGTTTTTTGCTGCCATGTTGTACAATGCGCCGTGTGCTTTTACATGATGCAGTTTGCCTTGTGCCGCTTTTACAAAACCGTACAAAGCACCGATCTGGTAAAGCGTCATCTGGTAAACTTCATTAGCAGAGATTTTTATTTCACGCCTTCCAAACCCTTGCAAATCAGGCAAGCCCGGATGTGCACCAATGGCCACCCCTTTTTTTATAGCCATAAAAACAGTATGCTGCATCACTTCCGGGTCTCCGGCATGGAAACCGCAGGCGATATTGGCCGAAGTAATAGAATCAAACAAGATTTCGTCGTTGGGCATGGGATAATTGCCAAATGCTTCGCCCATATCACAATTTAAATCAATTTGTTGCATCTGTTATTTTTAAAAAGATTTATGTTGAATCACAATCGTAAGCTTTTTCAACTGCTGTTCCCGTTTTAAATAAAGTATTTCCGCTTCATGCCTGCATATTTCTTTAAAATAAATTTCATCCCCCGGATTAAGCTGTCCGCATAAAGGCAAATCAACCGCTGCAACCTGGCCAATGCGCGGATAACCGCCTGTTGTCTGGCAATCGGCCATTAAAAGGATCATGCTGCCATTGCCCGTAACCTGTATCGTGCCGGGCGCAACCGCGGTAGAAAGCAGGTCTTTTTTTACCAGGCGATCCATCCGGGCACCATCCAAATGAAAACCCATCCGGTTGCTGCGCAAACTTAACCGATAAGGCGAAGATAAAAAATCGAATACCGAGCGGCCATCAAACCAGTTAAATTCCTGTGCGGGCACTACGCGGATAAATTTGGGTTGGGCCGGTAAAAAAAGCTGCCGGGCGATGCCCCAATTCGGAAAGTTTACCCTATCGCCTGATAATTTATTTAAAATGTTTTTTGCTGTTGCTGATAATGGGTTCCGGTTAAATAAAGTATCCCCGTGCTGCAATTGCCGGCCTTGCAAACCACCAAAAGAAGCAGTGAGATAAGTGCTGCGGCTGCCTAAAACTTCCGGCATGTCCCATCCTCCGGAAACAGCTAAATAAGTACGGCTGCCTTTCGGGTTTTTAATCAGGCTGATTGCCGTTCCGGCAGGAATAAAAACTGGTCTTTCGGAAGGCAAATATTGAATTTCAGCTTTAAAAACCGCTCCATCTCCTGCATAAGCAACCAAAATGTTTGTATCAGCCACAAATTTAGCATCGGCATAAGTAAATTCTATAACGGCGGCCTGGTCTTCATTTCCAACTGCTTTATTAGCAATCCTGGCTGATAAGGTATCCATTGCACCGGAAACGGGAACCGCCTGCGACAGATAACCCCATCGCCCCAAATCTTGCAACGTACTTAAAAAACCGGGTTTAATCAGGCTGATCTGCATCTTGTTTAGTCCCGGTATTGCTCAAATTCATTTTGACCGATTGGTTTGAAAACTACCCGGTCGCCGCTTTTTAAAAGTGCCGGTTGCGGCCTTTCAGCATCAAAAAGTGTCAGTGGCGTTTGGCCGATGATCTGCCAGCCGCCAGGTGTTTTTAAGGGATAAATACCGGTTTGCTTCCCTGCAATGCCAACGGAACCGGCCGGAATAAATTTTCTTGGAGAAGCTTTCCGGGGCGTTTCCAACAGATCGGACATACCACCCAAATAAGCAAAGCCGGGAACAAAACCCATCATATAAACTTCGTAAACAGCAGCAGAATGCAGGGTGATTACTTCTTTTACGCTTAAATTGTGCAAAATGGCGATTTCCTCCAAATCCAAGCCGAAAGGGCCGCCGTAGCAAACCGGAATGGTTACTGTTTTTATCGTACTGATTTCTTCCGGGCATGGCTCATTTTTTAATTGCCGGATATAATCAGATACTTTCTCAAACGCATCAAAGCCTCGCAAATCCAGGTTCTTAATCACTTCTACCGGATCAAAAAAAACACTCAACGTGGTATAAGCCGGAACAGTGGTGCGAAAGCCGGGAAATGGTTTTTGGCGGAGAAGCGTATCCAATTGCCGGACCTGCTTTAAAGTTTTCTCCCCGATTTGCTGCCCAAACTCAACCGTAATGGCTTGTTCAGTCAAACAATAAATCGTAATACCAGTATCCATTTTATCCTGGACTTGCATAAGGGACTGATTTTGAGGATGCTTCTTTTATCACCTAAAAATACGGATATAAAATTTATAGGCTAAAAGAAGCATGATGGGTTTACTGGTAAAAACTTAAACACCTGTTTTATTTCCAGGTATTTTTTAAAAACCGGATCCAGTTTCCATGTAATATTAGGTCAATATCAGCCGCAAGATAACCGCGTTTCTGCAATAACCCATTTAATTTTTGCAGATCGGCAATCGTTTCCAAATCGTACGGGCATTGTTCCCGGCCAAAACCACCGTCCAGATCGGAACCAATCCCAACATGCAAACAATTGCCGGCCAACTGACAAATGTGATCCAGATGATCCAGCACCACTTCCAGCTTGCAGTTCATCATTTTCGGGTTTGATTGCCCGCGAACCCAATTTGGCACCATCATCCAGGCATCCAGCGCGCCGCCAATTACCGCGCCGCGGGCAACCAAAGCTTTAATTTGCCCATCGCTAAACTGCCGGGTGTGGTTTACCAGCGCACGGCAATTATTATGACTGGCCCAAACGGCTCCATCGAAATGGTCTAACGCTTCCCAAAAACTGTCATCGCATAAATGTGTAGCATCCAAAATGATGTTCAGCCGTTCCATTTCGCGCAGCAACTCCTGCCCTTTTGCGCCCATAAAACCTGTCGCATCCGTTCCCTGTGCATAGCGGCCGGAACCATAATGCGCCGGCCCGACAGCACGCAAACCATCCTGATATGCTTTTTCCAGATGCTGCATGGAAAGGATAGAATCCGCTCCTTCCAAGCTCAAAATATAGCCAACTGGTTTGTTTTCCGTTGGAGAACCGTCTTCCCACAAAGCCAAATGCTTTTCCAGCGATTGCAGGTTATTGACCTGCACCATTTCCCCTGCAAATTCCATCGCCCGGTACCAGGCCAATTGTCCCTGCGTTTGCGCCCAGGCTTGTTCGGGAGAATGCCAGCCGGGAAGCGGATTATCGGCCGTAACATAACGCGCAATCTGCGTAGCCACCACCAAACCAATGTTGCCTTTTCGCAGTTCCGGCAACGAAATCACGGCATTTCCACGGCCCGGTTTGTCCGTCAGCCCTTTTTCGCGGGCATTGATTTCGGCAACAGATTTAGTTAAATCCCGGTTCCATTCCAACGCGTTCATACTGAGGTCGAGGTGCGCATCTACAATAAACATCGTGTTTCAAATCGTTATTTTGCGGTTTCGGGCGATTGTTTCCCATTTTCCGCTGAGGTGATTGTTTTCGACAGTCAGGCCAAACTGATGCAGCGCAACCGTCGGGCAAATATGATAAGGCAAGCCGTACAAAATATCGCCCACCTGATAATGGTGGTTTGCGCCCGCTTCGGCTACCAAATGTTCTTCGCTGTGGCTGATCAACCTTAAATCCGGCGCATTTAAAAAACGGATACGATGCTCCAAATCACTTTCTGAAGCGACGGATTTATGTCCCAGGTCCAAACAAATTTTCGTTGTATCGGGCAGCGAAACCACCCGCGAAACCAGCAACGCAGCCGGCAAAAAAGGTTGTTCTGCAAAATGCTGCTGATAGCCATCGTCCCAATAAATAAAAGTGCCGGGACTGCATTCTACCTCTTTTTGTTCCGCATAAAAAGGAAAAGTAGGTGATCCTCCGGCGATGATAACCAGTTCCACAAATCCTTTTTCGAGCAATTTCTGCCATACTGTTTTTACCTGCATAAAAGAAGTATGCCAAGCTTTATGCCTAATTTCCAAATTAGTATCATGGATATGGCCGTCGTAAGCATGCAAACCGACTGGGTTCAATGCTTCTTTTAAGGCACAAAATCCGTATAGTTTAACTGCAGCATTTGGCTCGATACCAGTCCTGTTCATGCCCACATTTAGATCGACAAAAACATTTATCTTTTTATGCTGAGTTATTGCTGCACCGTTCAGTTTTTGGGCTGAGGATTGATTATCGGTCAAACAAGAAAACGTAGTTTCCGGATAGGTTTCGATCAACTGCAAAAACCGTCCGATATTAGGACCAACGGGTTGATAAGCCAGCAAAACATCGGGTGCTTTCGCCATGGCCAGCATTTCTGCTTCGGCAATGGTTGCGCATTTAAACTTTTTGATCCCGGCTTCCAGCATCAGTGAAACCGGTTCCAAAGCTTTACAGGTTTTGATGTGCGGCCGCAAACGAGCAACATTACCGATCATACTGATCAGCAAATTAATGTTATGTTTTATACGATCTGGGAAAATTACCAGCCCGGGCGTATCTAATTTCTCCGTATTTTTTATTTCGTACCAGGGTTTTTGCATACTTTTTTTACCAGCTAAAAACCAGCCTGGAATTATTATATTATTTGTAATGCTTCAATCCGCTCAAAATGTTTTCTGTTTAATGTTACAATGGGCAGTCCTTCATTTATACAAGTAGCCGCTATAAAAATATCCCTAAACTCGATTAGCTGATTTTTTGCTTTAAGTTGACGAAAGATTTGGGCTGCCTTTAATGCTATATCATAATTGAAAGTCAGAACAGGAATGTCTTCAATCAGATAGTGAACACGATTTGCTTTTTCCGGGGTAATAGCACCAGAATAAAGTTCGTAAACAGTAACAGATGAAATAAATAATCTGTTGCCATCATTCAGAAGCTGAACTAATTTAGTTGTAGATTTTTGTTTGGCTCTTAAATGTTCGATAAAAATATTGGTATCAATTACCATTGCGCAGGCTTTAAGCTGTTAAAGTGACTTCTGGCTTCTTCAATCGGTTTCAAATCTTCATCAGTCCAAACACCAACCTTCAATATTTTTTCTCTATAAGCCTCCATATCCATTTTTTCCTGTTCAATGGTTACACCCAGTTCCTTCAGCAATTCTTTTACTAAAGCACTTTTTCCTTTCGGTACGTTAATGATCAGCTTTTCCATAAATCGAATTTACAAAATATTTAGTTACAAAATCCATTTACCACAATTCCAGCAAAGCTTCGATCTCCACCGGAATATTGTCCGGGAGCGAACCCATTCCAACGGCACTGCGAACGCCAATGCCGTTTTCTTCGCCCCAAACTTGTGCAAAAAGTTCGCTGCAACCATTGATGATGAACGGATGTTTTTCAAAATCAGGCGCACAATTAACCATGCCCAAAACTTTAACCACGCGTTTTACTTTGTCCAGGCTGCCCAGGTTTTTTTTGATGGTTGCAAGGATGGTCAATCCAACTTGCCGCGCTGCCAGTTTGCCGTCTTCCATACTCATCGTTTCTCCTATCCGTCCGATAATCAGTCTTTTATCATCCCGGACAGGGCCGTGGCCGGAGATATACAAATATTTTCCGTCGGACAGGCAGGGTTTGTAAACGCCCAATGGTGTTGGCGCTGGCGGCAGGCTTAAACCCAATTGCGCGAAACGCTGTTCTGCTGTTAAATTTTCCATGCTGTTTTTATCACTATAAAATTGTGTTTAAAAGGAGGACGCCGATCAGGCCGACGATGGCGATAATAGATTCCATGATCGACCAAGATAAAAAAGTATTTTTTACGCTAAGGTTGAAATATTCTTTAAAAAGCCAGAAACCGGAATCGTTGACGTGGGAAAAAGCCAAACTGCCGGCACCAACAGAAAGCACCATCAGGTTAGGGTTTGTGTGAGAAGAAAGCATGACCGGCAGGATAAAACCAACAGTTGTCAGCCCGGCCACCGTTGCCGAACCAATGCAAATGCGGATCGTTGCGGCGATGATCCAACCCAAAATCAGCGGCTGCATGTGCAGGTTTTGCAGCATGGCGGCAAACTGGTTATTGATACCGGTATCCGTCAGAACCTGTTTTAAAGCACCCGAACCGGCAATGATCAGCAGGATGGAAGCAATGTCTTTTACCGCATCAGTATAAAAACCCATCACCTTCGCCATGCTTTTGCCCTGAAAAATACCCAAAGAAAAAGTGGCATAAGTAAGGGCGATAATCAACACAACCGACGGCGCGGCCAAAAAGCCAATGAACGCATGAAAGCGCGAACCGGCAGGCAAAACAAAGGAGGCAACGGTGGTGCCCATCAATAATAAAACAGGCAAAATAGCTGTAAAAAAGCTGTTGAACGTGCCGGGCAACTGGTTTTCCGATATTTCTTCGGCCACGAAAGATTTTAAGGGATTGGACGGCATTTTTTTTAAAGTGCTTGAAAAGATTGGCCCGGCGATGATGATGGCCGGAACAGCCAATGCAATCCCATAAAACAAAGTCAAACCCATATTGGCATGAAACTGCACCACCAAAGCCGAAGGGGAAGGATGCGGCGGCAGAAAACCATGCGTAACCGAAAGCGCAGCCAACATAGGCAAACCGATGGCTACGGCAGGTAGTTTGTATTTGTAAACCACAGAAAAAATAAGCGGCACCATCAGCACAAAACCAATCCCATAAAAAAGCGGGATGCCGATGATAAAGCCAATCGTCATCATGGCCCATTGGATATTGTTTTTCCCGGCAGCGTTTACGATAATGGTGGCAATGCGTTGTGCTGCGCCGCTTACCGCTACCAATTTGCCAAACATGGCGCCCAGCGTAATCAAAATGACCAATGAGGATAAAATATCGCCGATGCCTTTTTCTATCGAACCGGCTACTTTATCCAACGGTAGCCCAAGCGAAATCCCCGCTACAATGGCAATCAGCAAAAAGGCTAGAAAAGGGTGCACTTTGGCCGCACTGATCAGCAGGATCAAGCCGGCGATACAAAGGATAATGATAAAAAAGGTCATTGGCTCAAGGTTAATTACTATCAATCCGTCTGCAAAAAAGCCTGTTTTTTCCGCCTGCGCCAAATTTCTCAGCCAGGGACAATTACTGTTTTTTTTGCTTTGATCCCGGCAAGTACGGATTTTACAGGCATAAAAGAAGCATCATCAATTTACTGATACGGATATAGACCTGCTTTACAATACTCAGTTTAATTTTTAGTTTTACCAAACCAATTGCGCAACCGGTCAATTTCCTGTTATCATTTGTTTAAGTTCAATAGCCCCTCATGTTTTTGTTGTATTTTATATGAAGAAAAACTTTAAAATTTTAACGGTTCCCTACTTTTCAGGTGCAGTTGTATTGACCGCTTTGCTGGCAGGGATGACTACTAAGAAAGCCGCTGTCTTTTCAAAAGCAAAATTCATGACTGACAGTTCGGACATTATGATGGTAAAAAATGCTAACGGACCCACGCTACGCTATTCATCCATATCCCGTGTAAAGATTTTAACGGTTGACGGAAAGAAATTTAAAGACCTGAACAAAAACGGCAAATTAGATAAATATGAAGACTGGAGGTTGCCGGTAGATGAACGGGCAAAGGATTTGGCTTCGCAAATGTCTGTTGCCCAAATAGCCGGCCTGATGCTTTACAGTGCCCATCAAGCCATTCCTGCAATGCCTGGCCCCATGGGCCCTGCTACTTATAACGGAAAGCCTTTTAGTGCCGAAAGCGCGAAAGCATCCGATCTGACCGATCAGCAAAAGGCGTTTTTAACCAAAGATAATTTAAGGCATGTTTTGGTGACTTTTGTTCAATCCCCGGAAGTTGCCGCCCAGTGGAACAACAACGTTCAGGCTTTGGTGGAAAGCAGTAGTTTAGGAATCCCGGCCAATAACAGTTCTGACCCCAGGCACGGTACAAACGGAGGTGTGGAATACACTGCCGGTGCCGATGGTAAAATATCACAATGGCCTGATGAATTAGGACTTGCAGTAACGTTTGATCCAGAGATTGTGGAGCAGTTTGGAACAATAGCCGCAAAAGAGTACCGGGCCTTAGGGATCGCAACGGCATTATTACCCCAAATAGACATGGGTTCTGAGCCTCGCTGGTCGCGTATTGGCGGCACTTTTGGCGAAGACCCGCAATTGTCTGCGGATATGGCACGGGCTTATGTCAACGGTTTTCAAACTTCAACCGGCAGCAGTGAGATTGTCAACGGCTGGGGCTATAACAGCGTCAATACCATGATGAAACACTGGCCCGGCGGCGGCCCGGAAGAAGGCGGCCGGGACGCACATTTCGCTTACGGTAAATATGCTGTGTACCCGGGCAATAACTTTGATGAACATTTGGTTGCTTTTGTAGATGGGGCAATGAAGTTACCGGGCAAAACAAGGATGGCAGCAGCAGTAATGCCTTATTATACAGTTTCTTACAACCGCGATAAAAACGGGGAGAACGGCGGCAACAGCTACAGCAAATACCTGATTACTGATTTGCTCCGGAAGAAATATGGGTATGGCGGTGTGGTTTGTACCGATTGGCTGGTTACGGCCGATGAAGGTAAAACGCCGGATGTTTTTGCAGGTAAATCCTGGGGAATGGAAACCAAAACCGTTGCAGAAAGGCATTATAAAGTGCTGATGGCAGGCGTTGACCAGTTTGGCGGAAACAATGTTGCAGGCCCGGTGATGGAAGCTTACCAAATGGGCGTTAAAGACCACGGCGAAGCTTTTATGCGCGCTAGGTTTGAACAATCGGCAGTTAGGCTTTTAAGAAATATCTTTAATGTCGGGCTATTTGAAAACCCTTACTTAAATATCGAAAACCCCCCAAAAACAGTAGGCAACCCGGAGTTTATGAAAGCCGGTTATCAGGCACAACTGAAATCTATTGTGCTGCTGAAAAACCAGGCCAATATCCTTCCCCTGCAAAAGGGAAAAACCATTTATCCCCCCAAAAATACACGCCTTCTGTTCAGGGTTTTTTTGGGCCTCCATCCAAGGAAAAATATGAAGAAGCGGTAAAAGCGGAGTTAATTAAAAATTATTTCAAGGTGACCGATGACCCTGCCAAAGCAGATGCCGCCATCGTATTGATCAGCAGCCCATATGGCGGAGCTGGTTATGACGCAAATGACGTTAAAAAGGGAGGCAGCGGTTATGTTCCGATCACTTTACAATATGGTGCTTATACGGCTACAGATGCAAGGGTACACAGTATTGCAGCCGGAGACCCTGTGCCGAGCCAACCGTAAAAGAAAGACTTATCAAGGCAAAAGCATTACTGCGGCCAACTTGCATGACCTGGAAACGGCCCGGCAAACAAAAGCCAGCATGAAAGGCAAGCCGGTAATTGTGGTGGTCGATGCTTCAAAACCATTTATTCCTGCTGAATTTGAAAAAGATACAAACGCTATTGTGGTAGAATTTGGGGTACAAAACCAGGCTATTTTAGATATACTGACCGGTGCGGCCGAACCATCAGCCCTGTTGTCTGTACAATTGCCGGCAAATATGAAAACCGTTGAACTGAAAAATGAAGATATTCCGCATGACATGATTTGTTATACTGATGCAGCAGGCCATACTTATGATTTTGGATATGGCATGAATTGGAAAGGCGCGATTAAAGATGCAAGGACTTTGAAGTACATTAATCTTGCCAAACCAGCAATCAGCGTAACAGGCAACTTGGCCAGCATCCGAAATACTACACCTGGTACACAAGTATATTACACGGTGAACGGTGCGACACCTGCTTTTACAGATGCAGAACTTTATTCAAAACCATTTATTGTGCAAACAGGTACAACCATTAAGGCAATAACCAAAAAGTATGGTGTAAACAACAGCAGTATGGTTACGTATAATTTTCGTGGCGAAAATTAATGATGCTTTAATTTGAACCTGTTTTAATCTTATTATTTGTACAGGATGCTTCTTTTATCACATAAAAAAAACAGTAAAGCTTCTACGGTCTTTGTTGTATGATATAAAACAAATGTGGATTTTTAGGTGATAAAAGAAGCATTATGAATTTGGCAGGTATGAATTTCAACGAGCTTTAAATTTTTACATAATTTTAATTAGGTTTTGAAAATCTTACCTTCAAACCTGAGTTCGATTTAAAAGAAGGCAATTTGGTTTGAGGATGAGGTATCAAACTTGATAGCAGGTTTTTTGGGAAAGAATGAATAGGCAATAAGCCCAGCGACAAGATTGGTAATAAAGTTTTCAA
>JAABUM010001365.1_pt1 | contig 36838 bp, 31 predicted proteins | sample 5559161 | NCBI WGS metagenome assembly JAABUM01 (sample SAMN10711868, study PRJNA513369) | rock metagenome | isolation source: Antarctica rocks | place: Antarctica: Victoria Land, Siegfried Peak nord
GCGGAGTTAATCAGGCAGATCCGCGGCGACGCATGACGCGTAGCCGCCACCATAGTCGCCTATCCTGTCCTTTCTCCACCGCTGGCGCGCTGTGTCTGTCACTTTGGCTGTGTCTGTCACTTTGATTGATAAACCGAGCAAGATGACAATCATGCGCACGAGCATCCTCCCATTTCTTGCTAAAGAGGTAGTCGATGGGATACTCCCTTGTGGATGCGCATGGCCGCCCGCGCCAGTTCCACGTGGTCCAGTTCGTCCGCCTCCCACCGCCTGACCGCTGGGGCGAGCGGGTCGAGCACCTGATGCCAGCGGTAGTCGTAGTAGGCGTCGATCAAGGCCTGCTCCCACGCCCACTTCAGCGTGTCCCGCCAGCGCTTCTGGCTCATGGTACCGCCCCCATCGGCATCTCTATCACCGCAGAGCGTCCAGCGCCTTGGGGTTGTGGATGCCTTTCTCCTGATCGAGGAACGCGAAGAACTTCTTGAGCGCGACGCGGATCTCGTCGGGGTCCATGCGGTCGAGTACCTTGCCCCGGTACCAGCGCCGGAACTGGCTGTTGACCATCCCGCGCGTCACGTCTTCCACCCGCTCCACGTCGGTGTAATCCGTCAGGAAGATGATGAACAGGTCGACGATGCCCGTGTGTTTGCGCATCGTCTTCCGGCTGTACTTCTTTTCTAGGGAGGCGCCGAACTCCCCGTTCAGCCCCTCCAACAGCTCTCGGAATGGAGCCCGCGCCTCCTCGGCATCCTTCAGCGCGGCCAGGTAGGCGTCAATCTGGTCGCCGGGGATCAGCACCTTCCCCGTGTACACCTCCGGCATCGCCCGGCCCTCCATCACCCAGCGCATATCCCCCGATGCGGGACAAGCGGGCGCGTCGTCACTCGGCATGAACCTACCGGGAGACGCGCCCCTACTTAGAAAAAGAATAACATGCCCGGATGGCGCAACGCGACACGCGCCTGGGTGGACCTTTGTCGTCCTCGATAGCGGTGCCAGCGCGGCCCTCATTTTCGCCCAAGCCCTGAAGGGTAACGCCTGCCCTGGATCGTTACCCCCATCCCGAAGGAGCACATCGAGCCCTAAGAACGGTAACGGTGGCCCCTGCTCGCAGTATGGGGCGACTTCTACGGTAGATAGGGAAGCGTCGAAATGCGCATCAACATACAAGGATGCGCATAGTCATGCAGACGGTCAAGAGCGTATTTACCGCCAACTGATCACGCATGTCGCCTATCCTCCGCGTTCGAGTAGCTGTGCGCCACGAGTGCTGTGCGCCGATAGCTCCTGCGTCGTACACGCAACGGATAGATACATCATAGATATGCTCTGAGTTCCTTCAAAGCGACGATATTTGATTAGTGGCCGCTCGGACGTACTAAACAGCACAGGTACGCGGGCGCGGTGGGGCTGCTCTCGATGGACACAGGCAGGGCAGATTCCTCACTGGCTCGACGGCAAGGGATAGGCACGGCTTGGGGGAAGCTGCCATCTGTGCGCGTGATACGTCGTCGGCCACCGGGTGCCATACCATTCGGTCCAAACTCTAGCCAGCCCGCGGTGGTGGGAACCAATCTCTCGTCCGCGGTTGAGACCGCAGCCACCACGACATCCTCACCGCCACCGTGAACCGCCATCCTCAATAGACGAGCCATGCCAATAGTGCAATTGCGAAGCGGCGTGGGGCGTGGGTGGACGATAGCGCCACTGGACCGGTTGACAAAGTTTTTCGGGGGGCCTATACTGGTGTCAAAAGCTGCTCAAACGTTTGAGCAATCGACTGCGCTAGCTAGAGCCTCGAGGCGGGAGTAGCATCTGCATGAGCAGCGACAAGGTGCAAATCGGTGACGTGGCGCGCATGGCCGGCGTCTCCGTTTCGACTGTCTCGCGCGTGCTGAACGGCCACTCGGACGCTATCCGCATCAGCGTGGCGACACAGGCGCTGGTTCGCCAAGCGGCCATGGCCTTGCGCTATCAGCCCAACGCCCTGGCGCGCGGCCTGCGCACCACCCAAACCAGGACCGTCGGCGTTATCGCTAAGGACTTGCTTCATCCGTTTGCCGTTGAGTTGTTGGGCGCGGTGTATGCGACGTGCGCCGCGCGCGGCTATCACCTTCTACTCGGCCATGCCCAACATAGTAGGAGCGAAGGACGGGAACTCAGCACCATCATGCATTCCGACCGGGTCGACGGTATCATGCTGATCGGCGACGTCTTTGGCCAAGTGGACGGACGCCAGGCCCAGGAAGAGATGGACAAACTCCTGGCAACGCACCGCCATGTCACCGCTATCGGCACCCGGTTGAACGGCGTGAGGGCGTGGTCAATCGCGCCCGATTTCGCTCAAGGGACGGACCTCGCGCTGGAGCACCTCGTCGCCTTAGGGCATCGCCGGATCGGTTATGTGGCGGTCGACCATGTGCCCGAGTCCTGGGAGGATCGGCAGCGACGCGAGGCGTATCAACGCTTTTTAGACACGCACGATATGCCGCGTCGGCCCGACGACGAACTGGCGATCGTATCCTCGGTGGAAGCGGCTGAGGGTGCGCTACGTGGCCTCATGGCGCGCCCCGATCGACCAACCGCTCTGTTCGTTAACAATGACTTTTTGGCCTTAATCATTCTCAATGCGGCAATACGGTGCGGCATTCGGGTGCCCGATGACTTGTCGGTCGTGGGCTTCGACGATATTTCGTTTGCCGCGTTGTCCAGCCCTGGCCTGACAACCATCCACTATGCTATCGACGACATGGCACGCCGGGCAGCGACCGTCTTGCTGGATAGGATCGAGGGGCAGGACCAGGACGACCCGATCGTGCGCGGCCATCTTGAGTCCGACGGCACGACCATCGTCGTGCGGCCTAGCCTGGTGGAGCGGGAATCTAGCGGTCCGCCTCTTGGCGGACCGCTAGTCGACCAGGCGGTTGGCAGCGTGTCGGGCATGGCCATGCGGGCTACAAGAAAGACATAGGGAGGAGGGTGTAGGGTCGACACGGCATGATAAGCCAGCGGCGCGATCAATCGACGCTCGATGAGCTATGTACGGGGCACAAACCCGAACGCAGGGCGCCTATGCGAGGAGGCACGATGGGCAGAGGTTCGTCGGATACTCGCCACCTGCGGAGTATGCATCCCACTGTGGGGAAAGGTCAGTGACACATGGACAAGGATATCGACACTCAGGATCAGCCGACATCGGCACAGCAGGCACGTTCCACGATCAGCCGGCGCGACGCGCTGGCGACAGGAGCCAAGGTAGGGCTGACCGGCGCGGCGCTTGCCGCAGGCATCAACCCGCTCAGCGGCCGTACGCCCGCTGTGCACGCGGCGTCGAAGGTGACGCTGCGCTACATGCACTGGGAGACCGAGCTGACGATCCAGAGCACATGGTACCGTGACGTATTGGCCGGCTTCACCAAGCTGCATCCTAACGTCGTCGTTGAGAACGACTACGTCGCCAATGCCCAGTACTTAACCACTCTCACCAGCATGGCCGCGTCGAAGGCGCTGCCGGATATCTTCCACGCCCACGTCCTTGCAGCGCAACTCGGTCGTGCCGGTCTCATCGTCGATTACCACCACTATCTTCCGGCGTCGTTCATCGAGCGGTTCAACGCCAGCACGATCAAGCAGTTCACCTTCGACAACAACAAGCTGTATGCACTGCCATTGACCGCCCAGACCTTCGGTGTTTTCGTCAACAACGCGATCATGAACAAGCTCCACCTGACGCCGCCGATGACCTGGGACGATCTCATCGCTATGGTTCCCAAAATTCGCGGCGCGGGTTACACGCCGCTCGCCTTGGGCAACCAGTTGCGCAATACAGGGCCGGACTTTTTCTTGCCGCTGATCACGCAGGCTGGCGGCAACGTGTACGCTCTCGATGCGCTGACGCAGACGGGCATGACCTGGAACTCCAAGCCGGTTATTGAGGCGTTCACGTTGCTCCAACGGCTGTCTAAGGCTAATGTTTTCCCCCTAGGCGTCAATGGTATTAGCCAGACACAGGCGGAGCAGATGTTCTATCGCGGGCAGGCCGCCATGCTGTTTGATGGCTCCTGGGAGCCGCCGGTTATCGCGCAGCAGGCGCCAGCCGCGCTTGCCAAGAACTACTCCGTTGTCAAGGTGCCCGCCTTCAGTGCGACCGCGCAGCACTGGTGCGGTGACGGTAGCGGCGCGGGCGTTGCCGTTAACAATCACGGCCCCAACCGGGCGATGGCGCTCGAATTCGTGCGCTATCTATTCAGCCCGTCCGTATACAACACCTTCATCAAGAACACACAGGTGTTCCCGTCGATGGCCAGTGCTCAGAGTATGATCACCGACCCTAAAGTTCGCCAGATGATCGGCTATCTTCCCGACGGCGCCGATCACATTTTGTTTGGCAACGGCAGCTGGAATGCCGTCTCCGACGCCGTTCAGAGCGTGCTCAGCGGCGCGCTCGCGCCGCAGGCCGCGGCCGCGTCGATGCAGACAGCGGTGCTGAAGGCACGGCAGGGGCGCCACTAGGCGCCGAGGTCAGTAGGATCGCACGCTAGCGCGCCGTGAAGGACACAGGCCCGAAACGGTCAGGGACACTGCCGAGACTGCGCGATCAGGATAGGCTTGGCAGTGTCCTGCGTCACAGCACACCTGACGTATGAGAGGGCGTTTCCTAACTACCCGTTCGAGCGTCAAAAGGGGCTTTCGGAGAAGTTATGTCGCGCCGAACGGCCTTTACAGTGCCACTGAAGAGCCTACGGGCGGCCCCATGAGGCATTTTCGGAGGCCCGACCGGTGCTCTGTTCGACATAACTTCGCGGTTTTCGCCTTACGGATGGGTTAGGAAACGCTCTCGTATGAGTCATTGCGGTCTAGCTGCCGCCGTTTTCACGCGCGATACGGTGTCCAACGCGCCGCAATCACGGTGAACGCATGGAGGGAACGGCCGCGTGCGTAGGCACGATGATAGGGCCTGGCTAGTAGAAGGCGGGACAAGGTCATGGCAGTAGCGGTCTATTCCCGGCCGAGGGGCATACAGCGCGCGATGCGCAAGTTATGGTTGCCAGCAGCGTTTCTGCTCCCCGCGATCGCCATTATGCTGGCGTTCATGGTCATACCGATGGTCAGCGCCATCCTCCTCAGCTTCCAGTCCTGGAACGGCTTGACGTCAGCGACATGGGTAGGATTAGGGAACTATCAGGACCTCTTTCAGGATCCATTGTTCCTTAACGCGTTCGGGCACACCGCGCTATTTGTCGTTGTCACGGTTATCTTCCAGACCGTCTTTCCGTTGCTGGTAGCCGTCTTACTCTTCAAAGGCGTGCGGGGTAGCGTGTTCTTCCGGACCGTCTACTTCATGCCGACGGTCATTTCGCTCGCCGTGAGCGGGTTGCTGTGGTCTATCATCTACGACCCGACCAACGGCGTGCTCAACATCGTACTTGGGAAGCTAGGGCTGCAAAGTCTGGAGAAGCCGTGGTTGGCCGACACAGGCACGGTTCTGCCCAGTATCATAGTGGTCTCGATCTGGCAGTCGTTGGGTTTCTATTTGCTTATTTTCTTCGCCGGGTTGCAGGGGATTCCGCGCGATATCTACGAGGCGGCATCTACCGATGGCGCGAATGCCTGGCAGCGCTTCCGGCATGTCACCATCCCACTCCTGGCGCCGGTAATCACTGTGGTCGTGGTGCTCAATACGATCAATGGGTTGAAAGCCTTCGATCAGATCTGGGTCATGACGGCCGGCGGCCCTACCCACGCCAGCGACACGTTGGGCACCTATCTCTACTACTCAGCATTTGGCGCGTACGGTAGCGCCAATCCACAGTTGGGGTATGCATCGGCGATTGGCGTGCTGATTCTTGTGCTATCCGCCGTCATCAGCATCGTACAGATTCGCATCGGCCAATCCGCAGCCGTCGAGTACTGATCGTGCCGAGAAGGAGGCGTGCATATGGCCAATGTTCCTAATCATGGGCTCGTCGCCGGAGCGGAGAGGCCGATAACAGCCCAGCGCACAGCGTTTCACGCGGGACGCGTCGCTCAGGATGTTGGTGCCTATGCGGTCCTGCTGCTGCTGACCGTGGTGACCGTCTTTCCGTTGCTCTGGATGCTGTTGACGTCCGTGACGCCTCAGAATCAAGTTTTTGGTTCGTTGCTGCCATCGTCGATTGACTCCTCGGGCTACGGGCGCATGTGGACCACGATGAGCTTTCCTCGGGCATTCATGAACTCGGTGATCGTGACCGCGATGACCGTCGCGATCATCGTCGTCGTCGCTACCCTGACGGGCTACGCGTTCGCGCGCCTATCGTTCCCGGGGCGCGACTGGGTTTTCTATGCTTTCCTGGCGGCGATGATGATTCCCGGGCAGGCTATCCTGGTCCCGATGTTCATCTTCCTCCATCAAGTTGGCCTTTTGAACACCCTGCCCGGACTGGCGTTCTCCTATCTTGGAGGCGCCTTGCCGTTCGCGACGTTCCTGATGCGTGCGTTCTTCAAGACGTTGCCCGCGGAGTTAGGCGACGCCGGCCGCATCGACGGCTGCACGGACTTCGGCATCTTCCGACGCGTGTACTTGCCCCTGACGAGCCCCGGCATCGCGACGATCACCATTTTTCAGTTCGTTGGCACATGGAACGAATTCTTGTTCGCCACGACGCTGCTCTCGACGCCGGAACTGAAGACGCTGCAACCCGCGCTGTACCTGGCGGTCGGGCAGTATTCGACCGACTGGCCGGCCCTGACGGCCGGCCTGACCATGGCGACCATCCCTATTGTGATCGTCTACCTGCTGTTACAGCGTCAGTTTGTCCAAGGACTGACGGCCGGCGCACTGAAAGGATGACCGTCAGGTAGCCGATGTGCGACAAACGACAGACGACAGACGACGGGCATAACGAGGGAAAGGTACACACTCATGAGGTCATTCCCCGACGGGTTCGTGTGGGGCACGGCAACCGCGTCGTTTCAAATTGAAGGGGCCATCCATGACGATGGACGCGGGGAATCTATCTGGGATCGCTTCGCGGCGACGCCGGGCAACATCCGGACGGGTGAGATCGGCGAACCGGCCTGTGACTCCTTCCACCGCTATCCGGATGACATCGCGCTCATGCGCGCCATGAATCTGAACGCGTACCGCTTCTCGACCGCGTGGCCGCGCATTATCCCCGATGGATCGGGAGCGATCAACACGGTGGGGCTCGACTACTATGACCGTCTGGTCGATGCGCTGCTGGAGGCGCATATCACGCCTTTCATCACGTTGTATCACTGGGATCTCCCGCAGGCCTTGCAGGATCGAGGTGGATGGGCTAACCGTGCGACTATTGACGCCTTCGTGCGCTATACGGATGTGGTGGTATCCCGACTCGGCGACCGCGTCAAACAGTGGATCACCCACAACGAGCCCTGGTGTATCTCGATCCTGAGCCATGAGATCGGCGAGCATGCGCCTGGCCTGCACGATCGGGCGCTCGCGTTGCAGGTCGCCCACAACGTGCTGCTGTCGCACGGCGCGGCGGTGCCGTTGATTCGCCAGCGCTGCCCCAACGCGCAGGTCGGCATCGTGCTCAATTTCACCCCAGGCTATCCCGCCACCGACAGCGCGGCCGATGATACGGCGACGCGTCTGCACAACGCCCGGTCCAATCGCTGGTTCCTCGATCCCATCATGGGGCAGGGGTACCCGCAAGAGGCCTGGGACTACTACGGCAATGCGGCGCCTCAGGTCGCTCCGGGCGACCTGGAGGCGATAGCGGCGTCACTCGATTTCCTGGGCGTGAACTACTACACGCGCGCGGTCTGCCACGACCCTGCGGGCGGTGAGGGTGGGCGCGTCCTGAATCAGCGCGAGGCCGCCAGGGTGACGGCCCGCGACTGGGAGATCTTCCCCCAGGGTCTGTCCGATCTCCTCACCTGGTTACGGCGGGACTATGGCCTGGCCCGTCTCTACATCACCGAAAACGGCGCCGCCTACGACGATGTCCTCGCCCCCGACGGGCATGTCCACGATCCGGCGCGCATAGACTATCTGCGGCAACACCTGACGGCCCTGCTGGGGGCAATCGAGAGCAGTATCCCGCTTGAGGGGTACTTCTGCTGGAGCCTGATGGACAACTTCGAGTGGGCCTATGGGACCAACAGTCGCTTCGGACTCGCCTACACGGACTACCCAACGCAGCGGCGCATCCTCAAGGACAGCGGCGCCTGGTACGGTCGCGTCGCCCGCGCCAATGTGCTGACGGACTGACAACGGACGGAGTGAAAGGAGACTGATGTGACAATGCGCGCGCAGGACGTGTGGCCCCGGAAAGCCTTGGGAGGCACGGGCCTCATGGCGCCACCGCTCTGCATCGGCACGTCCGAGTTGGGAGGGCTCACCCGTATTTTTCCCAACGCGCCGGGCGAAGAGGAGGCGCTGGCGACGGCGCGCGCCATCCTTGAGGGCCCTATCCCCTTCCTCGACACGGCCGCGGGCTACGGCGAGAGCGAACGCCGCATCGGCGTCGTGCTGCGGGAGCGAGGCGGACTGCCGCCCGGCTTCGTCCTGGCCACCAAGGTGGACCCCGACCCTGAGACGCGCGATTACAGCGGAGCCCAGGTGCGGCGCAGCGTCGAGCGCAGCCTCACGCTGCTCGGCCTCGAGCGCCTCCAGTTGGTCTACCTGCACGACCCTGAGAACACGACCTTCGAGGAAGCCGTGGCGCCGGATGGTCCCGTCGAGGCCTTGCGACGCTGTCGAGACGAGGGCCTGATCGAGCACCTGGGCGTCGCGGGTGGACCGATCGACCTCATGATGCGCTACGTCGAAACGGATGTGTTCGAGGTCGTGCTCTCGCATAACCGCTACACGCTGCTCAACGTCGCAGCCGAGCCATTGTGGGCCCTCGCGGGTCAGCGTGGTATGGCGGCGGTGAATGCGGCGCCGTATGGCGGCGGAATCCTGAGCAAGGGACCGGCCGCGCGTCCTACCTACGCCTACCGGCCGGCGTCGGCGGACCTCCGCGTGCGCGCCGAGCGCATCGAAGAGTTATGCGCGCAGTATAGCGTCCCCCTCGGGGCCGCGGCGCTACAATTCTCATTGCGCGATCCGCACATCGCGGCGACCGTTGTGGGCATCAGTCGGGCCGAGCGTCTGGCGCAGATAGGTACGCTCGCCCACCATCCCATTCCCGACGCCTTCTGGTCCGCAGTGCGTGCCATTCGGCCGGATACGAAAGATCTTGGTTGATAGTGGGGCATCGTTGGCACGGGAGCATTGCACAGGCATGCGCACGCGGCCTCGCGGGCTCTCAGACCGGAACCCTCGTTGCGATCGACCGTCGAAGGAGTAAAAACACATGATCACAGGAATCGGGCATCTCGCATTTCGCATCACCAACCTGGGGCCGGCATTGAACTTCTACTGTGACACATTGGGTTTTCGTGAAGCGTTCCGGCTCGATCGGGATGGGGAACCGTCACCCTGGATCGTCTACGTCCAGGTCGCGCCGGGCCAGTTCATCGAACTCTTCCCAGGCGCGCACGACGTTGCCCCGCAACCTGGGAAGGGTGGTGGCTATAACCACGTCAGCCTGGAGGTCGACGACATGGATGCGACGCTGCAGCAACTGCGGGACCGCGGACTGGAGATCACGGGCGCGGCGACGCAGGGGCTCGACGGCAACTGGCAATACTGGATTACCGATCCAGACGGCAACCGCATCGAGTTGATGCAGATTGTGGCAGACTCGCCCCACGCGGCGGCGAACGTGCGCTGGAGCGCGGAGAGGTCGTAGCTGCGGTAACTAGAGCGCCATTCAAGTAATCAGTGCTGGCGCAAAAATCCGGTGATCCTGTCTAGATCGGTCACCTCAGCGGGCATCTCGCACGCCTCATTGACGCTCAACATGGCTAGAATGACTGGCCTCTTGGACGGTGTCAAGAGCGACGCCGACCGGACTTTCGATTACTTGAATGGCGCTCTAGCAGTCTGTCGCAGAGAAGCTAACCAACCTCACTTATCGTGCTGTGGGAGAGCAAAAACGCGCCTGCACTCGTGTTTCGGCCTCAAAAAGGCCTCCAAGCGCACGACTCCTCGGAAGAACGCGTTCTCTCCGACAGACTGCTAGTGACGACGTGCGTCTCCAGCGGGTGGGACGGTATGCGGGGTCCTGCCCGCCGGGCATCCACAGGGGACGCGCATCGAGAGATTTCAGGTGTCGGCAGTCTTGAGATATCCCACGTAGGAACCAGGAGGCGGTCGATGACACGTCCAGGTTTGCGCTCGCGTCATAGCCTGACGACTCGCTCAGTGCAACGGATTGCGCGGTCAGTTCGGCGCCAGACGGGCTGAACGATGGAGGTACCTATCCCGTAGTGTGGGTGAAAAGGGACGTCCCGTCGCGGGCGGGGGTGAGCCACAGATTCGAGAGGGGGGAAGCATGGCGGAGAACCTATCACCGCGGGAGCCGCTGCGTGTGGCGATTGTGGGGACGGCCGCGCGTTCGGATTACCTGTATGGACTAATCCTGCGCGGGTTGACCAACGATGTCGCCTTGGTCGCCGTGTGGGGCCGTAGCGCGGAGTCGGCACGCCGGCTCGGTGAGAGCCTGGATGTGCCGTGGTACACCGATGTAGAGCGATTGATGCGCGAAACGGCCCCCGTCCTGGGGATCGTCTCGGTCGCCTCGCGGGCCAATGGCGAGGTCGGGCTGATGGCCGTCGAACATGGTCTGCATGTGTTGCTGGAGACACCCATCGCGCAGAACCTCCGCGAGGCCGATCGAATCATTGAGGTGGCGACAGCGCGCGGCCTCAAGATCGAAGTCGCGGAGCAGTTTCACCGCCGCCCGCTGGAAGCGATCAAGCTCCGCCTCATCGAGTCGGGCCTATTCGGGCGTGTGTACAGCAGCTTCAACGACTTTGCTGGCCACGCCTACCATGGCGTCAGTGTGATGCGCAGTTACCTTGGCTTCGACGCGGTCCCGCGTCAGGTGACCGGAGCGGTCCACCAGTACGATCTCGCGGCCCACTGGAGGTATCTGACCGACATGCGGGAGCCACGTCAGGAGACGCAGGAGCATGGCACCGTGCAGTTCGAGAGCGGGCAACTTGGTGTGTTCCATTGGACCGACGTGGGCTATGATTCGGCGCTACGCTGGTGGCGCAGTAGCCGTTTCCTGGCTGAACGCGGAATGGGCCTGACGACGGGCGTCTATCCCAACGTGCAGGAGCACCTCTCGCTAACGAGCGCGGACGGCGAGGCGCCTGTCTTCATCACCCTTGAGCGCCGCCTCGAGCGCGTCGATGGTGGCGGCCTTATGGCCATGGTGGCGCACACGAGCGACGCGACAATCCCGACGGTGCGCTGGGACAATCCGTTCCGCCCGACTATTCAGGGGCATGGCGTCCAGTGGCACGATGACGAGATTGCTGTCGCCAGTTGCTTGATGAGCCTCGTCGACGCCGTGCGCACCGATGGGCAACCCTCGTATGGACCGTTGCAGGCGCGCCTCGACCAAGAGATTGTCCTGGCTCTACGCCAGTCCGCGCGCGAGGGCAACCGACCGATAACGTTGCCGCTTGACCGTGCAGATTAATGACTAGCATAGAGCCAGTGACCGTTCGGTACAGCGACACTAAACCGTGGTCGACGCTCAAGACAGGCGTCACCACGGTTCCCTGTGGTTGTACCAACCGTTCGGTCACCGCTGTTATTGCCTCGTGCTTCGATCTGGTAATTCGAGCGCATGGCAGGAAAGCTATCAATAGATGGGCTGCCTCGACACGGGGCGTAGGCGTGGGCTTAATGAAGAGGCAAGAATAAAGGAGGAGGATAGATGCTGGAGCCTGGACGAGCAAGGCGCGTCATCGTCACGGGGGGCAGCGGCAAAGCGGGTAAGTATGTCGTGCAGGACCTTGTCGAACAGGGCTATACGGTGCTCAACCTGGATCTCAAGCACCTACCATCACTGGGAGCCCGTACGCTCATCACCGATCTCGCAGACGCGGGGCAAGTGTTCAACGCCTTGACGAGTTACGTCGGCGGCATCGCGGCGCCCTCGATCCGCCCGCAGCCGATTGACGCTGTCGTGCATCTAGCGGCTATCCCGGCCATCTTCATGGTGCCGGACAACGAGGTGTTCCGCATCAATACCCTGAGCACCTACAACGTGCTCGATGCCGCCTCTAAACTAGGGATCAGGAAAGCCATTATTGCGTCGAGCGAAACGACCTACGGCCTCTGTTTCGCCTACGAACAGCGCAATCCCCTCTACTTCCCGCTCGATGAGGACTACCCCGTTGATCCCATGGACTCCTATGCGCTGTCCAAAGTGGTCAACGAGCGGACGGGCCGGGCGTTCCATTTGCGTGATGGCATGGATGTGTACGCCTTCCGCATCGGTAATGTCATCGAACCACACGAGTATCCTGACCTTATCGCCGGGTTCGCGGACCCGAGCGCACGCAAGCGGATCGCGTGGAGCTACATTGACGCGCGTGACCTAGCCCAGGCGTGCCGATTAGGTGTCGAAACCGATGGGCTCGGCTCGCGCGTTTTCAATATCGCCAATGACGAGGTGTCCTCGCATCTGCCCACGCAAGAATTACTGCGCCGCTACTACCCTGATGTCCCGGTGCATGGGGAACTCGGTGAACGCGAAACGCTGCTGAGCAACAAGCGCGCGAAAGAGGATTTAGGTTTCCGACCGGCGCACACATGGATGGATTCCGCGACGGTTTAGTTCCCCAGTCAGGCTGGGGTGGACGCCATCCACGGCAGATGTGATGCGCGCGTATAGCGCACATGTGCTGATGAAAGGAGGTGTCCATGCAGCGCAGCGAGGTCCTCATCTATCACTTTGACGACGCCCACCCTAACAGAAGGATATGAGAGCGAGAGTCTGTGAGGAAACGTCCATGACCGACCACGATGCCCGCGTCCTGCCGATGCTCTTTGTCAACAGCTCGAAGAGCTGGGAACAACCAGAACTGACCACGCTCAACACGGCGCCTCCGCATGCGCTCACGATTCCCTTCCCTGATGGAGACGCAGCAGCGGGCGATCCACCCCACTCGCCGTGGGTCCACAGCCTGAATGGCGCCTGGGAGTTTAAGCTGCTGCCGTGCCCTGAGGCGGCGACGGAGGCGGCGCTGGCGAGCGCTGGCTGGGCCACGATCCAGGTGCCGGGTAACTGGACGATGCAGGGCTTCGACATCCCCCACTACACCAATATCGTCATGCCCTTCCCGCAGATGCCGCCACACGTCCCCGCCGCTAACCCCACCGGCCTCTACCGCCGCCGGTTCGACGTGCCCGCGTCCTGGCGCGGACGCCGGGTGGTGTTGCACATCGCCGGTTGCGAGGGCGCTTGCTACGTCCACGTCAACGGCCAGCCCGTCGGGCTGCATAAGGACGCGCGCACGCCCGCCGAGTACGATGTGACCGGCGTCGTCCGCTTTGGGGCGTCGAACGAGCTGGTCGCCGTCGTGCTGCGCTGGTCCGATGCCAGCTTCGTCGAGGATCAGGATCACTGGTGGCAGGCGGGTCTCCAGCGCGATGTCTTCCTCTACGCGACGGATACGCTGTACCTGGCCGACCTGTCCGCCCACGGCGCACTCACGGATGATAGGCGGGCGGGGACACTGCGCGTGTGCTGCACGCTCGACACGGTGGGCGACACGCCCGCGCGCTGCCGCGTCGACGCGCAACTCTATGACGCGGAGGGCGCCCCCCTCTTCGCGGAACCGCTCAGCGCCACCTACACGCCTCAAGCGGACGCGTGGGGTGTGCGACGCCTTGTGCGCCCCACGCTCACGCTGGAGGGGCGTGTGGAGGCGCCGCGGCTGTGGTCGGCCGAGACGCCACATCTCTACACGCTCGTCGTCACCGTTTACGGGCCAAGCGGCCCCGAGAGCGCCTCCTGCCGCGTCGGCTTTCGTAGCGTCGTCGTGCGCGACCGGCAGTTGCTCGTCAACGGCCGCCCGATCCTGATCAAGGGCGTCAATCGCCACGATCACGACGAGACGTCCGGTACGGCCGTGAGCCGTGCCTCGATGGAAGAAGACATCGGGCTGATGAAGAGGTTCAATATCAACGCCGTGCGCACCTCGCACTATCCGAACGACCCGTACTGGTTGGACCTGTGCGACCGCTACGGGCTGTACGTGATCGACGAGGCGAACGTCGAGTCGCACGCCTTCTACGATGAGATCTGCCGCGATCCGCGCTATACACGAGCGTTCATCGAGCGGGTGGGTAACATGGTCGCACGGGATAAGAACCACCCGTCGGTGATCGCCTGGTCGCTCGGCAACGAGAGCGGCTACGGGCCGAACCACGACGCAGCGGCGGGCTACGCGCGCGGTCTGGACCCCACGCGTCCACTGCATTACGAGGGCGCGATCGCGGGACGGACCCGCGAGGACTGGGCGAGTGGACGGGCGGTCACCGACATCATCTGCCCCATGTACCCGACGATCGCGTCGATCGTCGCGTGGGCGCAGGCCGAGACCGACGATGCGCGGCCCATGATCCTCTGCGAGTATTCACACGCAATGGGCAATAGCAACGGGAGCCTGGCCGACTACTGGGCCGCGTTCGAGCAGTACCGCGGGCTGCAAGGCGGCTTTATCTGGGAGTGGGTCGATCACGGTATCCGGCGCGCCGACGCCGTAGGCCAGACCTATTGGGCCTATGGCGGCGACTTCGGCGACGAGCCCAACGACGCCAACTTTGTGTGCGATGGGCTGGTGTGGCCTGACCGCACGCCCCACCCCGCCCTGTACGAGTACAAGTATCTGATCCAGCCTGTGCGTGTCGAGCTCGTCGACGCCGCGCGCGGCGTGCTGCGCATCGTCAACCGCCAGGACTTCCGGGGTCTGGAGTGGCTGCGCGGCGCGTGGGACGTGACCATCGATGGCGTAACGGTGCGCGCAGGGGACCTGCCGGACCTGCGGGCGGGACCGGGTGAGGCGCAGACCATGACGCTCGATCTCGACGCGTGGGCGGATAGGCCCGGCGAGCGCTTTCTCACCGTCCACCTGGCCCAGCGTGAGGCGACGGCCTGGGCCCCCGCTGGCCATGAGGTGGCGTGGGAGCAACTCGCGCTGTCGGCGGCCGCCCGTCCAGTGACGGCAGCCGTCATCCTTGCCCCCCCGGTCGAGGTGGAGGAGCGGCCGGGGAGGATCGTGCTGCGCGCGAGGATGCTCCGCGCCGAGTTCGACCGTGACGTGGGCGTGCTCGTAGCCTTCGGCGCGGACGGGGGGAACGTGCTGCGGCGTGGCCCGCTGCTGAATGTGTGGCGTGCGGCCACCGACAACGATGGCCTCAAACTGCGCGATGATGCGTGGCGGACGCTCGCCTCCTGGCGGGCATGGGGGCTGGACGGCGTCACGCACGAGCTACGCGGCATCAGGATTGCCGCGCAGAGCGCGGACGCGGTGACCGTCGAGATCGTCCATGCCGCGTCGGGGCGTGCCAACTGGGAGGACGTGACGCACATCCACCGCTACACCCTGTCGGCCGCAGGTGAGCTCGTGGTCGACAACGTCGTGCGGTTGGGCGAGGGAATAACGGACATCCCGCGCGTCGGTGTGACCCTGGTCCTCGATCCGGGACTTGAGCAGATGGTTTGGTTTGGACGCGGCCCGTGGGACAACTACAGTGATCGCAAGGCCAGCGCGACCGTGGGGCAGTGGCGTAGCACGGTATCCGCACAGTACGTGCCCTACATTATGCCGCAAGAGCACGGCCACAAGTGTGATGTGCGTCGCCTCATACTCGGCGACGCGCAGGGAGGCGGCCTGGAGGTCGTGGGCCGCCCGACCTTTGAGTTCTCGGCGCTCCACCTGAGCGACGACGATCTCTTCCGTGCCACGCATACGACGGATCTCACGCCGCGCCGGGAGATTTTCCTGAACATCGACGGCGCGCACCGCGGACTGGGCACGCTGAGCTGCGGCCCTGACACCCTCGATCGCTACCGTCTACTGGAGCGTGAGTACCGCTTCGCCTTTAGTCTACGCCCGACGATGACGGCGCCGTAGCCGACTGTGCTGGCCGCTAAGACTATCCGCGTGGTCATGGTGGTAGGTGGAGATGATCCGATAGAAGATATGCGCGCACAGCACGCGCCCTGCTGATTCGCCTACACGCCCTGTCCGCCGTCCTCAGCGCCGCCCTCACAAGGTGGCATGCGGGGCGCTAGTGTGCATAACTATACAACACAGGTGTCGTCGACAAGGAGCCTGTGCGGTGAGCTTCATCGGCAGCCCAGATCACTCCACGCTGGTCGTCGATGTTGGCCTTGCGTCCACGGCTCGTAAGCATTGGGCTCGAGTGTCACACTTGGGACCTTTGGAAGAAAGACTGGGGCAGGTGGGCGATCGCATGTCTTTGTGAGTTCCGCATCATGTGTGGCCGGCCCCTGTCGTGCTACGCTAGCTCTCGTGGGGTGACGGACGGGCCGTAGTGGGGACGCCGGTCCAGCCGTCACCCACGATTATCGAGACTCCGTAATTGACGTTTGTAGGCTGCATAGCCATGCAAAAGAGACCTGTCAATGGCGTCGATTTAGGGGCTAGAAGGCTTAATGGACGCTCCAAAGCGAGCTTAATTGGCGAGCGGCACAGGGGGGCTCGTGGGTGAATATGCAGCCGCAAACGTCAATTACGGAGTCTCCGATTATCCAGGCTCGACCACGCCACGCCGCTCGCTTCTTTTTCCAAGGAGTCGGCGGTCGCCCCGCCGCCCGCGCGCGCCCGGCGCACGCCGCCCCCGCGCGGCCCCCCTCACTCGCTGTACCAGGCACCGTCGACGTACGCGATCCGGCGCTCTCCGTCGCCCGCCGGTCGCACCACCCAAGCCACCCGCCGCACCCGGCCCGCCAGCACGCGCAACGCATCCATCACCTCCGGCCCCGTGCGCGCGCTGACGCTGGCGAACGCCCCCTCCGCCTTGAGCTACACCGTCGCCCGCTCCCCGGCCTCACCGCCGGGGGCGGGGTAGAGGGCCGCCACGAGCGCCGGGCCGAGGCCGGGCGCCGCGGTCGCCAGCAGCAACGCGACGAGGGCGGGCAGGTCGCCGGCCCAGGCGAGCAGGACCACGCGGCGCGGCTCTTCGGCTGGGCCGCAGATGAAGGTGCGCCGCCCGACGACGAAGCCGCGCGCGCGCAAGGCATCCGCGAGCGCGTCGGCCGCCGCGGCGGTGGCGTCGTCCGTCGTCACGACGACACGCTCGCCCACCCGCGCGCGCTCCCGCTCCTCCATCCCCGCCCCCTCCGTCGTCATCCCACTCCCTGGTCCCCCCATTCTACGCCCCCCACCAGGTGGGGAGACAGGCCGCCCTGGCGGGGAGCGCGACGGCCTATTGCCAGGCGAGGACGCGGTAGCCGTGGCGCAAGCGGCGACGCAGGATCGCCTCGATGTGGGCCTGCGCGCCGGCGCGATCCGGGTAGTGGTCGGCGCGGGTCCGCTCGGCGCCACCGGTGCGGCCCCAACACCGCACCAGCGCGCCGCCGCCGAGGAGGGCGGCCTGCCAGGTCAGCGTGTAGCTGCGATCGCGGTCGCGCGCGGGGTCGACGCTGCGCAGCCGGACGTAGGCGCGGAAGGACGCGGCGGCGGGGGGCAGGGTCCGGCTCAAGCGTCCCCGGTGTCTCGGATGTCGCATCGCCGGCTGCCTACCGTGCGCGGTCCGGGGCGTCGCCGGCGGCAGCGGCGTCGTCGAGCGTGCCACCCGTGTCACGCGCCCCACCTCCACGCGCCTCGTCGTAGGCCGCGCCGATGCGCGCCAGGCCCGCCCGCAAGGCCTCCTGGCTGTCGGGGAGGAGATACTGCGCGACCGTGATGCGCTTGTCCGGGCTCGAGTCCGGGTCGGCCAGCAGCAACTCGATCACGGCGCTGTCCTTCGAGCCGCACAGGATCCCGATCGGATCGGCCTCGCCCTCGGCGTGGTCGTGCTGGCGCGTCCAGGCCAGGTAGAGTTGCATCTGCGCGATGTCGGCCGGCGCGATCTCCCCGATCTTCAGATCGACCAGGACCGGCGCCCGCAAAAAGCGGTGGTAGAAGACGAGATCGACATAATAATCCTTGTCACTGATGGGCAGGCGCTGCTGCCGGCCGACGAAGCAGAAGCCGTGGCCCAAAGCGAGCAGGAAGTGTTCGATATGGGACACGAGCGCCGCCTCCAAATCGCGCTCGGAGAAGGCGCCGTCGAGTCCGAGGAAATCCAAAACATACGGATCGCGGAAGGCCTCGCCGTACTCGGAGGGGGCGATCGGACGGTTGGGGTGGGGGAGAGAGGCGGCCAACTCCTCGGGGCGACGTGACAGGCCGACGCGCTCGTAGAGCATCGAATTGACCTGCTTGTCCAACTCGCGCGAACTCCACCGGCCCGTCACGGCCAGGCGCTCGTAGAACGCGCGCCGCTCCTCAGTGTCCAGGCGCATCAGGGAGCGATAGTGCGTCCAGGTCAATTCTGTCCGCAGTGCGGACACATTTGGGTAGGCGAAATAGAACTGGCGCATGTTGGCGAGGCTCCGGTACGAGAAACCCCGTCCGTGCTCGGCGGCCAGGATGCGCCCGATGCGTTCAAGCACCTCTTCGCCGTACCCCGCGCGCTCGGCCCCTTGCTGCTCCTCGCGCACCAGGCGCGCGCCAATCGTCCAATAGGTCGCGACGATCTCCGCGTTGACGGCCGTCGCGGCACGCCCGCGCCCGGACGCGATGATGGCGCGCAGGTCGGCCAGCAGCGCGGCGTAGGACTCATCTGTCGGCGCCAGGGCGGTCCTCTCCTCGTCCATCGTCCTTCTCTTTACAGCCCCACTTCGGCGGCGGCGTTCTCACGGAAGATCGAGCCCGAGCGGATGTACTTGCGCACCATGGGTAAGCTCTTGTGGCCGGTCTGCGCCATGATCGCGCGCTCGCTGACGCCCGCCTCGGCCGCCGCCGTGGCCAGCCCTGCGCGCAGGGAGTGTCCGGCGTACTTCGCGGGGTCGAGCTTGGCGGCCGCCGCGGCGCGCTTGACGGCGCGGGCCACGCCCTGGGGGGAGAGCCAGCCGGGCAGGAGCTGGTCGTGGCGGTTGATGGCCTGGAAGAGCGGTCCCTGGGCGATGCCGGCCGCGGCGAGCCAGGCGCGCGTCGCGCGGACCGGGCAGCTCTCGTAATGCGAGCCGTAGGGGATGCCAATGGTGCGTCCTGCGCCTTCCTGATCGGTCTTGGAGCGGCGGATCGTCACCGCCAAGCCCTCGGGCCGCTCGGCCACGTCGGCGACGTCGAGCGCGACGAGCTCGGAGCGCCGGAACGCGCCGGCGAACCCCAACAACAGGAGGGCGCGGTCGCGCGTGCCCATGAGGGTGGGGGGCAGGGCCTCGACCATGGCGCGGACCTCGGCGGTCACGGTCGGGGCCTTACCCTCCTGCGCCATGCCCTTGGCGCGGCGGATGCCGGCGGCGACGGCGCGCACGTCGGGGTCCTTGGTGGGGGAGGGGTGGCCCGCGACCTGGTGCGCCTGCGCGATCGCGGACAGGCGGCGCGTGAGCGTGGAGGTCTTCAGGCGGGTGGCCGCGCCGGCGAGATAGAGCGCCACGGTCTCCGGGGCGGCGGGGAGAGGCGCGCGGCCGTGCGTGCGGCACCAGGCGGTGAAGTCGGCCCAATCGGCGCGGTAGGCCCGGCGCGTGTTGGGGGCCTTGGCGAGCCGGGCGTAATCGCGCGCCTGCTCCCGCACCGCGACCAGCGCCGCCGTAGCCTGCTCCTGGGCGCTCACCAAGTTAACGTCTGTCGACACTCCGACTCTGTACCCTTGCCCACTCTACTGACGTAGCAAAGAGAAATGGCCGCTGCTGTCGCCATTGTACGGCATTACCCAAGACGGGTTAAGTTGAGAGCACGCGAAGGACGGTCCCCAATTCATCGTCAGAGTGCCCGACTGACTGGCCGATGTATAAGGGAATTCCAATGTCGCGTGGTATAGCCCCGGCTCCTTACACATGAAAGGCACATCGAATACCACGAAGTCGCCCGGCGAGAGGTCAAAGGAGCCGTCGCTCTTATAGGTAACCGGGATAACGCTCCCCGATGCCGCTCTGTCGAGGTTGACCGTGGGGAACAGGAAATAATTACTAAGCGGGCCGCCGCCGCCGCCGCTGCCCCCTTGACAACTGACCTGCAGAACAATCCCCCGATGCGGCAACGCCTTCCGCTTGTCGAATAACATCGAAACTGTGTTTCCCAACTCTACGTGTTGATTGCTTTGGGTAACATTGGTCAACGTGAGGTGAAGGTCGTATGACTCCCCCAACGGTTCGTTGATAGCCCAAGAGGTCGGCATGCTATGGCTCGTCCATGCGTTTCGAATTTCCGCCTGCCCAGAAGCGGTAGCGAGATCAGCCGAGTCGGGAAGCATATACTTTTTACCGCATCCCAAGTCCCTATTCGCGGCGATAGCAATCCCAGTGTTGTCACGGATCTGTCCATCGATATTAGTGTAATCGCCGCTGGTGGAGGGTCCGCTAGCAAGGTCAACCTGATTTGAATGCTGCTTGAGCGTCACAGCGACTACAACCAGCGCGATTAAGGCTGCGAGAGACCCGACGACTCGATCGGCCCATTTCAACTCGGGGCCTTGCAACGACATGGGCCGCGTCACACGTTCGAAAGGGGAAATTGCCCGCGGGAAGTCTTCCACCGCCTTCCAACCAAGGGAATGCCAAGCGGCCCCTACTATCAAGAGAACGCCGAGCAGCGCCAACAACTTGGGTACAGGTCCGGAGGAGAGGAGGAAGGCGGTAGCTAGAAGGGCTAACACTGCGCCTGTGAGGTTACAAAGGTATTTCCCGTGGCGCGCGTATATATCTGTGTACGCGTCGAGGCGCGCACTGCGCTCTGCTAAAGGCAAGAGCCTCCACGTGCGTATCCACCGCAGTGCCCACCGCCTGACGCCCCAAATGGTAGCGCGCCTTGCCCGCCTCACGATGCTCAGGATGATCGGGGCACCCCGGACGATCGCGCCCCATGCCCTCTTAGTGAACTGGCCTCCGGGCTGTCGCATGGCTTTACCGTCCCATCGCACCACCGCGCCGCCGCGCCCTCCGTCGCGCCGTTCCGACGAAGCCCTATGGACGTAGCACGCTCCGCCACGATTCCCTTTACACATATTTGCAGTGGACGGTGAGACGGTTTTGGGCCGTGAGTGGCCCCTGACGCGGCCCTACCACGCGTGAAATCGCTCTAACCGGCAGGTCAAACTGGTGTTTTCCGTCTCATCATGGACTGCACGTATGTGTCAACCTAATAGTGGCGGAGTGTCGGACGTAGTATACCCATTTTTTGGTGAGCGATAAGACGAAGGTATCACTCACTAAGCGGCTCGGCGGTGTACGTTCGTACTTTTGATAGGGCCAGGCCGCTTGGTCCTCCGGCGTTTATCGGCGGCACATGCGGCCACTAAATCTACGAACTTTGGCCGGCGACCCACTTAGATTCACTAGAACGCGCTGGACAGTTAGCAAGGCCGTAAGGACAGCAAGAGGGGGCATGTCGGTAGAGGTGGTGCCAGGGCTGGCGGTACCGCCAGCCCTGGTTCGGATCTATGAGGGCTACGAGGTCGGCGAGCGGTTAGGCGACGAGCGTGATGTCTGGCTCCTCCTTCTCCATTTCCAGCTTGTTGTCGCCACGACGGTGCGCGATCCATGTGGTGGCGATGTGGAGGGTGATAGGGGTCCCCGTCAGCGACGTGATGATCCAAGCCATGCTCTGATCGCTGATGAGGTGGAAGGAGCCGGCAGCGAGGGTGGCAAAAGCGAGGCAATAGCCGGCAGCGAGGGTGGCAAAAGCGAGGCGATAGTAGGCGGCCAAGTGGTCAAAGCGCTCGATATGCACTTTGGAGACTCCAAAGGGGTGTTAAGACGGTTTCGGCGTGGTGCCGGTCCGTAGATGAGGCCGGCCAGTTGGGAGGCCGGTAGTTACCCGCCGAGGATGGCGAGCCTCTGAGAGAATGCCCTGTAAGCCCTACATAGTTATCCGATATGAATAGTACCATGCGGTATTAAATAATGGCAATAGTTTTTTGCCTAGAAAATAAGTGCCGCAACTGTGCATCATTGCCGTATACGAGAGGCGCGAGGTGGGCGAGTGGATGCATGAAATGTCAAGGAGCTAACGGCACGCCAAGATACACGCCTTCTTTCCCATGCATCACGCCCGCGCCCGCTCGCTGATCCGACGTGCTTACAGTAGATCGTCATCGTCGTCCCGCTCCGCGTCGATCTAGTCAAAGGCCATGCGCCGGACAGTGACCGCCGTGATTAGCGCCGTGCGCGCCCGGTGCAACTCCTCGTGCAGCTCCGCGCGCCAGGTCGCGTCGCCCTCCTAGGGCAGATCCTCGGCGGCCGCGTGCACGAGCGCAGTGTATTCCTCCCAGCACGCTTGGGCGTCGTCCGATGCCGCGATCAGGCACCGCTGCCGAAATCCCCCATCCCACTCGCTCCCCGTCGCCATGCGCCACCCAGCCTCGCCTAAAGGTACAAAAAAGGCCGCTACGTGGTATCGCAGCGGCCGTACTTTCTTGTTTTTTACCCTGGTGCTGCCCCGCGCTGCCAGGGTTGCTAGAAGGCCCAGAATAAGCGTCGCTGTCACCAGGGGCAAGGTAGGCTTATAGATGGTCACTCAAGGTGTTGATTAAAGTGCCGGTTGTGGCACTGGACGTGGCACTTGAGGCCTTGCAACGGTCATGAACGCGCTGCAGGGCCAGTATCGACCATCCCTTATCGCCCCTAAGAGCCGACTCTTGGTAAAAGCCGGCACTTGTCATGCCCTCTTCGGATGACCTTGCGTGCCTATCTATCAACATACCTTGCACTTGGTGACAGCGACGCTTATTCCAGGCCCTGTACCAGCGTGGCAATCCGGCAGACACGTTGCAGACCCAGGGCCATTTTGATGATGGCGTCGGGATGGCGAGCGGCCTTGAGGCTATTACAGGCGCGACAGGCGGGGACGCAGTTCTTCTCCGTGGTCCCACCGCCGAGCGCAAGGGGCAGAGTATGCTCCAACGCTTCGTAAGGGCCGTCCTCGCAGTAGGCGCAACGCCACTCGTGGCGATTGAGCATGCGCATCCACTGCTCGACCGTGAGGGTCGCCGGCCGGCGCTGCTCGCGGGCACGGTCGAGGTGGAACTGGACCCGGCGCGCCTCGCGCGGGTAGCCCGCCTGCTGCGCGAGCAAGGCGCGTTCCTCCTCGGCCCGCTGCGCCTTGAGCAGGCGTTCCTCGCGCGCGATCTCGAAGCAGGCCGGGCACAGAGATAGGAGGCCGGCATAGTCCGCGATCGCATAGAACGGCCGCTCCGCGCGCGTCGCGGCCCATGTCTCCTGCCACGTCCGCTCTATCCCGCATCGTTGGCAGGGCATCGGCGTCGTCGCAGCCCGCTCGACGCCCTCGATCACTGTCAGCAGTCGCTCGCGTACACGCCCCCACATGCTCGGCATGCGTTCACCTCGATCGTCGCCGCCTATTAGCCGCCTCTCGTCCATCGTCACCACCCCCCGACGGTGCTGTTCAGGCCCTCGTCGCTCCACTTGGCGTAGACGCGGGTGGTCTCGATGGAGCTGTGACCCAGGTGGCGCGCGGCCATCTCCAGGTTGCCGGTCTCGCGCACCAGGCGGGTACCGCAGGTGTGGCGCAGCGCGTGGATGCCGCGGTAGGGGATGCCGGGCTCCTCAGCGTCGGGCAGCCGCGCGGCCGCAGCCAGGCGCTTGATCCGCTCGCGCGCGGGAAAGTCGGAGCGGTAGGGCAGCACGTAGCCGCGGCCGTCGGGGGGCCGGAGCGCGCGCAAGGCCGCGAGCAGCGTCCCCGAGAGCGGCACGGTGCGGCGCTTGCCGCCCTTGCCCTTCGCGACGACGAGCCGGCGCTGGGGCAACTCCACGTTTGTCCATTCCAGGGTCAGGCACTCCGAGATGCGCAGGCCACCGTGCCCGGCCAGCAGCAGGAGCGCCCGATCCTCGCCGTGGGCGACGGCGAGCAGGGCCTCTAATTCGGCGGGGCTGTAGGGGGCGCGCTTCTCCCACGCCGGCGTCGGGTCCTTCGCGACGCGCACCCCCTCGAAGGGGTCAACATCGGTGGCGCCGGCCCAGCGCAGCGCCCCGTAGAGGGCGCGCGCGGCGGCAAGGCGGATTTGCACCGTGGCGGGCTTGAGGCCGACCGCCTCGAGCTGGCGCAACCAGAGCGCCGCCGCGTCGCGCGCTGGCCGCAACAAGTTCTCCTGGCTCCATGCGGCGACGAGGGTCTCGACGCCGTGGCGGTAATTCTTGCGTGTGTGTGGCGAGACCAGCGCGCCGGCACGGCCGTGCAGGGTTGTCCAGACTTCGGTCAGGCGCCAAAGCGCGGCCGCGTCATGCGCCGCGCAGGCCTCCACCGCGCGCCGCCGGCGCTCGTCAGGCGGGAGCCCCTTCCACGCCTCCGCTCGCTGCACCGCGTCGCCGCCGGTGTAGGGGACCAGGGTCGTCGTCATTTGTCCTATCCGGCCTGCCCGCCGCGCTCCTTGTCCAAAGAGCGCCACGGCTCGATGGATGCGATGCCCGCGCTTGTGGCGATAGTCAGGTGCAGCTCCGCCTGCTGGGGGAGACTGTCAGCGTCGATACGGCAGAGGACAGCGATCTCGGTGCCAGACCAACCCTTGGGGAAGGTGAAGGCGAATGGCGGCAGCTCTCTGGGGACGTTGCGCGCGACGCGGTCGATCTCATAGCGCAGGTACGACGGCCGCGCCGCATCGCGCTCGACGCGCACGTCCTTCGCCTTCACGGTCAACTCGCTCAACAAGGCGTTGGTGCGCGCCGCGGCCGTCACCACGGGCGGGATCAGGAACGGTGATGTCGGCGACCGCGGCGGCTCGGGCGCACGGGGCAGGCCCCCCGGTTCCCGTACCACGAAGCCGTCGGGGAACATGATCTCGACGGAGACATCTCGGGCCGCCGCGGTGCCGGAGTTGGACACCGTCGGGATCAGGATATGGGAGCGCGCGCGCTCGTCCTCGTACGCGTACACCTCCCTGACGTATGCGCTCCACTCGGCCTCACGCCGGATGCTCGCCCTGAGCCTCTCACGCGGCTCCTGCAAGTGGAGGAACGCCGTGGCGGAGTCGACCGGCTGCCGCGCCGCCAAGGGGCTGGCCCGGCGCTCGACCTCCTCGGGGGACGGCTCCCGCACCGCCCTACGCTTCACCGACAGGGCCGCATCAGCCCCGGCCTGCCCCTTGACCGCCAGGGCGACTTGCAGCCGCGGCTCGCGCTGTTCGAGGGCCGCAACCTGCCGCTTGAGCTTGGCGAGCTCCTGCTCCGTCTCATCCGGCTCGTCGGCGAGGCGCCACGCCTCGGGGATCTTGGGGGTCGGCAGGCCGCGCGCGCCCGCTTTCACGCGCACCATGGTGTCACCGGTGACGATCGAGACAGGATCGCTCACCTGGGCGGCCAGGCTCAAGGCCGCGGCGACGATCCGATCATCGGGGATGTGCCGGTCGAGGCCCTGGAAATACGCGTCCGCAGCCTCGTTAGACTCGACGCGCACGTAAAGGTCCCCGTGCACATGCAGGTCGTCGCCAGGCGTCCCCCGTTCGAGCAATTCGTCGAGCTTGTTGGACACGCTCACGGCACGGCCACGCAGGCGCTTCCGCGTGTCGCGCTTGTGGTTGTCCAACTCCTTGAGCACCGCAGGGGCGATCACGAGGCAGACCTGCCGCGCCCCGAGCAAGCCCGCCCAGTCGGCATCGGTGAAATAGGTGTAGTAGTAAAAGAAATTCGTGTCCGGGAAACAGTACGCCCTGGGCACCTTCGCCGCCTTATCCGCCACCCCCCACCCCCTCGCCGGGCCGCCCAACATCCCAGCATCCCGCGCGCCGCCGCCTCAATGATAACGGATTGCCGCATAGGACAATAACTGTTGTCCGATTTATCCGCCGCTTGTCCCCACGTCTCGCACCCCTCGCGCCCCGCGGCCCTAGCGCGCCTGCCCCCCCTTGCCGCCCTCCTTACTGGCCGTCGTCGGTGGCCGCACCGTGGAGGAGGCCGCGCGTGTTTAGGACAAATGTGCTACAAAGGGAGGGCGCGTCCGATAAGCCCGCTGTGGGCGTCGGTCGCCACGGCGCGGCCTGTCACTTTCAGAGATAAATGACGTACTATCTTCAGCGATATGTGGCGGAGTGGAGGGCCGTTCGTGGAAGCGGCTAACCTTCCGTGAAGTGAAAAATCACCGCTATCAAGCTATATGCACGGTCGTTTGACGGCTCTCAGGCACGATTCACTACTCAGAAGGGACATTCCGTCTAGTGAAGCGGCAAAGCCCTCACTTCGTCACTGCGCCACTTATCGCTGAAGATATACCGCCACCAAGCTCGGAAGATGACAGTCAAGGCGACCCGCTGACGCACAACGCCCCCACCGCGCGTACCTATATAGGTACGCGCGGTGGGGGCGTTGTGCGTTTACGGCGCCGATCAGCGCAGCGTCACGGTTTGCTCCGGCCCCCACGGGCTGATCCCGGATGCTCCGATGGACGCCAGGCGCCATCGGTAGGTGCCCCGCGCGTACGCTGCCGTCAGCAACGAATAGCCCGTGCCGACCACGCGCACGCTCGTCGTCGTGGCGCTGGACGACCTGATGGTGCTACTGGACGCGGGCTGCACGAGCCACACCTGGAGATAGTACGCCACCGCGCCCGGCACGGTGGACCAGCGGAAGGGCAACGGACCACTAGGTATCATGGCATTCGGCGTCGGAGCCAGAGCCGTCGGCGGCGCGAACGACGGTGAGGTAGGGATGAGATTGCCCACGATGTAGAACCTCGACACCCCACCGGCGCTTAGTGAGATGGCGCCGGCGCCGTTGACCGGGATGTCGATCGTGATCGACACGGGGTGTCCGTTGTCGCCCATGTCGTCCTCGCTGAACGTGTGCGCGAAGATGGTCGTGGCGGAACCGAGGTCATCCGAGGACGACGCCACGCGACCGATGGTGAACGTCCTGGCCGGCTCCAACTCACCTTGATTGTCCGAAACGTAGAGCGTTCCGACAAGCCGGGAGTAGCGGCGCTTCAACACAAGACCACCACCGCCAACGCCAATGATGATGCCGTTGTGAATTGGATGACCGCGGAACGTTTCCGCGTTCCCGGCTGGCAGAGGCGAGATGTCCGAGGAACTCCCGGCAATGGGGACCGTGGGGACGTCTTGCACCGGCACCCCCGTTGCACCTGCCCTCGAACCGTTACCCATAGGACCGATCACGCTCCTCGCCTGCGCTGGCGTCCCCGCGAGGCCTAGCGCCCCGATGATAAGTCCTAGCCCGACGATGCTACCCCACGTCCTCATGGCCTCTCCTCTTCCCGTACGATGGCGGAGCCTCATCAGGTCCGCACTATGATAGGTATTATGAACCCCATCCCAGACAAACACCACGAAAAATCGGCAATAAATCGGCAATTTGCCAGCGTGTGAACGTTGCCGGTGATGGGCCTTGGGCTGCTGGTTGTGTATCATGGGGATTGCGACGTTAGAGTTAGCAATTGGAGAGGGGTGATCTGATGGTGACGGAGTCGGCCCCCCGCTTCGGCGACTTGCTCCGCCGGCAACGGCGCGCCGCCGGGCTGACGCAGGAAGAGCTGGCCGACCGAGCGGGGGTGAGCCCGCGAACCATCGGCGACATCGAGCGGGGGATCGCGCGCTCGTACCGCCACGAAACGGTCCATCTCCTGGCCGAGGCCCTCTGCCTGGCCCCCGGAGAGCGCGACGTCTTCGAGGCGTCCGCCTTCGTGGAGGTCGCTACCCTGCCGTCGATCCCCGTCGCGCGCCCCGCGACGATGCCCTCGCAGGCGACATCGTTCCTCGGACGGGACAAGGCACTGTACGAGGTAACGGCGCTGCTGCGACGTGGCCCACGCCTCGTGACCCTCGTTGGCCCTCCCGGCGTCGGCAAGACGCGCCTCGCCCTCGCCGCGACAGCAACCCTTTCCCCTGGCTACCCCGGCGTCGTGGTAGTGACCGGGTTGGCCCCGGTCGCGTATGCGGAGGGTATCCTCCCCGCCATCGCCGCGTCGTTCGGCGTGAGCCAGACGGACGATACACCGCTCCTCACGGCCTTGATCGAGCACCTACGCCCTCGCCGCGCGTTCTTGATGCTCGACAACGCGGAGCATGTTGCTGTCGCGCTCGCCGCCCTCGTCACCGACTTGTTGGCCGGTTGCCCCGGGTTGCGCGTCTTGACGACCAGCCGCTCGGCGCTCAATGTTCCCGGTGAGCACACGTTCGTCGTGCCCCCGTTGGAACTACCACCACCGGAAGAGGTGAACCCGGACGTGCTCGCGCGTTCTCCGGCGGTTGCCCTGTTCGTGGAGCGAGCGCGGGCCGTCGTCTCGTCGTTCACGTTGTCGCCGGACAGCGCGCGGGACGTAGCTGCGGCGTGCCGTCGCCTGGACGGCCTGCCCCTGGCCATCGAGTTGGCCGCCGCGTGGGCGAACGTCGTGCGCCCCGGTGATATAGCATCCCGGCTGCCCAGCCTTCTGGCGCTTCCGCTTGGGCCGGAGGGCGTGCGTCCGGCACACCAGCACTCGCTCTGGCGCGCCGTCGCCTGGTCGGTCGATCTGCTCGGACCCCGGGAGCAACGCCTCTACCGGCGGCTCGGTGTCTTCGTGGGGGGCGCGGGGCTTTCCTCGGTCGAGGCCGTCTGCACGGACGCGCTGGCCGATGACGACGATAACGACGATGAGAACGGACGGCGATCGGTCCGGGCGGGATTGTCCGCGCTGGTAGACGCTAACCTCGTACGCCTGGAGCCCGATGCCAGAGCGGGCGATGTTCAGGTCGGGATGCTGGAGACCATCCGCGCACACGCCGCGGACCTGCTCGAAACGAGCGGGGAAGGCGAGTCGGTACGGCGGCGGCATACCGCGCACTATCTGGCGATGGTGGAGGCAGCCGAGGTTGGCCTCCGGGGGCCGGATCAGGAGTCGTGGATGGCACGCCTGGGTGCGGAGCACGACAACCTCCGGGCGGTGCTGCGCTGGGCAGTTCGCAGAGAGGAGCACCGTGTGGCGGGGCTACGCATCGCGGGCGTGCTGTGGCGCTACTGGCTGATGCACGGCCACCTCTCGGAGGGGCGAGGATGGCTGGACCGGCTGCTGGCGAGGGCGGATGCGGATGCCCCTCCGACGATCCGAGCCGATGCGTACAACGGCGCGGGGGTGTTGGCCCACAGCCAGGGCGACTACACGCGCGCGGAGGCACTGCTGGAGGAAGGGCTGACGCTCCGGCGACAGGCCAGCGACGCATGGGGTGTCACGGCCTCACTCACCAACCTTGGCAACGTCGCGCTGGATCGCGGAGACTACGCTCGCGCGACGGCTCTCCACGAGGATGCGCTGGCGCTCAAGCGCGAGCTGGGGGACACCTGGGCGATCTCCATCTCGCTCAACAACCTCGGTGAGCTGGCCCGTGAGCAGGGCGATTACCAGCGCGCGGCTGCGTACCACGAGGAGAGCCTGGCGCTTAAACGGCAACTCAGAGACGCGTGGGGGATCACCGCGTCGTTGCACAACCTGGGGCAAATCGCGCTGATACAGGGAGATCGAGACCAAGCGCGCGCCCTCCACACGGAGGTCCTCGCCATGGCGCGAGAGATGGGAGACAAGCGAGTGATCGCTCTTTCGCTTTACGGGGTGGCAACCACGCTCACGGATGACACGGACACCGACGAGCGCGTGGCGCTCTACCACCAAAGTTTGGAGTTGTACCAGCAGGTGGGGGACCAGGTGGCCGTCGTCACATGCCTGGAAGGGCTGGCTGCCGTGGCGATCGACCAAGGCGATCCGCAGCGGGCAACACGGTTGTCCGCGACGGCGGCCACCGCACGCGCCGAACTCGGCGCTCCCCTCGCCGTCGATGAGCAACCGATGCGGGACCGGACGCTGGCGGCGGCCCGTGCGGCGCTAGGTGACGACACGTTCGCGGCCGCGTGGGTGAAAGGGCAGGTGATGACGATGGATGAGGCCGCCGAGATGGCGCTCGGCCTAGCGTAGACGAGCCCGAACCGCTGCGCACCTACCTTATGACGCTCGTACCTGGGGGGTTCTGCATATCCCCCCGAAAATGTGCATTAAGGAATTCGCCATGCATTTGGCGTCTCAGAATCCCTAAGATGTCACGAGACGGGCCTTCTGAGACGACTTTTGCGACGCAAGACCGGTGATGTCTCAAAGAGTGTACCTTGTGAGACCACGTTCTTGGCGCAATGGTTCAGGGATGAGCCTATCGCCTGATCACTTTTGCTATAGAAACAGCTTACTGCACCTTTTCGGGGGGGTATGCAGAAACCTGTTGTGGGCAGAAGCATATTGCACAGTTATCAACATGGGAGCCGACGACTCTGCGCCACGTCTATCGACCGCATCCGAGGCTGCTGGCGGCGTCCCCCGTGTGCAACAACCTCTTGCCCAAAACAGGATATGCAGAAACCCCCTGATTGGCGCAGACATGTGTATCCCCTCTCTGCTACCGATGGCCGCGAAAGGCAGCCGGGGATGGCTAGTTATCCGGGACGTTGTAGCATTTCGTCAGGATCTTAGCGACAGGCCACCCGCGCCGCGATGTCCTTCTTTGTCTGCGTCCAGTCTACCTGGGCGAGGATGCGGGCGTCCGCGATGCTGTGTGTGAGGAAGCCTCGGAAATCCCTCTTCGTCCAATAGATCGATGTCACCGCTTCTTTAGAGGGCCTGGATGGCCTTGGGGGAGAGTCGCTTCGTCATCATGATGCCACCGGCAATCCCGTCCTATGGCGCGGCGTTCGAGTCGGCACAGCCCGCGCGTTCCAGGTTCAGCGCGAGGAGCCGGCCCAGGATATCCTCGCCGCTTAGGTCGTGCGGCCAGTCGTAGGCGTCGAGCACGGCGTCATTGAGCCGGAGGTGCGCCAGATCGAGCCATGTCGGGCGCGCGTTGTACAGGGCGGTGAGCGTGCGCCCCCGCACGATTTCCTCCGGCGCGTCGGGGGGATTGAGCCACCCGACGCGCTGCTCTACGAGGGCGCGCGCCGCAGCGGCGATAGCCTGCGTGCGCGGGTCATCGGCCAGCTCCGTCTCCAGGGGCCAGGGGAAGGGGAACGTCTCGAACGTGCTGGTCGCGGTGTACCGGTCCCCGCTCTCTTTCTCGCGCAGCTGCGTCCCCATGCCAAATGCCCATAGCTCATGCAGCCGCGACTGCAACACGCCGAGCATATAGTCGCTCTGACTCGCGATGGCTACAACCGTGCTGTCGGGGAGCACGTCGCTTCCCAGCCATGTGAAGATGCGATGCTTGGACACGCGCGACGTGGCGATGTAGCGCGGCAGTTTGGCCAAGGCGGCGCGCATGGCGGGGCGCGGCTCCCCGTGAATCCACCACCGCGTGCGGTACACCGGCCGCATGTTCTCGTCGCGCTCGGGCTTGACGTGGCGCTTCACGTACTCGTACGGGGCCTCGTACAGCGCGGCCTCCTGCTCAGGCATGGAAACGCCGAAGTCGACGATCCATAGCGCGCGCGGTCGCCCGACCCGGCCGGTGATATTGTCGCCGTTCGTCCACGGCCGAACAACATCCGTATTGGGCCGCCCGTTCGGGTTGAGCGGAGCCTCTATCATGGTGGTTGCTTCGGTTGCATCGACGTCGAAGGCTCCTATCTTCGTGTCGCCCATGAACGCCAGCCCTTTATTCTCCGGCAAGCGCCGCGCCTGGGTGAGATCGAGGCCGGCTTGCAGATTGGCGTGTATCGCCCTAACCGGCGCACCATCCAGCGTACGCTCCTGCTCGATCCCGCCATCGAAACCAACCATCGACACATGCACCGCCGCCCCATCCAATATCCAGCGGCGATCGCCCCAGGCCATAAAAATCTCGCCTGTTTGCTTGATGCGCTCCAGCACCATGCGGTTTTTGCCACCCCTGATCCCCTGGGTTGCCAACAGTCCCACACGCCGTGCCTTATCATCGCTGACGAGCGCACGTGCGTGCTCGAAGAAGTAGCACACCAGGTCTGCCTCGCGCGGGACGCGGCCGTCATAGACGGCGAATAGCGCATCGACATACGGTGAGCCCAGCTCGCGGCGCAGGAACTTGCCACCGAGGAAGGGCGGGTTGCCGATCACGATGTCGGCCGCGGGCCAAGCCGGCTCCACCAGGCGGCCGGCGGCGTGCGCGAGCAGGGCGTCTTGCCTCTTGATGTTGTGCAGTGGCTTGAGGATGGGGTCCTCGGGGATGCCGAAGCCGTTGTCGTGTAGCCATTGGATATAGCCGATCCACACCACGACCGAGGCCAGCTCGTGCGCGTACACGTTGACCTCGATGCCGTAGAGCTGCTGCGGCCCGACCGTGTAGGGCAGCAGACCAGCGACACCACTGGCAGCGGCGAACACGCTGACCTCCTTCCAGAGGTCGAGCAGACGCTTGAGGGCCACGTACAAGAAGTTCCCCGATCCGCACGCGGGGTCCAGGACGCGCACGGCGGCGATCTCATCGGTGAAGGCGAGCAGCAGGCGTGCGAGGGCTTGCTGGTGCCGCGTTCGCGCCCCCCCGGTGGCCGCGTCGCGCCTAGCGATGAGGGCATACGCCTCCTCTCGCACCGCGGCCCAGCGTCGGCGCAACGGCGCCATCAGGACGGGCTCGACGATGAGCAGGATATCGTCGCGGCTGGTGTAGTGCGCCCCGAGCTGGGAGCGTTTGGCGGGGTCGAGGCTGCGCTCGAAGAGGGTGCCGAAGATGGCCGGCTCGATACTCGCCCAATCCAGCGCCGCCGCACGGGCCAGGGTCACCAGGTCGTCGCCCATGAGCGCAAGCACCGCGGCGTCGGCGAACAAGCCTCCGTTGAAATACGCGATGTCGTCGGTGCCGAAGGAACCGCCCCTGGTCATCGCCGCGAAGAGCTGGCTTAGGCGCGCGGTGAACTCGGCCGGCCGGGTGCGCGTGCGCTCGACGAGCGTGGTGAATAGGCGCTCAGGAAGGAGCCCGATGTCCTCGGCGAACAGGCAGAAGAGCAGGCGCATCAGGAAGTGGGCGGTAGCCTCGGGGTCCGCGCCGCGCTGACGCAGGCTGTCGGCCAGGGTGGCGAACGCGCGCGCGGCGTCCTCGGTGACGCCGGCCGCCGTGCGCGTCGGGCGCAGGCGCTCCGGGTTGGTAAAGGTGGCGCGCAAGACCTCCAGCGGCGCCAGGGGGCACGTGGCCGTCGGCGCGTTACGCGCCAAGTCGTCCAGGTCGAAGGCGTAGACCTGCTTGACGGTGCCGGTGAAGTTGGTGTGGACCTCGAAGCGGTCGAGGTCGCAGACGACGAGGAGCGGCGGGTTCTCCAGGTCCTCGCGATACTGGAGGAGTTGCTGGTAGGCGGCCGCCAAGTCCTTGCGCTTGCCCTTGTACTCCCAGGCGACATAGCCACGCTTCCAGACGTCGGCCCAACCGCCCCCGCCGGCGACCTTGTGCGCACCGCGCTCGAACGTATAGAAGCGCCCCTCCGGGTCGGCCGCCGCCGGCGTCGGCTCGCCGAGCACGGCGCATAGATCGAGGAAATGCTGCTGCGCGGCGCTGCGCTCGGTCAACGCGCTCCGCTGCCAGCGCGCCACGAACGTCGGGAGGTCGAGGGAGTGGGATGTAGCCATCGGTCCTAGTATACGTCAGCACACCCATCGTATCGGGCACCTACTGCCAGGATAGCCGCGCCGTCACAACTGGTCCCCACCCTGATACGCACACCGGCGATAGGACGATAAGGGGGCACGCCTGCGCGAGCGGGCACGGGTGGGGAGCGTCGACGAGATGGCCGTCGCCGTTTTCCCGGCCGGTCTGACGGGACTGACGTCTAAGGCGATGGCCCACCACGCCCGCGCCGGCCGTACGTGGGCGCGACGCTGCGCTACGGCGCCCAGCCCCGGCCAGCGGGCACGGCATGGACACGCCGCCCCTCCGCATATGCCCGCCGCGCTCGCCCCATCCCGATACGGCCGTGGAGCACCAGCGCGCCGGCGACGAGCAGGAGAATGAGGCCGACCCCGCGCAGCTCCGCGCGGACGACGCCCGCGAGCAGCGGCACGGCCAGGCCCACGACGAGCGCGACGATGGCCGGAACGGCCAACCACAGGCCGGCGGCGACGACGCGCGCCGCACGCGCCCGCTGTGCCCGGTACCGATCCTCGCGCGTGGGGCGCGCCGCCGGGATCATCCGGGGTGTCCGGGGTGTCCGGGGGGTCGCCGCCGTCGATAGCGCCATCGGGTCATCCTCCTCCCGCCTCCTGCGGCGGCACTCATAGTCATGTCCCTACAGCGATACCACGCCCGCGCGTCGCCGACCCGCCCTTATCCACGACGAGGCTTCGGTGATGTGACGCGGGATGCGCGGTCCACGCCGCGCCGCCGGCGCTCCCAGACCAGCAGCTCCCCGTCTGTGCCGACCTGCCGCAAGCTCAGCTTCTCCAGGACGCGCCGGGAGGCCGCGTTGTCCCGCAGGCAGCAGGCCACGACCCGCGCGACGCCCGGCTGCCGCAGCGCCCAGTCCACGACCGCGCCCGCCGCCTCGGTCGCATGCCCTTGGCGCTGGTAGGCGGGGACCACGCCGTAACCGATCTCCACCGCGCCGGTCCCGTCGCGTGGTTTCCGACACGTCACCTCCCCGATGAGGGTCCGTTCCGCCCGGTGCAGGATCAGCCACCAGCCCCAGTGCTCGGACGCCCTGTGCGCCATGTCAGCCCGCAGCATCTCCGCAATCACGGGCAGGATCTCCTCGCCCTCGCCCTCGTCCTGCAACCAGTCGTCGGGCACGCGCACGCCCAGCGCCCACCCCAGGTGCGTCCGACCCCTCAACGCGGCCTCCACCAGGGCCGGCGTGAACGGCGTGACGCTCAGGCGCGCGGTTTCCAGCACGGGCATGCGCGCTTCTCCCCCTAGCGGCGGACGCCGCGCTGACGGGTCGAGCGAGCGCGCCAGAGGGGCTGTATCAGACACGGCTCGATCCCTCATAGCGGCTCGTCGTCCTCATCGTCGTCGTCCCGCTCCGCGTCGATCTCGTCGAGGGCCAGGCGCCGGACCGTCGCCGCCGTGATCAACGCCGAGCGCGCTCGGTGTAACTCCTCGCGCAGCTCCGTGCGGCGGGTCGCGCCGTCTTGCGACCCGCCCTCGGCGGCCGCGTAGACGAGCGTGATGTACTCCTCCCAGCACGCGCGGGCATCGGCCGCAGCCGCGATCAGGCACCGCTCCCCGAACGCCCCCTCCCCTTCCTGCTCCGTCACCATATCGCCTCCTCAAAGCCATTTTCGGGCGGCGCACTCCACCGGCGTCATTGATCGCGCTCCGTCCCCTCTGCAGAACGGATATCCGCCGGCGCCAGCGTCGCGGTCTTCGGCTTATTCCGCGCCCCCTTGGGCCGTCCGCGCTGCCCCAGGCGCGTGCGCCGGTATTCCTCTAGCGCGGGCTCCGGCACCATGTTCACGCGCGGGCTGACCGCTTTATATGCGAGCGTGCCGGTGGCGATAGCGTTCTTGACCGTCTGTGGCTTGAGGCCCAACCGCTCGGCGGCCTCGGCCGTGCTGTAATGTGTGATGCCATCGATGACCAGCGGCACGCGCGCCCTCCCCCTCGTAGTATCCCCCCTATCGTACCGCGTAGGGTGAGAGAGGGCCGGCCCCTTGCGCACATGGCCGCGCCGCCTGACGGCGCTCGGTTTCATCATCGGTCGATCCTCCTACGTGTGGTGGCCGGCCGGGGTGGATGCCCCGGCCGGCCTCGGTCTGTCGATCCCGCCCGGTCCGCTACGCGCGGGCGTGGGCGGCGAGCCAGGGGCTCCCCTCGGCGGTCAGGCTGTCCGCGATCATAAGAGTGCGCGCCTGGGCCGCCGCGTCGTCGATGATGGCGACGCGCCAGCGCACATATGCCTCGAAGTGCACGTCGCTCTCGCCCTCGCGCTCGTCGAGGTCGCACCAGCGGTCGAACTGACCGAGCACCGCGCTCACCGCCCGGTCGATCACCTCGAACAGCGTCGTCGGCGCTGCGTTCATCGGGTAGGGGTGGGGCTCGTGCGGTGTCTCGGGCGCGTCGTGCGCGTCCCGCCCTGCCTCCAAGACAATCATCTGGTTCATACCCATAGGTGCTCTCTCCTCCGTGGTGAACGGGCCGGCCTGCCGTTGTGGCAGGCCGGCCCTCTGGCCTAATACTCGCTGGGGAGTAGCAGCGTGGTCGCGTGGCGGCCGGCTTCCGTGATGACCCAGACGCGCCCGCCGCCGTGCAGGTGATAGACGCTGAACACCCGCGCGCCGTCGCGGATCGCGTCCTCGTTCAGGCCATGATCCTCGGGGCTGATTTCGCCCCAGTCGCCGGCCCAGTGGCGCACGATCAGCGCGGGCGGCGTGGTCAGGCCCGCCGCGCACACGGCGAGCGCGCCGACGGTGGCGCTCAGGACGCCGAGCCCGAACAGGCCCGGTACGGGCAACTCGATGCCGCATCCGGCGCACTGCCGGCGCGCACCGGCCGGCCGGCCGGTGGCCGGGGCTGGGATGGGAATGACCGCGCCGCCGTAGGGGCGCGGGCGCATGTCCAGGCCGCCAAAGCAGAGCGCGCACAGCAGGCGGGCGCGGTGCTGATAGGCGAGCGGCCGGGGGGCAACGGGGGCGGCAATAGTGGTAAGGGTCATGGTGTGCATCCTCCTGGTGGGGTGCCGTGGGCGGGGGGTAAGCGCCTCGCCCACGGCCGTTGTCGGTGGTTAAACTAAGTCGCTACGTCGCCGTAGCGGCTCGTCTTCAAAACCGTGCTTGCGACTTTCACCGCACACGGCTCCTCGACTGAATGTCCCTTTTCTTGGGCACCTCTGGCAGCACGGTTGTCCTG
>JAABUM010001366.1_pt1 | contig 36835 bp, 27 predicted proteins | sample 5559161 | NCBI WGS metagenome assembly JAABUM01 (sample SAMN10711868, study PRJNA513369) | rock metagenome | isolation source: Antarctica rocks | place: Antarctica: Victoria Land, Siegfried Peak nord
GCGGTGGTGGAACTGCGCGCCCGGCGCTGCCGCCCGGGCCGTCGTGATCAGCGCCGCCTGGCTTAACCGGGGTGCCCGGGGAGGGGCACCAGCCCCCTCCTCTTATTCCGAAGATGAACTACTGGCCCGGGGGCACGGCGCGACCCTGTTTATGGCCCTGCTGGCTGCTTTCCAGGCCCTAATCGGCCGCTACACGGGGCAGCAAGACATCCTGGTCGGCTCGCCCATCGCTGGCCGCGGACGCGCCGAGGTTGAAAACCTGATCGGCTTCTTCGTCAACACGCTTGTCCTGCGTGGGGACCTCTCCGGCGACCCAACCTTCGGCGAGTTGCTTACCCGCGTTCGGGAGACCGCACTGGGAGCCTACACCCACCAGGATGTGCCTTTCGAGCGCCTCGTCGAGGAACTGCAGCCGAGGCGCGATCCCTCCCGTGACCCGCTGATCCAGATCCTCTTTGTGCTTCAGAATACCCCAGCTTACCCGCTACAGCTGACCGGCCTGAGTGTCGAGCCAGTGGAGCTGGACACGGGGACGGCCAAGTTCGACCTCAGCCTGTCGGTCACCGAACTGCCGGAGGGCCTGCACCTGCGCTTCGAGTACAGCACGGATCTCTTCGACGCCTCCACGATCGAGCGCCTGGCTGGCCACTACCAGACCCTGCTCGACGGCGTTGTGGCCGATCCCGACCAGTGTCTCTCGCTGCTGCCTCTGCTCACTGACGCCGAGCGGCGCCAGCTGCTGGTGACCTGGAATAGCACACACGCCGACTATCCCCGCGATGTGTGCCTCCACGAACTCGTCGCCGCGCAGGCCGCGCGCACGCCCGACGCCATCGCGGTGGTCTTTGAGGACGCGGCGTTGACCTACCGCGCCCTGGATCGGCGGGCCAATCACCTGGCCGGGCGCCTGCAACGGCTCGGCGTCGGCCCCGAGGTGGTGGTGGGGCTCTACGCGGAACGCTCCATCGAGATGGTCGTGGCTCTGCTGGGTATCCTCAAGGCGGGTGGGGCCTACCTGCCGCTCGACCCTGGCTACCCGCGCGAACGCCTGGCAGCCATGATCGAAGATAGCCGGCTGCCCCTGCTGCTGACCCATCAGCGGCTGCGCGATCGCCTCCCGGCGCACCACGCCCGCGTCGTCTTGCTGGACGGAGACCAGGGGATCATCGGCCCGGAGAGCCACGACGCCCCCGCCGTTGCCGTTGGGCCAGCCAACCTGGCTTACGTGATCTACACGTCCGGCTCGACGGGCCAGCCCAAGGGCGTGATGAACACGCACGGGGGCATCTGCAATCGCCTGCTGTGGATGCAGCACGAGTACAGGCTAACCGCCGCCGACCGCGTGCTGCAAAAGACCCCGCTGAGCTTCGACGTGGCGGTCTGGGAGGTGTTCTGGCCGTTGCTGTGCGGCGGTCGCCTCGTCGTGGCCCGGCCGGAGGGGCACCGCGACCCGGCCTACCTCGCTGGGGCGATCGCCCGCTACGAGATCACCACGCTGCACTTTGTGACCTCAATGCTGCGCGCTTTCCTGGACACGCCGTGGGCAGGGGGTGGGACCAGCCTGCGCCGGGTCATCTGCAGCGGGGAGGCCCTAACGGTTGACCTGCAAGGGCGCTTCCACGCGCGCTCGGCGGCGGCGCTGCACAACCTCTACGGCCCCACGGAGGCTGCCATAGACGTCACCGCGTGGGCGTGCAAGCGGGCGGGGAGCAGGAGCTTTGTGCCGATTGGGCGGCCCATCGCCAACACCCGCATCTATATCCTGGACAGGCGTCTGCAGCCCACGCCGATCGGCGTGCCTGGCGAGCTGCACATCGGCGGCGTGGGGCTGGCCCGCGGTTACCTGGGCCGCCCCGACCTGACCGCCGAGCGCTTCATCCCCGACCCGTTCTCCGCCGATCCTGAGGCCCGGTTGTACCGGACGGGCGATCTGGCCCGCTACCACCCCGACGGCCAGATCGAGTTCCTGGGCCGGCTGGACCACCAGGTCAAGGTGCGTGGCGTGCGCATTGAGCCCGGCGAGGTCGAGGCCGCGCTGCTGGCGGACCCGGCGGTGGGCGAGGCTGTGGTCGTCCTGCGCGAAGATCAGCCCGGCGACCAGCGTCTGGTGGCCTACGTGGTCCCCGCCGGCGCGCCGCCCACTCCAGCCGCGTTGCGCGCCAGCCTCAGAGAGAGGCTGCCCAGCTACGCCATCCCCTCGGCTATTGTGCTCCTGGAGGGCTTACCGCTCTCCCCCAGCGGCAAGCTCGACCGCCACGCGCTACCAGCGCCCGAGCGCGCTCATCGGGAGGGCGAGATGGCGCATGACGCCGCACACACGCCCCGGGACGACATTGATCGGCGCATGGTCGAGATCTGGCAGCGCGTGCTGGACATACGGCCTGTGGACATGGCCGCTAACTTCTTCGATCTGGGTGGCCACTCGCTGCTGGCCGTGCGCCTGATCGAGGATATCGCGGTAGAGTTCGGCTGGCGTCTGCCCCTGGGGTCACTGTTCGAGGACGGCACAGCCGCGCATCTAGCTGGCTTGATCCGTGAGCAGACGCGGGGCGCGGGCCGCTCAACGCTGGTGCCCTTGCAGCCTCGCGGGGCCCGCCCACCGTTATTCTGCGTCCACCCCGCCGATGGCAGCATCGCCTACTACCGCCTGCTGGCCGAGTATCTGGCCCGCGATCAGCCTGTGTATGGTCTCCAGGCCGCCGTGACGCCGGCAGCGCAGGCCGCGCCGATCAGCGTCGAGGCTCTGGCAGCGGAGCACATCCGCCAGATCAGGACCGTCCAGCCCAATGGCCCTTACCACTTGGGCGGCTACTCCACCGGAGGCCTGCTGGCCTATGAGATAGCCCAGCAACTCCACACTGGCGGCCAGGAGGTGGGCCTGCTGGTCCTGTTTGATACGTTTTGCCCGCTGGAGGGCAACAGTGGGGTCGAGGTTCGACCCCATGTCGCGTGGACGAAGCCGCGCTACCACTGGGCTGTGTGGTCTGCTCTGCCGCTACGCGACAGGGTGAGCTACACACGGGAGCGCCTGGCCTCTCTGGGCCGCCGGTGTGCCGCCATTGCCCGGCGCCAGCCACGCAGCCGTCAGGCGCCCGCGCCAGGCGCGGTTGATCCGTCAGGGTCAGCGGAGTGGCTACCCTACACGCCGCGGCCGTACCCTGGCCGGATGATCATGTTCCGGGGGCAGCTCACCATGGCCACCGCCGCGAAGGTGGCCGATACGCGGCTGGCCTGGTGGGACCTTGTCGGCGGGGGGCTGGAGATCCATGATGTGCTCGGGGATCACTTTGGGCTGATGCTGGAGCCCACCATCGCGCGACGCCTCGCCACTGAGCTGCGGGCCTGCCTCAGCCATAGGCCCGGACTATGATCTGGACGGTCGTGTAGCCCACCATTGCTGGGGCGCTACGCGTTGGACAAGCGCTGTTTGGTCAGGCCAGCGGCGAGGCCACCGGCGGTATACAGGGCCACGGTGAGCGCCCTGGTTGCCGCTGTGCGCTCCGTGGGCAACGTGCTCAGGCCCAGGAGCGGCGGCAGGTAGACGGCCCCAACTCCGGCGGCCACACCCAGCGCTGCCCCGGCGACCACGGCCGCGCCAGGGGGCACAGCGGCGACGAGGCCAAAATAGGCCGTGTTTGAGATGAGATCGCCAGCCAGCGTCAGTGTGTACAGGTTGGGCCGATCCGGCACATCGCTGCCAGCGCCCCGCAGCAGGTGGGCCAACGCCTGCATGCCTAGCAGATCAACACGTGGCGCATCTGGCGTGAGCCTCCGCGTTAGCTCGTGCAACAGGTTCGTGGTGACCGCGCCGACAGCGCCAGCCACGGCGGCTTTGGCATAGTTGTTCATTTTCTGGTCTCCCTTATGCACAGCGCCTATGTCAGGCAAACAGCTCACCGACCGTGATCAGCAAGCCGGGCAGCACGTACTCGCCCGATACGACATCCGCGCCGGCCAGCGTTTGCACAGGCACGCCGGGACGCAGCACGCGCACCGTACGCTCCTCGGGATCAACCGACCACACCAGGCGCACGCCAGCGGCGATCCAGGCTTCCTCTTTGTCGCGCGTCTCCTGGAGCGTATCCCCAGAAGAGCGTACCTCGGCGGCGAAATCAGGCGCGCCCCGGAAGGAACCCTCTTCCCGGACCGGCAGCCGCGCGCCTCGCACAGAGGCCAGGTCGGGGGCCATCACGGGCCGGCGAGGTAGAGACAGCCGGAAGCCGGTCTCCGCGCCGTAACCCTTGACCGGCTCCTCCTGAGGCGCGAACGAGTCCAACCACCGGCTGGTCAGCCGTCCCAGACGGTAAACCACCCTGCCGTGAGCAGATGATGCCGGTGACAGCAGCCGTAACCTCCCATCAATGAGCTCACTCGGGCCGTCCAGGCGCGGCGCGATACGCTCGTACTCGTCAGCGGTCATGGGGCGTTCGCGACCGGCGAAGAGACGTGCGCGCGGTTCCAGCCTCTGGGTGGTCATGTTCTTTCCTCTGTCTCCCTGGTCCGGTGGAGGCGGTGCTCACTCAGCCTTGATCGCCAGGTACACCGCCGCCTACGTTTCCTGGCGGTAGGGGCGTCCCTCCGTGCCCTGGAGCCGGGCACGGGGCTGCCCCCTTACAACACAGATCACTCAATGCAACTCTAACAGGCGACCAGTCATCACCCGTCAGGGGGCGCTGGTCTACAGCGTGGGCGTTGTAATGGCCCCCTCGGAGGCGGAGGAGACCAGCGCCGCGTACTTGGCGAACACGCCCTTGGTGTAGCGCGGCGCCGGCTCGACCCAGTGAGACAGCCGCTCGGCCAACACGTCGGGGGCGATCTCTACATCAAGCCGGCGGTTATTGATGTCCAGCACGATCATGTCGCCCTCCTGGACGGCGGCGATTGGGCCGCCTCGGGCGGCCTCGGGGGCCACGTGGCCGGCCATCAGGCCACGGGTAGCCCCACTGAAGCGGCCATCGGTGAGCAAGGCCACGTTCTCGCCCAGGCCAGCGCCGACGAGAGCCCCGGTCACGCCCAGCATCTCGCGCATACCTGGGCCGCCGCGTGGCCCCTCGTAGCGGATCACCAGCACATCGCCCGCCTTGATGTGCCCCTGTGTCACCGCCGTCATGGCGTCCTCCTCGCGGTCGAACACCCGCGCCGGGCCGCGGTGCAGCACCCGCTCATAGCCGGCCACCTTAACCACGCAGCCCTCGGGGGCCAGGTTGCCCTTCAGGATGACCAGCCCGCCGGTCTGCTTGATCGGGTTGTCCACCGCGCGCACCACGTCCTGACCCGGCGTTTCGGTGGCCGCGCGGGCTTCCTGGCCAAAGGTGCGCCCGCTGGGCGTGATCTCGTTTTCATGCACTTTGCCCGCTGCAACCAGGCGTTGCGCCACCAGGGGCACGCCGCCCGCGCGGTCCAGGTCCAGGGCCACGTAGCGCCCACCGGGCTTGAGGTCAGCCAGCAGCGGCGTGCGCGCGGAGACCACGTCGAAATCATCAATGGTCAGCGGCACGCCCGCCTCGCGGGCCAGGGCCAGCAGGTGTAGCACGGCGTTGGTCGAGCCACCGGTGGCGGCCACCCCGGTGATGGCGTTCTCAAAGGCCTCGCGGGTCAGGATATCCAGCGGGCGCACACCCCGGCGCAGCAGGTCCATCACCAGCTTGCCCGCCTCCAGGCCAATGGTATCCTTGCGCGGGTCGGTAGCCCCCACGCTGGCCGTGCCCATCGGCGAGAGGCCGATAAACTCCATGGCCAGGGCCATTGTGTTGGCCGTGAACTGTCCCCCGCAGGCCCCGGCGCCGGGGCAGGCCACGTTTTCCATCAGCTTGAAATCCTCGTCGCTCATGCGCCCCGCCGCGTTGGCCCCCACTGCCTCAAAAACATCCATGATCGTCACGTCACGGCCCTTGAACTTGCCCGGCGCGATGGAGCCGCCGTACAGCACGATGCCCGGCACGTTGAGCCGGGCCAGGGCCATCGCCGCGCCGGGCGCCGTCTTGTCGCAGCCTACCAGGCAGATCATGGCGTCGAACATATGGCCGCGGCCCACCAGTTCGATCGAGTCGGCCACCACTTCTCGGCTGATCAACGAGGCTTTCATGCCCTCGGTGCCCATGGTGATGCCGTCGCTGATGGAGATCGTGTTGAACTCCATCGGCGTGCCTCCCGCCGCGCGTACACCTTCCTTGACCTTCACGGCCAGCTTGCGCAGGTTGAAGTTGCAGGGCATCGTCTCGATCCAGGTGTTGGCGATGCCCACGATGGGCCGGGCCAGATCCTCGTCGGTGAACCCGATGGCCTTCATCATGGCCCGCGCTGGCGCGCGGTCGTGCCCATTGGTGATCGTGCCGCTATTATGCTTGGGGTTGAACGCCACGTGCCCTGTCCTTTCACTATCCAATCAGCCCACCTGGCCCCGTGCCCGCGGCGGCGGGCTGATCCGCCGCCGGTGGCGGGGAAATCGTCTCATGCACATGCTAGCATGATTACTGCCCTGCTGGCGTTGGTCATCGGTAGGGAGGCTCCCCGCGCCCAGGCTGACCCGGGCGCGGGGGGCGCCCCTACAAACTCTGGGCTAGCCGAACGGCGGGGCTTTTGCTACAACACCGGTATGACCTATCAGACAGTGCCAGCGTCGCCGCCCCCGGTGGCGGCCGTCCCGTCCCGTCTGCCTGCTCCTGCCGGCCAGAGCGATCTGCACTGGCTGGGCGGGCTCTGCCTGCTGGTCGTGGCGGCCACGACGCTGCCCTACGCCCTGGCCGCCCTGGCCGCGCCCCCCGGCCAGGAATTTGCCGGCGCGCTGAATAACACGGGCGACCTGGCGCAGTACCTGGCGGCGATTCGGCAGGGCGCTGGGGGCCACTGGCTCTACCGCGACCAGTTCACCGATCTGGCCGCGCCTCAGGCCTTGATCTATCCTCTCTATACCCTGCTCGGCCAGTCCGTGGGCCGGGCGCTGAGTCCCCTGGCCACCTATCAGGCTGGCCGAGCCATCGGTTGTGTGGCCCTTGTGCTGGCCCTCTACTGGTTCTGCGGCCTGCTGTTCACCCAGCGGGTCCATCGCCGCTACGCCTGCCTGCTGGCCCTGACGGCCAGCGGCCTCTACTGGCTGGCCCTGGCCGCCAGAGGCCCTCTGGCCGCGCTGGGTGTGCAGCCGGCGGACCTCACAGCGCCTGAGTATAGCGTGGGGGCCACCCTGCTCGGTTCACCGCATGCCACCGTGGGCCTGGCTGCCCAGTTGCTCCTGCTGGGCTGTTATGCGCGCGCCTCATCTAGCGGCGTGGCAGGACCCGTCCGCTGGCGCTGGGCGGCCCTGGGCGGCATGGCCGGCCTTGCACTGGGCGCCTCGTACCCCTTTAACCTGTTGACCGTGTTCAGCATCGTTGCTGTCGCCGCCCTCGCCCAGGCCGTGCGCCTGGGGCGGCGTGGCGGCGCGTGGGCGACGCCGCTGCTGATAGCCGCGCTGATCACCCTGCCCGCGCTGCCCCTGGCCCTCTACTATTATTGGCTGTTCCACGCGCAGCCGATCTGGCGCACCAGTGGCATGGCCGTCGCCGCCACGGCCAGCCCATTGGTCTATCTGCTGGCGTTCGGCCCGCTGGCCCTGCTGGCTCTGGCCACGCTGCCGTCGTGGTGGCCTGGCGCGGTGGGGCCGCCCAATGGGTGGACCCTGGTGGCGCTGTGGGCGCTGATGCCGCCGCTGTTGCTGGCGGCCCCGTTGTGGCAAGCCGGGCGGGTGACCAACGGCTGGAGCGTGGCCCTGGCCCTGCTGGCCGCGCGTGCCCTGCTGGCCCGACCCGCCCACCAAGCCCGGCGGGTGGCCCTGGCCCTGGCCCTCTCTACGCTGCTCTTGCCGCTGATCTATATCGCGCTAGTCCTGGTGGTCCACCCACCGGCGTACTACCTGCCCCGTGAACTGGCGGCGGCGGGCGACTGGCTGGGCCGGCATGCCCTCCCCGCCGATGTGGTGCTGGCCTCGGCGCGGGCGGGCAACGCCCTGGTCGCCCACGGTGATGTGGCCGTGGTGGTCGGCCAGAACTACCAGACCTTTGATCTCGCGGGCAGCCAGCGTGCGGTGGCCGCCTTCTTCTCGCCCGCGCTGCCCGCTGCCGAGCGACAGCGTCTGCTGGCCGCCCACCGGGTCACCTACGTGCTGGCCGGGCCGTGGGAGGCTATGCTAGGCCGCTACAACCCCGCCCAAGCCCCCAACCTGTCCCTGGCCTGGCGGCAGGGCGCCTGGCGGCTCTATCACATCGCCGCCGGTGGCCTCCCGTGAGTGCCTCCCGATCCGCCATCGGGCCGCGCCGTCGGCGCGGCCTGATCCCCGCCCAGGCAGTGCTGACCGTGGCGCTGATCACCGCGCTGGCGGCCTACCTGCGCCTGACCCACCTGGATGTGAACCCCTCGTGGGACGGCGATGAAGGCTACAACCTGAACATTGCGGCTAACCTGGCCGCCGGGCATGTGCGCATGTTCGCCCTCCGGTTTGCCTTTGTGCAGCATCCCCCGCTGTTCTTCGTCCTGGGCGCGGCGGCCCGCCGCCTGTTCGGGTCAGATCTGGTGGCTCTGCGCGCCGTGGCCGTGGCCGGCGGCCTGACCGTGCCGGCCCTGCTGGCTCTGGCTGGCCGCGCCCTGGGCAACACCCGCGCCGGCCTGCTGGCCGCCGGCGTCTTCGCCATCTCGCCGCAGATCGTGATCCAGAACCGCTTCGCCTACACCTACAACCTGTTAATGCCGCTCACAGCGGCCGTAATGGTGCTGCTGCTCACCCTGGTGCGCCGTGGCATGCGTTCACTACCGATAGAGGCGCCTCCCGCGGCCGAACGAGCGGCCACGGGCGCCCACAAGGGACGCCCCTACACACCACAGGGCTTGGTCAGCCGAACGGTCCGAGGGGGTCGCCGCGAATGGCGCCTGCTGACCGGCGCGGCCCTGCTGACCGGCCTGGCCCTGGCTACCGACCAGGAGGGACTCTACCTGCTACCCCCCCTGCTGGTGGTGGCCTTTGGGTGGGCGCGCCGCCGGGGCCTGGCCATGGCGTTAGTTCTGGCAGCGCTGCCGTCGGCTCTCTACATCGGCTGGATGCTGGCCCTGCGGCCAGCCGCGTTCCTGTTCGATGTGGGCCACACCGCCGGCCGGGTGGGCGGCGGCTCACCGCTGGTGCAGCTCTACCTACTGGCCTACAACTTCGCCGCGCTGCTGCGCTTCGACCCCTGGATTCCCCTGGGCCTGGCCGGGTTGGTCCTGGCCCGCCAGCCGCGTCAACGCGGCCTGCTGTTGGCCATGGTGGCCTGCCTGCTGCTTGTGGTGCTCAAGGTACGCACCCCCAACCCCCTGTTCCGCACCGCCGAGCCGCTGTGGCCCTTTGTGGCCCTGGGTCTGGGCCTGGCCGGCGAGGCGTTGGCCCCGCGGCTGGCCGCCACGGTGGCCGCGCTGCTGCCCTCCTCCTGGCCTGGGGCCACCTGGGGCCGCGCTGTCGTCCTGCTGACCTTGGCTCCCCTGGCTCTGGTCACCACGGTAGATACCCTGGCGGCGGCGCGCGGCCGCTTCACCACGCCCATTGAGAGCGCGCTGCCTCGCTCGCCAGCGGCGGCGCGGGCGATGGCCGCCTGGATCAACAGCCATAGCCAGCCCAATGATCTGGTCCTGGCCATGCCCCAGATCAGCTGGTTGCTACACTGCCGCACCGCCGAACTGCTGCAGGCGGTGGCCATCACCGGGGCCGGCACGGCCTTCTATCCCGCCGGGCTCCCCTCTGACCGCTGGGCCTACGACGCCCGCCCGCGCGCCGCTCGCTACCTTGTGGTGGACGATTTCACGCGCGCCTGGATCAGGGAGAACAGGGCCGAACGGGCCATCGTGCAGAGCGCACGGGCGCGCTGGCCGGTGGTCTACCAGGGCGGCGAGTATACCGTGTACGCCAACCCACTCTATCGGCGCTTCCGCCTGGCTCAGCTGGCCCCACCCGCCCCTTCCCGGAGCTATCGGCGCTCCCGCCTGGTCCAGGTCGCCCAACTCGCCGCTGCTCCAGGCCGCCCGCGGCCCGGGGTTCGCTGAGACCATGCCCCTACCATGGCCCCGCCGCGAACTGGCCGAGGCTGGGGGTGTGCTGGCCGTGGCCGGCCTCGTCTATGGACTGGCCGCCGCGCCCTACGCCGTTCCGCCCTCCATGGACGCCTACTACTACGTGGATCTGGGCCGGTCCCTGGCCGCCGGCCACGGCCTGACCGAGCACTTTGTGTGGAACTACCTGCCCCCGCCGCAGGAGTTGGTCCACCCCGGCTCGACGTATTGGCTGCCGCTGCTCTCCGTGCTGATCGCCGCCAGCCTGACCCTCTTCGGCAGTGGCTACTGGGTGGAGCGCCTGCCCGGCCTGCTCTGTGCCGCCGCCTACGTGGCCCTGACCTACCTGCTGGCCCGCCGGCTGGGTCTGGGCCGGCGTGGCGGCCTTGGCGCGGCGGGGTTGGTCCTGTTCAATGGGGTGTGGTTTCACGATTTCACCGGCCCTGACGCTTTTGTGCCCTATGCTCTGCTGGCCACGGCCAGCCTGGCCGCCCAGGGCGCCGGCCTGCGCCACGCCTCGGTCCGTCTCTGGGTTGTGGGCGGCCTATGCGCCGGACTGGCCAGCCTGACCCGCCAGGAGGGCGTCTTGCTGCTCGCCGCCGGCACGCTGGCCCTGGCCGTTCGCCTGGTCCGCTCACCCGCCGGCGGGCGCGGCCCCTGGTGGCGCGCCGCCGGCGCCTACATTGCCGCGTACCTGGCCGCATGGGCGCCCTGGTTTATCTTTCTGGCCGCCCATGCGGCGGCCCCCAGGGCCGGGCTGTCCACGCTGTGGCTGCGCTCCTACGACGATTTCTACAGCTATGGCCTGGCCCTCTCGCCAGCCTACTACCTCGCGTGGGGCTGGACCAACATCCTGCACAGCAAGGCCGAGGCGTTGCTCTTCCTGGTGGCCTTCTGGGTTTTTCTGTGGCAGGTCTTCCTGGTCCCGCTGTTGGCCGTGGGCCTGGCTGGGCTGCGCCGCCGGCCCGCCTGTGCTCCCTTTCTGATCTACATGACCCTGTTGGGGTTGACCCTGCCCCTGCTGTTCACCTTCCCCAGCCGACACGGCACGCTGCCCCACGCCAGCATGTCGTTGCTGGCCTTTGCCGCCTGCGCTATCATGGCCGCCCTGCAGCGGCTCACCCAGCGGTGGCCCAACCGGGCGCGTTGGGCTGCTGTCCTGGTTCTGGTGGGCTGCGCCGCCGGGGTCAGCCTGTGGTGGGCCGACCACTCCTTTGCCAGCGCCGCCACCGAGCGCCCAGCCGTGCTGGTGGCGGTGGCCTGGCTGGATAGCCATGCGCCTGCTGGCGCGCCGGCGGTGGTAGACGACCCGCCCGCCTTTGCCTACGTCAGCGACCGCCCCACCATCATCCAGCCCTCCAACGGGCTAGAGGCGATCATTGGGGCAGCCGGACGCTACGGCGCGCGCTACTGGGTGGCTACCTCCGGCGAGGGGCCACCCTCGGCGGCCGCGGGGGCCGCCCTGGGCGTGCGCCTGCTGGCTACCCTGCCTGGCGGGGTGCGCGTCTACGCCCTGCCCACCCCCGCGCCTCACCCTGTACGGTAGCCACCGAGAGGCGTGCCGCCGTATGCTAGAGATGATGGGTGGGTAGGCGGCGGGTAGGGGTGAAGGGCTTTTATGAGGTTTGCCGAGCAGATCGTGATCTCCACGCCGCTACGCACGGCGATTGGCGCGTTCGGTGGCGCGTTGAAGGATGTGTCGGCGGTTGATCTGGGCGTGGCGGTGGGGCGGGAAACGCTAGCCCGCGCTGGGCTGTCGGCGGACGCGATCGAGGCGGTGATCGTGGGCAACGTCCTGGGGGCGGGCCAGGGCATGAACCCGGCCCGTCAGGTGGGCATCAAGATGGGTCTGCCCGTGTCGGCGCCGGCGATGACGATCAACCGTGTGTGCGGCTCAGGCCTCCAGGCCATCGTGGCGGCCGCGCAGGAGGTTGCCCTGGGCGAGGCGCGGGTCGTGCTGGCCGGCGGCATCGAAAACATGGATCAAGCGCCGTTCCTGCTGCCCAGGGCGCGTCATGGCTACCGCATGGGCACACCCAGGGCTGATCTACTCGATAGCATGGTCTATGATGGCCTGTGGGACGCCTTTGGCGACTACCACATGGGCATCACCGCTGAAAACGTGGCCAAGGCCTGGGGGATCAGCCGCGCCGACGCCGACGCTTACGCCCTGCGCAGCCATCAGCGGGCCGCTCAGGCCATCGCCGATGGGTGCTTCGCCGACCAAATCGTGCCCATTGAGGTCAGCCGGAAGCGCGACGCGGTGGCCTTCACCCGTGACGAGCACGTGCGCCCCGATGTCAGCGCCGCCGGCTTGGCCCGGCTCACCCCAGCCTTTACGCCAGACGGCACGGTCACGGCGGGCAACGCCAGCGGCATCAACGACGGCGCGGCGCTACTGGTGGTAGCCCAGGCTAGCAGGGCAGCCGAACTAGGGCTGCCCGTCCGGGCCCGCCTGGTATCCAGTGCGGTGGTGGGTGTTGAGCCGGCCCTGATGGGCCTGGGAGCAATCCCGGCCACGCGCATGGCTCTCCAGCAGGCCGGGTTGGCCGTTGAGGATGTGGCTATCTTTGAAGTCAACGAGGCGTTTGCCTGCGTCGCCGTGGCGGTGGGACGCGCGTTGGCAATCCCCGAGGATAGGCTGAATCCCCTGGGCGGGGCCGTGGCCCTGGGCCACCCCATCGGAGCCTCGGGGGCTGTGCTGGTAGTCAAGTTGCTGCACGAGCTACAGCGCCGCCAGGAGCGCTACGGCGTGGTCACGCTGTGCATCGGCGGCGGGATGGGCATCGCCGCCGTCTTCGAGCGCCTGGCCTAGCCTGGTACAGGTCGGCTGACCTAACCCGACCCGCCCCTCGAAGCGCCCAGACAGCACAGGTCGCCCACAAGGGGTGGCCAGACTGGACCGGGCGCGGGAAAGGCCGCTACCGGGGGCGGGCTATCTCGTCCAGTGCGGCGGGGTTCTCCAGGCTGGCTGTGTCGCCCAGGGGCTGGCCAAGGTAGTGGGCGCGGATGACCCGGCGCAGGATCTTGCCGTTGCGCGTGTGAGGCAGGTCATGCACCAGGTGGACCCGTTCTGGCGTGAGCGCTTTACCGAGCGTTGCCGCGATGACCGCGCTGATCTCGGCGCGCAGGGCGGCCGGGTCGGCGGCGTCGGCCACGGCGAAGACGACGGCGACCTCGCCCTTGATCGTGTGCGGCACGCCGACTGCCGCCGCCGCGCGGACAGCCGGGTGGACCAGCGCCGCCGCCTCAAGCTCGGCCGGACCGATGCGCTTGCCCGCCACCTTGATCGTGTCGTCGGAGCGTCCGCGGATGTACCAGAAGCCGTCGGCGTCGATCTCGGCCCAGTCGCCATGCAGCCATGTCCCGGGCAGGCGCGCCCAGTAGGTGGCCTCATAGCGCGCGGCGTCGTTCCAGAAGCCGCGGGTCATGCCCGGCCAGGGCGCGCGGATGGCCAGTTCGCCCACCCGGCCGCGCACCGGCTGGCCCTGCTCATCTACCACATCGGCGACCATACCAGGGATCGGGCCGGCAAAGCTACAGGGCTTCAACGGCGTGATCGTGGTGCAGCCGACGATGCCCCCGGAGATCTCCGTGCCGCCGGAGTAGTTGATGATGGGCCGGCCACGCTGGCCCACCACCTCGAACAACCACAGCCACGACTCGGGGTCCCAGGTCTCGCCGGTCGAACCGAGCACGCGCAAGCGCGAGAGATCATGGGCCGCCACGGGCGCGGCGCCGTGGGCGCTCAGGGCGCGCACCAGGGTCGGCGAGACGCCCAGGACGCTGACGCCGTGGCGGGCGGCCAGGTCCCACAGGCGGTCGGGCCCAGGATAGTCGGGCGCGCCATCATAGAGCAGCAACGTCGCGCCGAGCATCAGCGCGCCGCTAATCGCCCAGGGTCCCATCATCCAGCCGATGTCGGTGTACCAGAACAGCACGTCGTCACTCTGCAGGTCGAAGCAGTGGGCCAGGTCCTGCGCGGCCTTGATCGGGAAGCCGGCGTGCGCATGCACGGCGCCCTTGGGCCGCCCAGTCGTGCCCGAGGTATAGATGAGCATGTAGGGGTCTTCGGGGGCGGTGCGCTCGGTGGCAAACTCCGGCGTCCCCGCCTCAAGCAGGTCGTGCCACCACAGGTCACGCCCCGGCGTCCACCCCACGGCCGTTCCCGTGCGGCGGACCACCACGACGCGCCGCAGGCCTGGCACGGCGGAGGCTGCTTCGTCGGCCACGGCTTTCATGGCCACCGTTTTGCCCCGCCGGTAGAACCCATCGGCGGTGATCAGAACCGTCACCGCGCAATCGTTCAGGCGGTTAGCCACCGCTGGCGCGGCGTAGCCGGAGAAGACGGGCACGTAGACGGCGCCCAGTTTGGCCAGCGCCAGCACGGCCACCACCGTTTCGGGGATCATGGGTAGAAACAGGGCTACCCGGTCGCCCTTGCCCACGCCCTCGGCGCGCAGCGCGTTGGCCATGCGGTTGGCTGCCGCGGCCAGTTCGGCGTAGGTCAGGGTGCGCGTGGTCCCCTCCTCGCCCTCCCAGACCACGACAACGCGCTCCGCCGCCGCGCCGCTGGCGTGCTTATCCACGGCGTCGTGCGCGTAGTTGTACAGGCCGCCCTCGAACCAGCGCGTCCAGGGCAGGCCACGGCTGGTGTCCAGCGTGCGGGTATACGGCTGATAGAACCGCAGGTCCAGGTCACGCACCACGGCGTCCCAGAAGCGCCCCAGGTCGGCGGCAGCCCAGGCCAGCAGCCCGTCATAGGAGGCGACGCCAACCTCGCCCATGAAGCGGAGCAGCCGGCTACGCCGCAGGTAGGCCTCGGTGGGCCGCCACACCACCCCGGCCGCCTCGGGGTTCAGCGGGGGCGTGGGGCGTATAGTCGTCATCTCGTCTCCTCAACCGATGGCTTCGATCTCTCTCCCCTGCATAGTAGTAGCATTGCGGTGGGGGTTGTCAACCGGCGGCCATGACCACGGCCGCGGGGCAAGCGGATGATAGAGGAGGAGAGAGGTGGACGAGACGACAGAGGTGCGCGGGATCGCCGTGATCGGCGGCGGTACGATGGGCAGCGTGATCGCCCTGGAGTTCGCCCTGGCCGGCTATGAGGTACGCCTGCGCGAGGTGGGGGCGGAGCGCCTGGCCGCCACCCACGGGAGGACGCGGGCGGCGGCCGCGGCGCTCCAGCAAGCTGGCTTCGTCACCGCCCAGGCGGCGGCTGACGGCTTGCAGCGTATCGCGGGTACGGAGGACCTGCGGGAGGCCGTGGCGGGCGCCGACTACGTGGTCGAGGCGATCAGCGAAGACCTGGCGGCCAAGCAGGAGCTATTCGGCCAACTGGACGCGCTGTGCCCGCCACCGACTGTGCTGGCCAGCAATACCTCCAGCTTGCCCGCCGCGGCCATTGCCGCCGCGACCGGGCGACCCGAGCGGGTGCTGGTCACCCACTACTTCAACCCACCCTACCTGTTGCCGTTGGTCGAACTGGTCCGCCACCAGCGCACCGACGACCGCAGCGTTGCCCTGGCCCGCGCCGTGCTGCGCCGTGCTGGCAAGATCGTGGCGGTGCTCCGGAAGGACGTGCCGGGCATGGTGGGCAACCGGCTGCAGGCCGCCCTGCTGCGCGAGGCGCTGGCCCTGGTTGACGCCGGGGTGATTGGCATGGCCGACCTGGATCTGGTGGTTAGCGCCGGCTTTGGCCGCCGCCTGGGCGTGCTCGGCCCGTTTGCCGTGGCCGATCTGGCCGGGTTGGACATTTATCACGCTCTGCTGGCCAATGTGCTACCCGACCTCAGCACGGCCACCACGCCCTCGCCGCGGCTGGCCGACCGCGTGGCCAGGGGCGACCTGGGGGCCAAGACCGGGCGGGGCTTCTACGATTGGTCGCCCGAGGCGCTGGCCGCCGCCGTTGAGCGGCGTGACGGCGCCCTGTTTAACCTGCGCCGCGCCGATGCCCGATCAGCCGATGTGTAGGTAAAGACACGGCACGGAGTGGCCGGCATTGCCCCGGGCAAGGGGGGCGCTCTACAATAGCCATGGTAGGCCTGGCGTGGCGGGCCGTCCAGAGAGCCGGGGGAGTTGGTCATGAACAAAGAGAAGATCATCATCACAGCGGCGCTGACGGGCGGCATCCACGGCAAGGAGGCCAACCCGCACCTGCCCGATCAGCCTGACGAGATCGTGGCTCAGGCGCTGGCCGCGCGGGAGGCTGGCGCGGCGATCGTCCATCTGCATGTGCGCGCCCCCGATGGCCGGGTCAGCATGGACTCTGAGCTGTTCGGCCAGGTCCACGAGCGCATCGTGGCCCAGAGTGATGTGGTGGTGCAACTGACCACCGGCGGCAGCCCCAGCGTGACCATGGACGAGCGGATGGGGCCGATCATGGTTGGCCCGGAGATGTGCTCGCTGAACATGGGGCTGCTGACCTGGATGGTCTGGGGTGGCGAGCACCTCTTCCCGCACAAGCGCTCGGACATCATGCGCTTCGCCGAGGCGATGCGGGCGCGGGGCATCAAGCCAGAGATGGAGATCTACTCGCTGGAGATGCTCGATGAGGTGGCCAATCTGGTCGGCAATGGCCTGCTGGAGAAGCCCTACTGGATCAACTTTGTGCTGGACGTGCCCGCTCAGATGGGCCTGCGCGGCACGCCGGAGAATTTGATGCTGCTGGTCACCCGCGCCCGGGCCATGTTCCCCGCCGGCGACTACCTATTCAACGTCTCAGGCATCGGGGCCAGCCAGCTACCGCTGACCGCGATCAGCACGGCCATCGGCGGCCACGTCCGCGTGGGCATGGAGGACAACGTCTACTACCGCCGCGGCGAACTGGCTCTGGACAACGCCCAACTGGTGCGCCGCGCCGTGCGCGTCGCCCAGGAACTGGAGCGCCAGGTGGCCACTCCCGAGGAGGCGCGGGCTATGCTGGGCCTGCGCGGCCATGGAGGGAGCAAGCGGCAGCCTTCGCTATAGGGTGAGCAGACCGGGCAACGGCCAGGCCATCCTCTCTTGCCGCCTCTGAGTTGAGCCGTGGCACGACCTGCGGCTACCGGATGTTCCGCTGCCGCGCTGGCCGAGATCCTCCGAGTACACGAACATGCCGTTCACCCCTCTGGGTGCGGGACTCTGCCCGCCCCGGGGGCCGTAGCGTGCAGACTAGTCGCCTGTCAGCTCTGAAGTGAGGGGTCCCTGTCGGGGCGTCCCCGTGTAGGCGCCCGGTCCGACTTGGGTGCGGAGAGCGCCTCGGCCAGAGCGCGAACCACTCATGTAACGATTGCTACACGACTAGCAGTGTTAGTAGAAGAAGATGCTGGGATGTGGGGACCCGGCGAGGGGGCACGCCCTGTACCTATGTCCAGACTGCATGGAGCGGCCTGTGATGGCATTCAGTTGCAAGAGCCAGTTCTGCCTGTCGTGTGCCAAGGTGTAGGGCCAGACGTGGGTGGAGACGGTGGCGGAGATGCTGCATCCTGGGGTGACGTACCGGCATCTGATCCTGACGGTGCCCGAGGCGCTGACGTATGCGCCAAAGTCCACACCTGCGTCTTCAGCGGGGAAAGCGCCCTCACGCCCGGCGACAACTTCTACGTCTGCACCCTGGACACGGCCCAGGGGCCGGTCAGGATCGGCGCGATGATCTGCTACGACCGCGAGTTCCCCGAGAGCGCCCGCGTGCTCATGCTCAAGGGAGCCGAGATCATCCTGCCGCCGAATGCCTCCGATCTGCAGGCGAACCGTCTGGGGCAGTTCCGCACACGAGCATTCGAGAATGGGGTGGGTGTGGCGCTGGCCAACTATGCCGCTCCTGAGGAGGGCCATGCCGTCGCCTACGACCCCATCGCCTTTGGGGCCAAGGGCTCGCGCGACACGCTGATCGTCGAGGCGGGAACGAGTGAAGGCATCTACCTCGCCCCATTCGATCTTGACGCACTGCGTGCGTGGCGCGTCGCCCAGACGTGTGGGAATGCCTTCCGCCAGCCACGGCACTACGGCCCCTTGATCTTGCACGACGTTGCAGAACCCTTCATCCGCGTCAATGCCAAGGGAGAGCGGTACGACCATGTGAGGTCATAGATGATAGCCACCTCTCTCTTGCCAGAGAATAGTCCTTCTTTGGCATCAGATGACTACTCTCGCGCGATCGTCAGAGGCGATAGACGGCTCAGAGGGGCGGGAGAGACGGCGCCGCTACGCTGGCGTGACGATCGCCAGGTCCTCGCTCGCGAAGACCGCGAAGTGGCGCTCATTGAAGGTCAGCAGGGTGTCCACGCGACCGGCGCGTGCGGTTGCCGCGATGACGGCATCGCACATCCTCCCACCTGAGAGTCCGCGGGCGGGAGCGTCGTGGACAAGGCGGCGATAGCCGTCAGCCGTGAGAGCCACCATCTCGCCTGTCTCCGGCGAGACATTCGCCTCAATCAGTGAGCGACAATCGGCCGGCGAGAGGCGATGTGGTGCCGGGAGACGGGTCAGGACCGCGTAGGTCTCCACGAGGGTATGCGCGGCCAGCACCAGGGTCTCACCAGCATCAAGACGGTGCTCTATCTCTGCCACAACACGTTCGTGGGGTTCGTGCCAGGCCACCAGGAGCGCGACGATGCAGTTGGTGTCGGGCATGAATCGGGCCATCGCCTCACAGCCCGCGTTCGTGCTCACGCGCCATGGTGTCGCGCGTCTCCTCAACGTCTCGGGTCGTGAGTACAGGGCCTGTCACTTGAGGCAGAGCAACCATAAACCGTCGCTTGCGGACGAGAGTGACAGGGACGGCCGCGGGTTCGATCTCGATCCGTCCATCCTGCCAGCGCACATCAAGGGGTGTCCCAGGCTGCAAGCCGGCTTGACGGCGGATCTCTTTGGGGATGACCAAGCGACCTGCCGCATCCATGGTCGTTTTCATACCGTCCATTCTACCATGTTATCTGCCATTGGGACAGGGCAGGAGACCGTCTCCAGCCCATATTGATGCAAGACACGCCCTCTGATCAATCAAGCCCGTTAGCGCAGGGCAGCCCCCATTGTCATGCATGACGCGTGCGAGGTGGCCAGTGAGGTGGGCCGCAACGGGGGCAATGATGGTCGGCACACCAGGAATTGGTAGTTCTTGACCGGCTCTCTAGGGCCTCACATCATGTTGCCTATCGGGGTGTTCGTGCCCCTGTATGCTGCCGTCGTCCCTGGCCCCCTGCCCTTCTTGCCCTGCTGCTCTCCCCCTTCCTTGTCTCTTCCTGCCACAACTGGCGCATCTCCGCGCACGTCTGGAGCAGGCTAGCGAGCGTTCCAGCGGCGATGACGGCCCCCTCTTTTAGAACAACGATGTGATCGGCACGCTGTAACGCCGCGTGGTGGTGCGAGACGATCAGTCGCGTGACATCGCGCCGGGTGGCCAGGCGCTGCCATAAGAGGCTCGCTGTCTCGACATCCAGGGCATTGGAGATGTCGTCGCACACCAGGAGTTCGGCTGCACGGACCACCGCGCGGGCCACCGCGACGCGCTGGACCTGGCCGCCGGAGAGCCGCATCCCACGGGGGCCGACGAGAGTGTCCAGTCCGGGTGCGAAGCTCCCGATGTCCCGCTCAAGCACAGCAGCGTGCAGCGCCGCGCCGAGGTCCATGTCGTCCTCGGGCAGACCGAGCAGGATGTTGTCGCGCAGCGTGGCACTGAACAGACGGGGTACCTGGGGCACGTAGGCGATACGTGGTGAGACGAAGAACGCCGCCGGGTCCGTGACGGGCTGCCCATTCCAGCGGATCTCCCCTGCTGTCGCGGGTAACAGGCCCAAAAGCGCCTGGAGTAGCGTTGTCTTGCCGGCCCCCATGCGCCCCGTGATCACGATGAACGAGCCAGCGGCCAGGTGCAGATCCACGCCCACAACCCCACGGCCAGAGCTCGGATGACGGTAGGTCAGTCCCTTCACGTCGAGGGAATGCAGGCCATCGGCCGCGGCCCGTGGCAGGGCAGGCAGAGCTAGCTGGGCAGGCACGGCCGGCAGCAGCGAGCTTCACTGCCTGTGCAGCACCGAAGATCTCGCCGAGAAAGCCGGTCACCTGCCCCGTCGCCACGCGACTGGCCACACGGTAGCCTTGGAGCCGCGCGCTCATGCGGTGGAGGAAGCTGACAACCGCCGCCAAAGGGAGCAGGGTCACGAGGGTAATCAGGACATTGATGCGCACCATCACGCCCACGGCGACGAGGGCGAAGGTGGCCTCGCCGACCAGACGATACCACTCGTTGATGGGAGCGATCACCTCCTCAACGTCATCCCGCAAGCGGCTGATGACCTCACCGGGCGAGAGGAACGTGGCTCGGGGGCCAGACCGCCGCAGGATCCACCGGAAGACGTTCGTGCGCAACAGGGCCTCTACGCTCCACTCGAAGGTCAGATGCACAAAGAGCCAACCCAGCAACAGGACCCAACTGCCCACCTCCACACTGGCCAGCAGCACGATGAGCGGCCACACGGCCCCGACTGCTGGCGCTGGGCCTGTGAGAGCATCAAGGATGTCACGGGTCAGAATGCCTGTCACCAGGGGATAGCAACTGTACAGCAGCCACAAGATCAGGCCGGGGTTGCGCAAGAAGACGCGGGCACAAGTCAGCAATTGGGCTTCGCCGGCCGACAGCCCGCTGGCGCCCCCATCCAGGAGGGTATCCAGGCCGCGTGGCAGCGCGGCGCACCACGCGGTCAGCCCCACCTCGTCAAGAACCGCTTGGAGGCGCTTATCGGAGATGCTCCGATCGAAGAAGGTGAGGTTGTCGCGCACGGAGGCCTGGAAGATCTGGACATCCTGGGTCACCACGCCGATGTGCTGACGCAGGTCGGCCACGCGTGCTCCCCGGATGTCCTGGCCATGAAGCTGGATGACACCCTCGGTGGGATCGTACAGGCGGCACAGCAGACGGGCGAGCGTTGTCTTCCCGCTACCTGTGCGCCCGAGCACGCCCAGGACCTTGCCTGCTTGCACGTCGAACGACACCTGGCGGAGCACGAGCGCACCGGTCGGGTAGCGGAAGGAGACAGCAGCGAAGCAGACGCTGGGAGCGCCGTCGGGGACCATGCGGGCCGTCCCATCCTGCACGGCAGGCTGGAGGCGGAACAAGCCCGCCACACGCGTGATGCTGGCAGCAGCCTGTTGGAGATCCCCGACCTGTGCTGTGATGTCGCGCAGCGGGCACAGCAGGAGACCAGTGTAGGTTAGGATGAGGTACACGTTTCTTTGTTCATGATCTGGGGTACGTCGGGTCTGACAGCAGGAGACCAGTGTAGGTTAGGATGAGGTACACGGCGCCGATGGTCGCCCTGTGAAGGGTAAAGAGATAGGCGCCCAGCGCCAGGGCGCCCACCGACCCCAGAGTCAGCAGGACACCGGTCGAGCCCGCCGGGATCTCACTCATCATCCGCGCCGCCCGGCGGGCACGAAAGTATGCACGCTGCACGCGCGCCAGGCGGAGCATAGTGTCGGCCACGGCGTTGTTAGCCCGCAAGTCGTCGATGCCGACGAGGCGTTCTTCCACGAAGGCGAAGAGGTCAGCACTGGCCTGGCGCCCGACGATCCAGTCGGGCGTGGCCACACCCCGCACGCGGTGGAGCACGACGAGCGTGAGTAGGGTGAACGCGCTAAAGACAAGGCCTACAGAGGCATCCTCGTGGAAGAGCGCCAGCAAGATGCCCAGCACCAGAAGGGCACTCCCCAGCAGACTCACTGCGAACTGGGAGAGGAAGGAGGCCAAGGCGGACACGTCGCCACAAATGCGCTCGCTCAGGTCGCCTGGCATGTGTGTGGCGTGGAAGGGCGGATCAAGGTGGAGACAGTGCCCGACCAGGTCAGTGCGCAAGCGATTGGTGGCGCGCCAGCCCACATCGGCGCTGATGTATGCTGTGCCGGCCGCCACCACCTGCGTCAGGGTTCCGATGACCAGGAAGAGGACGGCGGCTCCTATGAGCGTTGGCAGGGCTCCGCTATGCTGTGCTGTATCGAGCACATAGCGCAGGATCTGGGGGTTGACGATCTGCAATGCTACCGTGGCGAGTAGAAGGAGAGTCAGGGCGAGAACGCGGGGCCAATGAGGACCGAGGTAGGTCAGGAGGAGACGGTGGTAGAGGACAAGCGGGAGGTGCATGGACAGTCCTTTCCTCACGGCATGTACCATGGCCACGGAGAGAGCGGTGGCCATGACAAACAAAACGGTCACGGGCAGATCCTGCACCCGTGACCGTAAGAGTCTCACGCCGGAGCCTGCATTCTCCCTCAGGCGGCGAGACGCTCTATCCCTGAGGTAAAGGGGTCCGTGAGACGGTGAGAAAAGGGTCGGTCAGTCGGTCAAGAAGTGTGCGTGGCTGCCAACACGCCATGCGTGTTGAGCAGCATCAGGCCCTGCCCCATGTGCGTTTTGGGCGCACGGGTTGTGCTCATGCCCTTCGTGGGAGAGATGAGATATCGTAGCCCCGCGACATAAGGAGCGCTGCTGCCTGCGCACGGGTGAAGACACAGCGCTCATAGCGGGGCGCCAGCATCGTTGCGGTGGCGTCCTCCTCCGCGGTGAGGCCCTCACGCTGACGCTTGAAGTGCAGCTGCTCCAGGCGCGTGATCTCCTCCTCCGAGAGGTGGCTACGCGCGACCTGCCACAGCGCGTCATCATCAAGAAGAGCCAGGGCAGCGCTGATCTCCGCTACATCGCGGTTGGTCTCGTCGGCCGTAGCCGCGCCAGCGATCACGAGGTCGAGCACTTCGTCTTCCACGCTGCGATGAGTTCGTGCCGCCCGCCGTTCCAGGCGATGATAGAGTGCGTCAGGAACATGCACGGTCAACGGGTGGGCGGACAGAAAACGTCCCATGCTGTACCTCCTGTCTCTATTCTACACGCGGAGGCAGTGCGCGGCTGAGGCTGAGGCGGCTGGTTAGTGGGCCGCCCACCCCAGGTCGGCGGAGATGGCCGCCCCATTGATCGCCGTGGCCCGCGGGCTGCACAGAAATGCGACCACAGCGGCCACCTCCTGGGGCTCCAGGAGGCGGGTCATCGGCGGGGTTAGCATGATCGTGGAGAGCACCTCATCCGGCGTGATGTTGTTGACCCGCGCCTGATCGGCTATCTGGCCCTCCACCAGTGGGGTGCGCACCCAACTGGGGCAGACCGCATTACAGGTCACGCCGCGGCCAGCGGCCTCCAGGGCCACGCTTTTGGTCAGGCCAACGATGCCGTGCTTGGCCGCCACGTAGGCCGGCTTGTATGGGGCGCCGCGCAAGCCCAGGACCGAGGCGATGTTGACGATGCGGCCCCACCCGCCGCCGTACATGTGCGGCAGGGCCGCTTTGATCAGCGTGAACGGCCCGGTGAGCATGATCGCTAGCATGCGATCCCAATCGTCGTCGGCAAACTCCTCCACCCGCGCTACCTTCTGCAGCCCGGCGTTGTTGATCAGGATGTCCAGACGCCCGTGTCGCTCGACGGTGTGGGCTACCAAGGCGTAGCAGGCGGCGCGGTCGGCGATGTCACACCGCACAAAGGTTGCGCCGGCTAACTCGGCCGCCACGGCCTCGCCGTTGGCTCTATTGAGGTCGGCCAGCACAAGCCGCCCGCCCTGAGCGGCCAACTCGGTGGCCACGGCCCGGCCGATGCCGCTGGCCGCGCCCGTCACGATGGCCACCTTGCCCGCTAGTTCAGCGTCACCCATTGGCCATCTCCTCCTCAATTCCATTGGGCGGTGAGAACAGGCTGCCCTGACTCGTCACCCCGCTATCGACCATAGTGCTGTCGTCGTGGTCCAACTCGCCCGCGCTATCGTAGGCCCGCCCCAGCTATCATAGCACCCACCGAAGGCCTCCCTCTCTAGTGAGCCAGAACGCGGGGCGTACATGGCCCACTGGTAGAGGTGTCCCCCGCGCCCAGGTCGGATCGGGCGCGGGGACGCCCCTGCAACATGGCAGCCGACCTGTAATACGAGCAGCCTTGAGGCGCCGGGGGCAGGGCGTGGCTAGAGTACACCACGGCGCACGTTTTCTGGCCGTGGCGACGCCCCTTGTGGCATAGGGCCTATGGCCGCTATACTACTAGAAGTGCAGGGTGGGCGCCTACCCTTGATAGGGATGCCTCCCGCACCCCGACCATACTGGGCGTGGGGATCGGGCAACCCGAGGGGGCAGGACAGCCGACCTATACTGGATATGCGCGGCGGACGACGCTGTGCCGATAACTACATAAGCAAGAACGCCGAATCCTCCAGGCCGATTCAGCCGGGGGAGCGGGGGACAGATCCCCTGGGGTGAATCCCGGTGGTGTGTACGCGGGGCCGTGGGGCGCCGGGAAGACCACCGGGTAGGGCTAGCTCTTTGAGGCCCGAACCCGTCACCTAACCTCGCAGGCGTGTTGGGGAGCTTACCTGGCTATAGCTGGGTAAGCTCTTTTTGTTGGGCTGCTCGGTGGTTGCCGAGGATTGATGGCACGACGACGGGCGACTGGTGGCGACAAGGGATCGGTGGCGGAGAGGAAAAGGCGATGCGCGTGCTGAGTGGGCTGCGCCCATACCTGTGGCGGAACAGGAGAGATCTGGCTTTGGGGTTGCTGTTCTCGGTAGCGGTGTACGCGGTGGCCCTGCTGGGACCATGGCTGCTGCGTTTGGCCATTGACGGCCTGAGCCAGCCGGGTGGCACGGATATGTGGACGCTGGGCCGCTATGCTCTGCTGATGGCCGGGGCGGCGGCCCTGGCCAACGTGTTTAGCTTCTTGCAGCACTGGCGGCTGTTCCTAGTGGGCAACCGTGTGGAGTTCGACTACCGCAACGACTTCTTCCGGCACTTGCAGGAGATGGAGCCCGCCTTCTTTCAGCAGCGTAAGACGGGCGACATCGTCTCGCTGGCTACAAACGACCTCGGCGTGATCCGCACGCTGGTGGGCGCCGGCTCGATCAACTTCCTGAACTCCACGGTCGCCCTAATCACCGGGCTGAGCCTGATGTTTGTGCTGGACGCCAAGCTGGCGCTGTATACGCTGCTGATTCTGCCGCTAATCACGGTTGTATACGTTGCCCTGGCCAGGCCGAACCGGCAGCGCTTCGAGCGCATGCAGGAGCAATACAGCGTGCTCTCCTCAATGGTGCAGGAGAACATCGCCGGGGTGCGCGTGGTCAAGGCCTATGCGCAGGAGGACGCCGAACTGGGCAAGTTTGGACTTTTGTGCCAGGAATACACCCGCCGAGCCAAGAGCTACATGCGCCTCTCCGGAGTGTTCTCGCCGCTGATGTTCGTCATCTTCGGGTTTGCTGTGATGGTCATGTTGCTGGTGGGCGGCGACGACGTGATCCATCGCCGCCTGACCCTGGGCGGGCTGATCCAGTTTAATGGCTACCTGATGATGTTGAACTGGCCGGTGGTGGCCCTGGGTTGGCTGATCACCATTGTGGGTCAGGCCGAGGGAGCGATGAACCGCCTGCTGGCCGTGCAGAACCGCGCGGCGACCATCGCCGACGGGCCAGCCACGCTGCCTATTGGACAGGTGAACGGCGCGGTGCGCTTCGAGGATGTCTCGCTGACGCTCAACGGCACGGCGATCCTGCGCAACATTTCCCTGGACATCCCCGCCGGTAGCAGTGTAGCCATCGTCGGCGCGATCGGCAGCGGCAAGTCCAGCCTGATCAACCTGATCCTGCGCCTGTTCGATCCCACGGCGGGCCGGGTAACTCTGGACGGCGTGGACCTACGCCACGTGCCGCTGGAGACGCTACGCCGCGGCGTGGGCTACGTGCCCCAGGAGACGTTCCTGTTTTCGGCGACGCTGGCCGAGAATATCCTCTACGGGGTGGAGCAGAGCGAACCGGCGCGCGCCGAGGCGTTGGTGGCTCAGGCCAGCGGCCTAGCCGGGCTGGCCAAGGACGTGGCCGGGTTCCCCGGGGGCTACCAGACAATGCTGGGCGAACGGGGCATCACCCTTTCCGGCGGGCAGAAGCAGCGCACGGCCATAGCCCGTGCCGTGGCCAAGGACCCGCGCATCCTGATCCTGGACGACGCGCTCTCGGCGGTGGACACGCAGACGGAAGACCTGATCCTCTCGGGCCTGCGCGGGGTGATGGAGCAGCGCACCTCCATCATCGTCTCGCACCGCATCTCCACGGTGCGCCACGCCGACCGCATCGTCGTGCTCAGCGAGGGGCGCATTGTGGAGAGCGGCACGCACCGCGGCCTAATCGCCCAGGGTGGCCTCTATGCCGACATGTATCGCCGGCAGCTGCTGGCCGAGGAGATGGAGGAGACGGTATGAGCGCCGTGATGCAAGACGACGACGCGATCCTGGGCAAGGCCTACGACGGGGCGCTGGTGCGCAGGCTTGTGCCCTATGTGAAGCCCTATCGTGGCGGCGTAGCCCTTGGTGTGCTGCTGTTGCTGCTGATTGCCCTGGCCGACCTCTCTGGCCCTTTCTTGACCAAGATGGCCATTGACACCTATATGGCCCACGGCGACGCCGCTGGGCTGCGCGTGGTGGCGGCGCTCTATGTGGGCGCGCTGCTGGTGTCGTTTGCCATCCGCTATGCCCACCAACTGGTGATGACCAGCCTGGGCCAGAACGTGATGTATGACCTGCGCATGACCGTCTTTGGCCACCTGCAGCGCATGAGTATCTCGTTCTACGACCGCAACAAGCTGGGCCGGCTGCTAACCCGCGTGATGGGCGACGTGGCCACCCTGAACGAGATGGTCACCTCCAGCGCGGTGGCTATCTCCGGCGACCTGTTCACCCTGGTGGCCATTATGCTGGTGCTGCTGCTGCTTAACTGGCCACTGGCCCTGATCAGCTTTGCCGCCTTCCCCGTGCTGTTCGCCATCTCGCTGTACCTGCGCGGGGCGCTGCGGGCGTCGTATCGAGCCATCCGTACACAGCTCTCCCGGATCAACGCCTTTGCCGCCGAGAGCGTGACCGGCATGAGCGTGATCCAGCTGTTCACCCGCGAACGGCGCAACCAGCGCGCGTTCGAGGCGATGAACGCGGAGTACCGCGACGCCTTTGATCGCTCGGTATTCCAGCAAAGCATCTTTGGCCCGCTGGTCAACCAGGTCAACTCGCTGGTCGTGGCGGCCATCGTGTGGTACGGTGGTGGCCAGTCGCTGCACAATGCCTTGACCATCGGCACGCTGGTGGCCTTCCTGCAGTATGTGGGCCGCTTCTTCTTGCCTATCAACGATCTGGCCGACAAGTTCACGGCCATGCAGGCGGCCATGGCCGCCGCCGAGCGCGTGTTCGGCCTGCTCGACGAGAAGGAAGCCATCGCCGACCCGGCTAACCCGGTGCGCCTGCCCGCCGTGCGCGGCGAGGTAGAGTTCCGCGATGTGTGGTTCAGCTACGGTGATGCGCCGTCGGTGGCGCATGATCAGCCTCCCGGCGCGACGGATACCACCGTCGCCCGCGCCTCTCCCGCTCGGGACGACGAGAGCGCGGCGCCAAACTGGGTGTTGCGCGGCCTCTCGCTGCACATCAAGCCCGGCGAGAGCGTGGCCATCGTGGGGGCCACGGGCGCCGGCAAAAGCTCGATCATCAGCCTGCTGGCTCGCTTCTACGATGTCCAGAAAGGGGCCATCCTGATTGATGGCGTGGATATTCGCGACCTGCACCAGCAGGAACTGCGCCGCCACGTAGGTATCGTGCTGCAGGACGCTTTTCTGTTCTCAGGCACGGTGGCCGGCAACATCCGGCTGCATGAGAGCTTTACCGACGAGCACATCTGGCAGGCCGCGCGTCTGGTCAACGCGGACAAGTTTATCGGTCAGCTACCGCGCGGGCTCAACGAAGAGGTGCGCGAACGCGGCGCCGGCCTCTCGGGGGGTCAGAAGCAGCTGCTCACCTTTGCGCGGGCGATGGCCTTCAACCCGGAGATCTGCCTGGTGCTGGACGAGGCGACCAGCTCGGTAGACACCGAGACAGAGGGACTGATCCAGGAGGCCATGCGCACGCTGATCCGCGGGCGCACCTCCATTGTGATCGCCCACCGCCTGTCCACGATCCGCCACGTAGACCGCATCATCGTGCTGGACAAGGGCCAGATCGCCGAGATGGGCAGCCACGACGAACTGATCGCCCACCAGGGCGCCTACTTCCGGCTGTACCAGCTGCAGTACCAGGACTGAGTGGACAGTCCTCGTGGTGGAGCTTGCGTCCGTTTTAGCCGACGGGTAGACTGCGGATAGCAAGCAACCGTCAAGGGTCCGGCATGCGCGTGGCACGGCGAAGGACAGGAGGTAGGGATATGGAGAGCCTGACTGAGATCAAGTATATCGTGCGCGATGAGCAGATCTACGGAGGCAAACCACGCATCCAGGGCCACCGCGTTGCCGTCCATGACATCGCGGCCTGGCATCGGCAGGGGGAGACGCCTGAAGGTATCGCTCGCGGTTATGGCCTGGCACTGGCGCAGGTCTATGCCGCTCTGGTCTACTACTATGACCACCAGGAGGAGATAGACCGCCAGATAGAGGAGGAGGACGCCGAGATTAGGGCGCGCGCGGCGGCTGACACGTCGCCGCGGGCTCAACGTCTCCGCGCTGGTATCGCCGCTCACCGTGACCAGCTACCGCGTGCCTGAGCTGTTGCTTTACTATCTGGACGAGCACCTCCCTGCGGCCGTGGCCGTGGGGCTGCGCGACCGTGGCATTGACGTGGTGAGTACAGCGGAGGCAGGCAGGGCTGCTCAGGAGATCTCGGACACCGATCAGCTTGCCTACGCCACGGCTCAGGGTCGGGCGCTGGTCACCAGGGATCGCGACTTCATCCCCCTTGCTAGCACTCAGTTGCCCCACGCCGGCATCATCTACCTACAACGCGCACTGTCTATCGGTGATACGATCAGCTATCTGGAGATCATGGCGCGGTTGACCGCGCCTGATGAGATCCGCGATATGCTTACTTATTGCGAGTGGTGATGGTTGGTCTCTATTGTTCCATCCATCGGTCAGTGTCCGTATCGTGGCGTCCAACGCGGACAAGTTTATCGGTCAGCTACCGCGCGGGCTCAACGAAGAGGTGCGCGAACGCGGCGCCGGCCTCTCGGGGGGCCAGAAGCAGCTGCTCACCTTTGCGCGGGCGATGGCCTTCAACCCGGAGATCTGCCTGGTGCTGGACGAGGCGACCAGCTCGGTAGACACCGAGACGGAGGGGCTGATCCAGGAGGCCATGCGCACGCTGATCCGCGGGCGCACCTCCATTGTGATCGCCCACCGCCTGTCCACGATCCGCCACGTAGACCGCATCATCGTGCTAGACAGGGGCCAGATCGCCGAGATGGGCAGCCACGACGAGCTGATCGCCCACCAGGGCGCCTACTTCCGGCTGTACCAGCTGCAGTACCAGGACTGAGGAGTCAGCGCGGGCGGGGCGGTCACCCTGGCGCTGGGTTATGTGTGGCGGTGTGGACGGTCAGCGCGGCTGGGTTCTGGCGCCGGTTGGGCGCGACAACGTACCCTTGAGGGAGACAACAGCCCTGGGACCTGCTGGTGATGGTGGGCCGGTGATCGCGCGGGTGTGGAGCAGACATGGTCGAGTACGCCCGTCAGGTAGGCCAGTTCAGCCGCAACGTGCGTCTGCTGCTGACGGCCAACCTGTTGGTCAACGCGGGGATCGGCTTCTTCGTCGTTCTGTTCAATCTGTACCTGATGGCGGTGGGCAAGCCGCTGGGCTTCCTGGGTGAGCTATCCGCTGCTAACACGGTGGCCACGGCGGCGTCGTCGCTGACGACCCGCGCTCTGCTGCGGCGCTACGATGCGCGGCTGGTCATGACGGGGGGCATCCTGGTCTTCGGCCTGGCCGCGCTGGCCGAGGTGTACATCACCGCCGACGCGGCCCTGCTGGCGCTGACCAGTCTGGCTGGGGCAGGCATCGCCCTGGCCACCACGCCGGCCAGCCCATACCTGGCCGAGCATAGCTCACCAGGGGAGCGGGCGCACGTCTTCTCGGTGTTCTTCGCCGTGCTGACCGGCGGCCTCACCCTCGGCTCATTCGCCAGCGGGCTGCTGCCCCTGCTGGTGGTGGGGCGGCTGCCCGGCTTCAGCGCGACCAGCCTGAGCACCTACCGGTTTGAGCTGACCGTGGCCTGCGCGGTGATCCTGCTGGCGGCCGTCCCCTATAGCCGACTGGCCGCTGGCCATTTGGGCCAGCGGGGGCGCGGTGTGCCGGAGGTGGAGACCCCGCCGCGGGCCAGCACCACGCGTGATGTGGGGGCCATGTTGGTGGCCGTGGGTGTGATCGCGGCGTCGCTGGGCCTGATCGCCCCCTTCTACAACCTGTACTTCGCCGCCGTGACCCACGCCACGCCGACGGAGATCGGCTTTATCTTCTCCTTGACCTCAATCCTGACCACGGTGGCCACCCTGAGCAGCGCCGCGCTGGGCCGGGGCATGGGGCGGTTGCTGGCCTTCAATCTGGCGCGGCTACTGTCGGTAGGGTGCCTTGTGGCCCTGGCGCTTAACTCAACGCTGCTGGTGGCCGCCGTGGCCTACATGGGCTATAGCATCCTGCTCAACGTCGCGGCGGCGATTGACTACAACTTTGTGATGGAGCTGCTGCCCGCCCAGCGGCGCCAATCGGCGGCCAGCCTGCGCGTGGCCGTGTTCAATGGGTGCTCGGCGCTGACCAGCATCGGCGCGGGCGCCCTGATTCAGGCCCATGGCTATCGGCCAGCCTTCCTGCTGGCCGCGGCGGGCATGCTGATCAGCGCCGTGCTGTACTTCGGCTACTTCCACATGACCGGCTACCGCGAGACGCGCGGCTGGTTCTTGACCGACCTGACTCTGGGCCGGCCACCCAGGAGGGCTAGAATGCTCAGGGGGCGGCCGCGCCGACGCTAGTGTCGGCGTCGGGAGAAGGGGCCAGCGGCAACCAGATGGTGAAGGTGGCCCCCTGGCCCTCCACACTCTGGGCTGTGATAACCCCGCCGTGGCCCTTGATGATGCTTTGAGCGCTGGCCAGGCCAATGCCCGTGCCCGGCACAATGCCCGCCACATTGCTGGCCCGGTGGAAGCGGTGGAAGATAGAGGGTAGATCGGCGGCGGGGATGCCCATACCGTGGTCCTGGATGGCCAGGCTGGCCCCTGGGCCGGTCTCGCCGTTCTCCTCGCGCAAGCGGACCAGGATCTCACCGCCCTCCGGGCTATACTTGACCGCGTTAGCCAGCAGGTTGCCCACTGCCCGCTCCAGATCCGCCGGGGTGACCAGCGCCTCCAGCGGTCCTGGGGGGACCTCTAGGCGCATGTGGTGAGCGGTCAGGCCTTTCTGTTGGGCAACAACGCCCTGGACAAGGGCGACCAGATCGGTGCGGTAACGCTCCGGGGTAGGAGCCCCACTCATGCGCGCATGAGCCACGCTAGCTAGATCGTCAATCAGGTCCACCATACGCGTCGTGGCCTGCTCAATCCGCAGCAGATGGTCGTCCACGCCCCTATCGGCGCCCTCGCCCGTTCGCCGTGCTTGCCTCCGGGCCAGCTGAACACGCCCGCTGATGGTGGTCAGCGGTGTCTTGAGGTCGTGGACTGCCGAGGAGAGAAACTCCTCGCGGGCATGCTCCAGCGCTCTACGTGCGCTGATGTCACGGAAGGTCAGCACGGCGCCCACCACCTCGCCCTCCAGGGTCATCGGCGACGAGGTGTAGGCGACGGGCAGCAGCGCGCCGTCCTTACGGGTAAAAACGTCGTCCTCCTGTCGCACTGTCGCGCCCGAGGCTATCACGGACAGCAGAGGGCACTCCGCTTCGGACAACGGCGTGCGGTCGGCGCGCTGGTAGTGAATGGCCTGGTGTATATTGCGGCCGCGCAGTTCGTCCTCAGTCCAGCCCAGCATGGTCTCCGCCGCTGGGTTCATCACGATCAGCTGACCCTCCCTATCCAACGCATACACCCCCTCGCCCAGACTAGCCGTCAGCGCGCGGGTCAGGGCAAGTTGGCGGCGTAACCGGGCGGCCAGATCCTCGCCGTGGCGGCGTGCCCGCACTTCCTCGGTCACATCCACGGCGTGGAGCAGGATGCCCGTGATTGTGCCAGCGGCGTCACGCAAGGGTTGGTAGACCGTGTTCAGATACACCGCGTTGGCGCCGCCCTCTCCCGCGTGGTGCAGGAGCAGCGGTAAGTTGGCGGTGGCAAACGGCTGGCCAGTGCGCAAGACCGCGCCGAGCCGTTCGGTCACGCCCTGCTTGGCCAACTCGGGGAAGACGACGCCCACCTGCTGGCCGAGCAGGGCCTCACCAGTGCGGCCCATCACCTGTTGGAAGGCAGCGTTGGCAAATTCGACCACATGGGTGGGGCCAGCAAGCACGGCGATCAGGGCTGGGGCCTGCTCCAGAACCTCGCGCAACCGGCGGCGCTCAAACTCCGCCGCGACTAGCGCGGCGCGCTCCGCCTCCAGCAGGCGAGTCCGTTCCAGCGCCTGAGCGCACTGGTGGGCCAGGGTGGCCAGATAGCCGCGATCCTCCGCGTCGAACACCCGCTGGGTGGCGAAGCTCAGGCCTAGCGCCCCTACCACCCGCCCCTGCACCGCCAGGGGCGCGGCGGCGGCGGCGCCATAGCCGGTGGCCACGTGAACGGCGGCCCCAGTGTAACGGGCGGCCCAGGCCTCGTTGGACTCCAGATAGACAGGTTCACCGGTGCGGATCACCTCGGCCAGGGGCAGCGGCACATCAATGGAGAACCATTGGAAAGCCTCCACCGCCCCCGAGTCGTAGCCGGTGGCGGCGGCGATGCGCACTCCTTTGCCCGCTTCGTCATACAGGGCCACGGAGCCCGCGGCGGCCCCCAGGGCGACCAGGCCATGCCGCAAAATCACGTCGGCCACCTCGTTGGGGGTGAGCGCGGCGCTCAGCGCCGCCGTGACGGACTGCAGCTGGCGCATGCGCGCGGCGGCGCTCTCGGCGGCGTGGAGCGCCGCGCTCAGCTCGATCTCGGTCATCACAGCGGCGGCCAGATCGGTCAGGAGAGCCACGTCATCGTCGCTCCACTGGCGGGGCTGGGTGTCTATAGCGCAGAAACTGCCCAGCACATGGCCCTCGGAGGTGATCAGGGGGATGCCTGCATAAGCCACCACGCCCATCTCGGAGATCGCTAGGTTGTCGCGCACCAGGGCATGCGCGCGGGCATCCCGCACGATCAGCGGCTCGCCGGAGGCCACGGTATGCTGGCAGAATGAGTGCGATAGCGGCGTCTGGCGCTGGGAGATATCTTGACCCAGGCCCGTCGAGCTCTTGAAGAACTGCCGATCGGCGTCTACCAGAGAGACCAGAGAGACGGGCACGCGCAGCACCCTGGTGGCTAGGCGGGTCAGGCGATCGAAGGCGTTCTCAGGAGGCGTGTCCAGCAGATTGAGCCGCCGCAGGGCGTCCAGACGCCCCGGATCAAGGATCGTCGCCGAAACGGACCGCGCGGTCCGTTCCGTGTTCGGGTTGCCGTGTACTGTCTCTGGCGCCCCGTCATACACGTGCCTCTGAGCGCCCGGTGTGTTGTCTTCCACGAAGGCTATGATACGCGCTCCAGCTTCAACTGTCTACTCAACGCGCCTGGCCGTGGCTAGGCAGCCAGTGCGGGCCGCTGCCTGTAGACACTAGGGACGGGTCGGGTGACCGTGGCGGCCGTGCCGTGCTACTAGTGCGATGTTGTCAAAGTCGACGTGTTCGTCCTGAATATCGCCGCGCGGCATCTGTACGAGACGTTGGGGTTTGAGCCGCGCGATAGTGATACGATCAAGCGCCTGTAGCCCTGCGCGCCTGACGATGACAGGTCCAACGTGGCCGCATGGCGTAGCCGCGGCGCCCACACTATGGATGAGGTGACCGGCATGGGCAGAATCATCGCGCGGCTCCCCGAAAGCATATACTGAGAGCAAACCGTGCCGCGCCCCAGGCTGGCTCGGACGTGGGGGCGGGCAGTAGGTCAGCTCACCTGTACCACGGTGAGCGTGTATGCCGCGCGGGGGATGACGCGCTACGACGCTGAAGCAGGCCACTACACGTGGTGGCCGCTCCGGGCGAGGAGGATGATGATGAATCAGACGCCTGTGTTGCGTCCAACCGAGGAGATCGCCGCGTTCTTTGCGCGCGCTCCCTCAGTCGAGGAGATCGCGACCTTTCACTTGTCGGAGACCACAATCGCGCACGTCCGCGAGTTGCTCGACAAGAACGCGGCAGGCGCCCTTTCGCGCGATGAAAGCGATGAACTAGACCAGCTGGTGCTGCTGGACCGCATCGTGATGCTGATCCGTTCGCGGCTCCCTCGGCCAGGGCTACTCCCAGAACCACCTCCGCGTGACCGCTGAGCGGGTCACGCCCGCCCTCCGTCGCGCGGTGCGTGAGCGCGCCCAGAGCCGCCGCGAGTATTGCGGGATGCCAGACACGGAAACGCTGCTGCCGCACGAGCCTGATCACGTCATTGCGACGCAGCACGGTGGCGCCACCACTCGGGCGAATCTGGCTTATGCGTGCTTTCAGTGCAATCGCTGTAAAGGACCAAACATCGCGTCCCAGACATTTGGAGATAAAATGTCAAGTAGCCGTTCTTCTTTGCTGCAGCGTCAAGAATGGCGCCATGAGGATGTTCAAGGGGGTGACGCACGCCCTCGGCATGTGATGCGCGACGTCCTCAGCGGGTTCGGGCAGGCCCTCCAGCGCGCCGACGTGGGCACCGTGCCACCACCACCGGCCGGGACAGGGGCTGGATCGGTTTAGTCGGCGCTTCTGGGACCATCATCATGCCTTCATCAACTCTGAACGCTTATCTCCAAATGTCTGGATGCCGCAACCGATCCTCGTGGGATGCGCGAATCGGCCAACTACAGCGCCTCTGCTGGTTCGCTCGCCCGTCATGTCAGTCGGAGCCTTCAACAGGGGGCTTGACACCACTGGTGAAGCTGTGAAACAATGAGGCTGCGCACATGGTGCGCTGCGTGCGCAGCCGGGCACGCAGCGCACCGTCGACGTCACTGCGCGCGCGTGAGAGTCACACCCATGCACACCTCTGGATCTGTCGAGGTCACGATCGAGGTCGACCGGGGCAGGGACGCACTTCCCGCGGCACTGCTGGCCCTGGCAGCCAGATGCGGTCTCATCCCTGATGTTCTTGCTCCCGCTGATAGGCGCTACGGTGTGTGGACTGACCATCGGTCAATGGTCATCTGTGGAGAGGAGGTCGTACGGCGACGGAAACACCTGATCAGGTGAGCCGGAGGGCCGTCTTCCCGTGCGAAGGTGGTGAACATATTACCGTAGGCTGTCTGCGAGATGGCCTTCGTGAGAATAACCAGCCCGCATTGCCGAGGCATGACAGTGCCGGAGCTCGGAGTGCTTCTTCAGCATTGGCTACAAAGGTAATGAGTGCGCCAGCAACATCATGAAGCGGCTGGAGGCGCTGCTCGACGCGCGTATGATCTGCTCTATGACATGATGGGGCAATAACGAAACGCTGTGTCTATCGAAAAGGAGGATGGTGATGGCGTAACCGAACACGTCGTTATGCGGCAGGGTGCAATGCGTGCTCCACCGCTGGGCAGGCGAGGGACTCCGGCAGCAGCGAGGGGGCGGGTCGTCCACACAGCGCAGCCGTGCAGGCCACGGTGAGATAGTCCAGCACGTCGCGCTCTTGCTGGCGGAGCGTGGTGACGACCGTGAGCAAGCGCTCGGCGAAGCGGCTGCCCTCCGCGCTTTGCGTACCGAAGCTGCGCCGTCGCCAGACCACCGCCCGGCGCAGCGCGCGCTCGGCGGCGTTGTTGGTGGGCTCGACACCCTCGACAGCGACAAAGGTCCACAGGGCTGGCGCGAGCTTGAGAATGTTGTGACAGGCCCGTCGCGTCTTGGCGTGCTCCAACGTTGTCCCCTCCGCCAACAGCGCCACGACCTGGGCCTGCAACGGCTCCATCTCCCGCATGAAGGTGCGGCGGGGCAGGGTGCCATCGCGGACACGGCTGTGCTGGCTGGTTAGGTCATCCGCTCGCTCAGAGACGCCACGCCCCCCCCACAGAGGCAGCCTGATCACAGCGTGCAGAGGGCCTGTGTCCAGGGGTAGTGTCCACGGCTCTGCCCTTAGCTTTCAACCACAGATGAGCTCACCAGCCAGGACAGTGGACCTCCAGGTGCTGGATCAGCAGATCGATACGCACACATCGGCGGGACGGTTGCTCTTCCACATGCTGGGGGTGATTGCGCAGTTTGAGACGGAGATCCGCGCTGAGCGGCAGAGAGATGGGATCGAGTACGCTAGAGTGCGGGGGGTGCCGTTTGGCCGCCGCAAGGCCTTGCCACACCAGCGCATTGCGGAACTGCAAGTACGGCGGCAGCAGGGCACGGCCATTAGTACCCTGCTGCGGGACTCTCGGATTTCCAAAGCCACCGTCTACCGCTACCTGAGCGCCGCCAGTCCCACGACTCCCTAACGGGCCTGGTGCCCTCAAGAGGCACGTAGCAGTGGAGAGCAGACGCGTGAGAGACCCAGGAGACGGAGCAGAAGCGAAGGACGCGTGGCGATACCCCCGCCCACGGATCGCCTGATCACCGTGGACGCCCATCGCCACGGCACGCCTGCGGAGGTGGTGGCACTCTTTGACCGATTCTTGGCCGGACGGCGAGCGTGAGAATGGACGATGCGGGGAAGGGACGGCGGGGGCTCCGGGCGACTCCGATGGCCGACGTGAGGGCGCTGCTGCGGGAGCGCTACGGCATCGAGGGGAGCCAGGCTCGGGACCTTGGCGGATCCTCGTGCCTCAACTTACTCGTCGCGGATGGGCAGGCCCGCTACGTCGTCCGGGTGTATCGACCCTACGTGACGGCCGGCCGGCTTGCCGCTCTCC
>JAABUM010001367.1_pt1 | contig 36806 bp, 29 predicted proteins | sample 5559161 | NCBI WGS metagenome assembly JAABUM01 (sample SAMN10711868, study PRJNA513369) | rock metagenome | isolation source: Antarctica rocks | place: Antarctica: Victoria Land, Siegfried Peak nord
GGGCGGCCCAGGCCGCCAGTGGAGCAGCGAGTGCCTGGAACCTGGTGTCGAACACATGTTCGACTCTAGCTGGTTCGACCGACGGGTGCAAGCCTGTGACCTGCACCGATCACACTCTGTGGATAACCGGTGGCTGTCCACAGAACGACCCGAGGGCTTGCTCATCGCTTCACGTCGGAGTACCGCCCGGCCACGACGCGACCGATGTTGGCGACCGACGTCGTACCGGGCTCGAAGTACCGCACGTGCCCCGTCACGCCCGCCCCGACGAGGAACCGCTGCCCGCCAAACGCCCGCTGCGCGGGGTCGGGCCCGAACCAGGAGTGCTGGGTGGGCAGGTGCCCCGGCACCCCGCCGAACCGGTGCACGTCGAACACGAACCGGATGGGGTCGCTCGCTGCCCGGGCCGCCCACACATGAGCGGCGCCCTGGGGCAGGTCACCGGCCCGGTGGGACCCGATACCCGGGCTGCCCACGACAACCACGTCGTCCACTGGAGCCCCGCGAGCCGCTGCCACCCCGCTTAGCACCGAGCCGTAGCTGTGCCCCACCACCGTCACGCGCGGCCGCTCGGCGGGCGCATCGGCAAGAGCGAAGCGAGAGGCGCGCAGCCCGCGGACGTCGGCGTCCAACAGCGCGGCACCGCTAACCGCCTGGTCGGACGAGGGCACCTGGCGCACGCGCGGTGCGTCGTAACCGAGCCAGGCGACGACGGCTGAGCCGGCCCCGGCTGCACGTTGCACCGTAGCCGCGTCGGTGACGATGCCCGGCAGCTCGTCGAGCTCGTTGCTCATCCCCGGTACGAGCAGGCCCAGGGCGTGCGCGTGCTCCACATCCCCGACCGCGACCTCGGCCCGCCCGTCACCGCGGGGATCCAAGAACAGCAGCGTGCGCCCCGCAAGCGCGATGGCAGCCTGCACCCCGACCAGGACTGCTCGGCGTGTCCGAAGATGCCGGCGCTCGGCCTCCAGCGGGCCCCGAGCCGGGCCGGGGCCGAGGAGGGCCTGGAGGCGGCCCAGCCGTCCGTCGACGGTTTCTAGGGCATTCGCCAGCAACGTCCGGTTCGCTGCGTCGCGCACTCCAGCCGGCAGGCCGTTCAGCCGCCCCAGCGCCTCCGGCATCCGCCGCAGCAAGGCCGCCCGCTGTAGCCCGAGCAGCCCGGCCCACCAGCTGGCCACCGCGAGCGAGGACGTGTCCGCACCGGGCGGGGCGGGGGCGGAGGCCGCGGCCTCGAGGGCAGCAGCACCGATCGCGTTCCCAGAGACCGTGGCCGGCTGCAGCAGCTCGCCGAGGGTCCGGGCTACCGCCGCGTCGGCCGCAGCAAGCTGTGCACGGGCGGCCAGCACCTGCGCACGGCCGACGCCCGCGGCATGGAGGTCGACGCCTGGCTCGATCGTGATGCGGACCGGCTGCGGGGCACCATCGTCGTCGAGGAGCAGCCCTGCCGTCGCGGCGAGCCCCTTGCCCGTGGCCACCTGCGCCTGCGCCTCGTCGACAGCCAGAGCGAGCACCCGCATAGCAGTACTGACACCGGTCACCACGTCCTGCCGCCGCCGGAGCGCGTTCACGAGCCCGGCTCGTGCAGACCCGTCGGCGAGTGCACCGGCACCTGCCCAACCCTCCGGCTCGAGCGCGGCCGCGACGGCCACGTCTGCCAGCAAGCCCGCGACGCCGAGGCACACCTGCGCCGCCGCGGCCAACGGCGCGGAGGGCACGGTCAGCACCCCCGCCGTCACAGTGCTTCCAGTGCTCACAGTGCTTCCGGTGCTCACAGCGGCCACCGCGAGCTCGCCGAGCCGATGAAGGGACGACCGGCATCGACGTCGGCAGCGCGGTAGCCCACCGCGGCAGCTTCGAGCGCACGAGCCAGCGCCAACACCTGCTCGGCCAGGGCAGTGACGGCCGCACCCGTGACGGCAGCGTGCTCGCGCAACGGGACGCCCGAGCGCGCCCGCGCTGCCACGACGGCTGCTGCGCCCAGCGCCGTGCCAAGGCGAACACCGGCAGCAGGTAGCGAATCGGCGGCCGCCCGCAGCCGGCTTGCTGCGGCTCTGAGCAGCTCCGGAGTGACGGCGAGGTCGGGACCGCTAGCAGCTCCCGCTGCCGCAGCCGGAGCGGTGAGCTGTGGGGGCATGCGAACTCCTGACGACGAGGTGATGCCCTCACCTTCAGGCAATGTCCGCGGCCGCTGCGCTCCTGTCCACAACCGGCCGCGGGGGTCGGGCATCGGGCACGGCCTGTGGATGTTCCGCCTGCCGTGGTGACCAGAACCGGCCAATGGTGGGATGACCCCGTGCTCCCCGCCGACGCCGGCCCCGCCGACGCCGGCCCCACCGACGCCGGCCCCACCGACGCCGGCCCGACCGACGCCGTCCCGGCCGCCCTCGCTCGCCACCTGCACACCGCGCTCGGTGCCTGGCCGCCGCCCGGCCGCTACGTCCACGTGACGACGTCGCCCCGCAGGAGCAGCCCAGGATGGGACGGCACTGTGCGCCCGGTCGCCGGACTGCTGACGCCGCACGGGGCAGTGCTGTCCGTGCCGCATGAGCTGCTCGAACCCGCGTCGGCGCTGGTCAGCGGCATCGACCCCGAGGCGCTGCTGGACCGCGGTCCAGCACTAGCCCGGCTGATCGGCCGCGCCGGCTCACGGCTCTGGGCCGGCCCCTACCGCTGGACCACCGGTCCCACCGGCCGGCTGAGCGCGGACCAGTCCTTCCAGTGGCTCCCCCTCGACGACCCGCGGCTTCCCCCCTGGCTGCAGCCCTTCGCCGGCCCGGCCCTCGTCGCCTTGCACGCCGGGGAGGTCGTCGCCGGCGTCGGGATCAAGCGCCACGACGCCGACTGCCACGAGCTCGCCGTCGTCACAGCACCCGAGCACCGCAGCCGCGGGCTGGCCGCATCCCTCGTCGCCCAGGCCGCCCGTGCGGTCCTCGACGGCGGCGCCGTCCCCGTGTACCAGCACGCGCCGGGCAACATCGCATCCGCCCGCACCGCCGACGCCGCCGGCTTTCCCGACCGCGGATGGCGTGCCCTCGTGCTGGCACACTGACCCGGGCGCCTCGCGTGGGCGCCCGCCTGAAGGGAGCTCTGCGTGCCCGCACTGCTGCTCGGCCCCATGCTGCGCTACCTGGATGCCACCTCGGCCACCATCTGGATGCAGACCGATGCGCCGACGCAGGTCGAGGTGCTCGGCCGCAGGGCCCGGACCTTCGCAGTCGCCGGCCGCCATTACGCTCTCGTCGTCCTCGAGGACCTGCCGCCCGAGCCCACTGCCTACGACGTGACCCTCGACGGCGAGCACGTGTGGCCACTGCCCGGCGCCGATCCAAGCCTGATCTGCCCGCCCGTGACCGACCGGCTCTACTCGCTCGCCTTCGGCTCCTGCCGGGTTGCCGCTCCGCTCGAGGACGAGCAGGCCGGGACGGACGCCCTGCATGCCCTCGCCGAACGTGTCCGCGCCAGCAGCCCGGCGATGCGGCCCGACGTCCTGCTGCTCGTCGGCGACCAGGTCTACGCCGACGACAACATCTCCCCGCAGACCAAGGCGTTCGTCGAGTCCCGCCGGCCGGCAACAGGCGGCGAGAGCCCCAACGACGGCGACGGCACCCTCGACGAGCGCCCGCTCGAGGTCTGCGACGTCGACGAGTACGTCCACCTCTACATCGAGTCGTGGTCGCCCGCGGAGATCCGCTGGTTGTTCTCGACGCTGCCCAGCATGATGATCTTCGACGACCACGACATCCGCGACGACTGGAACACCTCGCAGACCTGGCGGCAGGCCATCCAGCAGACGCCCTGGTGGCAGGAGCGCATCGTCTCCGGGCTCGTGACCTACTGGGTCTACCAGCACCTGGGCAACCTCTCGCCGGCCGAGCTGGCCGAGGACGAGACGTGGCAACGGGTTCAGCAGGCGGCCGCGCAGGGCCAGGACGCCGAGGGGCTCCTGCGCGAGATGGCGACCCGAGCCGACGCTGCGGCAGATGGTGGCCCCGGGCTGCGCTGGAGCTACTGCCGCGACGTGGGCCGCTCGCGCATCGTCGTGCTCGACTCCCGGTGCAACCGCAAGGTGGACGACGCCCAGCGGCTGATGGTCGGTGACCGCGAGTGGGAGTGGTTCCGCGAGCACGCGACGGGCGACGTCGACCACCTGCTGATCGCGACGAGCGTGCCATTCCTGCTGCCGCCCGGCGTGCACGAGCTCGAGGCCTGGGACGAGGCACTTTGCCGGGGACGCTGGGGGGAACGGGGCGCCCGGCTCGGCGAGCGGCTGCGGCAAGGCATCGACCTCGAGCACTGGCCCGCCTTCGGTGACTCCTTTGCGCGGATGTGCGAGGTCATCGCCGACGTCGGGTCGGGCCAGCGGGGGCGGGCACCGGCGACGATCACGTTCCTGTCGGGCGACGTCCACTTCGCCTACGTCGCCGAAGCCGCGTTCCGCGGCCGCGACGACGTCACCAGCCGCATCGTGCAGGCCGTGTGCTCGCCGCTGCGCAACCCGCTGCCGCCAAGCGCGCGGATCGGCGAGCGATTCGCCTCCACCGCCGTGGGGCGCCAGATCGGCCGGCTGCTCGCCGGCACCGCCCGGGCATCGTCCTCCGACCTGTCGTGGAAGGTCACCCGCGGACCGGCTTTCGGCAACGAGCTGGCAACGGTCCACCTCGACGGCTCCGAGCTCGACCTCACGGTCGAGTCAGCTGTCGCTCCCGCCGCCTTCGAGCACCGGTTCCGCGCCCTGTACCAGCCGCGATTGGCACCGTCGCGGTAGCAGGAGCGGCCGCACACTGCACGGACTCGCGGCTCCCAGCATCCCCCCAGCGTTCGTGCAGGAAGAGTCAAGGTGGCTGGTTGACCCTGTCCTTACCGGTTGATGCACCGACGCCGGCCAAAGGAGACAGCGACGTGGAGACAGCGACGCCGGCGACGGCGAGCACCGACCCCGGCAACGGGGGAGCGCAGAACTCATTTGCGTCCCCCACCGCTCCCAGCTGGGCCGACCCGGCCTGGGGCGACCCCCGCACCCGCGCGCACCCGCACGGCAACGGCCAGCCCCCGCCCGGCAGCTACCCAGGCGGCCCAGGAGGGCCGGCTGCTCGCCCGCACCGGCGCTCCGCGGGCATCGTGGCACTCGTGGCGACGGGCGCTCTGCTCGGCGGCACCGGCGGAGTCGTGGCCGGGTCTGCGCTCAGCGGCAGCGGCGCCAGCGTCACGCTTGGCGCCTCCGGTGCGGTGAGCTCCTCACTGTCAACAACCACCGCGTCCGGGCAGTCCGCCGCGTCTGTCGCAGCCGCTGTGCTGCCTTCGGTCGTCGTGCTCGACGTGACCGGGGGCGGGCAGTCCGACACCGGGTCGGGCGTCGTGCTGAGCAGCGACGGCTACCTGCTGACGAACAACCATGTCGTGACCGCGGCGGTGTCGGGCGGGACGGTCCGGGCGACCTTCAACGACGGCAGCACGGCCGCGGCCCGCATCGTCGGGACCGACGCCGCCTCCGACCTGGCCGTCGTCAAAGTCGACCGCACAGGCCTTCGTGCCGCCAAGCTCGGCCGGTCCGCGACGCTGAAGGTGGGTGATCCGGTGCTGGCGATCGGCAGCCCGCTCGGCCTGTCCGGCACCGTCACCTCCGGCATCGTCTCGGCCCTCGACCGTCCGGTGACGACGAGCGACAGTGGGTCCGGCGGGTCCAGCGGGTCCGGCGGGTCCGGCGGGTCCGGTGGGTCGAGCGACCCCAGCGCCCGCGGCAGCACCGACACCACCGTCCTCGACGCCATCCAGACCGACGCAGCTGTGAACCCCGGTAACTCCGGCGGGCCGCTGGTCGACATGGCCGGACAGGTCATCGGGATCAACTCGGCCATCGCCTCGCTCGGCTCGGGCTCGAGCGGGAGCCAGTCCGGCAGCATCGGCGTCGGCTTCGCCATCCCCGTCGACCAGGCAACGGTCATCGCCGGCCAGCTGATCAAGACCGGGCATGCCAGTCACGCCGTGCTTGGTGTCAGCGTCGCGGATGCGACAACGGCGGGCGGCACCAGCCAGGCGCTGCTGCGCCAGGTGAGCGCAGGAGGCCCGGCGGCCAAGGCGGGGCTCGCTGCCGGCGACGTCATCACCCGCATCGGGACGACATCGATCACGACCACCGAGTCGCTCATCGCCACCGTCCGCACCCACCAGCCCGGGGAGCGGGTCCAGGTGACCTACCAGCGCGGCGGCACCACCCGGACGGTCACCGCAACACTGGCTGACGCCTCGGCGACCGGCTGAGCGACGCAGGCCACGCGCAGGCCCCGCGCGGCTCCGCGTTCCGACAGCAGCAAGCCCCGGCACCACAACGGTGCCGGGGCTTGCTGGTAGTGCTACTGCCTGCCCTGTTGGGACGGCGTCAGCTGCTCTGGCTCTGCCGCTGTGCCCGCTCGGCGTCGGCGAGCTGCGCGAGGCGGTCGGCCTCGTGGCGCTTCCCGGCGGCGGCGGTGCGGCGCTCGCCGGCGTCGGACAGCTGCTGCTTCGGAGCGGCGGTGGCCCGCTTCTCCTGCGCGGCGATGCGGTCCTGCTGCGCCTTCTTGCGGCTCTCCGCCGCCTGGACCCGGCTTGCGGCCTCGCGCTCGGCCTGCTGCTTCTCTGCCTTCGCCCGTGCCTCGGCCTTCTGGCGGGCGTCGGCCTTGTCCTGCTGCTCCTTCTGGCGAGCGGCGGCGACCTCGTCACGCTGGTGGCGCTGCGCCTGCTCACGCGCGCTCTTGGCCTGCTGCTGCTCGGACTGCAGCTTGGCGTCGGCCTCCGCCCGGCGGGCCTCGGCCTTGGCCTCGAGCTCGACTGCTGTCTCGAGCATCTCGGTGCGGCGCGTCAGCGCCTCGCCGCGGCGAACAATGGCGTCGTCGGCAAGCAGGCGGCCGGCGAAGCCGTCGACCGAGCCGAGGAAGCGCTCGAGGCCGAGCCGGAGCCGGGCATCCTCGGGCAGGTAGCGGGCGAAGACCCGCTGCTCGAGCAGGGACAGCGGCAGCCGGACAGCGTGGTACTCGAGCTTGGCGATGCCGCGCGGAACTGTCGTCAGGTTCATCTCAGACTTCTTCCTCAGTGTGGGGAGTGGTGTCGACTGGGAGTTGGTCAGGCCAGCCCGGCGTCAGCGTCGAGCTGACGGGCATCGGCCCGGGCGCGCTCGGCGGCTCGCTCGGCGGCGTCGGCGCTGGACTCGGCCTGCGCGTGGCCGATCTTCGCCTGCTGCTCGGACTGCTGGGCCTCGCGCAGCTGCTGCGCCGACTCGATGCTGGCCTCGCGGGTGCGCTGGTCGGCCTGCTGCTCGGCAAGCGTCTGGTCGACGAGCGCCTGGCGCTCGGAAGCCTTCTCTGCCGCCTGCGCCTGCTGCTGGGCCTGCTGGCGCGCCTGTGCCTCGGATGCGTTGGCCTGGGCAACGACCTGCTGGCGCTCCTGCGAAGCCGCACGCTGCTCCTTGGTCAGGGCCTGCTGGGCCTCGGTGCGCTCCGCGTCGGCAATGGCTTGCTGGGTGTTGGCCTCACGCTGCGCCTTTGCCTCGGTCTGCTGCAGCTGGCCCTCCGCGGTCAGCGAGTCGTTGCCCGTGACAGCGCCGGCGACCTCCTTGGCCTTGCCCTTCAGCGAACTCATCAGGCCGCGCCGGGCCTCGGTCGCCTTGTCCTCACTCATGGTTTCTCCTCCTGCTCGGCGTCGCGACTCGGGTGGTGCGACACAGCGGTTTCGCCGCCTTGTTAGGGCTCTTCTCAAATCATCCGGGGGACATCGTCTGGATACCCGCCGACCATGGAACGCTAACAGGCGCAAGCAGTGTAGGCCATCACATCCGCTTAGCAGCGGGCGATTCGCTGTCCGGAGCTCCCACGCGACGGCAACTCGAGCAAGCAATTCCAGGGCTACCCGGCGAGCACGCCGTCGACAACCGCACGGGCCTCGTCCTGGATGCGCCGCAGGTGCTCCGCCCCTGGAACGACTCGGCATAGAGCTTGTAGACGTCCTCGGTGCCCGATGGCCGGGCGGCGAACCAGCCCGACGCCGTCGTCACCTTCAGGCCGCCGATCGGCTGCCCGTTGCCCGGTGCCGTGGTGAGGCGCTGCTCGATGGGCTCGCCGGCGAGCGTGTCGGCGCTGACCTGGTCGGCCGACAGGCGGGACAGCCGCGCCTTCTGCTCGCGGTCGGCCGGCGCATCCACCCGTGCGTAGGCGGATGCCCCGAGCCGGGCCATCAGGTCGCCATAGCGCTCGGACGCACTGCGTCCGGTGACCGCCTGGATCTCAGCGGCGAGCAGGCACATCGCCAGCCCGTCCTTGTCGGTGGTCCAGACCGACCCGTCACGCTGCAGGAACGACGCTCCCGCGCTCTCCTCGCCCCCGAAGGCGATCTCTCCGGAAAGCAGCCCGGCGACGAACCACTTGAAGCCGACCGGCACCTCGACCAGCCGGCGCCCGAGGTCGGCGGCGACGCGGTCGATCAGGCTCGAGCTGACCAGCGTCTTGCCCACCCCGGCGGTTGCTGGCCAGCCGTCCCGGGTGCGGACGAGGTGGTCGATGGCGACGTCCAGGTAGGCGTTGGGGTCGAGCAGGCCGGCGTCCGGGGTGACGATGCCGTGGCGGTCGGCGTCGGTGTCGTTGCCGGTGGCGACGTCGAAGTCCGAGCGGCGGGCGATCAGCGAGGCCATCGCGCTCGGCGAGGAGCAGTCCATTCGGATCTTGCCGTCAGCGTCGAGCGTCATGAACGCGAAGGTGGGGTCGACCCGCTCGTTGACGACTGTCAGCTCAAGCCCGTACCGCTCGCCGATGGCCCCCCAGTACCCGACGCTCGCGCCCCCGAGGGGGTCGGCCCCGATGCGCACGCCGGCCGTCCGGATGGCCGCCAGGTCGACGACGCCCGCCAGCGCGGTGACGTACGCGTCGAGGAAGTCGTACGTGGCGGTCGTCTCGGCCGCCCTGGCGCGGGCGAGCGGGATGCGCCGGACCCCGGCGAGCCCAGCCTCGAGCAGCTCGTTGGCGCGGTCCTGGATGGCCGAGGTCACGTCGGAGCCGGCCGGGCCACCGTGCGGCGGGTTGTACTTGAAGCCCCCGTCCCGCGGCGGGTTGTGGGAGGGGGTCACGACCACGCCGTCGGCGAGCCCCTGCCCGCTGGTCCGTCCCCCGTTGTGCTGCAGGATCGCCCGGCTGACTGACGGCGTGGGCGTGTACCCGTCGCGGCTGTCGACGAGCACGGTCACGCCGTTGGCGGCGAGGACCTCGAGCGCTGTGTCGGTGGCCGGAGCCGACAGAGCGTGGGTGTCACGGCCGAGGAACAGCGGGCCGTCGATCCCCGCGGCTGCGCGGTACTCGCAGATCGCCTGGCTCGTCGCCGCGATGTGGTCGTCGTTGAAGGCTGCGTCCAGCGCGGAGCCGCGGTGCCCTGAGGTCCCGAACGACACCCGCTGCCCGGCGACCGCCGGGTCGGGGTGCACGTCGTGGTAGGCGGCGAGGAGTGCGTCGACGTCGACCAGGTCGGCGGGCAGGGCCGGCTGACCCGCGCGGCTACGAGCCTCGGAGGTGTCGTTGTCGTCAGCCATTCCGCGCGTCCACCTCCTGATGAGCCATTGCCCCCTGGCGAGTCAAGCCGTCCTCCGACGAGTCGAAAGTGTGACGGCAAACACCCGTTCCGGTGATCGCCAATCGGGCATCTCGACCCGTTGTAGATAGTGCCTCGGGGGGTCGGTTTCGGCGGGATCCTGGCCTCCCGAGGTTTCAACTGCACCCGCGGGAGACCGAGCGCCTCGCCGCCGAGCGCCGCGTCAGCGCTGGTCGGGCGGGACGAAGCTGCGCTCGGGCGAGCCGACGTAGAGCTGGCGTGGCCGCCCGATCTTGGTCGCCGGGTCGTCGATCATCTCGCGCCACTGGGCGATCCAGCCCGGCAGGCGGCCGAGCGCGAACAGCACGGTGAACATCCGCGTCGGGAAGCCCATCGCCTTGTAGATCACGCCGGTGTAGAAGTCGACGTTGGGGTAGAGCTTGCGTTCGACGAAGTAGTCGTCGGCGAGTGCCGTCTCCTCGAGCTTCATCGCGATGTCGAGCAGCGGGTCGTCGGCGCCGAGGCGGTCGAGCACGTCGCGCGTCGCCTTCTTCACGATCGCCGCTCGGGGGTCGTAGTTCTTGTAGACCCGGTGGCCGAAGCCCATGAGCTTGACGCCGGGCTCCTTGTCCTTGACGCGGCGTACGAAGCTGGAGACGTCACCACCGTCGGCGTTGATGCCATCCAGCATCTCCAGCACCGCCTGGTTGGCCCCGCCGTGCAGCGGGCCGAACAGCGCGTTGACACCCGCCGACACCGACGCGAACAGGTTGGCGTGGCTCGAGCCGACCAGGCGCACAGTCGAGGTGGAACAGTTCTGCTCGTGGTCGGCGTGCAGGACGAACAGCATGTCGAGCACCCTTGCGACCTCGGGGTCGACGTCGTACTCCTCGGCCGGGACGCCGAAGGTCATCCGCAGGAAGTTCGAGGCATACGCGAGGCTGTTGTCCGGATAGAGGAAGGGCTGCCCGATCGACTTCTTGTAGGCGTACGCCGCGATCGTCGGCAGCTTGGCCAGCAGCCGCGCCGTCGAGATCTCGACGTGCTCGGCGTCGAAGGGGTCGAGGCTGTCCTGGTAAAAGGTCGACAGCGCGCTGACCGCCGAGCTGAGCACGGCCATCGGGTGCGCCTCGCGCGGGAAGCCGGAGAAGAAGGCTTTGAGGTCCTCATGCAGCATCGTGTGCTCGCGCACCCGGCCGGTGAAGGTCGCGAGCTCAGCGGGGGTCGGCAGCTCACCGTAGATGAGCAGGTAGGAGACCTCGAGGAACGAGGCGTTGTCAGCCAGCTGCTCAATCGGGTATCCGCGGTAGCGCAGGATGCCTGCGTCACCGTCGATGAAGGTGATGGCTGACGCGCACGAGGCGGTGTTGACGAAGCCCACGTCGAGGGTGACGAACCCGGTCTCCGAGAGCAGCTTCGCGACACCGAGCCCGGGAGGCGCCTCGGTCCCCTCGGTGACGGGCAGCTCCAGGCTGCCACCGGGGTAGGAGAGCTCGACAGCTGACATGGCGGATGGCCTCCGGCGTGATGGAACAAGTGGCGTCAGTGTGTCAGCCGGTGCCGCCGGCGGGCGACGCGGGGCAGCGTCGCACGCTGCCGAGCCGCTGCGGCCGGCCCAGCCGCCCCAAACCATCCTCAGCGCCGCACGCGCCGCCCGGTGCGGCGCGAGGCCATCAACGAGCGCAGGCGCTCCAGCTGGACCGTCTGGAAGTCGAGCGCGTGCTGCTGGACGCTCCCCGCACGCCTGGGCGGCCGACGCGACCCCCGCCGTAGCACCAGATGCACCCCCGCCATGATCACAGGGTTGACGACGAAGAACAGCAGCAGCAGCAGCAGCCAGTCGCCGACAGCCAGCATCGCCGTCCCCTGCCCCGGGCTGCCACTGCTGAAGTGGAACGGCGTGAGGGGCCAGTTGCCGCCGACGAAGGCAACGTAGTTGATCCAGAGCACGTACAGCAGGTCGACGACGAGCAGCCCGCTCGCGATCCGGGCCGCTAGATGCGCCCGCCCGGGGTCGAGCTCCCCGGCGCGCCGTGGCCGCTCGAGCACTCGTGCCATGGCGCCTCCTGCTCAGGTCGTCCCGGTCCGGCTTGCCGGGTTGTCTGGGTAGCAGTCATGCGTACACCACCTCCCCCTGCCACGTCCGGCGCATGCCACATTCCGGGCGCGCCGGTAGCGTGCTGGCAGGGTGTTACCGCGACCATCGACGAGGGCCGGCGAAGCTGTCGGACGAGGGGGGCACGTGCTGAAGCCGATCGTGAGCGAGCGCCTGCTGATGGAGCCGCTGACGCAAACGACCGCCCGCCGGCTCATCGAGGGCGATCTCGAGGGCCTGACGGTCGGGGAGGGCTTCCCGCCCCCCGGCCTGGCCGGACATCTCGAGAACGCGCTCAGCGAGGGGTACGAGCCGGGGTGGATCGTCACGATGTACGAGACGGCGATCGGCTTCTGCGGCCCCGCGTCGCCCGTCAGCCCGGAGGGCGACGTCGACCTCCACTTCGAGATCGGGCCGAAGTACCGGGGTCTCGGCCACGGCCGCGCCCTCGCCCGGGCGGTCAGCAACTACCTGCTGGTGCAGCCTGGCGTGCAGCGCGTCGTCGTCTCGCACGTCCCCCTCGACACGGCAGCCTGCCGGCGGGTGCTCGAGCGGGTGGGCTTCGAGCTGCTGACGACAAACGACATGTTCGCCTCGTACGGCCGGCACCGCATCCAGCACTAGCCTGGAGCTCCACCCGCGGCCCGGTCATCCCCCACTGGCTTGTCGTACAGCACCGACTCGGACTCCAGACCCGCGTAGCGGTAGGGCCGGACCTCCCCGGTCGGGGCGTAGCCAAGGTGCTCCCAGAAGCCGCTGACCCCGCTGTTCGTGCGCACGACAGCAAGGCGCATCCGCCGTGCCCAGCCCCAGCTCCCGGCCCAGCGCTCGACTGCGGTCAACACCGCCCGCCCGAGCCCTTCACCCTGGCGCTGCCCGTGCACCAGCAGCAGCCCGATGAACACGGTCTGCTCGTCCGGGTAGCGGAGCAGCAGGTCGACGACACCGACCAGCTGGTCGCCATCCCAGGCGCCGAGCACGAGCTTGTTGTCCTCGGACAGGGCCTCCGGCCGGCCGAGGAGCAGGCTCAGCGCATCGGACGGACCCGGAGGCAGCCCGGTCACCCGCTCGGTGTAGCCGGAGTCGCTTTCGAGGAGTGCCTGGAGCACGGCTTCCTCGTCGGCGTCGAAGCTCCTGAGCACCAGCCCGGCGTCGGTCATGCGGAGCAGCCTGCCCGAAATACCAACGAGTAGGTTTGACACCCCGGCATTCTGCATACGCTGTAAACGACCCAGCCCTACAGAAAGGCGCCCCACATGCGGCGTGTGACCACACTGATCGTGATGCTGCTGACGAGCTGCCTGCTCGTCACCGGATGCGGAAAGAGCAGCTCGACCACCTCGTCAACCGGTGCGGCCGGCTCCAGCAGCTCGTCCAGCTCGTCTGGTTCGTCGGGCTCGGACAGCAGCGCCTCGGCGGTTCCGACCGACGCCAACGGCTGCCCGACCTCCAACACCACGACCCTGGCCAAGACCAAGTTCGCGCTGCACGCCGGGCTTGCTGTCGGAACGTTCCACCGCTACATCTACAAGCCCTTCCGGGCCGGCAGTTTCCAGAAGGGCGCCAACGGCCGCATCAAGGCCTTCGTCAAGGCAGGCGCTGCAGCCCTGTTCGCCAAGCGTGAGATCCGGCTGGCATCCGAGGACGTCAAGGCCAGCCCGGCCCTCTGCAAGGTCCTTGCTGCTCCGCTGCGTCAGCTCAGCGACAGCCTCGGCTCTGTTGCCAGCAACATCAAGACCGGTGACACCAGCGCCATCTCCGGCGTCGAGGGCCTGTTCTCGAAGGTCACCGGCAGCGCGGCCAAGAACGGCCAGAAGATCACCGAGCAGACCGACGGAAGCCTCGGCTAGTCCAAGCTCGGTCCGCTCAGCCAAAGCCCGCCCGCTCGGTACCTACGAGTGGGCGGGCTTCGGCGTGACCATGAGGGAAACGCTCCGGGAGCCGTCTGGCAGCGCGGGGCTGACGAGGCCTGCGAGAGGCGAAGCTGCCCTTGCGGCCACCACTGACGTAGTCGTCGTCGTCGCCAGCGGCCGCCCGGACCGCCAGGTGAGGACCACCCGGATCCTCGCGTGCAGGTCGGCCGCAGTAAGGCGGTGGTCTGCGGTGTGTTCACCGGTGATCACCGAGCAGGCGCCGTCGGCGCATCGCTGCCAGACGTAGGTGACAGCGGCCGGGTGCCGAGCGCCGCCCAGCTGCGCGTGGAGGATCTCACCCACGACCGGTACCGGCACTGGCGGCACAAGCGGCACTGGCGCTGGGATGGGGGCCGGTGCAACAGGGTGTGGCGTGGCGGTTGGCTGTGCTGGTGCCGCCGTCTTCGAGGCGACCGGTCCCGGCCGTTGTGCGGCGGGCTTCGACGCCGCGGGGGCCTTCGGCGCCACAGCCGGGTGCGGCGGCACGTGCCGGACCGCCGCCGGCGGCACCGGCGCAGGCGTGCGGGCAGCTGCTGCATGGCTTGTGCTCAGTGGGTGCTGCGCTACGGCGTGCTTGGGTGTCCCGATTGGCTTGACCGCCGCAGGATGGTGGACCACGACCGGGTGCTGCGGCGCGGGATGCCGCGGTGCGGCGCGCTTCGGCGTGAGGTGCTTCAGTGCTGGGTGCTTCGGCGCCGGGTGTTTCACCGCGGCCGCGTGCTTCACGGCGGGCGCGTGCTTCGCTGCCGGCGCGTGCTTCGCTGCAGCGGCGCGAGGCACTGCGACGTGCGGCACTGGCGCGGCCTGCTGCGGCAGCACCGCGGTCAGCCCTCCCCCCACCCCGCCGACGACGCGGACAGCCCCTGCATAGTCGTCGAACCACAGCGGAGCGACTCGCACCACGTCACCGGTGCGCGGCGCGTGCACCACGAGCCCGTTGCCGAGGTAGAGGGCCACGTGGTGAATGCTGGCCTGCGACCGGCCGGTGGCGAAGAAGACCAGATCGCCCGGGAGGAGGTCCGCCACGGAGACGGCTCGGCCGACGCCCGCCTGGTCGGCGGCGACCCGCGGAAGCGTGACGCCTGCGCTGCGGTATGCCGCCTGGACGATCCCGGAGCAGTCCCAGGTCGTCGGGCCGGTGGCGCCCCACACGTAGTGCTGCCCGAGGTGGCCGAGAGCGAAGCGGAGCGCGCTGAGGGCTGCCGGTGACGCACCCAGTCCTGCGGCCCGGTCGAGCTGCTGCCCCGAGTGCAGGTCGAGGACGAGGCTGGACACGTCGGCGTCGGCGGCGGCGGAGGCGCCGGAGGCGCCGGGGGTGCTGTGAGCGCCCGTCCGCCGCTGCGCCGCTCTGGCTGCAGCGACGACCCGAGCAGCATCGACGTGAGTGTGCCCGCTGGCCGGACGAACAGTGAACGGCGGATGACCGGTCTCGCCGCTGTCCCCCAGCGGACGAAGGAAAGGCTGCTGAAGCGCCGCGGTTGGCCGCTCAAGGACCGCCGGAAGCTGTCGCTCGTACCCGGCAGCTGCAGTCGACAGCGTGGCAGGGGCAGCTACCCGGCTCCCGTGCGGCGCCACGAGCGCGCAACCCAGGCAGCCCAGCGCGAGCCCCACGCCGAAGCCGGTGCGGCGCGTGAGGTCAGCAGGACGGGACTCCACGAGTGCTCCTCAGGATCAGGGAGTGCAACTACCTGCGAGCGTCGCCCCATGCGGCGCTCACGACAAGGCATGCGCATCGGCTGCAGTGGCCGCTGCCGACGCTAGTTGTCGCACCTGTCTACGGATCCTTCGGCAGCCGGGCTGCTCCCCCGTTCACCTGAGTGGAGGAACTATCGCCCCGATAGATGTGCAGGCGGGTCCTCGTGCGGACGGCCCGGGCGTGACACCCCTGCCACAAGGCACAATCGTGGGTGCTGACAGTTGTCACGAAGGTGGAGGACTGGGCGTGACGGAGGGACCCGGCGTGCCTGAACCCTGGTGGCGCGACGCCCCGGCCGGCCTGCCGGCCGATGCCGACCGCTACGGCTCTCCCGTGTATGGACAGCAGCCGCCTTATCCGCTGCCGGAGGGGCAGCAGGGCCAGTACCAGCAGCCTCAGTACGGTCAGCAGCCTCAGTACGGTCAGCAGCAGGGCGGCCCGCCCTATGGGCACCAGGGCGGCGGCCCGCCCGGCTGGGGCCCGCCGCCGGCGGCACCATGGGGACAGCTTGGCTGGGGGCCGCCGCGCCGCACGAACGGGATGGCCATCGCGGCCTTGGTGATGTCGCTCGTCTTCGCCCCGGTCGGGCTGATCCTGGGCTTCATCGCGCGCAGTCAGGTTCGCCGGTCCGGCGAGGACGGTGCTGGGATCGCGCTCGCGGCCATCATCATCAGCGCCGTCTCGCTGGTGCTGCTCGCCGCGCTCATCGTGTTCGCCGTCGTGATGGTCAACCGCTACCCCGACGGGTTCCCCACCCCGACGTACCGCGCAACGCCCGGCTGACCGCGCCCCGGCGCCGCCGCACCCCCCTGTTCGCGGCACTCGGCAGCGGCTTAGTGTGAGTTCGTTCACGGCGTCGCCTTTCATGCGTCGTCGCTCGACCCGTTCCGCGTAGGTGGAGGTCCCATGGCCCAGGTCAACGTCACTGTCGACGGCGTGGAGTACGCCGACGACGTGGAGCCCCGGCTCCTGCTGGTGCACTACCTGCGCGAGACGCTGGGGTTGGTCGGCACACCGATCGGGTGCGACACGTCCAACTGCGGCGCGTGCACGGTGCACGTCGACGGCACGAGCGTGAAGAGCTGCACCATGCTCGCCATCCAGGCTGACGGGCACGAGGTGACGACGATCCAGGGGCTCGCCAACGGCGAGTGGCACCCGTTGCAGACCGCCTTCAAGGAGAACCACGCCCTGCAGTGCGGATACTGCACCCCAGGGATGATCATGGCGGCCGCCGACCTGCTCAAGGAGAACCCGAACCCGAGCGAGCACGAGGTCCGTGAGGGGCTCGAGGGCAACCTGTGCCGCTGCACCGGCTACCAGAACATCGTCAAGGCCGTCCAAGCAGCGGCGGGCCAGCTGGCGGGAGGCGCCCGATGACCGAGCAGCTCGACGCGGGGATGGTCGCCCGCCAGGTGGCCGAGGCTGACGTGCTGAACGAGCCCGACCCCGAACGCGAGCTCGGCAAGTCGCGGCGGCGCAAGGAGGACGCCAAGCTGGTCACCGGCCAGACCCGCTGGACCGACAACATCGCCGTCCCCGGCCTGCTGCACATGACAGTCCTGCGCAGCCCGATGGCCCACGCCCGCATCACCTCGATCGACGTCTCCCCCGCCCTCGAGCAGCCTGGGGTGATCGCCGCCTTCAGCGGCCGCGACCTGCAGGCCGAGATGGCGCCCATGCCGTGCGCCTGGCCTGTGACGCCGGAGATGGTCAACCCCGAGCACACGCCGCTCGCCGTCGATGAGGTCCGCTACGTCGGCGACGCGGTAGCTGTGGTTATCGCACGCGACCGCTACCAGGCGGCCGACGCGCTCGAGTCAATCGAGATCGAGTACGACCCGCTGCCTGTGGTCACCGACATGGAGGCCGCGCTCGCCGAGGGCGCTCCCCTGGTGCATGCCGAGGCCGGCACCAACCACTGCTTCACCTGGCCGTACGCGGCCGGCGACGTCGACGCCGCGTTCGAGGGCGCCGCCGTGCGCGTCAAGCGGCGGTTCATCCAGCAGCGCCTGCTGCCGACGGCAATGGAGCCGCGGGCCGTGGTCTGTGAGCCCATCGCAGCCGCCGACGAGTACACGCTGTACTCGGCAACGCAGATCCCGCACATCCTGCGCGTCCAGCTCTCGCTCGTGACAGGCGTGCCGGAGCACAAGCTGCGGGTGGTGGCGCCCGACGTCGGCGGGGGGTTCGGCGCCAAGCTCGACGTCTACGCCGAGGAGATCCTCGCGCTGCTCGTCGCCCGCCGCCTCGGGCGCCCCATCAAGTGGACCGAGTCGCGCAGCGAGAACTACCAGGCGAGCATCCACGGGCGCGACCAGATCCAGGACCTCGAGATCGCGGCCGATGCCGACGGGCGCATCCGCGGCCTGAAGGTCGAGCTGCACGCCGACATGGGCGCATACCTGCAGCTGCTGACGCCCGGCATCCCGGTGCTCGGCGCGTTCATGTTCAACTCGATCTACAAGATGGACGCCTACTCGTTCGTCGCCCACGGGGTGTTCACGAACAAGACGCCCACCGATGCCTACCGCGGCGCGGGCCGCCCCGAAGCCACCTTCGGCATCGAGCGGCTCATCGACGAGCTGGCCCACGAGCTAGGGATGGAGCCGCTGGAGCTGCGGCGCCGCAACTGGATCGGGACCGAGGAGTTCCCGTTCACCACGATCGCCGGCATCACCTATGACTCGGGCAACTACCCGGCCGCCACCGACCGGGCGACCGAGCTGTTCGGCTACGACGCGCTACGGCAGGAGCAGGCCGAGCGGCGCGGCCGGAACGACCCGGTGCAGCTGGGGATCGGCATCTCCACCTTCACCGAGATGTGCGGGCTCGCCCCTTCCCGTGTGCTGGGGAGCCTGTCGTTCGGCGCCGGCGGCTGGGAGCGCGCGTCGGTTCGGATGCTGCCGACCGGCAAGGCCGAGGTGGTCACCGGTACGACGCCGCACGGCCAGGGGCACGTCACGTCCTGGAGCCAGATCGCCTCCGACGTCCTCGGTGTGCCGTTCGAGGACATCGAGGTGATCCACGGCGACACCCGCTCGTCGCCGCAGGGCATGGACACCTACGGCTCGCGCTCGCTCGTCGTCGGCGGCATCGCCGTGCTCAAGGCCGCCGAGAAGGTCGTCGTCAAGGCCAAGCGCGTCGCAGCGCACCTGCTCGAGGCTGCCGAGGACGACGTCGAGTTCTCCGCCGGGACGTTCTCGGTCAAGGGCTCGCCCGATGCGAAGCTCAGCATCCAGGACGTCTCGCTTGCGACCTTCGCGGCGCACAACCTGCCGGAGGGGATGGAGCCCACGCTCAACAGCGACGCTGTCTTCGACCCGGAGAACTTCTCCTACCCGCACGGCACCCACCTGTGCGCCGTCGACGTCGACACCGAGACCGGCTTCACGACCATCCGCAAGTACGTGGCGGTCGACGACATCGGCAACGTAGTCAACCCGATGATCGTCGAAGGGCAGGTGCACGGCGGCCTGGCGCAAGGCATCGCGCAGGCCCTGTACGAGGAGGCGGTATACGACGCCGACGGCAACCTCGTCACCGGCTCGATGGTCGACTACCTCGTCCCGTCGGCGAGCGACCTGCCGCACTTCGACACCGACCGGACGGTCACCCCGGCGACATCGAACCCGCTCGGCGCCAAGGGTGTCGGCGAGGCAGGCACGATCGCCTCGACCCCCGCCGTGGTCAACGCCGTCGTCGATGCCCTGCGCCCGTTCGGCGTCAACGACGTGCGGATGCCGTGCACGCCCGAGCGGGTATGGCGGGCCGTCAACGGCGAGGGTGGCCACACCGGCCGCGCGGCCGAGGGCTCGATCTCCTACGGCGGCAGCTCGACCGACTCGACCTCCGGAGGCAACCCGTGATCCCCGCCTCGTTCGACTACCTCAAGGCCGGCTCGGTAAAGGAGGCGCTGTCGGCGCTCGCCGCCGACGAGGACGCCAAGGTGCTGGCCGGCGGGCAGAGCCTGCTGCCCCTGCTGCGGCTGCGCCTGGCCTACCCGTCGACGGTGGTCGACCTCGGCGGCATCGACGAGCTGCGAGGCGTGCGCGATGACGGCTCGCACGTCGCCATCGGTGCGATGACCACCCACTACGACGTGCTCACGAACGCCATCATCAAGGAACAGCTGCCCCTGCTGGTCGAGACGACGGCGACAGTTGCCGACCCCGCCGTGCGCCATCGCGGCACCCTCGGCGGTGCGCTCGCGCACGCCGACCCGGCCGGGGACCTGCCCGCCACCGCACTCGCGCTCGACGCGGAGTTCGTGATCGTCGGCGCGGCTGGCCGGCGCACGGTGCCGGCCAGCGAGTTCTTCCAGGACTACCTGGCCACCGCGATCGGGCCGGACGAGCTGCTCGTCGAGGTGCGCTTCCCGAAGCTGGCCGGGTTCGGCTGGGGCTTCTCCTACGAGAAGTTCCACCGGGTCGCGCAGGCGTGGGCGATCGTCGGCGTCGCGGCGGCGGTGCGGCGCGAGAACGGCTCCATCGCCGAGGCAAGGATCGGGCTGACCAACATGGGCACCACGCCCGTCCGCGCATCCAGCACCGAGCATGCGCTCGCCGGCACCAACGCCTCCGTCGATGCCATTCGGGCCGCCGCCCAGCACGCCGCCGAAGGCACCGCGCCCTCTAGCGACCTCAACGCGCAGGCCGACTACCGCGAGCACCTCGCCCGGGTGCTGACCAGCCGCGCCGTTGCCTCCGCTGCGGGGCTGTGACGGCGAAGGGCGAGAGCGCGCCTACCGGACTGGGCGCGGGCGGGGTCGGGGGCCTGCTGCCCGCCGGCGTCACCGGGCCGACGCAGCTGCGCGAGCAGCTCGCCACCCTTGGCTACCTGGCTGACGACGGGCTGGCGACAGCGGCTTTCATCGCCTTGCGCCTGTCGCGGCCGCTGCTGCTCGAGGGCGAGGCCGGTACGGGCAAGACCTCACTCGCCGCGACGCTCGCCCAGCTGCTCGAGGCTCCCCTGGTGCGGCTGCAGTGCTATGAGGGCATCGACGCCACGCAGGCTCTTTACGACTGGGATTTTCCCCGTCAGCTGCTGCACCTGCGGGCCAGCGAGGCAGCAGCCGCCGGCGGCCAGGTCGACGGGTCGGGGCTCGACGTCGCCCGGCTCGAGGGCGAGCTCTACAGCCGGCGCTTCCTGCTCGCGCGCCCGCTGCTGCAGGCGCTGGAGACCAGTCCCTGCGTGCTGCTCGTCGATGAGGTCGACCGCGCTGACGACGAGTTCGAGGCCTTCCTGCTCGAGGTGCTGTCCGAGTACACGGTGAGCGTGCCGGAGCTGGGGACGCTGCGGGCCGAGGTCCCTCCGGTCGTCGTGCTGACGAGCAACCGGACGCGGGAGCTGCACGACGCCCTCAAGCGCCGCTGCTTCTACCACTGGCTCGACCACCCCTCCTTCGCCCGCGAGGTCGAGATCGTGCGCACCCGGCTGCCCGAGGTGAGCGAGCGGCTCGCCCGGCAGGTCACCGCAGCCGTGCAGGCGCTGCGTCGGGAGGACCTCCTCAAGCCGCCCGGGGTCGCGGAGACACTCGACTGGGCCGCGGCGCTGACAGTGCTCGGGGCCGAGCGGCTGGATGCCGACATCGTCGCCCGCACTCTCGGGTCCGTGCTGAAGTACCGCGAGGACCAGCAGCGGGCTGTGAGCCTCGACCTGCAGGCGGTGCTCGCGGGTGCCTGAGCCGCCACCGGTGCTGGCCGGGCTCGTCTCGTTCGTCCGGGTGCTGCGCGCCGCGGGCGTTGTCGCCGGCACCGATCGGCTGGTCGGCTACGCCAGCGCCCTCGCCACCCTGGATGCCACCAGCCGGCGTGACGTGTACTGGGCCGGCCGCCTGACTCTGTGCGGTGGGCCGGACGACCTGCGCCGCTACGACAACGCGTTCGCGGCTGTGTTCGACGGCGCGCCGACCACGGTGCCCACGACGCTGCGACCACGCCCGCTGCTCCAGGCCATGCCCACCGTCCTCGCCATGCCGGTCGACGAGCCGGGCGAGCAGGGCGAGCGAGAGCGGGTGACAGCGGCTGCCAGCACGGCTGAGGTGCTGCGCGAGCGCGACATCGCCGACCTGAGCCGCAGCGAGCAGGCGATGCTCCAGCGTCTGCTGAGTGCATTCGCCCTGCCGGGCGAGACGCGGCCCTCCCGTCGGTGGACCCCAGCCCACCGCGGTGCCGTCGACGCCTCCCGCACCGTCCGGGAGGCGCTGCGCGACGGCGGCGAGACCGCGCGGCTGCACCGCCGGCGCCACCGGGTCCGGCCGCGGCGGGTGGTGCTGCTCGTCGACGTCAGCGGCTCGATGGCCGCCTACGCCGACGCCCTGCTGCGCTTCGCGCACGCGGCCCGGCGCGGGTGGGCGCCCACCGAGGTGTTCACGATCGGCACCCGGCTGACGCGCATCAGCCGTGAGCTCTCCCACCGTGACCCGGACACCGCAATGCGTGCCGTGGCCGCTGCCGTGCCGGACTGGAGCGGCGGGACCAGACTCGGTGCCATGCTCCGCCAGTTCCTCGACGTCTGGGGCCAGCGCGGCGTCGCACGCGGCGCCGTCGTGGTCCTGCTCACCGACGGCTGGGAACGCGAGGACCCCGCGCTGCTCGGCCAGCAGGTCGCGCGGCTGCACCGTCTCGCCAGCCGGGTCGTGTGGGCGAACCCCCGCATCGCGCGTCCCGGGTTCGCCCCGCTCGCCGCCGGCGTGGCAGCCGTGCTGCCGCACGTCGATGACGTCGTGGCCGGCAACAGCCTGGCGAGCCTCGAGCACCTCGCGGAGGTCGTCGCCGGGCGGCGCCGCGCGCCGTGGGCCGCCAGACCAGCGCTGGCCGAAGCTGGCGGAGCCGCTGGAGTCGTCGCATGAGGGACATCGCGCCGGCGCTGCGCCGCTGGTGGGAGGCCGGCGAGCCGTTCGCCCTAGCCACAGTTGTCGGCGTGAGCCGCTCGGCCCCGCGCCCCCCCGGCGCCGCTATGGCGGTGGGCCAGGACGGCGAGGCCGTCGGCAGCGTGTCCGGCGGCTGCGTCGAGGGCGCCGTGTACGAGCTGGCGGAGGAGGTGCTCGCGAGCGGTGAGCCGCAGCTGGTCACCTACGGCTACAGCGATGAGACCGCCTTCGCCGTCGGGCTCACCTGCGGCGGGATGCTGACAGTGCTCGTCGAGCGGATCGACGGCGAGCGCATCCCCGAGTTCGGTGCCCTGCTCGACGCCGTCGACGCGGGGCAAGCGGTGGCTGTGGCTCAGGTGCTCTCGGGGCCGGCGAGCGTGGGTGCGCGACTGACGGTCTGGCCCGACGCCGCCGCGGGCTCGCTCGGCAACGAGGGGCTCGACGTCGCCGGGACCGCTGACGCCCGAGGCCTGCTCTCCCAGGGCCAGACCGGACAGCGGCACTACGGGCCGCACGGGGAGCGGCGGGTGGACGACGTCACGGTGTTCATCTCATCCTTCGCCCCTCCCCCGCGGATGCTGGTGTTCGGCGCCATCGACTTCGCGGCCGCCGTCGCCCGCGTCGGCGTCTTCCTCGGCTACCGCGTGACGGTCTGCGATGCACGGCCGGTGTTCGCCACGGAGAAGCGCTTCCCGGACGCCCACGAGGTCGTCGTCGAGTGGCCGCACCGCTACCTCGCGCGCACCGGCGTCGACGAGCGCACCGTGGTCTGCGTGCTCACCCACGACCCCAAGTTCGACATCCCGCTGCTCGAGGTCGCCCTGCGCACCAAGGCCGGCTACATCGGTGCGATGGGCAGCCGACGCACGCACGAGGAGCGGCTCGAACGGCTGCGCGAGGTCGGGCTCACCCCGGACGAGCTGGGCCGGCTGCACTCCCCCATCGGGCTCGACATCGGTGCGCGAACACCGGAGGAGACGGCGGTCTCGATCGCGGCGGAGATCATCTCGGGCCGGTGGGGCGGCAGCGGCCGTCCCCTCGCGGTGACGGACGGGCCCATCCACGCGGTGCCGGGGTCGGCAGGAGCAGCGTGAGCGTGTGCGGCGTGCTGCTTGCGGCTGGAGCGGGCCGGCGGATGGGCGGCCCCAAGGCCCTGCTCCAGTATCGGGGTGAGCTGCTGGTCGAGCGCGGTGTCAGCATGCTGCACGAGGGGGGCTGTTCCCCCGTCGTCGTCGTGCTGGGGGCCGGTGCCGGCGAGGCGCCGACGCTGCCGCATGCTGTAGCGGTGATCAACCAGGACTGGGCGAGCGGGATGGCGTCCTCGCTCCGGGTCGGGCTCGGTGCGGCTCAGGGCGCGGCCGCCGTGGTCGCGCTCGTCGACCAACCGAGCATTACCGCCGACGCCGTTCGCAGGCTGATTGCTGCACCGCGGCCCGGCGGGGCAGCTGTCGCCACCTACGGCGGCCGGCCCCGGAACCCGGTCGTCCTCGATGCACACCTGTGGCCCGAGGTAGCTGCGGCAGCGACCGGCGACGCGGGTGCCCGCAGCTGGCTGCGGGCCCACCCGGAGCTGGTGACGGCGGTGCCGTGCGACGACGTGGCCGATCCCGCCGACCTCGACAGCCCCGCCGACCTCGACAGCCCAGACGCCCCGTCCCCCCAACGCCAGTAGGAGCAGCCGTGCAGCTCGACAACTCGTTCACCGTCCCTGCCCCCATCGACACCGCGTGGGACGTGCTGCTCGACGTCGAGCGCATCGCCCCCTGTATGCCGGGAGCGACGCTGACAGAGAACGACGGCACTACCTTCGGCGGCACGGTCAAGGTCAAGGTGGGGCCGATCGGGCTCACATACAAGGGATTAGCGAGCTTTGTCGACCGCGACGATGCCGGCCGGACGGTGACGATCGAGGCGAAGGGTCGTGAGACCCGCGGATCGGGCACGGCCTCTGCCACGATCAAGTGCGCGATGGTCGAGCAGGGGCCCGAGACCAGGGTCGACGTCAACACCGACCTCGCGATCACCGGCAAGCCTGCCCAGTTCGGGCGAGGGGTGATGGGCGAGATCGCGCAGAAGATCATCGGGCAGTTCGCCACCTGCCTCGCGGACGAGATCGGGGCACCCGCCGCGGCAGCCCCGGTACCGACGGCAGCGCCAGCGACAGCGGCCGCCCCGGTGACGGCGCCGGCATCTGCCGCTAGCCCGGGCGCGGCCGCAGCTGGGTCCATCCCGCCGGCCCCGCAGCCGCTCGTGCCCGCGGATGCCTCGCCGCAGGCGCCCGCCCCTCCGCTGGAGACGGTCTTGCAGGAGCCCCCGGCCGCCCAGTCGTCGCCCCCGGCCACCCCGCCAGCCCCGTCCACCGTCCCCGCCGCCCCGGCGCCCCGGCGCAGCGCCGAGACCATCGACCTGCTCGACGTGGCCGGGGCGCCCGCCCTCAAGCGGCTCGCGCCGGCCCTCGCCGTGGTGCTCGTCGCCGTGCTCGTCGTCCTCGCTCGCCGCCGGGCAGCTGGCACGACCACCTGACGCCGGGCCGGATGCGCCACCCGCCGTACATCGCCGTCATCGGGTCGGACGATGCCGACGACTCGCTGCTGGCATCGGCGAGCGCCACCCTCGGGCGGGATTCACCCGGTCGCGCCTTGCGCCATCCCGGCGGCGTTCCGATGTGACCAGGAAGAGCAACGTGCCCAGCCGATCGCCGAATCCTGCCGCGGCCGGGCTTCCTCGACAGCGAACGGCAGGAGCGGGGGACCCAACGTGGGCCGCCGTGGCGGGCTTGGGGTGAAGTCTCCTCCTGAGGCCGGGCGTCCCTGCCCGAACCCGACAGCTCACCTCGCAGGCGCACGGGAGATCTATGCCTGCATTGGCAACCGCTGGTCCGACGACGTCGTCCCCGAACCGTCCGCGCCTCGCCCGCACCATCGCCGCCGCCGCACTCGCGGCCACGGTGGGCGTGGGCGGCGTGGCGGGCTGCACGGCGACCCCCAGCAGCACCGACATCGTCACGCTCGCCACCCAGCAGCTCGGCAAGCCCTACCAGTACGGCGCCGCCGGGCCGACGGCGTTCGACTGCTCCGGCCTCGTGCGTACGTGTTCAAACAAGCCGGCCGGACGCTGCCCCGCACCGCGCAGCAGCAGTACGACGCCTCGCTGCCCATCACCGTCCTGCAGGCGGGGAAGGGGGATCTGGTCTTCTACGGTGCCCCCCGCGCCGTCTACCACGTGGGCATCTACGTGGGTGACGGCCAGATGATCGATGCGGCTCACATCGGGACGATGGTTCGGCAGGAGAAGGTCTGGGCCGGCACTGCCTACGGCCGGCCCCTCGGCTGAGCCGACCTCTCGTAGCGCTGCGGCGTCAGCTGGCAGAAGGTGGGATGCCGCGGGGCCGTCGCAGCCCGCTCGCCCGCAGGATCGGGCGGGCGACTGCAGCCTCGACGGCGGCCCGCGTACCCACCACGCGAACGTGGCCGGTCGCCCGCGTCACCGCCGTGTAGAACAGCTCGCGGGTCAGCAGCGGGGACTCGGCCGGCGGCAGGACGAGCGAGACGCGCTCGTACTGGCTGCCCTGGCTGCGATGCACCGTCATCGCGTGCACTGTCTGCACCGCCGACAGCCGGCTCGGGGGGAGCAGGACCGGCTCGCCGCCGCGCGAGAACGCTGCCTGTACCCCCGCCGGGCCGGCGTCGACGACGACGCCGGTGTCGCCGTTGTAGAGCCGCAGCTCATAGTCGTTCTGCGTCACGAGCAGTGGCCGGCCGCGGTACCACGGCCCCTGCCCGCTGGCGCCGGTGCCGGCCCCGGTCAGCCACCGGTCGACTTGCTCGCTCCACCGGGCCACCCCGTAGGGCCCCTGCCGGTGCGCGCAGAGCAGCCGGTGTCGACCCAGGGACTCCAGCGCCCGGACCACGTCGCCGGCCTCCGATGCCGCCGCCATCACCTGTCCGGCAGCGATGATGTCGGCGCGCAGCGCGTCGAGCGAGCCGGCCGGCGGGGCGGCCGCGTCGCACTCGACGAACTCCAGGTCCGGGGCGCCGCTGGTCAGGATGGCCAGCACGCCTGCAGGATCACCCGCCTGCACCGCTGCCGCGAGGGTGCCGATACTGCCGCCGAAGCGGTGGATGGTCCGCAGCCGCACCACCCCGCCCCGGAGCGCATCGGCCTGCTCCTCGCCGGGGTCGAGGTCGCGCCCGGCCAGCTCGGCCAGCAGCGGCGGAAGCGCCCCGACTGTCGCGGGCCGCGCGACCAGGTCGCCGAGGACCGCGCCGGCCTCGACTGACGCGAGCTGGTCCGGGTCGCCGACCAGCACGAGGCGGGCGTCGGGGCGGATGGCCTCCATGAGGCGGGCCATCAGCGTCAGGGACACCATCGATGTCTCGTCCACGACGACGACGTCGTGCGGGAGCCGGTTGTGCCGGTCGTGCCGGAAGCGGCTGCGGCCCGGCACCGAACCGAGCAGCCGGTGCAGCGTCGATGCGTTGACCTCACCCAACGCCAGCCCGCGGGCGGCTGCCTCCTCGCGAACCGCCTCCTGCAACCGGGCTGCGGCCTTCCCGGTCGGAGCCGCCAGCGCGATCCGGGGCGCCGGTCCCGGCTGGTCCTGCAGCACCGCGAGCAGCCGGGCGACAGTCGTCGTCTTGCCCGTCCCTGGCCCGCCCGCGACCACGGTCAACGGCCGCAGCGCAGCCATGAGAGCAGCCAGGCGCTGCCGGTCGGGCGGCGGGTCCGGGAACAGCCGGCCGAGCGCCGAACGCAGCCGGTCCTCGTCCACCGGGGGTGCGGGGCGCGCCGCTCGGGTGTCGAGCTCGCCCCGGACGAGCTCCTCCTGCCGCCAGTACCTGTCGAGGTAGAGCAGCCCGTCGACGAGCCGGAGCGGCCGCCATGGGTCGCCACCGGGCCCGACAGCGACCAGCGGGCTGGCGGCGCAGGCGGCCGTCCAGCCGGCCGGCTCGGGCCAGGGCAGCGCCCCGACATCGACGCCCTGCTCGTCCTCGACCGCGACGCTGCGCCGGGCCTCCCCCAGCTCTAGACAGACCGACCCGAGCCTGGCCGCCCGGACGGCCAGGGCCGCCGCGAGCAGCACTTTCTCGTCGCTCTCACCGCCGAGGCGTCCCAGGCGGCTGGCCACGTGCACGTCGGCGGCGGCGAGCACGCCCGCGCTGTTGAATGCGCGCAGCAGCCCGGTCGCCCGCAGGGCGAGGCGGACGTCGCCCGTCTCGGCCGATGCCTCCCCCACGGGCCGCATGCCCTGTCCCACGACACTCACCGCGGTCCCGCATCCAGCAGCCGCGACAGCTCCTCCACCAGCGCCGCCGGGGGACGCCAGCCGAACACGCCGCACGGCACGCCGCCCACGGTGGGGGTGTCCGGTCCGCACATCCCGCGGACGAACAGGTACAGGGCACCACCGAGATGCCGCTCGGGCGCGTAGCCGGGCTGCCGCCAGCGCAGGTAGCGATGCAGCGCCACGGCGTACAGCAGCGCCTGCAGCGGGTAATGCGCCCGCACCATCGCGTCGCTCAGCGCCGCGGGCCGGTAGTGCCAGGCAGTGAGCGGCTCGCCGGCCGCGAGGCCGGTCGCGAGCCAGTTGGTCTTGTAGTCGACGACGACATACCGGGGTCCGGCGCCGGCGTCCAGCCGCAGCACCGCGTCGATGCTGCCGCTGAGATATCCCCGCAACCGCTCGCCGCGCAGGGCCGGGCCACCGAGCAGGTCCGCGTAGCCGGCGAGGACATCATCCGGGGGCAGGTGCGCGCGCAGCAGGGCGGCCACCGCCCCGAGCGTCGCCTCGGCCGCGGGAGAGTCGCCGCCGGCCAGCGGCAGCTCGAAGTCCAGCTCGGCAAGCCGGTCCCGCGGGGCGATGTCGGCGAGGGTGCGGCCATCGGCGAGCGGGCCGAGGGGGGTGCGGTAGACCGGCAGCAGGCCGGCGGCAAGGGCAGCCGGGTCAAGGGCCGTCCCCATGCGCCCGGCCACGGCCTCGACGCAGCGGGCCGCCAGCTCGGCGGCGAGGTCGGGCGCCCGGGTGTCGACGGTCTCGAACACGGTGTGCACCAGCGTGCCGAAGGCGGTCCCCGATGGCAGCCCCGCCATCGGCGAGACGACGTCAGACAGGCCAGACAGGCCAGACAGGCCGGCCCTCGCGGTCAGGGGCGCCGCATCCTCCCCGCCGTCGCCCGCCTCCGCGGTGTCGGCTCCACTGCCGTCGCCGGCCGGCAGGTCCAGCTCGTCGGCGAGCTCGGGCGCCTCCGGCTCGCTGCCGACTCCTGCCGCATCCGCGCCGTGGCCCGAGCCCGAAGCATCGCCGTGCACGGCGGCGATCAGCGCGGAGTACGACGTGCGCCGCCACGCGGTGTCGAGCCGGCGGTCGAACTCCGCCGCCTCCAGCCGGCGACCACCTGCCGATGCGGGGCTCCACCGCACCGGGCTGACGGCATCCACCGGCTCCACACTGATGGTTCCGCTCGCCCGCGCGGCCAGGGCCTGCAGCCGGAGCAGCGCGTCCTTGTCGGACGCGACCGGAACCGCCGGCGGCGGCTGGCCACCGGGCGCCGCCCCGCCGAACAGGAAACGGTGCGCCGGCGAGGTCTCGGTGTTCGACGACGGCGCCCACCAGGTGATGACCTGGCACTGGGCCCGGGTCAGCGCCACGTAGAGCAGCCGCAGCTCCTCGCCCGACTCCTCCGCCTCGTGCACGGCGCGGCGCTCGCCGTAGCCGGGCCCGCCAGGCCCGCCCACATCGAGGATGCGGGTACCGCTCTCGTCGTGCAGGTGCAGCAGCTCGGGCGCGCTCTCCTTCCAGCGGGTCCAGGCGAAGGGCACGTAGACGACGGGGAACTCCAGGCCCTTGCTGCGGTGCACGGTGACGATCTGCACGGCGTCGGCGTCTGACTCCAGCCGCCGGCTGCGCTCGGCGGCGGTGTCGTCCGAGGCCTCGGCGATCCGCCGCTGCAGCCACTCGACCAGGGCGGCCGGGCCCAGCAGGGCGCCCGCCGCCGCCTCGTGCAGCGACTGCGCGACGTGGCGCAGGTCGGTCAGCCGGCGCTCCCCGGCGACGGTGCCGAGCAACCGCTCCGTGAGCCTGCCCTGCGTCGTCATCACCTCGAGCAGGGCGGCTACGCCGCGCTGGGCGAGCAGGTCGGCCCACCCCCGCAGCCGTGGGCCGAGCTCGTCGAGTGCGTCCTGCCCGGCAGCGGCCAGCTGCTGGGCATCCCAGCCGATGAAGCAGGTGAGCGCGGCGGAGCGCACCCGCCCGGCCCGGTGCGGCTGCTCGATCGCCTGCAGCAGGACAAGCCACTCGCGAGCAGTCGGCGTCGCGAACACGCTCGCGCTCCCCACGAGAACGGCTGGCACGCCCACCCGCTCAAGGGCATCGCGGACCAACGTCCCCTGGCTGTTGGTCCGGACCAGCACGGCGATGTCGCCCGGGCTGACCGGCTCCTCTCGGCCGCTGGTCGTGAGCCGGACCGGGCCGGACAGCAGCCGGACGATGTCGCCCGCGCAGTCGGCGACGACCAGACGGCGAGCCGCATCGATCTGCAGGAGGCCGTTTTTGAGCTGACGCCCCTGGTCGCGCCGAGCCAGCCGCAACCGCAGCGGCGCCGCGCCTGGCTGCTCCTGCTCGGTCGCGGTGCTGACCAGCCGTCGCTCCGGGTGCGCCGAGCCGACCGGGCGGACCACGATGCGCGGGTCGCCCAGCGCGGCATTGCCGAACAAGACGTCGAGCGCGGTCAGCAGGCCGGCGTCGCTGCGCCAGTTGGTGTCGAGCGTCGCCCGGGTGGCCGCGGCCTCGGTCGCGCCGAGGTAGGTCACGACGTCGGCGCCGCGAAACCCGTACACCGCCTGCTTGGGGTCTCCGATCAGTACCAGCGTCGTGCTGCCGTGGAAGGCCCGGCGCAGGATGTCCCACTGCACCGGGTCGGTGTCCTGGAACTCGTCGACGAGCACCACCGAGTAACGGGAGCGGATGCGCTCGCAGGCGGCAGAACCGCGCTGCGGGTCGGCGAGCGTGTCGCGCAGCCGGGTGAGCAGGTCGTCGTAGTCGACCATCCGCTGCCGGCGTTTGCGTACCTGCACCTCGGCCCGGACCGCGCACGCCAGCCCGGCGCGCTGGCCGGCCTCGGTGTCCCCGGCGGCGTCGACGGGTACCAGCTCGGCCTGGCGGTCGCCCACTGCCGCACGTGCCACGGTCAGCGCTCTCGAGCGATCCAAGGCCGGGATGCCGGCATCGGGGCGGCCGAACTTGGCCAGGTACACGTCGTCGACCACGTCGGTCACCAGGTCGTCGATGCTCTCGACGAACCGCGCGTCGGGCTCGCTGTCACCGGCGATGCCGAGCCCGGCGAGCATCTGCTGGCAGAAGCCGTGGGTCGTGGCGATCGTGGCACCATCGAAGGCGGCGAGTGCTGCGGTCAGCCGCTGCCGGCGGCGGCTGACCTCGTCGTCGGCGACATCGGCGAGCAGGCGCACCAGCTCGTCCCCCGCGGTACGGGCGCGCTGTGGATCAGCGAGCAGCCGCTCGGCCCCGACCAGCCGCTCACGCACCCGCTCCCGCAGCTCCTGCGTCGCCGCCCGGCCGAAGGTGACGATCATCAGCTGGTCGAGCTCGGCCAGCCCCTCGGCGACGTAGCGGGTGGCGAGCGCGGCGATGGTAAAGGTCTTGCCGGTCCCGGCGCTGGCCTCGAGCACTGTCGTCCCGCTGGGCAGCGGGCCGCAGACATCGAACGCTCGCGGCGTCATCCGAGCTCGATCTGCTCGGCCGCCAGCAGTGGGCTCCACAACCGGCGCGCCAGCCGGCCGAACCGCAGGCTCTCCTCGCTGGGGCCGCTTGGGGTGCGGTCGTCTGGCTGCGTGGCTGCTGCCAGCAGCACATCGAAGTCGGCTGCCTCACCCCAGACCAGCGCGTTGTACCGGTCGGTGGCGTCCCCGAACCGGTCACCCCAGTCCGACCGGGCGGCCTGCAGCGCCTCGCCTTCGCCCTCACCCTGCTCGCGGCGGGTGGCATAGCCGTGGGAAGCGCCTGCCGCGATCGGCAACGGCTCGCAGAGCCCGCGGTCGCGCAGGTCGACGAGATCAGCGAGCCGGCGGGCTGCCTCCTCGGGGGCAGGGGCGGTGAGGACGGAGGTCTTGGTCCGCTTGCCCTTGCCGCGCCCGATGGTGATGGCCTGCCACTGCTGCTCCGGCCACGCCGCGGCGAGCGCAAGCACGTGCACCCAGGCGCGCAGCCGATGCTTGGGCCCGAGCCGGGAGAAGACCACCCGTACCAGCGACGCCCCGTACAGCTCGCCCACGGTCCCGCTCAGCAGGCGGGCCGCGGCAGGCTGCCCGGGCAGCGGCCGACCTGGTAGCTCCACCCGGACGTCGAGCGCCTCGGGCGAGCCGTCGCGTGCGCCCGTGCCCGCCGCCACGAGCGGCTCGAGACCTCGCTCCAGGTCCTCAAGCAGCCGCCTGCCCAGCGGGCCGGGGGGCAACATCCCGCGCCGCCACTCCGCCGCCCGGCAGCTCGCCTGGTCGGCACCGTTCAGCCTCGCGCCGAGCATCCGGTCGCCGATCTGCCACGTGTCCAGCGGCCCCAGCTCGACGGACAGGGCGTCGGCGACCTCGTCCTCCTCCTCGAGCACGACGACGCCAAGGCGCTGGCGCAGGAAGCCGCGTACCGGGTGCTCGAGGAACGAGACGAGCTCGGCCAGCTCGACCGCGGGCTCAGCCAGGGGCGCGAGGGGGGCGGCGAGGAAAGGCGGCGCGCCGAGGCGAGGGCCGGTCGCTGCCCGCCGCGCCCCTGCCAGGGCTGAGGTGTCGAAGCTGAACGGGCCCGCGGTCCCCAGCGTGCCGGGGGTGAAGTTGCGGGCGTCGAAGGGCTGCAGCGGATGCCGGACGACAACCGCGTCGCGCACCGGCCCCCCGTCCGCCGTCCTGGTGCTGGCCTCGAGCACGTCGAGCAGCTCCCCGACGGGCACTGCCGGCGGCCGTGGCGCGTTCGTCCGCTCGTCGGCGCCGGAGTAGAGCACGACAAAGTGGTCCTGCGCCGCCATCACCGCATCCAGGAGCAGCTGCCTGTCCTCGCTGCGCCTATCCCGCTCGCCGACGCAGGGGTCCCGGGCGAGCGCGTCGTCGCCGTCGGTCCCGGACCCACGCGGGAAGGCGCCGTCGTCGAGGCCCAGCAGGCAGATGACCCGGTGCGGGACCGAGCGCATCGGCACCATCGAGCAGACAGTCAGAGTGCCGGTGCGAAAGCCGGCCCGGGTCGGGCGGCCCTGCAACCGGCCGGCGAGCAGCGCCCGCACGTCAGCGAGGGTGAGCCGGACGAGGTCGGCCCGCTCGCCCGCGGCCGCCGCGACCTCGGCAAGCACAGCGCGGGCCTGCGCGAGCTGCCAGCCGTCGCGCTCGGCGACGTCCCCCAACATTGGCAGCGCGCCTGCCAGGGCGGCGAGCCAGGCCTCGAGCGGCTGCTCGCCGGTCAGTGCAGCCAAGGTTTCGCCGAGCCGGTCGACCAGCTCGGCGAGCCGACCGGCGAGGTCGATGTCGCCGCTGTCGACGTCGTCGAGCGGCAGCGCCAGCCCCACCCAGCGCAGCTCGTCCTCAGCCATGCTCGCCCCCAGCAGGATGCGGTCGAGCCCGGCCTGCCACGTGTTCTGCCCGACGCGCTGGAGCCCGAAGGGAGCGCGGTGTGCGGCGTCGAGCCCCCAGCGGACCCCGGAACTCGCCGCCCAGTCGCGCAGCCGCTCGAGCTCGTCGTCGCCCCAGCCGAAGCGGCGTCGGACGGGCGGTGACCCGGCCAGGTCCAGGACCTCGGAGGCCGTCACGCGGGCATCGGCCAGTTCGAGCAGCTGGGCGAGCAGGTCCAGCATCGGGTTGGTCCGGCGCAGCGAGCGGTCGGCGAGGCGCACCCGCAGGCGGTGCCCGGGGTGCTGGTCCGGCGCCTCCGCGTCGTCCAGGCCGAAGGTCGCCGAGACCAGCGGGGCGTAGGTCTCGACGTCGGGGCACATGACCAGCACGTCACGCGGCTCGAGCGAGGGGTCGGCAGCGAGCAGCCCGAGCAGGACCTCGCGCAGCACCTCGACCTGGCGTGCCGGGCCGTGGCAGGCGTGCACCTGGATGCTGGTGTCGCCCGGCTCGAGCAACTGCCGGGTGTCGGGCTCGTCGCCGAGCGGGGCACCCGGCGGGCGGTTGTCGGCGCTGATGCCGGCCTGCAGCCGGCCGAGCACCGTGGCTGCGGGCTCGGCCAGCGGGTGGTGGTGCTCGACCCGCTCGGCGGTACTGGCGGTACTGCCAGTGCTGCCAGTGCTGCTGCCAGCGAGCACCAGCTGCAGCTCGCGCACGTCACGCCCGAGGGAGGCGAGCAGGGGATGGTCAGCGAGGCTGCGGGTGGGGTCGGTGCGCCGGCGGGGCTGGTTTGGGCCGGCGGCCGGGGGAAGCGCGGCGACGCGCTCCCACAGCACCGGCGAGGGATGCGCCAGCCAGAGGTGGACCTCACGCCGCTGGCTGAGTGCGGCGAGCACGGCCCGCTGGTCGGTGGTCAGCCGGGTGGGGCCGAACAGCGAGAGCCGCTCGGGTAGGTCGACGATCTCCGGGTTCGCGCGGATGGCGGCGCAGCCGGCATCGAGCCGCTCGGCCGGGCTCGGCGCCGCCAACGTCTGCCGTAGCCGGCGCCACAGCTCGGCCTGCCAGGCGACATCGGCGGCAAGCGCGGCCCCCGCGCCGTCGGTATCAGCGCCCACCGCCCACTCGCGGAGCATCGCGGGGCGGTAGCTGCCGTAGGCCGTGAACAGCGAGGCGAGATGCTGGGCCGCGGTGAACCGGCGGCCCCGGCGGTGCTGCGGTGCATCCGGCGTGAGCCCCAGGTGCCCGGCCAGCGCCGAGCACCACTGCTCGCCCGCGCAGGCGTCGATCACCTCCAGCAGCGGCCACAGGATGCGGGCGGGCTCCCAGGCGTCGAGCTCGCGCGGCACGCCGCTGGCGGCCGCGAGCGCGTCCTCGACCAGAGCCGTTGGGGAGGGGAAGCGGACGTTGGCGCACACGCCGTCCTCAGCCCCTGTCCCGCCGGACGAGCCCACCCCGGAGTTCACGCCCACCCCGCCGTTCAAGCCGGTACCACGGCCGCCCCCGCTGCCGAGGATGTGCGAGAGCCGTTGCGTCAGCCAGCGCTCGACGCCTTTGGCGGGTACGGCGACGACCTCGGGGGCGAACGGGTCCGCGGGCGGCTCACGCAGCACCTCCGCCAAGGCGCCGGCGAGCGCGTCGGCCCGTTCGGAGCGGTGGACGTGCAGCACGACGAGTGGTCCCTCCTGCGCCAGCGCCCCGGCGGCGGCTGCGGGCAGCGTAAGCACGGCCGACCGCTGGCGCAGATGGGCGGCGAAACTGCAGTCATCCTCCAGCCGAGTCGTCCCATGGGTCCGTGAAGTACCGGTCGTTGGCGCCTGATCGCCGGAGGATGACTGCAATCGCGACCGGCCGCCCCGGGCGCCCCGCCGGCTCGGCTCGCCGGGCACGTGCGGCGACCGGCGATCCTTGCGGCCTGGCATCTGGCGGAGGACAGTGGTGTCGAGGTCCTCGTCGGGCCCGGCTCGGCACGCGCCAGCAGGCGCGCGGCGGGCGTGGCGCTTCGCCACCCACAACCGAGGAGCCGTCAGTGGCCGACAAGTCCCCCCGCCAGTCCAGCAGCAAGAAGTCCGGCAAGTCCCTCAAGGAGAAGCGCGCCGACAAGAAGGAGGCGGGCAAGGACAAGGCTGTCTTCCCGCCACACCAGACCCACAAGTAGGCGGCCTGCCAGCGGGCCGGGATCAGATCCACAGGCCACTCCCAGCGCAAGGGCAGACGGTGCCATGAGGGGCGCACCGCCGGCCCCACCACCGATGGGAGACCCTGATGATCGGTCGACTCCGCCGCCCCCGCCACCCGTTCCGCTGGCTGGGCGGTCTGCTCGTGCTGGCGGTCGGCCTCGCCGTCGCCATCCCGTACGCCTACATCCACCTGATCTCTGGCCCCGCGCCCGCCGCCCTGTCCGCCAGCGCTGGCCCGGCGCCCGCAGCCGCCACTGGCAGTGTCGCCGGGCAGTGGCGCGTCGCCAGCGGGTCGGCGGCGGGCTATCGAGTGAGCGAGGTTCTGGCCGGTCAGAGCACGACTGCAGTCGGCCGGACGAACGCCGTCACCGGGCAGTTCACAGTCGCCGGCGGCCAGGTGAAGGACGCGTCCTTCACGGTCGACTTGACGAAGGTCAAGAGTGACCAGTCACCGCGCGACGCCCAGTTCCAGGGACGGATCATGAACACTGCCCGCTACCCGACCACCACCTTCGTCCTGTCTCAGCCCATCGCGCTCGGCTCGCTGGCCACGGCTGCCGGCACCAGCACGGTTCAAGCGGTGGGCACGCTCAGCCTCCACGGGGTGCAGCGGCAGGTGACGGTCCCCCTGACCGTCGTGCGCAGCGGCAGCAGCGTGCAGGTCAGCGGCCAGGTGCCAGTGGTGTTCGCCGACTACAAGGTCGCCAACCCCAGCTTCGGCAGCTTCGTCAAGACGCAGGACCACGGCACCATCAAGGTGCTGCTGACGTTGTCGAAAGCCTGACACCGGCGGGCGCCGGGCAGGGGGGCCGGCCTTCCCCCGCTCAGCCCTCCGGACTAGCGTGTGACCTGCTTCACCCCCTGCTCGTCGCACCACCGGCTCACGGAGGAACCGCCATGCCACTGCTCTCGCGCGACAACGAGATGATCACCGGCGACGCTGCCGCCATCTCGGCCCTGCACCGCTCGTTCGAGCAGCAGAAGGCGGCCTTCCGGGCCAACCCCTACCCGAGCCTGGCCGAGCGGCAGGGGCACCTGCAGGCGCTCGCCGGGATGATGATGGCCAACCGCGAGCGCATCCGCACGGCGATGAGCGACGACTTCTCCGTGCACCCCGAGCTGTTCACCGACCTCATCGAGTGCCTCGGCATCGCCGGCCGCGCCGCCTACGCGATGACCAAGCTCGAGGAGTGGATGCGCGACGATGAGCGCGAGACCGACCCGGCGATGTTCGGCAGCGGCCGCGCGTTCGTCCGCTACCAGCCCAAAGGCGTCGTCGGCAACATCGTCCCGTGGAACTTCCCCTTCGACCTGGGGGTGGGGCCGGTCGTCGAGATGCTGGCCGCCGGCAACCGCGTGATCATCAAGTCCTCGGACTACACCCCCGCCTGCGGCGAGCTGCTGCGGGACATGGTCGCGTCGACGTTCGACCCCGACGTCGTCACGGTCTCGGTCGGCGGCCTGGAGCTGGCCCAGACCTTCCCGACGCTGCCGTGGGACCACCTGCTCTACACCGGCAGCCCCGGTATCGGCCGAGTGATCATGAAGGCGGCGGCGGAGAACCTCACGCCCGTCACGCTCGAACTCGGGGGCAAGTGCCCGGCAGTGCTGACCGACGACTCGGTCGACATGAAGTCGGTGGCCAACATCCTCGGCACCAAGATGATCAAGAACGGCCAGATGTGCATCTCGGTCGACTACGTCCTGGTGCCGCGGGCGCGGATGCAGGAGTTCGTCGACCTGGCCCGCCAGTACGTGCAGGAGAACGTTGCCGACTACTCGCGTAGCGGCGACTGCACCGGCATCATCACCGAGCGCCACTTCGACCGCGTCGTCGAGCTTCGCGAGCAGGCCCGTGATGCCGGCTACCAGGTCGTCGAGCTGGAGGAGGGTGGGGTCACCGACCGCG
>JAABUM010001370.1_pt1 | contig 36754 bp, 35 predicted proteins | sample 5559161 | NCBI WGS metagenome assembly JAABUM01 (sample SAMN10711868, study PRJNA513369) | rock metagenome | isolation source: Antarctica rocks | place: Antarctica: Victoria Land, Siegfried Peak nord
ACCTGACCTACGACGTGCTGCCCGACGAACGCGTGCTGGTGGACCGACCCGACATCCTGATCGTCGAGGGCCTGAACGTCCTCATGCCCAACCGGTCGCAGAAGGACGGCCGCGACATCCTCTTCGTCTCCGACTTCTTCGACTTCTCGGTCTACCTCGACGCGGATGAAACCCTGCTCCAGGACTGGTACGTGTCGCGCTTCATGTCCCTGCGCGAGACGGCCTTCCGCGACCCCCTGTCCTACTTTCGCCGATATGCCGACATCGGCGCCGACGAGGCCGAGACGATCGCCAGGGGGATCTGGACGCGCATCAACCTGCGCAACCTCGTCGAGAACGTCCGACCGACGCGGGCGCGGGCGAGCCTCATCCTGCGCAAGGGCGCCAGCCACGAAATCGAGCGCGTGGCACTGCGCAAGCTGTGACGGCCGGCTCCGGCGGGGAAGGGCGAACCGCAGCGGCTCGGACCAGTGGACCACGGCCGGGCCGACGCTTCCGGGGCGACAATGACCCGGCCAGCATGCGAGGGTGCGGTCACACCCGGCAGTCCCCCTCCGCTCCACTCCCCAGCTCTCCACCTTGCCGCCCCCCCGTGAAGCGCCTATGAGGTCTCGCCGCAACGCGTGAGGTACGGCGGCAGGCGGCGGAGGCGGGCATGGGATCGGCCGGGCCGGACGACGGGGGGCGGAAGCCGCCGGACGCGCGCGCGGCCCGGAGCAAGCCCGACCGGCGCGCCGAGGCGCTGAGGGCCAACCTGAAGCGCCGCAAGGCCCAGACCAGGGCGCGCGACGAGGCTCAGCGCGACGCCTCACGGCCCGACATTGTCGGGCAGGACTGCTGAGTCACCCGGAACCGAGAGGGGCCGCGCCTCACCGCGCGCCACGAGCGAGGACACATGGATCGCATTCGCGTCGTCGGCGGGCGGCAGCTCAACGGCACCATCCGCATTTCAGGTGCCAAGAACGCGGCCCTGCCGCTGATGATCGCGAGCCTGCTGACCGACGAGACGTTGACGCTCGAGAACGTTCCGCGCCTCGCCGACGTCAATCTTCTGGTCCGCATCCTGGGCAACCACGGCGTCGACTACACGCTCAAGGGCAAGCGCCCCGGCGAGGAGGTCGTATCGGGCCAGACCGTGGATCTGCGGGCCGAGCGCATCGTCGACACCACGGCGCCCTACGACCTCGTGTCGCGCATGCGGGCCAGCTTCTGGGTGATCGCGCCGCTCCTCGCCCGCATGGGCGAATGCAAGGTTTCGCTGCCCGGGGGCTGCGCCATCGGCACGCGCCCCGTCGACCTCCTGCTGATGGTGCTGGAACGGCTCGGCGCCACGATCGACATCGAAGGCGGGTATGCTCTCGCCAAGGCCAAGAACGGGCTCAAGGGCGCCGAGATCGCGTTCCCCAAGGTCACGGTGGGCGGCACCCATACGGCCCTGATGGCGGCCGTGCTGGCGCGGGGACGCACCACGGTGCTGAATGCGGCTCGCGAGCCCGAGGTGGTCGATCTCGCCGAATGCCTGAACAAGATGGGGGCTCGCATCCGTGGAGCCGGCACCGGCACGATCGAGATCGAGGGCGTGGCGCACCTCGCAGGCGCCCGACATGCCGTGCTGCCCGACCGCATCGAAGCCGGTACCTACGCCATGGCGGTCGCCATGACGGGCGGCGACGTGCTGCTCGAAGGCGCCCGACCCGATCTCCTGGCCGGGGCGCTCGATGCGCTCCGGGAGTCCGGCGCCCAACTCGTGCCCACCAACGACGGGCTCAGGGTCAGCCGCAACGGCGCCGGGATCTCGCCGGTCGATATCTCGACGGCCCCTTTCCCCGGGTTTCCGACCGACCTCCAGGCGCAGTTCATGGCATTGATGACCCGGGCCGAGGGATCCTCCCGCATCACGGAGACGATCTTCGAGAACCGCTTCATGCATGTCGGCGAACTGACCCGGTTCGGCGCCCGCATCAGGCTCGACGGCGATGCCGCGATCGTTGAGGGCGTGCCCACGCTCAAGGGGGCGCCCGTCATGGCGACGGATCTGCGCGCGTCGGTTTCGCTGGTCATCGCGGCCCTGGCCGCACAAGGCGAGACCATCGTCAACCGCGTCTACCATCTCGACCGCGGCTTCGAGCACCTCGAGCACAAGCTCGGGCAGTGCGGCGCCGCGATCGAGCGCCTGTCGGCACACGGCTAGACCTCGGCCAGAGCTTATACCAAGCTGTGCCGAGTCTGACTCGTCAGTTACGGTTGCGTTGAAAGTGTGAATCGATGTGGCGAACGGATGGAGTTTGCGATGTCGGCACGTCGTCGTCGAGTTCCACACCCCCATAGAGCGCGACGTTGTTCTGGATCTTGCGGCCGCTGCCGACCTTGACCCTCGGGCCGACCATAACGTTCTGCCCGAGCACACAGCCCTCGCCGATCTCGACTTTGTTTCAGGACGTGGACGAAGTGCCAGATGCGCGTGCCGGTCCCGACTCTCGCGCCCGGGGCGACATGAGCAGGCGCGTGGATCCGCACCACCGGGAAACGGGGGTCGTCTCGCATGCCGTCGGAGGCTGCATCCGTCACGTGGCCGGGCCCGAACTATCTCGCACGAAGGGATGCCGCGCCCCACCCGACACCAGGGGGAGGGAACGGAACTCCGACACGACGCTGATGCACGGGCGAACGTCAGCGAGCCCGAAGCTCCTGCCCGCCAGGATTTCCTCGTAGCTCCGGGTGTGGAGATCGGTGAAGCCGTCGGAGAACTCGATATCCTCCCCGTCCACCGTGACGGCCCGGAAGGTCGTCTTGCGGTCCCTGACCTCGGGCGGCAGGTCGCCGCTGTCGACCGACAGGAACCAGCGGACGTCCGCCCTCTCGTAACTCAGCGTTCCCGAGGCTCGCCGCGGGTCCCGAAGCGTGCAGGTCTGCGACAGCAACTCGCCAAACACGAAGTGCAGCATATCGAAGAAGTGCACGCCGATATTAGTCGTCACCCCGCCCGACTTGGCCTCGTCGCCCTTCCACGAGGCGTGATACCAGCGACCGCGCGAGGTGATGTAGGTAAGGTCGACGTCGTGGCGGCGCCTGGACGCTTTCACCCGCTCCCGCAGCGCTTGAATCACCGGGTGGAGCCGCAACTGCAGGATGGTCGATACCTTGCGCCCGGTCTCCCTTTCCAGCTCCAGCAAGCCGTCGATGTTCCAAGGGTTGAGGACCAGGGGCTTCTCGCAGATGGCGTGCGCGTCGGAGCGGAGCGCAAACCGCACGTGCGCGTCGTGGAGATAGTTCGGCGAGCAGATGCTGATGTAATCGAGCTTGGTGCCACGCCGCCGAAGCTTGTCGACGTGGCGATCGAAGCGTTCGAATTCGGTGAAGAAATGGGCTCCGGGAAAGGTGCCGTCGATGATCCCGACGGAGTCGTTCGGATCGAAGGCAACGAGGAGGTCGCCGCCGACCTCCTTGATCGCCTTCATGTGCCGGGGCGCGATGTAACCCGCCGCACCGATCAGCGCGAAGTTTGTCATGCATACCTCATCGGCGGAGCGCCGGCGCGGCTCACGCCTTCACGATATTGTCGGCGGAGACGCCCGCCCGCAAGCAGGCATTGCGCGTGTCCACCACGAGCCTCGCAGCCCGTGCGATGGCCCGGTAGTCCACGCCATCGTGGTCGGTCGCGATCAGCACCGCGTCGTAACCCGCGAGCGCTTCCATCGACAGGTGGATGGAGCGGCGCCCCGCGAGCGCCTTATGGTCGCGGGTCGACGGGATCTCGGGGATGAACGGATCGAAATAATCGACCTTGGCCAGCCGACCTTCGAGCAACTCGATCAACACGAGCGAGGGGCTCTCGCGTAGGTCGTCGATGTTCTTCTTGTAAGCCAAGCCGATGACGAGCACGCGGGAGTCGCGTAGGCCCCGGCCGGCGGACCTGTCGAGGGCCTCCGCCAAACGGTCGACGACGTAGTAGGGCATGGTGGTGTTGATCTGCCCCGCAAGCTCGATGAACTTGGTCGTCACGTCGAATTCACGCGCTTTCCACGTCAGGTAGAACGGGTCGATCGGGATGCAGTGTCCGCCGAGGCCAGGGCCGGGATAGAAGGGCATGTAGCCGAACGGCTTGGTCTTGGCGGCGTCGATGACCTCCCAGACGTCGATCCCCATCTTCTGGTAGATGATCTTGAGCTCGTTGGCCAAGGCGATATTGACAGACCTGAAGATGTTCTCCGTCAGCTTGACGGCCTCCGCGGTCCTGGTCGAAGACACCGGCACGGTGCTGACCACCAGAGCGCCGTAGAGTGCTTCAGCGAGGCGCAGCGCGTCCGGCCCGTCGCCACCCACGATCTTCGGGATTGTCGAAGTATTGAAATCGACGTTGCCCGGATCCTCCCGCTCGGGCGAGAAGGCGAGGAAGAAGTCGCGGCCGCTTTTCAGGCCCGTGCGTTCGAGGATCGGCTTCACGACCTCCTCCGTCGTCCCCGGCCAGGTGGTCGACTCAAGCACGATGAGTTGGCCGGCCCTGAGACGGGCCGCGATCGCATGCGCAGTCTGTTCGATGTAGCGAAGATCCGGCTCCCGATTGCGCGTCAGGGGCGTCGGGACCGCGATGATGATGGCGTCAGGCTCCCCGAGGCGAGAGAAGTCCGCCGTGACGACGAACTGGCCGGTCCGCACGGCATCCTGGATGGCCTGGGTCGGGATATGTTTGATGGAGCTTTCGCCTCGGTTCAATTGGTCGACGCGGGCCTGATCGACGTCGAAGCCGAACACGGGAAAGCCGGCCTTGCAGGCAGTAAGCGCCAAAGGGATGCCGACATAGCCAAGGCCCAGCACCGCAACGCCGAAGCGGCGTTCCTCGATCCGCTCCATCAGGGCGGCGACGCCCAGTGTGGATGCTTCCGGCTCCGGTGAGTGCTTGCTTGTATCCACGGGTTCCGTCCTGGCCGAAAGCTGGCAACGCTTGGCGACGGCCGGTACACCAGTTTATGGGGCAGCGTGTCAAGGCAACCCGGCCGATCCGCAGGATGACCGCTCAAGCGCGAGATGTGATTGGAGCACGTCGCCGGCCACTGCGGCCGTGCGTTGACCGTGACTTCTTAGCGCCAACCCCCGTGGCATCGAGCGCGGGACCACGCTGACGCGGAAATGTCCCTCCGACGCAAAGATTGATCCCCCGAAGCCTGCGCCCGTTCCGCCCGTGCCGCGCAACTTGCAATTCCGCCACGGCTTCCGTATGGCTAGCCGCTCTTTTGAGCGAGGTCGTTGATCGTGGCGCGGCGATGTCGAGGACTGATCTGATGGGGTCGAGCATGCGCCAGCTACTGAGATGAAGGTCGAAAAGGGACCTTGTGGGATCAGAGTCGATGACCGCATCTCGGACAGTGCTCGTGACAGGGGTGGCAAGTTTCATCGGATTCCATCTGACCTCTCGGCTCTTGGTGCGAGACGCCATCGTCACCGGCCTGGATAACCTCAACGGTTACTATGATGTTGCGCCAAAGAAGGCGCGGTTGGCGCAGGCCCAGGAGATGCCTGGTTCACCTTCGCCCGGCTTGATCTCGGTGATGCCCTCATCTGCCCGCGCGAACGGCGGTGCTATGCACCCGGACCCGACGGCAGGCTGGAGGAGGTCGATGGGTGAGCGCGGAAGTAGTCGACTTCATGGGCCTCAAGCCCCAACGCCGCCGTCTCAATGTCCACCTCGACGCCCCCGTGCTGGTCGCTTTCAACGAGGCTCGCATCATGCTCGATCGGCAGGTTGCGGCTTTCGATCTGGAGCCAGCCTCTTTTTGCGGCGCCGGACCGCCGACGTATATGGCAACGTACCGACGCCTCTGCCCATCCATGCCTATCGGGGATGGCGGTCCAGGATTGCATAATCTCGGCCGTCGTGGGCGCGACCGGGACGTTCGGGAACGTGTGTTAGGTCAGGCGCTGCGATGCGTTGAGTGCCGTCGGCGAGGTGCCGGTTACTTTCTCGCTGACGCGCACGTTAGGGCTAGTTCGCGTCCTTGGAGCATAGATGATGAAAACGGTTCTTTGGCTCGGCGCGGTGAGCCTCGGATTGCTCGTATACGTCGTCTCGAGGTCGGGAGACTTGCAGGGAGCAATCGGTGCCGCGGCTACCGCCGTAGTGCGCCCCATCGTCCTCCCGCTGATCGAGTTGATCAACGTGCCGGCCTTCGTGTATTGCGCAGCGCTGCTGATCCTGGCGGCCGGGATAACGGCCTGCGTGCTCTATCAGTTTGCCGCGCTCCGGCCCCATCTTGCCGAACTCCGCACCGTTCGGGCCGCCGTCAGCGACCTGCAGCCTCCGCTCATGGGGGCCGTGAAGTCCGAGGCGTGGCCGGACGCTCGGCATGCGCTCGGCACCCTGCTGCATCGGCACGGGTTGTTCGTTGCCGCCTGGTCGGCCTTCCAGGCCGAATCTCTGCGCGGACGCGGAGTTCCGAGCCGGCCCTTCTCAAGTTTTGTGGCTTCCGAGCCCGGAGATGCCACGGAGCCCGGCACCACCCTGCGCGCATTGCCGGGCTATTTCACCTCCGTGGGGCTAATCCTCACGTTCGTCGGCCTTGTGGTGGCCCTTTATTTTGCCGCCAAGGGGTTCCGTACCGGCGACATGGATCAGGCGAAGGCCGCGATCGTTCAACTGCTCAACGCCGCCTCCTTCAAGTTCTTGACGAGCGTATCGGCTCTGATCAGCGCATTCTTGATCAGCCTCTACGGTCGCTACGGCTCGGCGGTGGTGCGCCGCGAGCGCCGCAACACCATCGAGCGGATCGAGATCTACCTCACGGCTTGGCGCGAGAAGGTCGGCGTCGGCTACGGAGGCGAGACGCTGGCGCCGGCCGACCTGCTGCGCCGCTTCGACGCGCTGCTGACCGGCGTCGCCGACCTCGCCCGTGACGTGAAACGCTTGGCCGAGCGCGACGCCTCAATGCGACCGCCGCTCGCCCAGGATGCCTGACGTGGACCGTTACGATTACGAAGAGGCGACAGATTTCCGGCCGTTCTTCGACATGGTGATCGGCATCCTGTTCGTGCTGCTGATCCTCGTGGCGGCCCAGATCTACTTTCAGCAGGTGCAAAGCCAGGGCGCAGCGGCGAAGCGTGACGCGGCGCTCCGTCAGGCCGAGATCGCGTCCTTCCTGGGCGTGCTCGCGGAGCGTTTGCGGAGCGAGGGGATACAAGCCGTTGCTGATACGGAGGGCAGCGCCGTACTGCTGCCGCTGCGTGATATCATGACGGTCGACGGCGCGGGCCTCCCGGAGGTCGAAGGCGTGCGCGCGGGGCCGCTCGGTGCCACGCTGCTCGGCCTCACGGCCTGTGTGACGGAGCCCCGCAGCCCCGACGTCAGCTGTTCGGGCTTCGGCCGCCTGCACCTAGACGTCCTAGGCATCGACGTGCGGGTCGGCGCCCTGCCCTCAGCGACGGCCCTGCCGCGGGATCGGGTCGAGGCTGTCGCCGGCGCCCTGCTGTCGGCGTCGCTGCTCCGCGGCGCTCCGGGCCTTATTGGTGCGTCCAACGAGGCCGGAGGACGCGTCCTCGAGTTCAGCCACGGCCTCGCAGGGGCGGCCGCGGCCGGTGGTGCGCAGGACGGCGCAATCGGCGGCTTGGGCGGCGATGTCGTGCTTGACTTCACCTTCCGCTGACGACCACGCCCAGCGGGACGCTTGCGAGCGTCGGAGCAGCCGCGCGTCGAGCGGCACACGAATGTGCGGCGATGTCTACGATCGGCGACGTGCGGCTTCGACGCCGCGCGACGGCTTCAGACGATACCGCTCAACAGCGACTGCCATTCCGCCAGGTAACGGTCGTGGTTGAACACATCGAGGGCCTTGCCGCGGGCAGCAAGGCTCATGGCCTTAGCCGAGCGGTCTAAAATCCGCGATTGCGTGCTCATCCTGCGCACGGTGGCACACGGTAGTCGCCGCGCCCCTCTCGCGGTCGATACGGCAGCACCGGCCTGATCGCTCTCTCTACAAGCCCGCGTAGGCATCGACGGTGGTCCTCACCATATTGTCCATACCAAAGTTATGCCGGACGTGCGCCGGAGCTCGAGTACGAATGTGCCGGCGAGCGCCGTCATCCCCGAGCACCCGCGCCAGCCTGTCCGCCAGAGCGTCAGCGTCGGCCTCGACCGAGAAGCCTGTCTCGTCCTCGATGAAGGTTTCAGCCATGCCGCCGACGCCCGTGCACACGATGGGAACGCCCACCGCTCCTGCCTCCACCAAGACGTTCGGCAGCCCTTCGATGCGCGAGGTAAGCAGGAAAACGTCCATCGCCGCGATGGCGCCCCAGGCGTCGTGGGTGAGGCCGGGAAGCTTGACGGCATCCTCAAGCCCGGCCGCAGCGACACGCCTGCGGGTGTCCTCCAGCAACACGCCCTGCCCGAAGAACACGAACTTGGTCCCGGGCCGCCGTGCCAGCAAGGCCCGAGCGGTTTCAACCATCAGCTCTGGGCGCTTCTCCTCCGAGAAGCGCAGGATGCTGCCCACGACCGTGTCGCCCTCGCCGAAGCCGAGCTGCCGCCGCAACGCACGGCCGCGGTCGAAGGGGATCTCCGCCGGGAAATCGAAGCCGTTGTGGATCACGCCGACGCGGTCGGCCGGCAGGTCGAGCCAGCGAGCGTAGTCGACGGCACCCGATCGGCTGTTGTTGAGCAGCAGGGCGTCCCGCCGACTGTCGAGAATGGCCCGGTAGGCAGGGCGCATGTACGGTTGGAAGAAGCGGAAGCTTTCCGGCGAGAAGGACCGACCGCCGAGAACGATCTTCGGCACGCCCACCAGCACGGCGGCCAGGCCCGCCAGCGTGCTGCAGTGGTCCATCCAGGTGTGGATCAGGCTCGGGCGAGCCGACCTGAGCATCAGCGCATAATGAAAGATGGCGTGGAACAGATTATCCACGCCGAGCACCTTGTAGCGCGACAGGCGGTCGCGCACCTCCCGGATTTTCGGCGTGTCCCAGTCTGCCGATTGTCGCGACACCTCGAAGGTGTAGATGCCGGCGGCCTCCAACGGGGAGCGGAAGAAGTCGTTGCCGGGGGGGTCGAGATGGTCGCAGGCAACGTAGACTTCGAGGTTGGAGACGCGCTTGAGCCCGAGCGTCGTATAGGCGACCTGCCGCTCGGCGCCACCCGGCCCGAGGCTGCCCACCACCATCAGGGCCCTGTCGCGCACGAAGGCCTCGGCCGGCAGGCGCAGCCAGTCCCCCACCAAGCTCCGCAGGTCGTGGAACAGGTCCTCGAAGTCGCTTGCGCCGATCTGTGGCCCGACCCGGGCGCGATCGAGTGCCTTGAGGAGTTCCGCTTCCGCATCGATGACCTGGAGGACGTTGCCGAGGGAGCCCGCCAAAACGATGCGGCGCACGCCCGCGAGGCGCGCTTCGAGCAGCATGCGACCGCTCACGCTGTGCTGAGCGTCGGCCCCGAGCAGGATCACGGTAGGCGGGCCGGAGCGCTTGAGGCACCAGCTTCCGCCGCGCCGGTCTGTCCACCAGCCCGCCACGGCCGAGTCGCGGACGGCCATGTCGCCTCCACCGTCGGCGAGGTAGGCGCCGATGAGCCCGCGCGCGACCATGTCGCGCAGCAGCTGTTCTGGTGCGTCGAAGGGGGCCGCGATCGTGACCGAGTGGGCGGCCGCGGCTTCGCGCACGGCGCGGCGGACGAGGGACTCGATATCGAGCATCAAAAAGGTCTCAGGCGGAGCGGGTGCGGTCGTCGGATGCGCGCTCCAGCCCCGTGGCGGCGCGGATCTCCGCGGCGGCTTCGAACGACGACAGGCTCATCTGAGCACCGAGGTCACGCTTGAGCTCGCGCAGGACGTGCGCGAAGTCATGGCCGTCGCGCATTGCCGCGACCTCGGCCGTCACCATGTCCAGCCGCGCATCGAGCATCGCCCTGAGCTCGCTCAGCGCGCCATCGAAACGTCCGCTCATCATCTCGGCCGCCTTCTGGGTCTCGGCGGCCTGCGTGGCGCACACGGCGTCGATCCGCTCGGCGATTGATACGAACCGCTCCTCCATGGCGCGCGCCAGCCCGGCGATATTCGCCGCGAGCGCGTCGCGGGTCGCGCGGGTTTCCCCGGCGAGCGACGCGCGACACGCACGGCTGCGCTGCCACGGCGAGATGCGATTCAGGAGGGACATGAGGAGCGGATTCCGGAGAGGCTGTGGTTCAGGCCCACGCAGCTTCGGGTGCTGCATAGCGTCTTATGATCTGGCTCGGCGTCGGCAATGCGAAGGGGTCGTCCGCGTCGATCCAGGTGCGGAACCACAGCTCCAGCATCAGGAGCGCCCAGATCCGGTAGGCATGGTTGTCGCCGGCGCAGTGCGCGTCGAGCATGGCTTTGACGGCCGACAGGTCGAACAGGCCGCGGGCGCCCGCCCGGGGGCTGAGCAGGACGTCGTAGGCGAAGACCCGCATATCGGTGCGCAGCCAAACATCGATCGGCACGCCGAAACCCATTTTGGGCCGGTACAGCAACTCGTGCGGGAGGTGCGGCTCCATCGCCGACTTGAACAGCGACTTGGTTTCCTTGCCCTCGAAGCGTTGCTCCTCCGGGATGCCGGCCGCCCATTCCATCAGCTTGTGGTCGAGCAGGGGCGAGCGGGCTTCCAGCGAATGTGCCATGCTGGCCACGTCGACCTTCACCAGCAGGTCGTCGGGCAGGTAGGTGTGAAGATCTGCCCAGGCGGCACCGATCGCCATGGTGCGGCCCTGGTCGAAATAAGGCTCCAGCGTGCTCATGGCCGACTGAGCCAAATACTGCCTCATATCGCCGGCGTAGAGGCTGCGCTTGGATTCGTCGCTGAAGTAGGCGATCGACACCTCATAGGTCGGGTGGTGCGGGCGATAGAGCCGCTCGGCGGCGGCGCGGGCGCGGCGGACACCGCGCACGCGGTCGAGCCAATCGGGCGCGGTACGCACGGCCGATTGGATGCGGCGCGCCACCGCTCGCGGGATCGGCGACGTCTGGTCGAGCTGACGGCAGCGCAGGTAGCGCGAGTAGCCGAGGAAGCTCTCGTCACCGCCGTCCCCGTTCAGCGCCACCGTCACCTGCTGGCGCGCGATCTTGGACACGTAGTAGGTCGGCACGGCCGAGGAGTCGGCGAACGGCTCGCCATAGTGATAGACGAGGTCCTCGATGACGCTGAGCCCGTCGGGACGGATCGTCAACTCTTCGTGGTCGGTCCCGTAGCGCTCCGCCACCATGCGGGCGTAGGGTCGCTCGTCGTAGGCCTGCTCCTCAAAGCCGATCGTGAAGGTCTTGACAGGCTTGGGCGAGGACTGGGCCATCATGGCGACGACGGCGGACGAGTCGACGCCCCCCGACAGGAAGGCCCCGATCGGCACGTCGGATATCATGCGCAGGCGCGTGGCCTCGCGCAGTTGCGTGACCAGCTCCTCCCGGAGCTCCGGCAGCGGCCGCGACCGCGCGCTCGATGGGTGAGGCAACGACCAATAGCGCGTCTTGACCGGTGGCTTGCCGCGGCGGACCAAGAGATGATGGGCCGGGGGAAGTTTCTGCACGCCGACGAAGGCCGTCATCGGCGAAGGCACGTATTGGAACGTCAAATAGTGGTGGATAGCCTCGTAGTCGGGCTCGCGACGGAAGCCCGGGAAGCTGAGGATACCCTTGATCTCACTCGCGAAGATCAGGAACCCGTCGTGGATCGCGTAGTAGAGGGGCTTTTTCCCGATGCGGTCGCGCAGGAGCACGAGCCTGTCCTGCGCCGCATCATAGAGCGCGATGGCGAACATGCCGCGGAGCCGCTGGACGACGTCGATACCCCAGGCGGCGTAGCCTTCGACCAGCACCTCCGTGTCGGAATGTGTTCGGAAGCGGTGCCCGAGCTTCTCCAGTTCGGCTCTCACCTCCTGGAAATTATAGATCTCACCGTTGAACACCACGGCAATCCTACCCGTGGCGTCAAACATCGGCTGGTTGGCGTCGCACGACACGTCGATGATCGACAGGCGGGCGTGGCCGAGACCCACGCCGTCGGCGACGTGGATCCCGCAGGCATCGGGCCCACGATAACGGAGGGTGGCGATCTGACGCTCGACGATCGCACGGGCGTCGACATTCCGCGTCCGCCGGGTGGTTTCAAAGAATCCCGCGATGCCGCACATGCCGATATCCTGTCTTCAGGCTGCAATGAAGGGGGCTCAGGCCAACCCTCAGACGGCGTAATGGTCGCGATACCACCGCACGAAGCGCTCGACACCCACCTCGATGGGAGTGGTCGGCTCGAAGCCGACGTCGCGCGTCAAGTCGTCGATGTCGGCGTAGGTGGCGGGCACGTCGCCGGGCTGCATCGGGAGGAACCGCTTCTCCGCCTTGCGCCCGAGGCAGTCTTCCAGGACCTCGATCATGCGAGGCAGGTGGACGGGCCGGTGGTTGCCGATGTTGTAGATCCGGTATGGCGCATTGCTGGTATTCGGCGTCGGATGCCCGCTGTCCCAGGACGGGTCCGGGACGGCGGGTTGCCGCCCCAGTCTCACCAGACCCTCGACGACGTCGTCGATGTAGGTGAAGTCCCGCTCCATCTGACCGTCGTTGAACACGTCGATCGGCTGGCCGGCAAGGATCGCGCGCGTGAACAGGAACAGCGCCATGTCGGGCCGCCCCCAGGGCCCGTACACGGTGAAAAACCGGACGCCCGTCGTCGGCAACCGGAACAGGTGGCTGTAGGTATGGGCCATCAGTTCGTTGGCCTTCTTGCTCGCCGCATAAAGGCTCACGGGATGGTCGACGTTCTGGCGCACCGAGAAGGGCATCTGGGTGAGCGCACCGTAGACGGAGCTCGATGACGCATAGAGCAGGTGGCCGACGCCCGTGTGCCGGCAAGCCTCAAGGATGTTGACGAAGCCAGTGATGTTGCTGTTCACGTAGGCGTGCGGATTCACCAGCGAGTAGCGCACACCCGCCTGCGCGGCCAGGTTGACGACGAGGTCGAAGGTTTGCCGCGCGAACAGCGCATCGAGGCTCGGCTTGTCGCCAAGATCGATCCGCTCGAAGGTGAAGTTCGGGTGGGCCTGAAGACGCTCCAGGCGCGCCGTCTTGAGCGCAACGTCGTAGTAGTCGTTGACGATGTCGAGGCCGACGACAACGTCCCCTTCCGCAATGAGCCTGCTGGCCAGGTGGTATCCGATGAAACCGGCGGCGCCCGTCACAAGGACGGCACGCTTTTTCTTCGGCATGGTCAAGCTCACTGACCCTTTCGGGAATGGCACGAGGCCGCACGGTACGGGAACGCAGTCCGCGCACCGGCCCATGTCTGGAGCGCTTGCCCGGTGCCGCGATCAGGCATACGAAGGCTTTCATCCAATTGCAAGCTTCCGAGCGGGCTCCCCCGAACAGTGGATCCTGCTCAACGACGGCATGGGCGCCCATATCGGGCGGGAATGCGTCCGTCGTGTCGTCCAACTCGGCCGGGCCTCGCCGGTCGTCACCGTGCTCGGAATCTCCTTCAAGGAAACGTGCCGGACATCCGCAACAGCAAAGTCGTTGACGTGATCCGGGAGATCGCAAGTTTCGGCATTCGGGTCCAGGTGTGCGATCCCGAGGTCGATCCCGCTAAGTCGCCGACGGGACGATACCGAGGTCGAGCAGCCTCGCGGGCCGGCGCCGCTCCGTCGCGGGGGCGGGCGCTCGCGTGTCGTCCCGTGTTGGATTCATGGCGTTGCCTTCGGCCGCGTCACACCGGGTCGACTGCGATGACCATGCTCAGGCGATCGCGCAGGGTGTTCGGGTCCTCGTTCCGCAGCGTCGTGAAAATCACCTCCGGGCCCCAATGGGAGAAGCGCCCGAGCCCGGTGGTGCGAATCTCCTCGTGCTTGGAGAAGGGCCATGGCAGCTGGATGTCGTCCTCGAAGATGTGGACCGGCGAGCCCCTCCGTTCGGCACGGACATCATCGGCGATGAAGCCGAGGTCGGGCGCGGGCCATTGCCAGGCAATGCCCTTCTCCTTCGGAAAGCCGGCCTCGGGCGGCGCCATGCGCACGGCGGCGACGACGTGGATCTGCGATGCGGCCGAGGAGGCTTCGCCCTCGGTGTCGGGCCCGACCGGCACGGCCTCGCCTTGCGGCACCACCGGGCCGACGAGCTTTCCATCGCGGAACAGGAGCAGTTTTGCCCCCTCCGGCGCGCGCAGCGGCGCGGCGGTGCGGCCCCACCAGGCTCCGTCGCGGCGCTCGAAGGGTCCGAGCACGCGGCGGCCGTAGCGCCGTTCGATCGACAGGCCGCCCGGGATCGGGAAATCGACGAACGTGCCCGCACCGGCGACACGGTCGAACACGAACTCGTTGCAGCCATAGCCCGAACTTTGGTCGGAGATGCGCTCGAGCCGGAATCCGTCCTTGGCGTAGACGTCGGCGATCGCCTCGATCGAGGCGCGCTCATAGGGCAGGCCGCCGTACCAGTCGACCACGTCACGCCAGCGGCTCATGCCGCGCAGGCTCACCTGCTGGTAGTGGGTCCAGCTGCGCACCCACTCCTTGACGAACTTGTCGCGCCGCGCGTCCATGAAGGCGACGCGCTGCTGGGGGATCAAGTGGGTGAGGACGTAGGCCGTGTTGAGAGGCCAGGGCAGCGCGTTGTAGCGGCGCTTGATCTCCTCCCAGCGATCGGTGACGGCGCCGAGGTCGTTGTAGATCGCGATGAACAGCCGGCCGCCGACCTTCACCAGCGGCTTCACGTTGTCGAGCGCCGCCCACATCTGGCCCGTGTGGTGCAGCACGCCCCAGGAATACACGATGTCGAAGGTGCCGAGCTTGCCGAGATAGTCCGGATCGAGCACCGAAGCCCGCTCGACCGTCCAGTTCGGATCGTCGGGGAAGTACCGTCGGCACAATTCCCGCGTGCAGGCGTAGGACTGGGGATCGTAGTCGAAGGAGTGCACCCTGGCGCCGAGGCGCCGAGCCGCCAAGCTGAACAGACCGCTCCCCGATCCGACGTCGATGAAGCTCTTGCCCTTGAGGTCGGGCACGCCCAGCATGGTGACGAGCGAGCGCTCCGCCAGGGCGATGCGCTCGTCGTTGAGGAGGCGCAGGAACAGCGACCAGTTCCTTCCGAAACGGAAGCGCTCGCCTTGGGCGACTTCGGTCTGGAAGCTGTCTGCCGCCGTCATGTCTGCTCCTTTAGGGGCGCGCCAGGTCGGCCGGCGTCGTATCGCGCCGTTCTAGGACATCACCGGGTCCGCGCGCTAGCCTTCGGGAGGATGGGAGGATGGGACGACGAGGTGGTCCTCCGCCCGGGCCTCGTCTATAGCGATCCTCCACGCAGCGTCTTCGCGATGTTCGGCAAGCTTTCGCGCCTCCCGGTGATCCCCGCCCTCGGCACGCGCCCCTGCATCCAGATGGTAGACGTGCGCGAGGTCGCCGAATGCATCGACCGCATCGACGCCGCGCCACGGGTCCCGAAACTGCTGATGATCGGCGCCATGCGCTCACGCTTGACATCGCCGACGTGCTGCACGCTTGGTCGTGACTACGCGAGGCAGCAGAAGTGAGGAGACCCGCGTCTCACGATCACGACGAGGCGCGGACGATGGGTCTCAAAGTCCTGCATATCGGCAACATCGCCCAGAACGGCTACATCAACGCCACGATTCTGCGCGCCCGCGGCCACGACTGCGACCTCGTCGCGCCGGACCTGCTGCACGCCGGGTCCTCACCGGAGTGGTACGAACTATCGACAGGCGACGTTGATCCGAGCCTTTTCGGCGACGATCCCTTCTTCCCGAACTTTTACGCGCTCGGCTGCGCCATGCCGGAGGTCGGCGACTGGGTGGCGCAAGGCCCGTTCCTGCCCGCCCTGATCTACCTGTTGCTGAAGCGCCGCGGCGACCCGCGCGCCCACACGGCCCTCTCGGTGCTGTGCTATCTCCGTTTCAAGATGACGGTGCAGCGGACCACGGATCCGCTCGCAGTGCCCATGGGACGGGATGCGTTCGAGGCGCATCTCGCGCGCTACGACCTTCGACCCCGTCTGCGCCGCCGCATCCTGCTCGGCCGCATGGCCGAGGATTACTGGAACGACATCGTGGCGCGCGTGCGCCTGCAGGAGAACAGCGCCTACGTGAACGGCTGGCGCCCGCCGCTCTCGTCCGGCACGCTCGATGCCTATTCCGCCGCCGACCCCGGCCTGGAGGGGCTCCTTCGCGGCTTGCGGAAGCGTGGCCTGGCCGAGGCCCTGTTCATCGAGTTCTCCGGGCCGTGGATGGATTATGCCCACACGGCCCGGCACGGCTTCACGACCGAGGAGGTCATCCCGTACCTTTGGGCGGGGCGCGTCCTACGCGAACTCGTGTCCTGCTACGACGTCGGCATCTTCTACGGAGATTCATGCAAATTCGCCTTCGCGGCCGGCATCGAGGGCTACTGGGCGCTGGAGCACGGCACCATCCGCACCCTGCCCTTCGAGCCCAACGCGAATGGCCGCATGGTGGCGGCCGGCTTCCTCAATGCCGGGCGCGTGTTCCTGACCAACACCGACTACGCCACGGCCGTGCCGCGCCTGGAGTTCGCGCCCGAGCAGCGCGTCTACTTCCCCCACCCCTTCGACGAGAAGCAGGCCCTCGCCTTCCGCCGCCATCATCCGCCCCGGCGCGACCCGGCCCGCGCCGTCTTCTTCTGCCCGGCCCGACAGGACTGGCGCGTGCCCGACCCGCGCATGGCCAAGGGCAACCACCTGTACTTCCGCGCCGGGCGCCTGCTGCTCGACCGGGGCCGCACCGATTTCGTCTTCCACTGCATCGATTGGGGCGTCGACCGCGAAGCGTCGCGCTCGCTGGTGGCCGAGCTCGGCCTCGGGGATCATGTGCGCTGGTCGCCCATCATGCCGAAGGGCCAAGTGTGGGCCGCCATGGTGGATGCCAACGCGGTGATCGACCAGTTCGTGCTGTCGGCGTTCGGCGCCTCCACCGTGGAGGCGCTCGCGCTCGGCTGCCGGCTGATCTCGCGCGACGACGGGATCAACAACGCCGTCTTCTTCGAGGAGCCGCCGCCGATCTTGGCCGCCGCAACCACAGATGAGATCGCGGCCCGCATGCTGGCCGTGATGGACGACACTGGAGATGCGGCACATCTTGGCCGAGCCGGCATGGACTGGGTTCGGGATTACCACTCTGCCGACCGGATCTGCGCATTGCAGTTGATTGCCTTCGACGAGATTTTCGGCAAAAGTGCTGCACAAGGGAATGTCGTCGGCACTCGTGCCGAAGTTCCTGCCGAGGACGGGATGGAAGAAGCATGAGGGCCTTGCTCACGCGGGGGCAGTTCCTGCTCATGCGCGCCATCGGCATGCGCAAGCTGCGAGAAGACCTGGACGCGAGGTCCGACGCCGCGCGCGCCGAGCTGGCGGCGAGGCTCGATACGCTGCTGGCCGAGATCGCCTTTCGCGGGGGACCGAGCGGCGACCAAGCGGATCGGCCAAACCCCAGACTCGAAGCGCTCGGCAATCAAATGTCGCAGCAAGGCAAGGCCGACACCGAGCGCGGCGATACGATCCAAGATATGTTAAGGGACCTGCGCGCCGAAGTCGGGGAATTACGGAAGTCCGCTAGCCGGATCGGCGGGCAGTTGTCAGCGCAGGGCCAAGCCGACACCGAGCGGGGCGATACGGTCCAGAACGCGCTTACCGACCTCCGCGCCGCGGTTTCCGAGCTACAGGCAGAGCAGAGACGGCAGGCAACATCCAACCCCGAGCGGGGCGCAGGTGTTGAACAGGCCCTCGGCGAGATTCGCGTCGAGATATCGAGCCTGCGGGCCGATCTCGCCCGGGAAAACGAGGTGCTGCTGGACCGCATCGACGGGGGCGGGGCCTCTCAGGGCCGCCACGCACCTGCCTCGTGACACACTGGGCAGGGAAGGCGGCCTTCAACCCGGATCTGGCGCCGCATATAGCTTTCCGCAAGCGACGCGTCCGCGATTATCATGGCCAGATCCGACCTAGTCTGGATGCACTTCGATCAATTGCCGGGAGGCGCAGCCTCTTTGACCTATTGCTCCACTTAGACACCTCAGATGGGCCTGCTTTGAAGGAGTGTTCCCGATGGGCATGAAGGTTCTGCACGTCACCAATATCGCGCAAAACGCCTATATCAACGCGTTGATCCTGAACGCCCGCGGGCACGACTGCGATGTTCTCGCCCTCGATCTTTACCACGTGGGCAGTTCGCCGGAATGGTATGAACTTCAAGATGCAGAGATCGACACCGCGAGTCTCGGGGGTGATGCTTTTTTTCCGAACTTCTACGCACTCGGCCGGGATATGCCGAGGATCGGCGATTGGGTTGCGCATGGCCCCACTTATATGGCGCTCCGATATTTGATACTCAAAAGGCGAGGCGATCCACGCGCCTACACGGCACTTTCGACCCTCAGTTATCTACGCTTCAAGGCCACGATCCAGCGCACGACAAATCCTTTCGCGGCCGTGATAGGAGACGAGGAGTTCACCGCCCTGCTTGGGCAGTACGACCTCCACCCCTATCTCCGTTGCCGGATATCGGCGGGCCGCATGGCCGAGCGCTATTTTGAGTGGATCCGCGGGCGCCTTGCGTTGCAGTTGCCGGCGCAATGCGTCAGTGCCCTCGCGCCGCCCCTGGCCCAGGGCGTGCTGGATCACTATTTCGCCAAAGATCCCACATTGGAGGGGGTCGTGCGTGGCCTGCGCGAGCGCGGCCTGTCGGAAGCTCTCGGCATCGAGTTCGAGGGACCCCTCATGGAGTATGCGCACCTCGAAAGGCACGGTTTCGGGGTCGCTGAGATTGCGCCATATTGCGTGTTCGGCCGCATCTGGCGCGACCTCGCAAGCCACTACGACGCTTGCGTCTTCTATGCCGACAGTAGCGTCTTCGCGCTCGCGGCCGGCATTGAAGGCTACCACGCGCTTGAACACGGCACGATCCGCAGCATCCCGTTCGAGCCAACGACCCACGGGCGCTTGGTCGCCAAGGCTTTTCTCAACGCCAGGCGCGTGTTTTTGACCAATACCGATTATTCCACGGCAAAGCCGAGGCTCGAGTTCACGCCCGAGCAGCGCGTGTATTCTCCTCACCCTTTCGACGAGGCGCCAGCCCTGGATCTTCGACGCGCTCACATACGCCAGCAAGACCCACATCGCGTTGTTTTCTTCTGTCCTGCACGGCAGGATTGGCAATCAGGCGACCCTAAGATGGCCAAGGGCAACGATCGATATTTCCACGCCGCCCGGTGGCTGCTCGACGAAGGCCGCGCAAACTTCGTAATGCGGTGTATCGACTGGGGCGTCGATCGCGATGCCACGCTGCAGTTGATCGAGGATCTTGGTCTCACCGATCACGTTTCCTGGACATCGCTGATGACCAAGAGAAAACTCTGGGCCGCGATGCTCGACAGCGATGCAGTCATAGATCAGTTCATGATTTCCGGCTTCGGCGGGATAACCTTCGAGGCGCTCGCGCTCGGATGTCGGATCATCTCCCGAGACGACGGCGTCAACAACGGGGTGTTTTTTGAGGAACCTCCGCCCATACTCTCTGCGGAGACTGCCGAAGAGATCGCCTCGCGGATGGCTGCAGTGCTTAACGATCCTGAGGACCTTGCGGGTCTTGGCGAAAAAGGCACTGCGTGGGTACGGAAGTATCACTCGGCCGAACGGATCCACGAGCTCCAGATGGCGGCCTTCGGCGGCTTGGCGAGCCGCGGCCTCAACGACACCGCGGAGCTTGAAATCCCTAGGCTGCCCTGTGAAACCGAGGCGCCGCGTGGCGGAGCCGGTGCCCGCCAAATCGGAATAGATGACCGTATATCGAGTTTAGGATGACACTAACCTGATTTAAGTTCTGGGCCTAAACGAGCTGCGCGGTACAGCGTGGTCGAAGGATCGGCGAGCCTATTCTAGGAACTTTGCGGTCCTCAGCCCCGGAAAGGCTGGACTCGAGTATAAGACCGATCTGGTGCTTCAGTGATGAAGTCAGCCTACCGGGACCTGCTCTGCAAATTCTGCTTGAAGACCGGTGGATCTCACCAGCCCCAGTCCGCTCGGGCCGACAGTAAACGGCAGTTGATCCCAGAATCCGGCAGGGGCCCACTTCCCAGCGATGTTGACGAAAAATTTCCCCTCAGGCAGCCACACTTCGCAGGTCCCATGGACGATCGGCGCCCAGTAATCGGACAAGGCGGAGGGTGATCCTTCCTTGAAAATGTAGGCTACCAATTTGGACCCATAGGTCTGGCGGAACTGCTCAAGGGGCGCCTCGGGGATGCGGAATGTGATTCGACGATGTGGGATCTCGGCTAATTCGAACGGAATCACGTTCCGTAGCATCTCGAAATCGAGACGGCGGCGTTGCTTTAGCTCGTCGGGGATTTCGCCTGAGCCGATTAGGTAGCCCAATGTTGGAAAATAAAGCTCAAGCTCTGCTAAAGCCTCGTCGATCGCCTCCTTCCAGCCCGCCATTTCCTCGCGCGGGTCCCCGTTGAAGCAGCGCAGGTTTTCGCTCGGCGGCATCGACGTCACCGGGGAGATACCGAAGGGCAGGCGCTCCTCGTTCGCGTAGCCGATGAAATCCGCCAGACCGCGGATGTTCGACTTCATCACGCACATTGAGACGCCGAGATAGCCGAGGCCCGATGGGGCGCGCTTCACGAGACCCTGAAGGCGCCTGACATTGGCTGCGACCTGATCGAACTTCGCCCCGACCCGGACCCGTTCGTAGGTCTTACCGACCCCGTCCATCGAAATGTTCAATGTCAGGTTCTTGAACTGCTCAAGCTGGTTGACCACCGCGTCCGACACGATGGTGGCATTGGTGGACGTCGAGAATGTGAGGTATGGGTTCTCCGAAAGGTCGAATTCCGAGAGGAACTTCTTCCATGTCGTGAGCAGGAACGGTTCGCCGCCGCCAGCCACGAGGCGCACGAGATAGGGTGCGAGGCGCCGGATCTCCTCATCGGCTTCTGCGCGGTCGACCTCAACGGTGCGCGTGCTCTCCTGGTAGCAATGGGTGCATCGGATATTGCATCGATGCGACGGCGTGTAGGAGACGATCGTGGGCTTTGCCTCAAGGACGGCCGCACCTTCCGCAATCTCCTGCCGCAACACGCGAAGGTTCTTGGCATAGGGCGTCGTGAAGTCGCCCTCGCTATCCGGGTCCTGCTCGAAGCCAAGGGCGTTGCCCTGACGGAGGGCGTGGCATTTGGCGCAACCGGCCGCCTTCAGGTCGCCGCTCGCCATTCCTTTGCGGAGGGCCTGGTAGCCTTCGCCGTTCCAGATTTCGTCGACGGTCTGCGTCTTGAGATTGCCAATCGGCGGATTGTTGTTCTCGTAGGCGCCCCAATAGCAACAAGGCGCGACCGCGCCTGTGCTGTCGATCACCATCTGCTGCCAAGGCATGTGGCAGCGCGGTTTGAATTCGTTCGATCTGCGACCGTCCACTGGGTCCGCCCACCCCATCGTACTTCAATGCGCGATCATACACGGAGAAATTGTGATCGGGGAAGCAAAAAGCCTCAGTATGGCGTCCAGAGCCGGGAAAGTTCAGGCGCTGGCCGGAGCACACGGGCGATTTCGTCGAGCGCCTGCTTCTGCCGGCCCCAATCGAGCAACGCCATAGGGCACCGGTGGCTGGTCACGACATCATAGGCGTTGTTCGCCGATCTAGGGTTCGCCGCCCGCGGCGGATCACGGCTTGGCGGTCCTGCGCCGGTACGCGAGCATCTCGGACTGACTGACCGCTTCCATGCGCTCGATAAGATCGTAGTCCGCCGAAAACAGATCGTAAAACCAGTTACGTCCTGGGTGGAACAAGTGATACGCATCGGGGGGAACGATCGTCGGGCCGTAAGGATCGTAAGGCGGCGTTTCGGGAAACATCGCCGTCCAGATAAGGAGCCGCCCGTCTGGCACCAGTACGCGTTTCACTTCTTCGAGCGCCTGGTCGAGTAGGTAGACGTGGTCGAGCGAAGTGGCGATCACGACGGTTTCGAAGCTCGCGTCGGGCCAAGGAATCCATTCCCCGAGCGAGATCCCGAATGCGAAAGGTTGCGGTTCGAAGGGCGGCTGGGGATCGAAGCCGGCCAGTTGGTCGTGCGGCCAATCATCCAGGTAGCTGGGCATAGACAGCGGGCCGCAGCCGAAATCCAGCAGGCGCCCGCGCGCGTGGACGTCGATGAACATGCGAAAATGTCCGGCGCCCGCGTGCCCCTCGTGACTGTAGGTTCCGAAGACGCTGCGCTCCCCGGCAGCCGTGCCTCTTGTGTAAGCATCGTGCCAGTGCGCGAAATTGTTAGGCGCGTTTGCTTCGAGCTGTTTAAGCTGGGCGGCGATCGGTGGAACATCGATGGCATGCTGGACAATCAGACGCTCGGCGGGGCGACCAAGCAGGCTCGCGATGCCGCGGGCGACTAGCAGGCCGAGCGCCGTCACGTGCTCGTTGTCAGCCGCGAGCCGCGCCTCGATCCGCCCCAAAGCCTCGACCATGGCGCCCTGAGCGGTCCCATGGGTGGCCACCATGTTGAGCGTCCCGTTGACCTCGTTCGCGATTGGGCCAACCCCTGCGGCCAGAGCTTTTGTTTCACCGAGGATTGCCAGCGACGTATTGTAAGACCCGTTCACCTCCTGCGCGACGGGACCGATAGCGTCGAGGATGCGGCTTACCGCGAGGGCCATAGTCTCTTGCGCCGTGGTCTGAAGCCCTTCGCTCCACTCCTCGCGAGCGGTGAGCCGGGCGTTCAGCACGCTAAGCCTGTCCTGCACTCGCAGCACCTCGGATGAGACCGACTCCAGAGTGGACATCACCTCATTCATAGCGGACACAGCCCGCACTGCCTCGAGCGCCCGCACCCTCGCGGGGGCTCGTCCACGCCGCCATCGCATCATGTGAAGTCCTGAAAATCTTGCCTTCAAGATGGCTCAGCGCTCCTTAGCTATCGCTACGAAGCGAGCGGCGCCCGTCATCTTCATCACTCCGACGCCGCGATCATCTGTCCAAGCCCTTCCTTTAGCGACACCAGCGTTTCGAGGTCGAACACTTGACCGAGCCGGTCGACCGGCGGCGCGAGGTCGAGCGCGGCATTGGGGAAATCTTCCGCCGCGAGCCCGTATCTGTCGCGGTAATAGCCAGGCACTGTTTCAGCAGATCGATCTCGGTCGCGTCGAAGCTCGGCTCGGTAATATTCACGGTGGGCTACTTCCAATCTTCATACGGACGGCACGCGAGGCTCCGAACCGTGATTCGCTGTTGGGAGGACCTCATCACGCCAATGCGGCGACCGTTCGTCGGAGCCCTTCCTCCAAAGGCAGCAACGTTTCGAGGTCGAACAGCTGACCGAGCCGGTCGACCGGCGGCGCGAGGTCGAGCGCGGCACCGGCGCCGGTCTCGAACCATGGGGCCACCCCAAGAATGCGGCCCACCGCTTCCGCGACTCCGTGGATGGTCGTGGCCTGCGGAGCCGCAACATTGAAGACGCCGCTCCATCGCGCGTCAAGACCGGCGACGATCATGGCGCACAGGTCGTCGACGTAGATCGGCGCGAGCCGCATGCCATGCCCGTCGGCGGACAGTTGCACGGCCACGCCGTCCCGCACGCGGTCGATGAGGTTCGGGATCAAGCGGCCGGTCTGCCCGGGCCCGTAGGGGGTGAAGATCCGCAACACCGCGAGCGGGAACAGCGCCGCGTAGGGCCGCGCGATCACCTCGGCGGCCAGCTTTGTCGCGCCCAGCATGGAGGTCGGCGCCAGCGGGGCGTCCTCGCCGAGCCCTCGGTCGAAGGGCTCGTAGACCGTGCCGGTCGACAGCAGGCAGAAGCGGGACGCGCCCGCCCGGACCGCGTAGTCGAGGAGCGCGAAGGTGGCGGCCGCGTTGACGGCGAACATTTCCGCCGCGTCGCCCGGAAAGGCGCGGTAGTTGCGGGCCTGCGCGGCGTGGACGATGGCATCGATCCGTTCGGGGAGCGACGCGGGAGCCGGCTCGGTGCCGAGGTCCCAGCGCACGGCGCCCCGCCCCTCCGCGGGGCCGCGCGTGACGGGAATCGCCTCATGTCCCGCGGCGGCCAGACGGCGCATCAGCGCCCGCCCCACGAAGCCGGTCGCGCCGGTGACGAGGACGCGCACCGTCAGTTCGCCGGCCGTGTCACGAGAACGGAAATGCCGTTCGGGTTCGCGTCGTTGAACCGGTACTCGACGGCGCCGAGTTCCTCGATCCAGCCTTCGACCTCCGCGCGGGTGTGCTGCCAGGCGTCGTGGGGATGATACCAGTCAAAATTGACCATATTGTTCGTCTCGTAGTCGAATGCCTCGTTCCAGAAGCACTTGACGAAATTGTAGTACAACAGCCGCTGTACGTCATGCACCCCGGCCGGTATGCCGAGCACGTCGATGGGCTTCGTCAACGTGATCGTGGCGTTGAGCCGGCTGAGTTCGCGCCCGAGTTCCGTGAGCGGCTCGCAGGCTTCGTAGCATTGTTCCGGCGCGAGCCCGGTGAACGTGTCGCGGATGTGGCCATCGGTGAAGCGGCGCGTGGCCCCCATCTGCCGGTAAACGTAGAAGAAGAACTGGCCGCCCGGCCGCACCTTGCGGTAGAGCGCCTCAACGGCGGCCTTTGTGTCGGGCGTGTGGTGAAGCACGCCGTCGGCGATGATGAGGTCGAAAAACGCGTCCGGGAACGGAGCGGCCATGAGGTCGGCCTGCACGACGGAGCAATTCGCGAGCGAGCGCGTGTTCTCGAACGTCGTGTGGGCGGCTTCCGAAATGTCGAGCGCGAACACCTCGCCCCGGCAATGGCGCGCGATGAAGCGCGTGTTGAAGCCCGAGCCCGGGCCGACTTCGAGGACGCGGCCGCGGTCAGCGTAAAAGCCCGGCAGATCCGAACGGTCGCCGAGCCCGAATTTCTTCGTGTACCAGCCGAACAGGAACTCCTCGTGCGCGGGCTTGATCCCGTAGCTCTTGAAGCGGTGCCACTTGTCCGAGAACGTGACGTTCGTCTTGGCCTGCTTCTCCGCCGCCTCGCTCGGCGACGCGTCGGCCCGCGGCGCCAAACCGTGCCGGGCACTGAAATCGGGGAGTTCGGGCTGCATGGCCCCCGACAGGAAGCAGGGCACGCCGCGCAGAATCGGGAACCAAGCCCCGTCGCGGGCGCGGAGCACACCTTCCCGGACGTGGTCCCCGTCCCGCTCGAAAACCTCGAGCCGCAACGGCGCCGAAGGATCGGCGGGGTCACGCAGGGCGTCGACGGCTTTCTCATGCATGAGGCTGTGGTCCGGTGGTGCGGAGGCAACGGCTCGGGATCAGAAATATTCCTCGCACACCTGCTCGAGGTTGAGCAGGGACCAGATCAGCAGGCGGCGGTTCTCACGGCCCTGGAGGTGGTCGTCGACGAGCGCCAGCACGGTGTCGCGGTCGAGGTAGTCGTAGATGCGCGCCTGCCGGTCGACCAGGCGCCGGCGGACGTAGTCGATGCTTTCGCCCCGGAACCAGCTTGCGTCCGGCGCCGAGAAGCCCTGCTTGACGCGCTCCGCCACGGAGGCGGGGATGTGCCGCGCCATCATGCGGCGCAGCAGCAGCTTGCCGTCCCGCGTGCGCTCGAAATAGCGGTCCGTCTTGGTGCCGGGCTCGTTCTCGTTGAAGCGCACGACGTCCGTGAGGTTGCCGAGCTTGAGGCGCGCGGGCAGCCGCATGGCGAAGTCGACGAGGTCGTTGTCGAGGAACGGCACGCGCGTTTCGAGCGAATGCGCCATGCTCATCTTGTCCTCGACGACCAGGAGGCCGTTGAGGAAGGTGGTGGCCTCGAAGTAGAGCGAATGGTTGACGTAGTCCTCCGGGCGGGTCAGCCGGTCGGCGTGCTCGTGGAACACGCCCCGGAAGATCGCCAGCGCGTCGACCTCGGCGGCCTCGGTCGCGATGGGCGCCAGGAGCTTCGCCAGCCGGTCCTGCGGCACCAGCCGCTGCCAGAAGGCGAAGTATTTCTCGATGTAATGGTCGAAGTCGTCGTTCACGACGGCGCGATAGTAGCGCCACGGATAGCCGCCGAACATTTCGTCGCCGCCCGCCCCGGACATCACCACCTTGACGAACTTGCCCGCGAGCCCGGCGGCATAGAAGTTCGGGTAGCACTGGCCGACGCGCGGCTCCTCCAGGTGCCGGGCGAGCCTGGGGATTACCCGCTCCATGTCGCCGGCCTTGAGCACCATCTCGTAATGCTCGGTCTTGAACAGGTACGACATGTATTCCGCCGCGCCGCGCTCATCATAGCCGAGCTCGACGCCGGAAGCGGAGTTGAGGTCGAAGCCGACCGTGAAGCTGCGCAGGTAGGGGCGCTGCTTGGCCGACAGCGCGGCGATCGATCCCGAATCGACGCCGCCCGACAGGTAGGTGCCCACGTCGACGTCGCTGACGAGCTGGCGCGACACTGCCTGCTGGAAAAGGAAATCGAGCTCATCGAGGGCCGCGGTCTCGTCGACAGCGCCTTCGGGCTCCTGGAAATGGTAGTCCCAGTAGCGCACCGGCTCGGGCTCGGCCGCCGAGCCGGGCCTGATCTGCAGGTAACAGCCCTGTGGCAGCAGCTTCACGTCCCGGAACAGCGTGCGGTCGGTGAAGAAATTCTGGAAGTTCAGGTATTCCGTGAGCCCGGCCAAGTCCATCCTGGCCGACAGGGCGCCGTGGGCCAGGATGCCCTTGATCTCGGAAGCGAACAGGAAGACCGAGCCGGCCTGCGCGTAATAGAGCGGCTTCACGCCGAAGCGGTCGCGGGCGAGCGTCAGCGTCCTGAGCTCGCGATCCCAGATCGCGAAAGCGAACATGCCGTTGAACCGTAGCAGCGCGTCGAGCCCCCAGGCCGCGAAGGCTTGGAGCAGCACCTCGCTGTCGCTGCGTGACACGAAGGAGCGTCCGCGCGCCGTCAGCTCCGATCGCAGCTCCTGAAAATTGTAGATCTCGCCGTTGAAGGTCAGGGTATAGCGGCCGTCGTCCGTGACCATCGGCTGGCGGCCCAAGGGGGAGAGGTCGATGATGGCGAGACGCCGGTGGCCGAGCGCCAGCGGTCCGTCGACAACCTGTCCTTCGCCGTCCGGCCCTCGGTGTCGCAGGGCATCGCACATCGCGGCGACGCGGACCTGCGAGGCAGGGGCGCCGTCGCGGTGCAGGATTCCTGCGATGCCGCACATGCCCGATCAGATTTCCGCGGGTGAGGACGCGTGGCGGCGCCGAGCCTCGACCTCCTCCATGTGAGACTTGCGCCACGCGATGAGGTCGCGGAGGCCCTCCTCAAGGCTGACCTTGGCCTTGAAGCCGATGTCCCGCTCGGCCCGTACCGGCGAGCCGATGCGGTTGCGCACGAGGGTCGCCTGGCTGCGCGGCGCGTACTGGATCGGCTGGTTCGAGCCCGTGAGATCGAGCAGCATCTCGGCCAGTTCACGCAGCGAAGTGCGCCGGCCCGTGCCGACATTGTAGAACTGGTCGACCACGTCGGCCTTGAGCGCGCAAAGATTGGCGCCGGCACAGTCCTTGACGGCCACGAAGTCGAAAGCCTCGCTGCCGTCCCCCAGGATCGTCGGCCCCTCGCCGCGGTCGATGGCGTCGAGCATCTTCATGATGACCGCGATATAGGCGCCGCGGTAGTCCTGCCGCGGCCCGTACACGTTCATATAGCGCAGGCCCGCAACGTTGAGCCCGTAGCGGTGATGAAAGGCACGGGCCATGGCCTCGCCCGCGATCTTGGTAGCGCCATAGAAGTTCTTGTTGTTGAACGGGTGGTCCTCCGTCATCGGCTCCTCGACGGCGTCACCGTAGACAGAGGCCGAGGAGGACATGACGAGTCGCTGGACGTTGTTCTTTACGCAGGCTTCGAGCACGTTGAACGTGCCACGGACGTTCACGTCGAAGGCGGAGCGGGGAAAATCGTGACATTGCAGGAGCCACAGCGCCGCGAAGTGCAGCACAGCGTCGGCACCCTTGAGAGCGGCATCGAGGATGTCCGTCTGGGTGATGTCGCCACCGGCCTCGAACAGCTTGACCCGCGGATCGCGCATCGCCTCGGCCAGGTTCTCGTGGGTGCCACGCACAAAGCTGTCGAAGATCACGATCTCGGCCACGTCCTCGGCGAGGAGTTGATCGACGGCGTGCGAGCCGATCAGCCCCGCGCCGCCAATCACGACGATGCGTTTGCCTTCCAGTCTCACGACCGCGTCCTCTCCGGGTTCCGGTACGCCACGGCGGTCAACACCCGCGACCGCGTTCTTTCACAGCGAATGCGAGGCGGACCCGAGCGCCTGATCGCGCGAGCGACCGAACCGCCGCGCTAGCAGTTGTGACGTTGCTTAATCGGTCCTCCGAGCAAGGTCAACGCGCCCCTGCGAACCGGTGTCGGCACGACGGCCCGGCGTCCCTCGGGCGCTTTCCTCGACCAGGAAAGCCAGCTCCGGCTCAGGCCTGTTTCGCGACACGGCGGATCGCGAATCCGGTCCGTGACCCGATGCGGACTCGCGCCACGGTAGGACGGGAGCCTACCAGCCTTCCGCGAGGAAGCGAAGATACGGCGCCCGGGCGGGCCACCGCGGCACCCGCCCGGGGTTTCGCGCGTTCGAGGCCTCGAGAGGACGAACGCCAGGAGGACGTCATGCTCGAACATATCCCGGCCGCGGTCGGACATGCCCTCGCGGGTGTGAGGTCCGGCCTCGGGAAGTCGATGGCGAAGCAGCACTTCGCCGGCGCGCCCGAGGCGATCGCGGTGACGAGCCCGGCCTTCGGGCGTGACGCGCCGATCCCGAGCCAGCATACGGCCGACGGCGCCGGCCTGTCGCCACCGATCGCCTGGCAGGGATTGCCGGCCGGCACCCTTTCGGCGGTGCTGGTCGTGGAAGATGCCGACAGCCCAACGCCGGAGCCCCTCGTCCATGCCATGGTGCTCGACCTGCCGGGCCGCGACGGCGCCATCGCGGCCGGCGCGCTGAAGAGCCCGGCCGGTGCCGGCGCGCCGCACCGCCTGGGGCAGAACTCCTTCCTCAGGGCCGAGTACCTGCCGCCCGATCCGCCGAGCGGCCACGGACCGCATCGCTACGCGTTCCAGGTCTTCGCGCTCGATGGGCCGGTGACGCTGGCGGCCGGAGCCGGCCGCGGTGAGGTCGTGGCGGCCCTCAAGGGCCACGTTATCGCCAAGGGCGTGCTGATCGGCACCTACGAGCGGGCATGATCGGCCGCCGGGTCGGCGGCTGCCCGGTCCGGCGGTGGGCCCGCCCACATTATCGAGCCGATGAGAACCCGCGAACGGCGCAACTCGGATCGACGCGTGGCGGGTCTCTCACCCGGCGGCCGCCTCACACCGGGTGGTGGACCTCGCCCAGTCCGTAGACCGGCGTCGGGATGCCCTCCATCCGGGCCTTCAGCTGCAGCGCCAAGTATAGCGAATAATGGCGCGACTGGTGCAGGTTGCCGCCGTGAAACCAGAGCGCCTCCTGGCGCGTCGGCTTCCACATGTTGCGGAGTTCACCTTCCCAGGGGCCGGGGTCCTTGGTGGTGGCGGAGCCGAGGCCCCAGCACCTGCCGACCTTGTCGGCGACTTCCTGGCTGATCAGCTTCGCGGCCCAGCCGTTCATGGAGCCATAGCCGGTCGCATAGACGATCACGTCGGCTGGCAGCTCGGTGCCGTCGGCGAGCTTCACGCCGGTTGCGGTGATCTCCTCGACCCGTCCACGCTTCAGCTTGATCCTGCCGTCGGCGATGAGTTCCGATGCGCCGACGTCGATGTAATAGCCCGAGCCGCGGCGCAGGTACTTCATGAAGAGCCCGGAATCGTCGTCGCCGAAGTCGAGCGCGAAGCCGGCGGCCCGCAGCCGCTCGTAGAAATCCGCGTCGCGCTCCTTCATGGCGGCGTAGACCGGCTTCTGGAACTCCGGCATGATCCGGTAGGGGATCGACGCGAAGATCATGTCGGCCCTGTCGGTGGTGATGCCGCTCGCCACCGCCTCTTCGGAATAGAGTCCGCCCAGCGACAGCTCCATCAGGGTTTCCGACCGCGCGACATGGGTGGAGGTCCGCTGCACCATGGTGACGTCGGCGCCGTGCTCCCAGAGGTCGGCGCAGATGTCATGGGCGGAATTGTTGGAGCCGATCACCACGGCGCGCTTGCCGCGGTAGCGCTCGCCGCCCTCGTGCCGGCTCGAATGATGGCTCTCGCCCGCGAACCGGTCCATGCCGGGATAGTCGGGCATGTTGGGGATGGCCGACATGCCGGTGGCCAGGACCAGCTGCTTCGGATGCAGGGTGCCGGCCTCGCCGTCGCGCACGACCTCGACGGTCCAGTGCTTGGCGTTGTCATCGTAGCGGGCCGATCGGCACTCGGTCCCGGTCCAATAGTTCAGCTCCATGACCTTGGTGTAGATCTCGAGCCAGTCGCCGATCTTGTCCTTGGCGGCGAAGACCGGCCAGTGATCGGGGAACGGCAGATAGGGCAGGTGGTCGTACCAGACGGGATCGTGAAGGTGCAGCGACTTGTAGCGTTTGCGCCAATGGTCGCCGGGGCGCTCGTGCTTGTCGATGATGATGGTCGGCACGCCGAGCCGCTTCAGCCGGGCCCCGAGCGCGATGCCGCCCTGGCCGCCGCCGATCACCAGGCAGTAAGGTTGGCGCTCGATCCCGAGTTCGGCCTCGTCGTCCCGCCTGCGGTCGAGCCAGGACCGTCGGCCCTGCTGCACGCCGTGCTCGACGCCTTTCTCGCGCCGGCTGCCGCTCCTCTCCTCGTGGCCCTTGAGTTCGCAGGCGGTGGTGAGCAGCGTCCAGGCCGCGTCGTCCTTGAGGCGGAGGTGGCCGCGGCCGCGGATATGCTCGGTCTCGAAACCGATCCAGGCCTCGGTGACGCCGTCGGCCTCCGTGGCGGCTTCCGCCAATTCCCAATGGCGGGGCCGCACGGCGTCGAGCTGGGCGTCCAGCATGGCCCGGATCGCGTCGCGGCCTTCCAGCGTCTTGATGTTCCAGGTGAAGGCGACGAGGTCGCGCCAGTAGCAATCCTCGGCGAAGAGCGCCGCAGCAGCGGCGGCATCGCGGGCGTTCAGGGCGGTCTCGAAGTGGCCCAGCCAGCCGAGCACGCGCTCGTCGGCCGCGGACCGGGGCTCGGGCGCCCGCATGGCTGCAGTCATGGTATCCTCCCGGTTTCGACGCTGTGTCGCGTTGCTTTTTGTCGAGCCTCTGACAGTTTCGGCGCTCTGTCCAGAGGCCGCCGGGGTTGCCTGGTGGCACGCGCCGCCTCATGCGGCCGGAGGATCCGCTCTGTCCCGCTCCGCTCGTCTCCTCGCGCTGATGCAGTCGCTGCGGCGACGCCGCAGGCCCGTGACGGCCGCGGATCTCGCGGCCGAACTCGCCGTGTCGGTCCGCACGGTCTATCGCGATGTCGCGACCCTCGCGGCCGGGGGAGCGCCGATCGAGGGCGAGGCCGGGCTCGGCTACGTGCTGCGGGCCGGGTTCTTCCTGCCGCCGTTGATGCTGCGCAGCGACGAGCTCGACGCGGTCGTGCTCGGGCTGCGCTTCGTCGTGCAGCGCGGGGATCCGGATCTCCAGACCGCGGCCCACGATGCCCTTGCCAAGATCGTGGCGGTGCTGCCTCCGGACCTCGGCGCCGAGGCGCCCGCCGGCCCGTTGCTGGCCGGGCCGAAGCCCGGCACCAGGTCTCGCCCCGGTGTCGCGCCTCTCTCGGTCATCCGTCGCGGCATGCGGGCCGAGGAGGTGCTGCGTCTCGACTATCGCGACAAGCACGGGCAGGCCAGTGCCCGCATGGTCTGGCCGATTGCGGTCGGGTTCTTCGCCGAGGTCGAGGTGCTCGCGGCATGGTGCGAGGCGCGCGGAGCCTTCCGGCACTTCCGCCTGGACCGTATCGTCGCGGTGGCGTCCACCGGCCGGCCCCTGCCGAAGCGGCGGCGCGTGCTGATGGCGGACTGGCGTCGCGAGCAGAACCTCCGCGACCTCGCGTGATCGCTGCTGACGGAAACTGACAGCGATGTCCTGCACGGTGGAGCCATCCAGACAGGAGCGCCCCATGCCCGATGCCAGCTTCATCATCCTCTATGTCGACCTGCCCGAAACGAGCGCCAGCTTCTATGCGGACCTGCTCGGCGCGCCGGTGCTCGAGAGTTCGCCCACCTTCGCCATGCTGCCGCTGCGTCCCGGCGTCATGCTGGGCCTGTGGTCGCGCCATACCGCGGAGCCGCCGCCCGGGGTGTCGCGTGACGCGGCCTGCGGGGGTGGAGCCGAGATCGCCTTCACGGTGTCCGACGTCGACGCGATCCATGCCGACTGGCTGCGACGCGGCCTCACCGTCATCCAGCCGCCGACCGAGATGGATTTCGGGCGCAGCTTCGTGGCGGTCGATCGGGACGGCCACCGGCTGAGGGTCCTGGCCCCGAACGGGACCTGAGCGCGCAGCTTACTCGGGCCAGGTGACGGCTGCGTCGGCTTCCCGTTGCCGGGACGTTAAGGTCGTCTGCCGGTGCCCCCTGGACGGACGGCGGCGCCGCGCTACAATCCGAGTATGCGTATCGTGGTCGCCATATCCCTCGTGTGGATCGTCGAGGCGGTGTGCGACGCCCATGCCGGGACGCACCACTACACGCAGGCCGAGCGCTATGCGGGCTGCCTGTTCGGCGAGACGATTCCGCTGATGCGGCGGGGGACCGAGCGCGAGCGGGCTTTGTCCATCGCCTCCGACCGTTGCATCGAGTGGTCCATCGGCCTGTCCTCGAGCGACATCCGTGCCGTCGACCTCGAGCTGCACCGCGCCATCGAACAGACGGAGCGGTCCGGGCTCTGACCTGAGCCTGTGGCGACACTCCGGTCCGGCTACCCCGGCATCATCGAGGTCACCCGGGCGGCCCAGAGCACATCGGCATCCACGATGGGCTCACTGAACTGCCCGTGCAGTTCGAAGCCGCCGGGGCCGCGGCTCCGCAGCAGCTTCTTGACCAGGATGCGGCCATCGACGAGGCCCACCACGCAGAGGCGACCCACGAGGTCGTCCGTCACGGGTTCGCGGCGGTCGTCGAAATAGACGTGCCAGCCGGCAAAGATCGGGCCGAGACTCTCGCCCCGCACCTCCACGGCCACCGTCCTGGCCGAGACGTCCTCGGGAGCCTGGACCTCGCCGAGCGAGCCCTGGCCCTCCGCGTAGAGATGCATCTCGGTGCCGGCTCCGACATAGCCCGCCACCGGCACGGTCGCTCGACGCTCCGTTACGACCTGGCCTGGATCGACCCCATACGCCTCGCCGGCCAGCCTGATCCATTTGTCGGACAGCGGACGGCTGCCGCCTTCGAGCTTGGCGTAATGGTTCCGTGTCGTCCCGAACGCCGCCGCGGCCTCGTCCTGCGTCCAGCCGCGGCCATCCCGCAGGCTTCTCAAATTGTTGGCCATGCCGCGACCCGATTTGTGCCCTGAGCGGGCACATGGCTTGACAAACGCGCCCTATTAGGGCACATTAACGCCCATGCAGCCGGTCCGTCCAGGGTCGTCGTGCAAAAATCCTCATCAAACCACTGGATGCCATGGCCCTGTCATCGCTGGCGCTCGCCGGGGATCGCGCCCCCGTGCCCCTTTTCCGTTATCTCACACCGGCCGCAGGGGCCGTGGCGAAGCTCGAACCGGGCTGCTGCCGCTGGCCTCTCGGCGGCCCCGCCGAGCCGGACTTCAGGTTCTGCCATGGGCCACGGCTTGCACGAAGCAGCTATTGCGCCCGCCACGAGCGGGTGGCCCGTGCCGGTGGCCAGCAGGGCACGGCGAGCGCGGAGCGCCGGTCATGACGGCCCTCTCCGGGTCCGCGGGCCGCTACGGGATCGAGAGAGTGTCGCGCCGGCGCGGAGCCTTCGGGCTCGACGACCGGCGCCGGCCCCAACCGGAGCGGATCGAGGCCGAACTGCGGGCCTTCCTGGCCGGACGGCTTCCGGAGGTCTGGCCCTTGCCCAGCGTCCACGAACCGGACGACGCGGGCCGGACCCTGGCGCTGCTGCTGCCGCAGGGCCACGTCGCCGTGTTGCGGATCGAAGCCAAGTCCGAGGATCCCGGCCCCATGGGCCGCGCCCTCGCGGCACGCTGCACCGCCATGCGGATCCCGCACGCGACCGTGGCGAGCCTCGTACAGGGCCGCATGGCGTTGCGGCGCTTCGGCATCGAGCCTCGGCCCGTGCCGGCCGGGTCCGCCGCCCATGCGGTCTTCAGGAGGAGCTGATGCCCAGGAGGAAGACCGAAACCGTGACGCTGGCGGGTCGTTCCGCCCCGCTGGCGGGCCGTTCCACCCCGCTGGATGGTGTGTCGCGCGGCCACGACGACGCGACGCCCGAGCGGCTGCTTCAGGCTCGCCGTACCGGGGACGCCGCGGTCGACCGGGCCGGCATCCGCCGCATCGGCGATGTCTTCGACCTCCTGCGCAACCGCAATCTGCTCGACAGGCTCGACGTCGCGGCCAACGAGACGCTCTGGCACGCCGGTGACCGGCTGCGCGGCCATTGGCACCGGGCGCGGCTCGACGGGCTGTCGGCCGTCGACCTCGCGCGGCCCAGCGTCGACGGCGGCGGGGGCGGCACCCTCGCGCCGAGCGAGGCCGCACAGCGCCACCGGGACGAACTCCGCCGCGCCGCGGAGGCCGTCGGCTCCCGGCTCATGCCCTATGTGGCGGCCGTCGTGATCGAGGCCCGGCCGGTGGCGAGCCTGCGGCCCATCGTGGGCGACAGCGCCCATCCGCGCACCGCCGACGCGCTCGCCCTGGAGCGCCTGCGCGAGGGGCTGCACCGGCTGTGCGCGCTCTGGGGCATGGCGCCGAGCGCACGCCCGCTGCCCATCCAGAGCTGGCGGGACGAGGCCGGGCCGCCGGCGGCCTGACACCACGGGGGTAACGCATGGGCCTCGCACCGGCAGGCTCGGCGGTTCACGCGGCGGTCTCGCACCCCTATGGTGGCGCGCACCCAAGCCGAGACATCGCTGCCTTGCCCGACAAGATCCTGTTCATCGCGCCGCGCATGATCGGCGACGCGGTCATGAGCTGCGGCGTCATCGACCACCTGGTCCGCACCCGCCCCGGCGCCCGCGTCACGGTGGCGGCCGCGCCCGAGGCTGCGGGTCTGTTCACCCACATGCCGGGACGCGAGCGCACCATCCCGTTCCGGAAGCGGCGCACCCATCACCACTGGATCGAACTCTGGGCCGATGCCGTGCGGACCCGCTGGGACCTCGTGGTCGACCTCAGGGGATCGGGCTTGCCCTACCTCTTGCGCGCGAGACGGCGGTTCATGCGCCGGCCCATGCCGGGCCGGCTCTACCAGCAGCATGCGGCCTTGCTGGGCATCGATCCGGCCCCCCTGCCCGTCACCTGGACCGGCGCGGCCGAGCGTGCCCGGGCCGCGACGCTCCTTCCGGACGGCGGTCCCGTCGTGGCGCTCTGCCCGACGGCCAGTTGGGATCCGAAGATGTGGCCGGCGGAGCGCTTCGCGGCGCTGTTCCGGCGCCTGCGCGACGGTCCACTGCCGGGCGCCCGCGCCGCAATCTTCGGCGGCCCGGGAATGTGCGAGCGCGAGCGCGCGACGCCGCTGCTCGCCGCCCTGCCGGACGCCATCGACCTCTGCGGCGCCCTGACGCTGCCCGAGGCCGTGGCCTGCCTCGAGCGCTGCGCTCTCGCGGTCAGCAACGATTCCGGCCTTATGCACCTCGCCGCCGCGACCGGCATCCCGACGCTCGGGTTGCGGGCGCATTTCCTCGACGGGGCCGGCCGCGTCGAACCGGCCGGGCGCGCGGCCGGCTGGGTGCTGCGCGGGGGCGACGACATGGGCGCCATCACGGTGGAGGACGCCTTCGAGGGCTGCCGCCGGGTGCTGGCGATGGCTGAGTGAGCGTCCTGGCCGGCAGGATCAGGCGGGTTGGCTGTGCGATCGATCAGGCCGCATCTTGGATGCGGAGTGGCCGGGCCGGGACAGCGATGACCAGAACCGCCTCGGCAAAGGCTTCCGCCCACTCCGGATCGCGCCTGATCGCGGAAAGGTCGCGCAGCGGTTCAATATCGGCCCGCCGTTCGAGCCGGTCCTCGATCCAGAGCCCGAGCGCTTCTTCCGCCACGGCGAACAGGTCGTCGAGGCTGTCCGCGGCCGAGAAGCAGCCGGGCGCATCGGGAAACGTCATCCCGTAGGCGCTGCCCGGATCCTGATACACCAGGCCGATATAGGGCTTCATCTCGTCCGCCTTTTCGCCGTGAGTGAACATCGCGCGATCGCGTCGCTATAACAAGCCTGCCCGATGCCGCGATGCGTCGTCGAAACGGCAGCGTAAAGACATCGCTCTCTTCAAGGCAGCCCACATGGCGGTCGCCCCACCAAGCGCCAAGCGCTCAACCTCACGTACGCCCTGAGGGATTGCGGGCTGATCGACCGCGCCGCCCAGGTGCTCGGCAAGACCCGCACCGGTTTCACCCTCGATGCCCGCCCGGCATGCCGCCCAGGAAGCGTTGCTCGACCGCACCACCATGGGGTCGATGCCGCCGCTCCTGCCGAGTTTTTGGCCTGCCTCGACGCGCCGCCACGAGCCAACGAGCGACTGCTTCGGACCATGCGGACACCCGCACCACGGCAGAGCTGGACCACCGGCGGGAGCCGAACGGACCCACGCGAGGGGTGTCGAGGCTTGACAGCTGCTCGGTGCGGGAGCAGGGCAATCGCATTTCAGAATAGTGCGAGGAGCTTGGTGAGATAGGCGTCGTCCCATCCGGCTCGTTTGAATTTTCCGCGTAGAGATCCCTTGGTGGCCTCCTTCTGCATCACGTTCAGGGC
>JAABUM010001372.1_pt1 | contig 36746 bp, 35 predicted proteins | sample 5559161 | NCBI WGS metagenome assembly JAABUM01 (sample SAMN10711868, study PRJNA513369) | rock metagenome | isolation source: Antarctica rocks | place: Antarctica: Victoria Land, Siegfried Peak nord
ACGCGGCTGACCAGCACGCACGATCCCTCGGCGTGCCGTGGCCACGCTTGACGCTGCGCTGCAGCACGACGAGTTGTTGACGCAGCAACGCGTTCTCGGCGAGGAGCGCGCCCGTGCTGCGGGGCAGGTCGGCCAGCGTGCCCACGACGCGGCGTGCAGCCGCTGGGGCGGTGGCCGCCCGCAGATGACGATGGACGGCGTGCCAGATGCGGTGGCCGCGGCAACGGACACCCTGGAGGAGGGCAGCACGCATGAAGTCGCTCCGTGAGGACGTGCATAGGTGCGGCGGCGCAGACACCGCCGCGCCTTTAGTGTACTCGTCGGCTGCGCTCACGAACCCGTTAGTAGCACGGATGAACCAAACGGCCAGCACAGCCCTAACAGCCCGGCCCTATCATGGAGACGGGGAGGGAAGCCGGCGCCGGGCACGCATCCGGCGCATGCGCGCCGCCGCCAACTGGCGTTCGGCCTCAGCGCGGCACGTGTCACGACAGTAACGCAGCCTCGGCCCGGGATAGCCGTCGCGCTGGCCCGCCGCCCCACATACAACGCAGGTCACGGCGCGCTCCTTCTTCTTGATCGTGCGCAGGTAGGGGCCGATCTCCCGCTGCCCCTCCGGCGAGGAGCGCGCATTCGCCGCCACGGTGAGCTCCCAGTCCTCGCGGACCCACCAGGGCCGCTCTCGCGGCTCCTCCTCTTCTGCTCCCACGTCCTGTTTCCCTCTCCGACCTGTTACGCTTACTTGCTCCTATTCTAGCACACAGCCCCTTTCTTCCAGTCCCACACCGATCCACACGCCGGCAGGCCTGTATGATGCCGATGTCCTTATAGCCGATCCACTTCGCTCAAGGCCTTGACATCGGAGCCTGTGCTGATCAAGGCGGTCAGCACTGCGCCTCGCATACCGGCCACCCATGTCCTAACTGTTTATGCGCAGATCATCTTCTGTGAGAAGCTACTACTACGTGTCCCCTTGCTGTAAGTTCGTCGTTTTGGCCGTAGCGAAACGACGAATGTTGACCAGCCCGCTACTTAGCGGTTTGACATCTGAGGCTGCCAACCAAACAGCCACCTCACGGTGAGGTGGCGCGACGCGCCACTTCGTCAGCAGAGACGCTGAACCGATCGAACGCCTCGCGCAGGTGCTGCGTGGTGTACGGCGCGTAGATCTTCTTGGTCGTCTCTGGGCTAGCGTGGCCCAGGATATCCTGTACTTCGGAGAGGTGCGCGCCGGCATTTAACATAACGCGCGCCTTCAGATGCCGCAGGTGGTGCGTGGTCACCTCGATGCCAGCCAGGTGACCGTAGGTCTTGACCACCCCCCAGACCGACTGAGGCGAGAGGCGCCAGCGCTCACCGCGTGGCCCGGGCGCGCCGCGGCCATCATCGTGACGCAGGAACAGGGGTCGATGGCTGTCCCCGCGCGCTTCCAGGTAGGCGCGGATAGCTGAGAGTGCCTCATCGTCGAAGAAGACCATGCGCTCCTTCTCCCCCTTGCCCGTGACCAGGCCCTGGGCGGCGCGCCCGTCCTGGATGTCCGCGCGGTTCAGCCATGAGAGCTCAGCGCGGCGCATGGCCGTCGCGTAGAGCGTGGTCAGCAGCGCGCGGTCTCGCAGCAGGACCAGCCGCTCCTGCATGTTCTTGCCATCCGCTGGAGGGACAGGCAGGCTGTTAACACAAGTAACAACGCCGGCCACGGCGTCGTCGATGCGTGGTGTCTTGTAGGCGACACGGCCGATCAGCTGCTGGACGCCGTCCTTGATGCGCTCGTAGGAGAGGTCCGCGTGTAACCAGCGCCGGCGGTCAAGGAAGCGGATGAATGCGCGCACAGCTGCCGTGTAGGCCACGGCGGTGGCGCGCCGCTCTCGGCCATGGATGCCCAGGAGCCAGGTATAGAAATGCTCCAAGACCTCACCTGAGATCTCGTCCGTGCGCATGACCTGAAGGTCGACGCCACCTGCGCGCAAAAACTCCTCGAAGCGGCGCAGGGCAGAGCGGTAGTTGGCCGCCGTGCGCGGGCTCTTGGCCGGCAGGGTCGCGATGAAGGCCACCTCCGCCCCGGCCAACGTGGGGGCCGTGCTAGAAGTGGCCATGACGCGCCCACTCATTTGTGGTAGACATTATGTGCCTAATGTCTACCACAAAGGCGCCTGAGATGGGATGTGCAAGGTGTATCACGTTACGCCCTGTCCCCGCGCAGCCGGTCGCGTAGCGTCTCCGCCCAGGCAATCACGTCCTCCAGCCCGTCGGCCAGCGCCGCGCGGTCGGCGGGGTCCGCAGGCAACGCCAGGTCCAGCCGCGTGAGCTGGCGCATCAGGCTCAATGCCCGAGCCGCCTCGCCACGGCGTGGCCCTGAGCGCGCGGCGGGCGGCGTCACGGCCGCCTCCACGGCGCGCTCTACCACCTCGGCCAGGGTGTAACATGTTACACCTTCCACGCCTTCCGGCTCTGAGGCAGGGGCCAGCTCCTGCGCCGGGATGAGCGGGCCAGCGGCAGAGGGCGCTGGCAGCGTCATAGGTAGATGTATAGCTACGCCTTTCGGCTGCGCCGCGGGTGCGTCCGCACCCGCTGGAAGTGGTCCTGACGGTGGCTCGATTAGGCCGCGCACCTGCTGGGCCACTACCTGCGTCTGGTGGTGCGTCAGGCGCCGCTCCTTCACGGCGGCGGCCACCGCTTCCTGCGCCTCGGGTGGCAGAGGCGCTAGCGCAAGGCCATGACGCCCTGTCAGACGTCCACTTGTTATGTCATGTTGCACGCTGGAGGTCAGGCGGTTCTTCGTGCGGCGGATCTGATGAATGCGCCCCAGGGAGAGCCCGAGCTGCCCCGCAAGGTCTTCCCAGGTCATATCGAAGGCCTCTTTCAGGCGCTCGTAGGCGAAGGCCCGCTCCACGTCCGAGTAGTCGGCCCGCTGCTCGTTCTCGTAGACCTGCTGGATATAGCGGTCCACCGCCGCCACGTCCATGACGATAGCCGGGATGCGGCCCAGGTCGCGCCGCAGCAGCGCCGCGTCGGTCTCCTGCTCCTGCATATCAGCGGCCAGGCGCGTAGCTCTCCAGCGCCGCTCCCCCGATATGATGCGGAAGCGCTCCCTTTGCGGCACCCACTCCACATCAATGGGCTGCAGCACACCCTGAACGCGGATGCTCTGGGCTAACTCCCGCAGGGTGTCCTCGTCGAAATATTTACGGGGCTGGTCAGGGTCCGGCTCGATCAGGTCCAGTCGGATCTGCTTGGCCATCTCCAGGTCGGAGACGCCATCGTCGACCGTCTTCTGGAGGATGTCCCGGGCCGCCACGCCGATGCGCACCGGCTCGGCCACCCCGGCGAAGTCGAGGGTCTTACGTCTGGCCATAGCTGTCCTCCCCACGGGCGATTACCTCGTCAGCCAGATGCCGATACTGGTCGGCGACTGCCGATCGCGGCTGGTAGACCACGATCGGCGTCCGCGCCCGCTTTGAGTCGGGGATGACCACCGATGAGGCGATGGTGGCGCAGAAGACCAGCCGTTCGTACTTGCTGCGCAGGAACTCCTCGGCCTGCTGCCCGTAGACAGTGCGTGACTTCACGTCGTTGATCAGCACGCCCAGAGTCCGCAGTTTGTAGTTGATCTCCTTGCGAATGAAGCGCATGTGCTCCATGGTCTCCACCATCGCGTCGAGACTGTCGGTGCCTAGATCAACGGGGATAAGCACCTCGCCGGCGGCGACCAAGGCATTCCCCATCAGGAAGCCCAGAGACGGCGCGCAGTCGATCAGGATCACGCCATAGGCGCTCTGAGGATGCTCCCGCAGCGCCGCGCGCAGGCGCAGTTCCCGACCGAACTTGCCGGCCAGTCCAAGCTCCACCTCACGGAGGCGCTCGTCGGCGGGGATGACGTCCACGTTGTCCAGCGCCGTGTGACACACCACGCGGCTGATGTCCACGTCGTCACTGGCCAGGGCGTCGGAGAGCGAGACGTCCGCAGGCGGAGCAACCCCGAATCCCTTAGAAAGGGCGCCCTGCGCGTCCATGTCGATCACGAGCACACGCGTGCCTTTCTCGGCCAGCGCGCCGGCAAGGTTGAAGGCGGTGGTGGTCTTCCCACATCCGCCCTTGTGGTTGGCGATGGCGATGATTCTCTGCACTGTCCGTCCCTACTCCTGGCCGCTAGCAGGTTCGTCGCCCCCACGACCGTGCCGCTGGGTCCGCTCGCGCCACCAGACATCGAGGTCGGCCGTCCGCACGCGGTAGGTGCGGCCCACCTTCAGGGCCGGCAGCTCACCCTCCCGACGCCAGCGCCGCACCGTGGTGTAATGCACGCGCAGATAGTCAGCGACCTCCTCAAGCGTCATCACCTCATTCATCCGCGTCCCCTCTGTGGCGCCAGGCGCCAGCCCCACCACCTGAACGCAGCATAGCACGGTGCCCGTGAGGGAGCAATAGCGTATTCCACCGTCCAGGAGCGTCGCTGACCGAGCATGGCTGGCCCCAGTTGGTCCCAGTTGCGCCAACTCCGCGACGCGCGACAGTCCAGGGGGGCCAGGGGGTCTGCGTCATGCAGGGTCCTTGCTCAAGGAAAGGGGTCTGCATGATACAGACCCCTTTGGTAGCCGGGCGCGGCAGATGATACACTCCTCCCTAGAATCGTGTGAGGGGAGAGCAATGGCACAGAGCAAGAAGACGACACGGCCCGGCCCGGCGACCAGAGCGATCGTGCCCGTGGCCCAGGAGCAGCGTCAGGTCCTTCTGGCTGAGGACGAGCATATCGTCGCCGTGCGCCTGGAGGACGGCTCGATCTACGTCCCCCTGCGCCAACTCTGCGAGAGCCTCGGTCTCGACTACGACGGCCAACGCCAGCGCATCCGCCGCGATGGCGTGATGGAGCACGGTCTGATGATGGTCGCGGTGGAGACGCCCGGCGGACGACAGCGCATGCAATGCTTTCTGCTCACCTACATCCCCTACTGGGTGTCCGGTATCGAGATGGAGCGCATCCGCGCCGACCTGCGCGATCGCTTGCGCGCGTACAAGGAGTGGGTCATCCAGAAAGTGTATCAGGCGTTTGCCACCGAGGTGGGGTTGCCAACGACGACCACTCCCGCAACGACGCCCGCGGAGAGCGACCCCATTACCCTATCTTTGGAACAGGTGGCCGAGCTGGGGCGCGCGCTGACCGCGATGGCCGAGCAGCAGCTGGCTTTTCAGCGCGAACAGGAGCGGGCGACTACCGAGATACGCGGCGCTCTCTCCGACCACGAGCGCCGTCTCGCCATACAGGAAGGGCGCATGGATCGGGCGGCGCAGGTGATGGGCGAGACAATCCGCGACGTGAGGGCACTCAAGAGCCGTCTCGACCCCGGCAACGCCATCACCGACGAGCAGGCGGCCGAACTGCAGGAAACGATCAAGATGATCGCCCAGGAGCTGACCCGGCAGAGCACTGGGAGCGGTCAGCAGAAGAACTACTATGCCTCGCTCTTCTCGGAATTGCACCGTCGCTTCTCTGTCTCGACCTACAAAAACCTGACGATTGGCAAATATGAACAGGCCATGGCGTGGTTGCGGGACTATGGCGCTGCCCTGGGCGGGACACCTGTCGATCCCCTGGACAGGCCACGCTGATCCCGGCGTGTCGGCCCCGCCCCTATCTTGCCCACGCGCGCACTCTCTATAACGGGGTACCAGCGCCGGGGAGAGCCTTCCCCCGGCGCTGGTACCCCTCCTACTCCCCACGACCATGCCGACGCGCCACTCCCCGCGGCGGCCACTGGCCAGCTTCGATCCTACTTCGAAGGAAACCGGCGGGATTGTCCAGGCCCTTGCCCGCCTCGCCGTACACATAGGCAAGCCAGCCGCGCACGCGCTGCTCCTCATCACTATCCGGCGGCCGTAAACGTTCCACAAGATCCCCGGTGAAAAGGGCGCCGAGCGCCTCCTCGACTGAGAAGGCGCCGATCTCCTTGTACGTCGTGTGCAGATCACGGCCCAGGGCACCATGATAGGCGCGCTTGCGCTCTTCAAGCGGTGTCCACTCCTCTCCAGCCAGGCCCAGGAACTGTTCGGCCGAGTAGAAGCATTCCGTTCTGACAGCGATGTTCCAATTTTGTTCCGTCGCCAGGATGTCGCGTCGGACGAGCTCACGGAGCCGGATGGGCTCAGCCCCGTCCACGCCAGCCTCGATAAATACCTCTTCCTCACCGAGAGGGTAGCCGATGATCTCTTCATCTGAGTGCAAGAGCACACCACCAGCGCCTTGGTGGTGGTTTCCTTCCTGGGCATCCTTCTTTAGGTTGCCTTGATGTGGGTTACCCTTAGAGTCCCCCTGAGGAACGGGCCCCATTCCTGCGGCGACCCCCCCCGGATTCTGGGGGAGACCATGCCGTTCCACCCCAGGACCCCATCCACTCCCGGTCAGGACCCCCGGTTCCATCCCAGGACCCCCGGTTCCATCCCAGGACCCCCCCAGTTTTGCTCCAGGACCCCCCCGTCCCAGGGAGGAACGGGCTATGGTGTCCTCAACAAGGCTGAGCCAATCAGCCCGGTTCTTCAGGGCGGCCTTCTTGGTTCTGAGCGGTTCCCAGTTCTCAGCGAGGAGGTTTGCCGCGTAGGATGCCGCCTCGTCGCTCGTCTGGCCGCGTTGCTGTAGGGCGGCTAGAAGGTGTGCGGCGCCCTCCGGAAACGGCAACGGTTCCAGAAGATAGTAGATGTTGTTGCTGTCTCCACCATCCTCGCGGCGGGAGCGCTTGACGTAGATCAGCCCGAAATCCGTTAGCAGAGTCACCGCGCGTGAGACGGTGGTCTTCCCCTTGCTCCAGTGGCGGGCCAAGCGGGCCAGGGACGGCCAGCAATATTGTGCCTTGTTGGCCATCAGGCACAAAGACGCGTAGATAGTGAAAGCGTCGGGACCGAGGAGCGGTCCATAGTCATCAATCAGGCAATCGTGCGTCCAGAAGCGCTCATTCGTCCGCATATCACGGATCAGAATCCCCGCCTCCAGGTTGAGACTGTCCTCCTCCGTGTCGGGCTCCGGCGCTCCCATCGCACGCCCAACAGCCGGCAGGCGTACCCGTTCCGTCATAGCGATCATCTCCCCCTTAGGCTGCCCACCGAGCCATGTGTGACGGGAGCGAAGCCCCAGGACCGTGCGGAGAGCCAGCGGCGCCCGCGTCCGTCCATATCGTCGCTCCCGTCCCCTGGCGCCCAGTGCGCGCTCTTGGCACTTGACAGCAATGCCGGCGTAAGCATAAGATAGGAGACAAAGAGGCCTGGCCCACCACAACATCCTGTTGCGGCAGGTTTGAACGCCTCCTCATTCCGATCCTGTGATGCACCGGTTTGCACTCCATCGCATCACCTGACGTCGGGGATCACCCTGGGGTAAGAACCTCCGCCCAGCTGCAACTGCGCGGAGGTTTTTGTTGTCTCCTGCCTGGTTGGCAGGGGACGCCAGAGCGCTCAGTCTCCTGAAATATCCCCACTCGTCCGCGTCCTCCCTCTAGGGAGGGTGGGCGCGTGTCTGGCTCAATACCATCTCTCCTTAACGTCTCCCGCGCTCCTCCCGATAGCAGGAGCGCCGATGGTTCATTCAGGCTACGCCAGCCGATCTCCGATGCGGCTGCCGCGGGCCATCCAGCGAGATTACCTCTGTCGTGACCTGGCGCGCGATCTCTCCCACGTCCATGAAGAGAAACGCCGTCTGGCCGTCCGTCGCACACTCGGCCTCGCGCCGGTTGCGGTAGAGGAAGACCTCACCGTTCATTCCGACGAGGCTTAGCTCGCGCAGGGGATCACTACTGAACTCCCGCAGCTTGGCGACGGCTTTGCGGATGATCGGCAAGGTGACGCCCTGATCCTTGAGGCGCATGACCACGCGGATGCGCACCAGGTCCTCGAAGCTGTACCGTCGCTTGACGGCACCCTGCCCGGTTGGTTGGAGGAAGCCTGTCCACGCCCAATGATCGAGCTGACGGGCCGTCACTTTCGTCAGCGACCTCACCTGCCCCGTTGTGAATGTCTCGGTCGTGTACGTCATCCCTGGCGTCTCCCCATCGCTTTGTTACGGACTCCTACCAGTTTGTCTCTTTGCCCCAGCTACGAGAGGCAGGGGAGCGTGGCGCCTGGCCCATACCCCTCGTGACAACATCACTGTTGCGATTATAGGAGTGAACCCACGGCGCCACAAGCCAGTTATTAACAGGCTTAGCTCCAGGCACCGTAAGTCAGCACATAACTACCGCGCATTCCCCTTCTCACGTGGGCTCTGGTGGGCGCACGACAGCTCGTCGTGGTCGCTCCGGAACCCGAGGCGCGGTCCACGACCAGCGGAGACACAGCCTCCCTCCTCGCGTGAGCGCCCCATCCTCCCAGTCTGGCGGGCCGCGGCTGATCCCACGAGGAGGTGGCACGGCGACGTTGATCAGGACCAGGCCATCGGTCGTGGGCGCGTTGGTCACATCGTCGTGCAGGGGCAGGATCGTGTCGAGGGCCAGGAGCAGGCCGTCCGGTGTCGCCACTGCTGCTCTGGCATCCCATGCCGCCGCGGCGATGGGTACCTCCAGTGTGCGCGTCCCGCTCCCCGCCCCGAGCGCCGTCGAGAGAGGGATTGGGGCGGCCCCGCCCTGAGCCGGGCCGATCCAGGTCGCCTGTACTGTACCGGCCATGTCCTGCAGGAGGGCCAGGCCGTGGACCGGGTCCAGGCCCAGCAGCAGGCCACCCACGCTGGCCACGGTTGTCCGCGTGCCGCGCCCGGGGTCGAGCCGGTCCAGGCCACAGCGCGGGGCCGTCCCCCCGCCGGTACACCAGGAGACGTACGCCGCGCCGGTGGCCCCGTCAACGGTCAGGTCGGTTCCCTGCCGCCAATCAGCCGGCCGGGCCGCGCTCAGCGGGATGGTGGCCACCACATGGCCGTCCCGGGCGGCGAGCACCGTCGCCCGCCCTCCGGGGGCCAGGAGCCACAGCCGCCCACGGCGTGGATCATAGGCCGTGCTCAGCGCAGCGTAGGGGCCGGCGTGTCGCCAGCGCTGAGCGAGGTGGCCCATGTCCAACCCGACCAGGTCAGCGGCCCCTGGCGCGGCGACGAGCACGCGGTCACGCGGTTCGTCCACGATCAGGGTCGCCGCTGTGAACGGCAGGTCCGCCGCGCGGCGGGTCCGCCCGTCCGCGCCCACCTCCAGCAGGCGAGCCAGGCGAGAGAGGGGCGCGGACCCCCACAGGATCCCCAGCCCGCCCGGCGTCAGGGCGACGAGCAGGCTGCCCCTGTGGGCGGCCACCCCCAGGGCGCTGACCAGGGCGCCAGGGGGAGCATCAAGGGGTGCGCGGGTGAGCAGGCGGCCACTGGCCACCGCCACGATCAGCAGGTCCGGCCTCTGACCAGCCATGCCCGAGCGGACCACGTCGGCGCGGCCACGTCGCTCATCCAGGGCCAGGAGAGCCGGCCCCGCTGTCCCCCCTGATCCTCCTACCGCCGTTCTCCCTGTTGCCAGGGCGCCCAGCACGCGCGCCTGGTCAAGATCCACGAGAGACAGCGTGCCACCGGCGAGGACCACGGCGCGCCGCCAGCGGGAGCTGAGCGCCACCTGACCCCCGCTGGCTCCGGTGTTCAGGGGCACCAGGCGCAGCGTCGCCTCCAGGTGGGGCAGGGCCGCGCCGCCCCGAGCGGGCGCCCCGGCCCCACAGCCACTGAGCAGAATGGGCAGCAGGACCAGCACGGCCACCGCGCCCCCGATCCATCCCCTACGCCAGATTATCATCATGTCTCCTCCTTCATTGCCCTCTCCTCTCCTGTGTCCCGCGACCCGGGGCGCCGGCTGATCCACCGACGACGGGTCCCTGGGCCGCCGCCGGTGGACCTCGGTCGCTGAGCAGCATGACCTGCTCCTGGAGCAGTCCGGGCGGCATCGAGGGCGCGGCGCGCCAGATCGGACCCAGGGCGCCGTGGACGTGGGCGTCCTCCAGGGTGGCCACCAGCAGGGGCAGCGGGGTCGTCAGGGCGGCGTCAGCCACGCGCGTGGCGTGGTCCAGTAGCGCGCGCAGGCGGCCCTCGCCGCTGGTGGCCACCAGCACGGTGGGAAAGGCGGGGGCGACCGCGCGCCAGGCGCCGCTGGCCCGGTAAGCCTGGTAGGCGGCCAGCTTGGGCGCCAGCAGCCGCGCGGCATAGGTGCCCCGGTCTACCTCCAGAAAGAACGTGGCCGTCTCTCCGGCCCAGTCCAGCCGCACCAGGGCATCGGGATACAGCGTGCGCCAGACCCCGTCGCCCCAGAAACGCTGGGCGCAGGCCCACTCGCCCCGCCAGACCAACTCCACGGAACCGCCGGCCCCGCCCGCGTTGGTCGCGGCGCGCCGGATGTCCTGGACCCAGGAGACGTGGATCTCCTGGATCAGGCGGGTATGCGCGCTCAGGCGGGTCAGCCCGGCCATCCTGCCGCCGGTCCTATCGGGCCAGCGGGGCAGGGCGAGAGCGCCGGTGGCCCGCAGGTAGGCGCGTGGGGGCGCGCCGGCCTGGAGAGCCAGCAGGCGCAGGCCAGGCCAGGTCAGCACGAACACGTCGCAGGCGGGGACCAGCAGGGGAGCCACGGGGAGACGGCGGCACAGGCCGTGAGCGCACAGGTCACGTAGCAGCGGCGCGTCGGTGCGGCCCTCGTCGTCCAGGAGGACGGCGACCTGGGCAGCGTCCAGGAAGGGGGCGTGGGCGACCAGCCGCAGGACCGCGCTGGCGTCGGGAGGCAGGGCCAGGCCCAGCAGGGTCAGGGCCGCCCGGGTCCCGGCAGCCTGCCCCGTCTCCCCGGCGCCTGCCCACGCCGCGCGGGAGCGCCGGGCATAGCCGCCGCGCGGGAGCGCCCCACCCCGCGCCGTGGACCGGGTGGCCGGCCACCCCGCCGCGACCCTGGCCTCGGTCAGCGTCCAGGCCTGAACTGGAGTCAAAAGGGGCAGGCTGGCCAGCAGCGGGCTGGCCGGCCCCAGCGGCGCGTGCCACGGCAGGGCCGGGTCGAGCGGACCCAGCGGGCTGGCCAGCACGGCGTCGGCCTCCCCGCTGGCCAGCAGGGCCAGGGGCGCGGCGCCGGCGGCGTGGGCGACCAGCGCGGCCTGGAGCAGCGCGGCGCCCGCCCGCGCCCGCGTGGGGCTGATCAGCAGGATGGTGGGGAAGCCGGTCTGGCGCGCCGGATCAAGGCCCCGCCAGGCCGCCCGCGCCCGCAGCAGGCCAGCCAGGCAGGGGCGCAGGTTCGCCACATCGCCCTCCCCGGCGTCCCACAGCAGGATGACCGCTGACAGGCCTGCCCCTGGCCCTGCCCCCACCCGGCGCAGCACGGCGGCCCCATCCACCACAACCTCGCCCAGACTACCCTGGCCCGCCAGAGGCGTGGGCAGGGCCAGAGGCCAGGGCCGCCACTCCACCACGGCGGCCCCGGGCTCGACGGTGGGCAGCGCGCGCAGGAGATCAAGCAGCACGGCGCGGCTCAGCGCCAGGTGCTCCAGCCGGGCCAGGCGGCCCAGCAGCGCGGCCTCGGTCAGGTCATGGTCCCGGGTGTACGCCGCCGTGTCCTGGCCCGCCGCCTGGGCCGCCGCGCGCAGGCCGGCGGCGGTGAGGTAGGAGAGGCGGCGGGGCAGCAGCCGGTCGGCGGGTGGCGTGACCCACTCCACCAACCCGGCCTCCGTGGCGGCGCGCAGCCGGCGGCGCACGCTGGCCTCCCCCGCGCCGGTGAGCGTGACCAGATCACGGGCGCTGACCAGGGGGACCTGGGCCAGCGTGCGCAGCAGGAGATCAGCGGCCAGCGGGGCAGGTGGCGCCCGGTGCAGCGCGCTCATGGCGTGGCGACTCCCCTGGATGCCGTGCTGGCCGCCGCGGGCCGGTTGGTTTTCTTGTTGCGGGTACGTACCCCTTTGCCGCGCGCGCCCTGGCCACCGGGCCTGGCCGTGGCCCCGGCTGGTGGGGGCGCCTGCCCCGCCGCGGCCGGGGCTTGCCCCAGACCGGTGGGGGAGAGCGCGCCGGCCGGTGCTGGAGTGCTCCTTCCCGCCGCCCCCAGGGCACCGCCGCTGGGGAGAGAGCCCACCTGAGGCGGCCGCCCCGCCGTGGCCCCGCCGCTGGAGCGCGGCGCACTGCCTGGCTTGCCACCCTGGAGGGGGGCCAGGCCGTTGGGGGTATAGATGCGCTCCAGAAAGGCCTGCCGCTGGGCCAGTGCGGCCGCGCCGTCGCGGCCCCAGGCCCGCGCCGTGCGCGCCAGCACGGCGGCGGCGATCCCGGTGTCGCCTGGTGGGGGCAGCGGCACGTCCACCGAGAAGACGGGCAGGCGCTGGCGGCCATCGGTGGAGCGGATGTAGGCGCGCAGGTTGGGCAGGTTGATCGCGTCGGTCACCTCCACGTCCTCGTTCAGCTCGGGGACCAGATAGCGGGCGTCCTCGGCGCTGACCCGGAAGCACACCACCGTGCCCAGGTTGCCGAACAGGGCGCCGCGCAGGCCGGCCTGCACGTCCTCAATGGCCGCGAGCGACTGGGTACACAGGATGCACGAGCCGCCGAACTTGCGCAGGCTCTCCACCAGGGAGCCCCAGTCCGCCGGGGTCATCTGGAACTCATCGACCATGATGGCCACCTTCTGGGCGCCCACGCCGCGGGCACGCATGCGGTCGGCCAGCAGGGAGAGCAGGGTGGAGCCCAGCAGCCCCGCGTTGTCGGTGCCGATCTCCCACGAGGCGGTGTCCACGATCAGCGGGGCGGCGTGGTCGAGCAGCCCATCAAAGGAGAGCGTGGTGGCGCTCTGGCCCACGATGTTGGCCATCACCTCCTGGTTGAAGCGGTCCACCTTGTTGAGCACGGGCTGGATGCTGGCCTCACGTAGTTGGCGGGTCAGATTGGCGTAGTGGTCGAGCCAGTAGCGCTGCAGGTCGCGGTCGGGGGTCTGGCGCAGCACCTCCATGCGGAAGGGGCCGTTGGCCAGCAGGGGGTTGATGGCCAGCAGGGTATACTGGTCGCCCCGCGCCCGCACACGGTTGACCTGCAGCAGGGTGCGCAGGGCGTAGCGGAAGACGTTCTCCATGCGCGGGCCCCAGCTGCCGTCCCAGTGGTAGCGCAGGCCCACGATCAGGCCCTCCTCGATCTGGGAGAGCGTGCGCCCATCGTGGGCGTCGAGCAGGTTGAGGGCCACGGGACGGGCCTTGTCGGCGCAGTTGACGCAGCGGGCCGCGGCGGCGCGGGCGGGGGGCAGGGCGGCCAGGACGCCGGCGGCGAGGGCGCTGTGGGGGTCGAGCACGAAGAGGCCCCAGGAGGGGTCAGCCAGGATGCCCCGGGCCAGCGCCAGGGCAAAGGTGGTCTTGCCTGTGCCCGAGCTGCCGATCACGGCCACATGGCGCTCCAGGTGGGCGGTGGGCAGGGTGACCGGGACGCAGCGGCCCTGGCCCCGGCTGACGCCCACGGCGACGCCGGTGGGGTCCAGCAGGGCGGGGTGGGCGGCCAGCAGGGCGCGTGAGCCGGCGCGGCGCAGGCCGGGGATGGCCGCCTGGGGGGTGGGCAGGTGCCACAGGCTGGCCGCCTCGCGGGCGTTGAGCAGGGGCAGCGGCCCCCGGCCCGCCGCGCGGGGTTGGGGGAGCAGCAGGTCGCCCGCCGGGCAGCGCTGGGGCGTCAGGGCGTTTCCGGCGGCCAGCTCGAAGGGGCCATAGGCGGCCACCAGGCGGTCCAGCGCCGCCGAGCGGGCCTGCTCTCCCGCGCGCCCCGCGCCGCCACCGATCACGAGCAGGCGCGGGCAGGCCAGGAAGCCCCGGTGGGCCAGCTTCTCGCGCATCAGCTGGGGATCAGGGGGCGGCGTGGGGCGCAGGGCGTGGGCCAGCCACAGCGCGCCGGGCAGCACGGTGGCGGCGCCGACGCCGAGCAGGGCCAGGCCCAGCGTGTTGGCCTGCTGGTAGAGCAGCCAGGCCTGGGCGCCGCTGAGGCCCAGCCCGCCCGCCACCAGCAGGGGCCACGGGCTGCCCCCGCGGGCGGCGGCGTCCCGCTCGGCGCGCCCGCCTGCCCCCAGCGGCGGGGCCAGCGCGCGGGCGGCCTGCTCACCCCAGCGGGGGTCCACCGGCCACAGGGCCAGCTGGACCACGCCGCGCAGGCCGGGGGGCAGGTCAACCAGGGCGCCGATCACGCCGAGCAGGGGATCGGCACCATCGCGGGCATCCAGGTCGCGGTAGGTGCGTAGCGGCAGCACGGCGGAGCCCCGCAGGCGCAGCAGGCGCGCGCTGGCTCCCGCGTGGGGCTCAAGGCGGGCGGGGTCGTCGGCGGGGTCGTCCAGGAGGCGCACCTCCCCCTGGGGGTAGTGGCCCAGCACCTGGCGGGCCAGGTGGTCGCGCTCGGCCTCCGAGGGCGCGCGGGCCAGGAAGCGGGGCACGCCGTCCCTGGCGGCGATCTCCAGGGCGCAGCCACCGCGCAGGGCCGCACCGGCCAGCAGGTTCTCCACGGCGCCGGGTCCCGCCGCGTCCACGCGGGGGGGCAGGATCTCCAGCAAGTAGCTCCGGGGGGCGGCAGCGGCGCGTTGTCGGCCAGGCATGGTGGGGGACCGTCCTTTCGGGGGGTGTACACGTGGTCCACGGCGCACGCCGCGGAACGGGAATCGTCCATCTCGGGGGCGGACCGGGCCGGACTGGGGTGGCCGGTCAGGCGGCGGCGTGGGGGCGGCGCGGCGGACGCGCGGCGGCGTCGTGGGGGTTGGTTGTGCAGACGGCATGCTCGCGCTCGCTGGCCTCCATGACGATCGTGAGGCGGGTCCCCTGCACGACCAGCAGGGCCTCGCCGCGGCCACAGGAGGCCAGGAAGGCCTGTTCGCGGGGGGACAGGCGCAGGCTCTCGCCCAGAGCCTCCAGGGTGCTGTCATCCTGGCGCAGCAGGATGCGGATGGCGCTGTTGACCAGCAGGGCCTGGCCGGGGGTGGTGTGCAGGAAGTCGCGCACATCCTGGCTGATCGCGGTGAGGCCGATGAAGCGCTTGCGGCCCCGGCGGGCCACGTCGGTGATCAGCGCGCCACCGCTGGCGTGGGCGGTCAGCAACTGGGCCTCGTCCACCACGACGCGGCGGGGCCGGGGGAGGCCTCCCTGAGCGGTGTCGGCGGCGGCGGCCTTCCAGATGTGCGCGCTGGCCAGATACATGGCGGCGGGCCACAGCTCGTCGTGCAGGTCCGGCAGGGCGAAGGTGAGCAGGCGGGCCTGCTGATCCAGCGGCGTGGAGGGGCCGGAGAACAGGCCGCCGAAGGCGCCCTCCCGGCAATACAGGTCCAGCCGGTCGGCCAGACCCTGGGGATCACCCAGGCCGCGCAGGTGGTCGCGCAGGTCGTCCAGCAGCGGGGCGGGCCGCTCATGCGTGGCCGGGTCGCTGGTGATGCCCCAGCGCCCGTAGAGGCCGCGCAGCGCGCTGTCCAGGGCCGCCTTCTCGCGCAGGGTCAGGCCCTGGCCCCGCGTGGCGCTCTGGCCACAGAGCAGGATATCCACAAAGCCATGCACCGTGGCCAGGTGCCCCTTGAACGGCTCGGGCTCACCATCGTCGTCCTCCTCATCCTCGTCGTCCTCGTCGTCCTCGTGGTCCCACCTGTCCCGGGGGGTGGCGTCAGCGCCGGCCTGGGGTGGGGGGCGCCAGGACCCGCGCGCGGCCCGGCGGTCTGGCCGCGGGGCAGATCCAGGGGATTGATGCGGTAGGCCGCGCCGGCGCTGAGGCGGACCACCTGGCCGCCCAGGGCCTGGGTCAGCGCGGCATACTCCCCGGTGGGGTCCACGATGATCGTCTGGACACCCAGGAGGGCGGCGCGCTGGGTCAGCTCCTTGACCGTGTAGGACTTGCCCGTACCGCTGGCGCCCACCACGACCTGGTTGTAGTTGAACAGGCGCTCGGCGAAGGGGTCGAGGATGACCTGCTGGTTGCTCTCCAGGTCGCGGCCCAGCAGCACACCCTCGGGCATCTGGAGAGTGGCCCCGGAGAAGGGGAACATGCTGGCCACGGTGCTGGTGTCCAGCGTGCGGGCCGCGCGGCGGGAGGCCAGGGCGTTCAGGGCCAGGGGCAGGGTGGCCCGCAGGCCGGCGACGGCCTGCCAGGAGCAGCGGCGGGTCTGGCCCAGCAGGCCGCCGATCAGCTCTTCGACGCGGGTGGTGCGGGCCTCCAACTCGGGCAGGGTGGGGGCGTAGAGGGTGATGTATACGCAGGCGGAGAGAGCCTTCTCCTCGCCGCGCTGCAGGCGGTCGCTGAGCGCGTCGCAGTGCTCGTAGGCCAGGGCGGTGGCCTTGTCCTCCAGCAGGCCGTGGCGGGCGTCGGCCAGGCGGAAGGTCTGCAGCGTGTTCATCGTCGCCCTGAGCGCCTGCTGGGCAGCGCTGGTGGCCACGGGCTGCAGGTGCAGGCTGATGTCCAGGGTCTCGTTGGCCCGCAGCAGGGGGTCCAGCCAGGCCAGGGCGACGGTGGGCGGATAGCCGGTCAGCAGCAGGGTGCGGGCGCACTGACCGTCGAAGCGCAGGGTGTCCTCGGCGGAGGCGTCGAGGCTGGCGGGGGCCAGCAGGTCGGCCAGGCTGGCCCGGCCGCCCTCCAGGACGCGCGGGTCGGCGCCGGGTGGCGGGTTGCCCCCGCCACGGGCACCGGCGCCCAGGACGGGGGCGACGCCCTCCAGAGGGGAGCGGGGCCGGCGTGAGCGAAAGCGGGAGAGGGAGAAAGGCAGAGGCATCAGGGGGCGCTCCTTTCGCGCGGGGCCGGCCCGTCCCCCTGGGCGCTCCCGGCGCCGGGGCGGGGGCGGGAGGGGTGGGCGCGGGTGACGATGGGGGTGTCCAGGGCGTTCAGGGCGGCGGGAGGCAACGGCTGCACGCGGCACAGGCGGGGGCACAGGCAGGAGTAGAGCAGCGCGGCCAGCTCGGGGGCGCGCAGGCGGCGCACCTCCAGGCCCAGTGTCTCCAGGCCCCGGGTGAGCTGCGCGCAGCGTTCGCTCAGGGCCTGGGCGGCGCTCTCCTCAGCCTCCCGGGCCGCGCGGGGTCCGCCTGAGGGGGCGGCGTGGCGGCCCCAGCGCCACCGGGGCCCGGTTGCGGCGCGCGCGTCCTCGGCGGGGACGACGAGATACGCGTGGCGCTCCAGCGGGGGACGCACGGCGAGTTGCCGTTCCACAAAGGCGATGTGGTCCAGCAGGAGGCGCAGCATGTGCCGGTCGGTCTCCACGCCGAGGCGCGTGCGCAGGCGGCGCAGGTAGGCGATGGCCCCGGTGGGCTGGCTGCGCAGCAGGATCTGGGTGGGGAAGGTCAGGGAGGCCAGCACGCCGCGGTAGCCGTCCTCCAGCGCCGTGGCGGCGCGCTCGTCGAGCAGGCCACTGTTGAGCGGAGTGATCTCCAGGACGGCCCGGCGGCGGCCATCGGGAAGGACGATGCTGTCGCCGGCCAGGGCGGCGGGCAGCAGGCCTAGCTGGCCGATCGCCGCGCCGGACCACGGGGCGGCGGGCCGGAGGCTCATGGCTGGCCTCCCCGACGGCGCCGGGCACCGGGGGCGGCGTGGTGGGCGCCAGGGAGGACGCGCCCTGAGCGCCCGGCGCGCTGCCAGACGGCTCGGCGGGGGCCCAGACGGTGGCCCAGGCGCAGGGCCACATAGGTGAGCAGGGGCAGGCCCTGGGGGCGCAGCAGGGCCACCGCGGCGCCGGTGGCAGCCACCAGGACGGCGAGCAGGAAACGGAGGAGTGGAGGCAGGACATCGGTCGTGCCGAGCGTGTAGGCGGCGCAGGCGGCCAGGGAGAGGGGCAGGAGCTGGCGCACGGTCAGGCCGAACATCAGCCGGTCCTCGACCGCGCCCGCGTGGGTGGGCACCGTATGGCGGCGCATGGAGGGGGTCTCCTTTCAGAGGTGAGGGGGGCAATGCATGGGAGCGAGCGGGGGGTCGGTCGTCAGGGGGCGCGCGGCGCCGGGGCGGGACGAGAGGTCAGGCCAGCGTGACCGGCGCGGTGTAGCCCGTTCCGGGAGGGACGCTCTACACGTGCAGGACGCTCTTGACCAGGCTGGAGAGCACAGTGGCCATGAGCACGATGCCGAAGCCGATGCCGGCGTGCTCCAGGGCGCCCTTGGCCCGCTCCATCAGCAGGGGGTTGCCGCGGGCCGACATATATTTGTAGCCGGCGAGGACGAGCATGAAGGCGCAGTAGGACAGGCCGATGGCCACGCCCATCTTGACCAGAGCGTCAATGGCCCCCGTGATCTGGCCCTGGGCGTCGGGCGCCTGCTGGGTGGGGTTGCAAAAGGGGGGGATACAGGGGTTCATGGATAGCTCCTCCTTGGCTGATGCCGTATGGTCATCGTGGCCCCGTCGTGTGGGGTGGGGTCGCGCGGTTCCGGGGTGCTACTGGAGGACAGGCGTCTCGGATAGGCTGGAGATGGCGCGACGCCCATAGGGCGTGCTCCACGCGTGCCGAGCAGCCGGCTCGCGGGCGTTGCATGTGGCGGGGAGCGGCCCGGCGGCCCACGGGGGCGAGAGGGCGCACGGCTCATGGCGTCCCCCCGCCGGGTCCTGGGGCCTGCTGGGCCGCGCGCGAGGCGGGCACGGCGGAGCGCGGAGCGGCCTGCTGGGCGGCCAGGACCAGGCCGCCCAGGGTGGGCAGGTGGCCCAGGACGTGCAGGCCGCCGAGCAGGCGGGGCACGCGGAAGACCACGATCATGCTGGCCACACCCAGGAGCACCTGCGTGGCCAGGTCGTCGCTGGCGCCGAGGTGGCCCAGCACGGTGGCGCTGAAACGCAGGGCCAGCACCTGGACGAACTGCTGGATGGCCAGGGTGGTGGTGGTGTCGGCCCACAGGAGGCCCAGGCGGCGGGTGCGCGGCGCGGCGTGGGCCAGGATGCCCAGGGGAGCCAGCACGATGGCCAGGTCGAGCAGGGCCAGACGCACCAGCATCTGCACCAGCAGGGCGCAGGCCACGACGATGTACAGCAGGCGGAAGAGGGCGTGGGCGATGGACTCACTCAGGGGGTCGGCGGGCGTGGCGACGATGGCCGGCAGGGTCACGCCGCCGGCGACAAGGCCGCAGATCCGGTTGCTCAGCTCGATCAGCAGGCCGCTCATGCCGAGGCTGACGTTGGCCAGCAGCGCGCAGACCACGATGGCCTGCAGCGCGTCCAGAGGACCGGCGTACGCGCGGCCGGCCTCCTTGCTGCGCATGATCTCCAGCCCGGCGCCGACGATCAGCAGAGCCAGCAGGGCCAGGGCGATAGCGCGGCAGAGGGACCACAGGGCGATCACGTCGGGGTGCGCGTCGCTGACCTGATGGGGGGTCACGCTGAGGATCGCGAGGCCCTGCCAGTCCACGAACACGGCGCGCAGATCGTCGGTCAGGCCATCGAGGGTGGTCACCACCAGATCATGCAGCGCCGCCTTGACCGCATTCCCCGTGGCGTCGGCCAGAGGGCGCACGGGATCAATAAAGCACGGGGCCAGCGGGTTCAGCGCCTCCCAGATGTCGTGGCAGACGTGGTAGCCCGTGTCCTGGGCCACCCGCGCCGCTCTGGGCGCGGCCAGACGAGCGGCGGCCAGGGACGCGCCGTCAAGCGCGGCGGCGGCGGGAGGAGCGGGCATGAGCACGAGGCTCAGCAGGAGCAGGGCCGGGACAAGGTACCGGGGTCGCCAGAGCATCAACGCCTCCTTCGTCCTGAGCGCGTCCCCCGACGGAGCGGGCGGGACAGCCGACGTGGGCCGTCGTCCACCCAGGGGGACGCCAGGAGTGTAGGATAGGGCCGTGGAATTATCGTGGAACTGGCATGGAGGGGCCGTGGAACTGGCGTGGAACTGGCGTGGAACTGGCGTGGAACTGGCGTGGAACTGGCGTGGAACTGGCGTGGAACTGGCGTGGAAATCAGGCAGACGCCAGAGGCAGACCCTGCCCCCCGCCGAGGCGTGGCGTGGAACTGGCGTGGAACGCGCTGTCGGCGCTGGGAGCACACCCGTGGATGTGTCGTGGAACGAGCGCCCAGAGGCGTGGAATTGTCGTGGATGTCATCCGCATCTGCCGTGGAACGGGCGCCCAAGGGCGTGGAATTGGCGTGGAACTCGGGCGGAGCCCCAGGATAGGCGTGCCGTGGAACTGCCGTGGCACGGGCACTGTGGGGCGTGGAACTCTCGTGGAACTCTCGTGGAACTGGTAGGGAAAAAGCTCCGCTCTCGGTCGCCTGTCGCCGTATCATGCGCGGGTGTGGCGCTTGCCACGGCCATGGGGCACGGGTGTGGACGGGCCGTGGAACCGGCCAGGAACGAGCAGGGAGGCAGGGCTGGGGGCGTGGATGAGCCGTGGACCTTTCGTGGAACTGACGTGGACATCCGGTCCCGCACACAGTCGAGCGGGCGTGATCCTGGGGCACGCAGGTCATTAAGCGCCGCTCCGCCGATCTACGCCACGCCTTCCGCGCCATGCAAGGGTTCTCGCCGCGGAGCCTCCGCTACATGCGCGCGTGCGCCACGGTGTATCCCCACCCGGACTTGTGGCAGCACGCTGCTGCCAACGTGCCCTGGGGCCACGTGATGCGGCTGCTCGGGCAGCCGCCATAACAAGGAGACCTGTGTGCCCTCCTCACCGCGGCAGGCCGCATGGTTATGCATTCTGACCCTGGGCTTGCTCTCCACGCCGGTTGTGGCGGGCACCCAAGGCGTGGGCGTCGCTGCTCCGGCCATCGCCAGGAGGCACTGCACACACCCTCTCAGCCCAGCAGCCCTGCCAGGCCGCCCTCGCTCTCCCCTGCCGCCGGTCCCTGGGCTCAGCGATCAGTAGCGCATAGAGCACACGGGCGTGGAATTATCGTGGAACTCGGGCGGAGCACCGCCGTGGAATTGTCGTGGAACGGGCGCACAGGGGCGTGGAATTATCGTGGAACTGGCCCGCGTGGGGCACTCTGGGGCGTGGAACTGCCGTGGAACTGCCGTGGAAGTCGCGCTCCGTGCTGCAAAACAGCCCGGCGCAGAAAGGAGCGCTCCTAACCCGCTCTTTCTCTGGAGAGTAGTGTGGAAACGGGGGGCGCATCTATCCCCTTTTCCCCGCAGTGTCCCCGCGTTCTCACCCCGGGACGTCCACGCCTCCCGACCACCAACGCACTCAGCCAGACCTGGGCTGAACCATCGAACGCGTGATAGCCAGCGAGGACGGCCTCCGCGCTTCCTTCGCTGGCCCCGTGGGCCTCACCACGGGCCTCTCCAACGCCGCTTGGACTCCCTTTTGGCCCTGGTGCCCGGCCGCACCGCCCAGCCGCGCTCAAGAGAGCACAGGCGAGGTCGTACGGGCCGCCTGCCTGGCCTGGCGGAGCCAGAGGGGGCTGCGCCGGATGAACACTCCGCCGGAGCCGGCTGTCGGCCCGGTGGGGCGGCTCCCGGCGCTGACTCTGTCCAGCCTGCTGTCACGGACTCCCGGCGTCGCGAGCGTCAGTAGTCAGCGACGACCACCACGGGCGTGGAGTACGGGCGCACGCGCTCTTCTGGCGCCTATGCACGGGAAAGCGGGGGCAGCAGCAGGCTGGGCAGAGCCGGGGAACACGTGGGGATACGCTCGTCCAGCGCGACGTCCACAGGGGCACTGGCCAGGAGAGTCGTTCCATGGCTGGAGAAGGGCCAGCGCCCAGCTGTCGCTGAAATGACGATCGGGGAGCGCCTGCGGGCGTGTCTCCTTTCTGGCCTCCCTCCGACCACTGTGGTATCCCCTCATGATCCGGCGCCACCGGTGGCCCTGGGGCGTGGATGTGACCGGACGGGAGCACGGCGCGGCGCACAGGAAACGGGGATAGATGCGCCCCTCGTTTCCACACCACTCTCCAGAGAAAGAGCGGGTTAGGAGCGCTCCTTTCTGCGCCGGGCTGTTTTGCAGCACGGAGCGCGACTTCCACGGCAGTTCCACGGCAGTTCCACGCTAGTTCCACGCCCCAGAGTGCCCCACGCGGGCCCGTTCCACGGCAGTTCCACGCCCCTGGACGCCAGTTCCACGACAGTTCCACGGCACGCCTATCCTGGGGCTCCGCCCGAGTTCCACGCCAATTCCACGCCCTTGGGTGCCCGTTCCACGGCAGATGCGGATGACATCCACGACAATTCCACGCCTCTGGGCGCTCGTTCCACGACACATCCACGGGTGTGCTCCCAGCGCCGACAGCGCGTTCCACGAGAGTTCCACGCCCCCGTGCTACGCTGATCCCGGTTCAACGAGGCCCACCTCACTCGTGACCCGTCAGGTGATCCTTGACGTGGAGGTGGAACGGGCAGCCTCTCCCCGTTGCGCGGTCCAGATCGCCAGCCGGTGTGTGACAGCACCGGACTCCCTCGGCTGAGGGAGGGCGAGCAGGCGGCGTGCGAGAGGCCCCGGCGCGTTCCCACCGGACGGAGTGGATCGGGTCCCGCGTCATGCGGGGCGGAGCACAGCGCTCCCCGACCGGCTCCCACAACGGGAACACACGGCCCCTCCCGGCCGGGCAAGCAGGGTCACGTCTGGTCACGGCGACCAGCGCGACGCCTCATGGATGAGGCGTCGTGGAGCACGGCGCTCCCCATCCTTCCTGCCACGGGAGACACGCCAGGCGTCCGGCGCGGGGATGCCAGGATCACACCATGGGTGGCGCGGCGGACCAGCCAGCGGACCCTGAGCGGCACGGTGGCGCGCGCCGCGCTGACCCATCCAGGACCAGGAAACGAAAGGAGGGCACAGGCCAGGAACACCCACACGGACACTCTCGCGCACCAGGTGGAGCGACGCCCCCCCAGCCGGGCACCCGGGCGTCTCCTCCTCTAGATCCCGTTCCCCAGGCGAAGCCAGACCGTCCTCACGTTGCGTCTGTCAGCCTCCCGTGCCGCGTGTACGGAGGGCGCCGGCAGCAGTGGGGTCACGGCCTGGCTTCTTTGTCCCGGGCAGCGGCCCCACGGTCGCCGTCCATCTCAGATGATAAGGAGAGACCCGACCATGACCATTGACCAGACAATCCCCCTGCGCCGCGTCCGCCGGGGACGCCCCTGCCCTATCTGCGCACACACCGACTGGTGCGAGATCAGGGATGACGGCGTCGTCCACTGCATGCGCGTGCCCAGCGCCACGCCCTCCCGCCGTCAGGGTGGCTGGTGGCACCATCCAACCCCGCGCGGGGAGCGGCCCCAGCCCCCGCCACGCGGCCATGTCCATGGTCGTGGCGGCACTCTCTCACCCTCGGCGCCGGCGACCGTTCCGCCCTGTCTCGCCGGGCCGTCGGCGTCACACCCCGCGCGCGATCAGGCCACGGACGCCGGAGCGCGGGAGCCAGCGGACCTGGAGACGCGGGATCGCGTCTACCGCGCCCTGCTGGCCGCCTGCCCCCTCTCCGCCGCGCACCGGGACCACCTGCTCGGCGCGACGCGTCAGCTGCCCGCCGCCGCCCTCCCTGAGTTCGGCACCCTGCCGCCGCTGGCCGATCAGGGGCCGCTGACCCGCCACCTGGCCCGGCTGTTCGGCGCGCCGACCCTGCTCCGGGTGCCCGGCTTTGTGCCCGACGACCGCGGCGGCCTGCGCCTCCCGGCGGCCGGCCTGCTCATCCCGGCGCGTGATCCCCGCGGGCGCATCCAGGGCGTGCAGGTGCGCCAGGACGCTGGCCCCGCACGCTACGTGTGGCTGTCCTCCAGCGGTGGGGCGCACAGTGGCCCGTCCAGCGGGGCGCCGGCGCACGTGGCGCGTCCCCCCCGTCGCGAGAACCCCTTCCTGTATCTCACCGAGGGGGCGCTCAAGGCGACGATCGCCGCCTGGCGCCTGCACGCGGTGTGCCTGGGGATCGCCGGCGTGGGCACGTGGCGCACCGCTCTGGGCTCACTGGCCGCGCTACAGGAGGAGGGCGCGCATGTGGTGCTCATCGCCCTGGACGCCGACGATCCGGCCCACACCACCGCCGTGGCTGCCGGGGAACACAGCCGCCAGTGCCTCGCCGCCGCCGCTGTCCAGCTCGGCTATGCGGTCCGCCTGGCCCGCTGGCGGCACACCGCGGGCAAGGGCCTTGACGATCTCCTGCTGGCCGGCGGGTACCCCCGCCTGGAGATCTATCGGCCTCCTCTCCCCGCCACCCTGTAGTGGCCAGTAGGCCCCTGCCAGGCAGACAGACGAAAGCCGGGTGGTCATCACACCACCCGGCTTTCTAGACCATTCATGCGGCCCCTTACCCCGCGGAACCAGTGTGGCACAGCGGAGGGCTCCCCGCTCCCCGGTGATGCGCATGGGTCCTCACAAGCATAGGAGAAAACGCCATGACCCTCAGCACCCCCTCCGCGCCTCGGCTAGGCAGCATCTACGACACCTGGCGCCCGGCGGCCCCGCCCCCGGCCGTCCCCCTTGCGCCCTCACCAGCGGCGGGCCGACCGCCCGCGTGCCCGACCCCCGAGCGGATCATGGCCAGCGTGGCCCAGGCCTATGGCATCGGCCTGCCCTCACGGCGGCGTGACCCCGGCACCGTGGACGCCAAGCAGGTGGTCATCGCCCTGCTGGCCCGGGCTGGCCTGGGGGTGACCGCCATTGGCCGCGTGCTCGCCCTGCACCACTCCACGGTGCTGCACCACACGGCGGTTGGCCTCACCTCCGAGCAGCAGGTGGTCATCGCCGACCTGGAGCGTGAGCTGGGACATCTGGCCGGAGATCCCACGCCACACGCGCGGACCTGACGCCCAGCCGGTCCGCATCGGCCGCGCGCCACCTACACGGCGAGGAAGGAGGCAGAGCGCCGTAGGAGAACCGACGAGGACCAGACCGCGACAGCTCACCCTGGCCAGGGTGAGGCCGTCCACTGCTGCTACCCACCCACCAGCCGGCACGAGGGCCAGGGGAGAGAGACCTCCCGTGGCCCTCCCTCTTTGGCGAGGTGGGCGTCACGCCGGGACAGGAGGCGGACACCGGCAGAGCCAGGCGCCATGGGCCGCGTCCTGGCCCACACCACGCGTCGGACCACACACCAACACGAGAGAAGGAGAACGCACATCATGACACCAGCCCACTACTGCGGCTACTGCGGAGCGGATCTCAGGGCAGCGGAGGACGGCGCCTTCTGCGGCCGGTGCGGCGCGCCACGCGACGGCGCGGCCTGGACGCTCACCGACCCGGCGCTCGCGCCGCCCGGTGCCGTGGATCCACGTACTCGCCTGTGGCGTCTGGCCATGGCCGCGGCCGGCGAGACGCCCACACGCCAGGTCATCGTGGCCACCACACTCCTGGTCACCACGGCGGTCATCGTCGGGATCGTGTACCACCTGCTCCTGGGCTGCGTACCCCTGCTGCTGATCGCGGTAGCGTTGCACCTGTGGCTGCCCCACCAGCAGGCCCCACGTCCTGGTCAGGGGAACCGGCCCGCCCGCTCCGCCGACACAGCGCGGACCCATGACCGCTAACCGGGACCAACGCCGCCAGCACGCCCGGCAACGCGCGGTCGAGATGCAGTGCCGCCCCATCGCCCTGCCGCATCCTGCTGGTGACCAACCCCACTGGCTTGTGGCCAGCACCAGCGTGCCGGGGCAGGCCCATCTGGTGACGAACACCGGCCAGCGCCTCGTCTGCGACTGCCCCGCCGGAGCACGGAGTCTGCCCTGCTGCCACGCTGCCGCCGTCGATCTTCTGCTCCACCCTGACCTGCGGCCTGCGTCGGCTGGAGCGCCCGTTAGAAAGACAAGAAGGAGACCACTGCCATGACCCTGGCGCACACCACTTCGGACACCACGGACGCGCGCCGTTCCTCCGCTGGCCCCGGACATCCCACTCCCACACCTCTTCCTGTGGCAAGGACGGCCTGCGCCTGCGGGGCCAGCGCCTTCGGCCAGCCCCCCAGCCTGTGCCTCACCCATGCCCTGGAGGCAGAGCGCTGCCAGGCCCAGCGGATGCTGACCCTGGCCCGGCGCGGCATCACGCAAGCCTGCCGCCTGGCCGCCCGTTATCCCCACAACCCCACGCTGCGGCGGGAGGCAGGGCAGTGGCTGGCCGAAGCCCAGGACGATCTGCGCGGCCACGCACCGTCTCGCCCTGCTGGCCCCTCCGCCGTCCTCACCCAGCGCCCGGGGTCACTGTCAGGACGGGAGGTGACGCCACTCCGAGCCCACCATGCACGCATTCCACCATCAGACCACCCGGGGGAGGAGCAGTCCTGTGCCGCCCTCCCCATCTGATCACCTGTCTGGCCCTGCCGGCTGCTCCGGCAGGGCCTCTCCTTTGGCGAAAGGACCCCTGACCATGACGACCATGACCATCCTGGAGACCGGCGACCTGACCGGCCAGATCCTGAGCGACGCGGACGTGGAGCGGGAGCGGGCCGCCCTGGCTCAGATGCGAGACGAGGGCGTGCTCAGCAGCGTCCATGTGGGCCACGGACGCGCCCGGGCGCGCCTGATCACCGGTGACCTGGCCACTCCGACGCCCCCACGTTCATCACGTCGCGGCCAGAAGGAGGCGTGGGTCGGCTGGCCGGCGCCGACCGCGGGCCAGAAGAAAGAGAGAGGATCATGAGCGCGGTAGCTATCCCCGTGGCGCGCGGTTGTGGCCGCCGCAAAGCGGGCGCGGCCTACTGGGAGTGCGGCATGGCGCCCGACGGCACACCCATCGAGGAGTTCTTGATCGATGTGCCCACCCTGATCCCGCCTGGCCTGGCCATCGCGCCCCGCGGCGTCAGCCTGATCACGGTGGGCGGGGTCACCCATGTGGTGGACTGGATCGGCGCCGCGCACTACCCCAACGTGCTGGACTTCGTGGCTGAGGTCACGCACTTTGGCCTCTCGCGCCGCCTACCCAGCACGCTGGACTTCGCCCGCCTCACGCCGGCCAGTCGCATCCTGTTGGTCCATGCCCGCGCCCGGGTGGAGAACGCCGCCCTCTACGGGCCGTTTCCCTGCCCCCGGAGCCTGCACGCTTCGGGCAGCGCCGCCTGTATTGGGGCCTGGTGGGAGGATGTGGAGGGGGGCGTGCCGACGCCGGGCGGCGATCCCCGCGCCGTGCGCCGCACGCTGCCCAGCTTCACCTATCCAGCGCGGGAGCGGCCCGCGGGGATCACGCCGCGCTATGTGGCCGGCTTCTTCGCCTCCTTCCCGGCCAGCCGGCTGGCCGTGGTCACGGGCGGCCACGAGAAGACGCTGGTCGCCGTGCTCAAGAGCGGCCTGCCCGTGGCGACCGTCACCGAATAGGACACAGAGAAAGAGAGGAGAGTCATTCATGGTTGCGTCCCCCTCACCGATCACCCAGATGCTCCTGCCGGGGCTGGAGGCGCCGCCGCGTGCCCTGGACATCCCCCTTGCCCTGTTGCCCCCGGACACCCACCTGCTGGGCGACCCACCGCCGCGCGACCTGGTGCGCAGCATCGCCACCCTGCGCTGCCTGCTGCAGCCGGTGGTGCTGATCGAGGCGGGCGACGGCGCGTATCACGTCGGCGATGGCCGGCGCCGGATCAAGGCGGCGCGGGAGGCGGGGCTGGAGCAGGTGGCCGCGCTGGTCTTCCCCCCGGGCGCGCTCTCGCCCGACGCCGTCAGCCTCATCGGCAATACCCTGCGCGCGCCCAACCCGGTCAGCGACTACCAGGCCCTCACCGCCCTGTTCGCCCAGGGCGCCGACGAGGCCGCCATCTCCGCCGCCACTGGCCTGACCGCGCCAGAGATTCGGGCGCGGCTGCGGCTCGACGGGTTGATTGCCCCGCTCAAGGCGGCTCTCTACCAGGGCGCCCTGCGGGCCAGCGTGGCCAGCGAGGCGGCGCGGTTGCCGGCGCACCAGCAGGCGACCCTGGCCCCGCGACTGGCGGGGGGCGAGAAGGTCACGCTCGCTGATGTGCGGGCGGCCCGCCAGGTCACCCGCGCCGCGGCGGTGGCCGCTCTCCCCGCCGCCCTCTTCGACACACCGCCCGCTGGGGACCAGCAGCCCTGGCCCGCTGCGGTGGGTCGGCTGCTCCTGGAGGCCCGCGCCCTGGTTCCCGCCGAGGCCAGCGCCCTGCACGCGGCGCTGTCCACCGCCCTGGCTGCCCTGGCCGACGGCGGGCACGCCTGAGCCGGCCCGCCCCTGGTCGTGTTTCCCGGCCACTCTCCCCTACCGTTCTGTTCGCGCGCACGGCCCCGCAGCCCGGCTTGCCGTGGGGCCGTGCCCTGCTTATGTCTGAAGAAAGAGGTCACTCCTATGACGCCACCGGAACGCCGAGACGCCTTTGGCCCCCTGTGGGGCAAGGCCGAGGCCACCCTCTCCCAGGGGGCGTATGGCCGCCCCAGCGTCCACTCTCCCCACCGCACAAACATCGTCCACCAACGCAACCTGTCCCGCCACTCCTCCTATCGCGGCGTCAAGGACGGCACGATGGCCATGGGGATCGTCGAGGCGCTGCTGGCCCTGCTGGTCGGGACCGTGCGCACCGTCTCGTGCGAGAGCGACGCGCTGCTGGGCCGCCTCAGCGTGGCGAGCCTGTCCAGCGCCACGACCTATCAGTTTACCTGGGACGCCCGCGACCCTGGCGCGCTGATCCTGGGTGGCTTCCCCGCCGATGAGGCAGGGAAGCCGCGGCCCACCTACCACAGCGCCCTGTGCGCCCTGGTGCAACACTGGGCGGCCTGGCAGGTGTGCTCGGGCGCGCTGGGCGGGGGAGATGAGGCGCTGGAGCGCTGGTGGGGTCTGCTGAGGGCCCTGGGCAGCCTGCCCTTCCCGCCGCCCGCGGGTGGGCCCTGGCCGCGCGTCCTGGTGGCCCAGGCGTGCCAGGATCGCCCGGCCAACGCGGCGCTGCGTGACGCCCTGGAGGGCATGGCCGACGCGCTCTACCTGCACCTGCGCTATGCCTTGCCTGCCACGACCACCGAACGCGCCCTGCTGGTGCAGTGCCCTGACGCCATCGCCGCGAGCCAGGGCTACCTGGCGCCCCTGGACCCGCGCCTCCTGCTGGTCGTGCCCGCCGCGCCGATAGCCTTGCCAGCCGAGGAGCAGAGTGACCCCGACACCGACCTCGATCTGTCCGAGCACGCCGCCGGGGCGCCCGAGCGGCGCGCCGCCGTGGACGCGGCCGACGCCGTGCTCCGCGAGGGGGCGCCGGCGCTGGTGCCCACCGCCGACACCCCGCGCATCCGGGCGGCGCTGGAGGACGAGGGCGCGGTCTTCCTGGTCGGGCCGGCGGGCGTGGGCAAGACCGAGTGGGCGCAGGCGCTGGCCCGCGCGCTGTACGATGGCTTCGAGAAGATCCGCTTCTCCAGCCGCCTGCATGAAGAGGACCTCTACGGTGCCCCCGTGCAGCGCGCCGATGGGCGGTGGACGCTGGAGCCCGGGCCGCTGGTGCGCTGGGCCGAGCGGGTGGCCGCTGGCCAGCGGGTGATGCTCATCCTGGACGAACTGCCCCGCGCCCACGGCAGCATCCCCGACGCGCTGATGAGCATCGTGGATACCCACGGGGCCGCTGACCTGGCGGCGGCCGGTCAGGCGCTGCCCGCCGACCCCGGCCCCTATCACGTGGTGGACGTGCCCGGCTATGCCACCTTCGCCTTGCCGGCGGCGCGGGTCAAGATCGTGGCCACGGGCAACATCGGCGAGTCGTTCCGCGGGCTGGACCTGTCCGACCCCGCCTTTCTGGACCGCTGGACCTGCTGGCTGCAGCTGGCCGAGTTTACCCCGGACGAGAAGCGGGCTATCCTGGCCCGCCGCCTGACCCTGCCGCCCGCGCATCCCCTGCTCACGGCCCTGATCGGCGTGGCGCGCGACGTGGCGGACTACCGGGAGAGCGCCGCCCGCGCGTTAGGGGCCGCCGTGACCATGCGCACGCTCATCCGCTGGGGCACGGCGGTGACCCGGCGCGCCGCGGACACCGCCGCCGCGACGGGCCGCCCGTGCGCCTATGGGCCGCCGTTCCACACGGTGGCGCAGGGGCAGTGGCTGGACAAGGTGTGTGCCCGTAAGGGTGATGGCCTGGACCCTGATGTCTATGCCGCGCTGCTGCGCATCGTCTCCGATCATGCCCGACACCTCTAACCGCCTCGCCCGGCGGCCCGGCGGAGGCCAGCGCGCCCGGTGGCCCTGGAGAGCGCTGGCCCGACTGACGCCCGCCGCCACGATCAGCACGACCACCCCCATAGCGCACAAAGGAGGGCAGACGACCCATGGCAGGACTCTCATGGTGGCTGTGGTGGCGCGCCCAGCGCCGCCTCCAGGACTGGGTGCGCGCCCTCATCGCGGCGCGCCCCTACAGGATCGAGTACCGCACCGGCGCGGGCTCCTTTGTGGACTTCAGCCAGGCCCTCCTGGTTGTGGAGCCGGACATGCCGGCGCGCTGGACGGTGGGCCAGACGCTGCCCACCACCTGGGGGGCCGCGCGGATCACGCGGCTCACCCAACTCCAGGTGCTCTGCGCGCGCGCCCTGGCCTACCACGAGGCGGGCCACGTGCTCTTCACCACGGCGGGCGTGGCGGCGGGCGGTATCCACCACACGCTGACCAACATCCTGGAAGATGAGCGCATGGAGCGCCTCGTCGCCGGGTACTATCCCCCTGCGGCGTCCGACCTCTATGAACTGGGGCGGCGGCTCTGGCTGGAGGGCTGCGCGCCCAGCGCCGACCGGGCCACCCGTTTGCTCAACGCGGCGCTGTACCACCGCTGGGACGCCGACCGGCCCGCCGGCGCGGTGTCCCGCCTGACCCTGGCCGATCCCCGGGAGTGGGAGCAGTGGGAGGAGGGCATCCGTCCCCTGGTGGAGCAGGCCTGGGCGGCGGCGGACACCGCGCGCGTGGCCGCGCTCGCCCTGCGCATCCTGGCCCTGATCGGCGTGCCGCCCAGCCGTCCACCAGCTGCGTTCCCCGGCCTGCTGGCGGGCGCTGGCACGGGCGCTGACCAGCCGCCTCGGGGAGAGCGTGGCGCGGGCGACGCGCCGCTGCCGCCTGAGGCGCGGGGTTGGGGCGACCCGGACACAGAGGCGCGGCCCGTGGACGGCGGGAGCGCCGCGGGCGCCGGCGCGCCGACGGGCAGCGGCCATGACCCCGACGCGGAAGGCCTGCTTACCACCGAGGGCGCCGACGTTGACCCCTCGGGCGGGGTGCTCTGGCTGCAGCCCTACGAGAACCTGGAACGCTCCGTGGCGCCGGAGACGCGGCGCCTGCGCGACGAGCTGGCCGTTCCCACACCCCAGGCCGAGGCGGAGCCCAACCGGTATCGCGGCCGCTTCGACGCCCATGCTCTGGTCCGCTCACGCGGCGAGCGCCCGCTGGTCCGGCCGGCCCGCGAGGGGCCCAGTCCCGAGGGCCTGGCCGTGCTGCTGGTGATTGACGGCACCGGCTCTAACGGCGGCCACCCCGGCGGCGTCACGGCCGACAACCGGCCGGCCAACCCCGCCGCGTTCCATGATCCCCAGGACCGCATGCCTCATGTGCGCCGGGCGGCGATGGTGCTGCAGCGCGCCTGCGCGGGCCTGGGCATCCCGTGCGCCATCGCCGAGGCGTGCAACGGGTGGCGGCGCGTCCATGCGCCCCACCTGCCCTGCGTGGTGGCCAACCCGGTGACCTGGCTGCAGCGCTGGGACACCGATCCGCACGCGGAGGGGCCCCGCGCCCTCATCGCCGGCCTCTACGGCCACGCCGGGAGTGAGGAGGTGAGCCGCTCCCTGGAGGTGTGCGCCGCCGCGTTCGCACCCCGCCCCGAGGGGGTCAAGCTGCTGGTCTACCTGCACGATGGCCAGCCCAATGATCCCATCGCGACCATCCGCGCCACCCTGGCGCGCGTGCGCGGGCAGGGCATCACCGTGGTCGGCCTGTACATCGGGCCACAGACGGAGGTGGCCTGGATGGAGGCGATCTTCGACCGTGAGTGGACGATCGGGGTTGCCGCGCTGGCCGAGTTGCCGGCCCGCCTGGGCCGTCTGCTCACGCGCTTCAGGGCCGCGCGCTAGAGCTCCCGATTGCCCAGCCGTCAGACCGTGCCCCCCCAGCCGTCGCCCGTGCCTCGGCCCCCGATCTCCCTGTGTGACCTGCCCGGCGCCGAGGGCCAGCAGGCAGGCGTCCTCGCCGCCAACCATGCGCGCTCCCGCCCCCACCCCCACGCGTGGGGGTGGGGGCGTTCCCGTCTGTCCATCCAGACCAGAAAGGACCACTCCACCATGTATTCACCCCGCATCCGCGAGGAACACATCCCCGCGCTGTACCACCTGGCCAAAAGCCGCAACATCTCCATGACCGTGCTCGTCGACGAGGCGCTCAGCGCCCTCCTGGCGCGGCCTGAGGCCCAGGCCGCCATCGCCGCCGTGGCCATCCCGCCCAAACACCCCCGTGTCCAGCAGGATACGGCCACACCCACTCCACGGCGACGCGCCACAAAGCAGTCATAGGGAGACCAGCGCTGAGTAGGGGGCGGGGGCTCCCTGCCCGCAGATCGTGACACGCACCAGGAGTAGGCCAGCCGAGTGACAGAGGAATGGGAGGGGGGCAGCCGAGTCCGCCTCCTATTCCTCTGTCTCGCTTCTCGTGGCCACACTGGACACAAGAACCACTGCCCCGCGGCTGCCGGAGAGATAGAGAAGGAGCACAAGGCGTTCACGAGCATCCTCCCGCCCGCTCACGGCAGCCCATGCAACACGCTGCTGGCCGATGAGCGCTGGTCGGGGTGAGAGGGCGCTCTTTTTTTGTTTGTGGCGCGACCAGCAGGCGTCGTGCGGTCCTCAGTAGCTGCCGGCTGACGATGCGTGTGTCTTGTGCGGACCGCGCGGGGCCAGCAGCAGCGTCCGTGCTCCTGGCCTCCCGATCCCTGCGCCCCGCCCCCTCGCTGAGGCGGTAGCGCGTATGCCCCTCCCGCGCGATGCGCGCCACGGCGCTGGCCGAACAAGGCCACCGCGCGGCGACGCTGGGCGGCGATGATGATCCGCGCCTTGTGTCAGCACCCCTCCTCCCTCCCGTTGGCAGGTGGTGGTACCCCCTCGACGCATTCAGGGTATACTGGGCGCATGGAATCAGAGTCTCACCACATCAGTCCCACGGATGTCCAGCGCCGCGCGAACTCTGTGGCCCCTGTTGCCCCAGCTGGCGAGAGCGCTAACCGTCCCAGAGTGGCGAGGACACGCGCCCTCGCCATGTTCCGCCCGACGCTGTCAGGACCTCCAGCGTGGAGCAGGTAGGGAGTAGGCACCGTGGAGGAGCAGGACATCAACGGCTCACCCCAGCAGACGCCTGAGGACCTGGTCAGCGTGCGTGAGGCCGCACGGGCAGTCGGGCTCACTGATGGGGCTGTGCATAGCTGGATCAAGAGAGGGCGGCTCACCGCCTATGTCCAGCCCGGACGCCGTGGACGCCAGGGGAGCGTACGCGCCGTGCGCGCCCTGTCCGCTCCCCTTGATTCCCAGGCCCCGCCGGAGGCGCTCCTGGTGTACGGGGTCGCCCGCGCCCTGGGGGTGTCGCGCGATCGCATCACCGGGTGGGCGCGGCGCGGCGTGCTGCCCAGTTGGCAGGGGCGGCACGGTCTGCTGGTCCGCATCGTGGACGCGCGCGCCGTGGCCCAGCGGCAGGGCCTGCTCCCCAGCGGTGACGAGGGGGGAGCGTAGCGCCATGGGCATCGGCACGGGAGAGGACGGCCAGACGCCCCAGCAGGCGCCCAGCGATCTAGCGCCTATTCGGGAGGCGGCCCAGGCGGTCGGAGTTACGCCGAGTGCAGTGCATAGCTGGGTCAAGAAGGGGCGACTCACGGTTCAGATCGGCCCTGCTGGACACCGGGTGAGCAGGGTCGCTGTCCACGCGCTGTGTGCTCCCCCTGATCCCAAGACGCCACCGGAGGCGCGCCCCATCTACAAGGTAGCCCGGATGGTGGGGGTGTCGCGCGCGCTCGTCGCGTCGTGGATGAAGTGGGGCCTGTTACCAGCGTGGGAGGGGCGCCATGGGAAGCTGGCACGCCCCGCCGATGTGCGCGCCCTGGCCCAGCAACGGGGCGTGCTCCCTCCCGGGGACGAGCCCGGAGAGACAGCGTGACTAGCGAGCACGAGCGCTCCTATGATCCGCCGCGCCGGCCACTGCGGGTCCATGTCACTGCCCGCCAATCCCTGGACGATGGGACCACTCTGGTGGCCCGGGGCTGGCGCATCCTGGAGCCCGATGAGCTCGAGTATGACGTGGCGTACCAGGAGGCGGCCCGCGCGCACCGCATCTATGGCTGGGATATGCCCTATGCCGATGCTAGCGAGGAGGAGGAGTAGGTGATATGCCAGGGGAGCGGCAGGCAGGAGACTGGGCGTTACCATCCCACTCGCTTCACGTGAAGTCCTTCGCCCTGGCATCTCCATTGGGTCGCTATTGAGTACACGTCGGTGCATGGAGACGCGCTGCCTGAGTAGCAAGCACTCGGCGGACGTATGTCCCGCCCGCCCAGGTGTCGTGTTCTCCTACATCCCTATCCTTGTCCAGGCAGCCTACCAGGCTCTACACTTCCAGGTGAGTCATTCATGCGTGCGGAAGGGAAGGAAGAAGGAGAACAGATGGCGACAGCGTCGCGACATAGGGTGGCCCTGGTGACCGGCGCATCACGCGGGATCGGTCGTGCCGTGGCCGTGCAACTGGCCCGCGATGGGCACCACGTTATCGTCAACTACCATGAGCGCGGTGATGCCGCACAGGCCGTCGTCGACCAAATCGAACAGGAAGGTGGCCACGCCTTTGCCCTGCAAGCCGATGTGAGCCAATCACCCGACGTGCAGCGGCTTTTTGCCGAAGCGGAGGCCCACTTTGGTGGAGTGACTGTCCTTGTGAACAATGCGGGCCTGGAGCGCAGCACCCTCCTCCTGCGCCTTGATGAGGAGGCCTGGGATACCGTGATTGCTACCAATCTGCGCTCGGTGTACCTCTGTACGAAAGCGGCGGTGCGCGGGATGATCAAGGCACGCTGGGGCCGCATTATCAGCATGTCTTCGGTGATCGGACGTATGGGAGCGCCCGGTCATGCAAACTACGCGGCCTCCAAGGCGGGCATCATCGGCTTCACCCAGGCGGTTGCCCGCGAAGTGGGCTCGCGGGGAGTGACCGCGAACGTGATCGCTCCCGGCTATATCCCCACCGACATCAATGCCCGTGCGCCTGAGGAACTGCGTGCCCAGATGATCGCTGACACACCACTCGGCCGTCCGGGCACCACGGAGGATGTTGCTGCCGCGGTGGCTTTCCTTGCCTCTGACGCCGCCTCCTTTATCACTGGCCAGGTACTCTCCGTTGATGGTGGCATGTTCATGGGGTAGCGGAGGACGATGCGACCGGCGTGGGGAGAAGGCGCGCGTGGACCTCGGCAGGGATGCGCCGTGGCCTGTGGGTGGTGTCACACCAGATCCATTCCACCCGCGCCACAAGCAGTTTGTGGCCGGTTCCCGCATTGTAGATATCCGTCCAGCGGGTCAGACGCACCCCCTGGACGGACTCGATCCAGGTCCGCACATCCAGATCGTCCCCAGACATAGCCGGAGCAAGGTACTCTATGTCAGCGTGACGAACCACGAAGCCAGCCTGATAGCGCGCAAGGAGATCATTGATCGTGGCTCCCAGAGCGTCCATATGCTCCACCGCCGCTGCTTCCAGGTACCGAAGATAGACTGAATAGTGGACATGAAAGCCGCGTATCATGTCGTCCGGCTGCACATGTAAGCGGGTGGTATGGATGGATTGCTCCTGTGGAGGGCGCGGCGGCGGCGTCTTCATGATCCTCGCTCCCGACGTGGCTCATCGTCATACCGCTCAATCTCGCTCAGCGCGTCCTGGCGTTCACGCTCGCGTGCGGCCAGTTCCTTCTGGAACGCCTGCAGATAGCGTTCAGGTTGGTCGTAGCGCAGGAACACCTCGAACAAAAGACGGCCCAGGCGGCGATGACGCTCAGTAATAGGCCGACTGAAGGGGGTCCCCAGGTGTTCCGCGCCGCACGCCAGGGCGGCGATAATGGCACGATCGGCCAAGAAGTCGAAGTCACTGCGCTGTGATTGTGTCGCATAGTAGCGCGCTACCTCAGCGGCGGGAACTGGAGCCGCCATACCATCAACATCAAGGGACACTTCACCGACATGTCGCAGCTTATCAATGTGGTCTGGCCGCAACGTCATCTCCCGTGCAGCCGCAAGGACCGTTTCCCGATCTTCACGATCAAGGCCAGCGGTCGCGCATACCTCCTTGGCGATACGGAGGATATCCGGGTCAGCATAGTCGCGCAGCAGGATTTCCGTATCGACGGTCTCAGAGAAGTAGTATTGGGCTTCATTACGTGTTTGCTTCGCCGCGGCAAGCAGCGCCGGCGCGGCACGCATGTCGTGATACCAGGTCCTGACGGGTTCGATAGTCATATACAACACGTAGACAACCATGATCGAGCCGATCGCCAGGATGAGGGCGGAAAAGTACACCTCAGGCAGCAAGATGGGATGGCCGATGTAGTCGGACAGCGCCTCGATCAGCGCGATAACACCGAGAGCGCCATTGGCCACAAAACCAACGCAGACCAGCACCGGCGCCTGGACAACAGCACGCCAGAGTGTCGCCGCCGGGTTTTGGCGCGCGGCGAGGATGTATGCATGGGCGGCGAAGGCAGAATACCAGATGATGGTGAGGCCGCGGGAGACGCTCATCCAGAAAACTGTGTCAGGCCGGCCGCGATAGCCCTGGTAATAGAGCGCCGTGGGATCAGACGCTGGCAAGCGTTGCGTGAGGATCCAGCAGAGCACGAATACGGCTGTGAGAAGCAGGAGAACCGGAAAGACGCGCATTTTGGTCACCCTTTTCGGGTCTTGGGCACTTCTCGTGGAGCCAGAACGGCGGTACCCTACGATGCCGGGGTAGCCACCTCGGGAGAAAGAGAGGGGGCCATGCTCACGACGTTGCTGTTTGCTGAAACGCCCGGGGTG